>ENA-OQIL01000006-OQIL01000006.1-human-gut-metagenome-genome-assembly--contig:-NODE-6-length-122551-cov-25.914110_pt1 | contig 122551 bp, 101 predicted proteins | sample MGYA00242583_ERZ504748 | MGnify/ENA primary metagenome ERZ504748 (study PRJEB26092, sample SAMD00036191) | human gut metagenome | host: Homo sapiens | study: EMG produced TPA metagenomics assembly of...
GCCCCAAAGCGCGGGGCGAATGCCTACCGTGAATACAGGAAGGACGATTTCGGCAGACTCAACATCATCATGTCAATGCTCAATATGAACTACACGCTTAGCGAAATCAGATCTTTCCTAGATAACCATTCACTCGAAACGAGCTTTGAACTGTTCAGCAACGAACTTGATAGCATCGACGCAGCCATAGCAAAACTATCGCAACGGCGCCGAAAGATCGAGCATTGCATGCAGAACATATACATGTCGTTAAGAGCACGCGAGGAAAAACAGTCGAGGGTGGTTCATAAGGGACCCCGAGGATATGTCATCGTAAGCGAGGATAAGCTAAGCGGCGACATAATTCCCTACGCCACCATTAAGCGCATGAAAGAACTCGGGATGGAAATCGATTCGATACACACGGTTCCATGCTTCATCCTTGACCCATCGCGCAGAAGCGCCGACGGTTGCCTGGTAGCAGAGAAGACGCTGCTTTCACTCGAATCAATCGACGATAAAGGGTGCGAGATTTTCCCAGAAGGCGACTATCTTTGCAGGACAACCACCGGACCTGCAGAAATAACGCCGACAATATGGAGGGAAATGAATGAATTCATGGACCAGAATCATCTCATTGCCGCAGGGCCTCTTCTAGAATTCTGGTATGTAAGCGAATACATATCTGACAATCAAGATGAATATTTACACACGCTAGAAATAATGGTTGAACCCGGTGAAATCGACCAGCGATAGCGCCTCAACTCACCTAACACGCCAAAAGGCAAGCAACATTCACCTCCAATGGCCAAGCCACCAGGGTAGTCTTTTTGGGACGGGGCTTTTTGACTACTTTTTCGCAAACGCAAGTGCTCGGCGAGGCAGCCGACAAGAGGTAGTCAAAAAAGCCCCGTCCCAAAAAGACTACCCCAAAGTGGACTGCGAGATGGTTAGAACGAGAGGTTGTCGTCGGTGTTGGCGGCTTCGCCGTCGGCGAGCACGTCGTTGCCGTCGACGTCCTTAAGGAGCACCGAGACCTTCTGCTCGGCATCGGACAGGCGGGTGCGTAGGCTCTTGAGGAGCTCGACGCCGCGGGTATAGCTCTCGAGCGACTCCTCGAGCTCCATGTCGCCTGACTCCAGGCTGCGGATGATGAGCTCCAGCTCCTGCGAGGCCTGCTTGTACGTAAGCTGCTCGACCGGGGTCTTCTCTGCCATATCTGTTTCCTTTCCTAAGGGTCTATCACTGTGAAACGCGGTCTACTCGACCGCGTTGACGGTTGCTGCCACGTTGCCGTCCGCCATGCGCACGCGGATGGCATCGCCGGGCTTAAAGGTCTGGGCGCTTGTAGCCACACCGTCTTCGCTATACGCGATGGAGTAGCCGCGGGCAAGCACCTTGAGCGGCGACAGGGCGTCGAGCGAGGCTGCCGCACGGCCCAAGTCGGACGCGGGCTTGTTCAACATCGTGCGCCCCTGATGCTCCAGGCGGGAGCTCGCGAGCGTGAGCGCATGGCGCTTGCCATCGAGCCCCGAGGTGCTTGCGACCAAGCGCTCGGGCAGACGCTCGAAGTTGGAGCGGAAGGCACCGACCGAACGAGCAATGGCGCCCGACAGACGGTCAGCGGTCAGTGCAAGCTCTGACTCGCGACGCTCGACCATAAACGTTGGATCGTTGAGGCACGGGCGGCACGCGGCTGCATCGAGCGCATCGCCCAAGCGTGCCGTATAGGTATCCCAGGCACGCCGACCACGCTGGTCGAGCATCTCCAGATCGACCAGATTCGACCCGATCATCGATGACATCGCAGCGCCCAGACGCTGATGACGTGCCTCGAGCACGTCGGCCAGCTCTGTCATAGCCGGTGCCACCGATTCTGCAGCCGCCGTTGGCGTGGAGGCGCGACGGTCGCTCACCATGTCGCAAATCGAGGTGTCAGGCTCATGGCCAATGCCCGTCACCACAGGCACGGGACAGGCTGCCACCGCACGGGCAAGCTCCTCGTCATTGAAGGTCATGAGGTCCTCAAAGGAGCCGCCGCCGCGCACCAGCAAAATGCAATCGGGCGCCGGCGTAATGGAAGCGGCGCGACGCAAACCCTCAATGAGCTCTGCCGGCGCACCCTCGCCTTGAACCTTGGCACCCACGCAAACGAGCTCGACGAGTGGGTTGCGACGACGCAATGTGCGCTTGACGTCATCGATTACGGCACCCGAAAGTGAGGTGACGACTGCCACGCGCGAGCAGAACACTGGGATGCGGCGCTTGCGCGCTTCGTCCATCAGGCCCTCGCGGCTCAGCTTTTCGGCCAGTTGCGCCACTTGTTGACGCAGCAGACCCTCCCCCGCCAGCGAAAACGAGCGGGCGACAAAACTCATGCGGCCCGTGGGCTTATAGAGGTTAAAGCTGCCCTTAAAGCTCACCTGCATGCCGTCGCGCAGATCGAACGTGCGCTTGAGATAGGCACCCTTCCAAATGATGCAGTCAACGGCGGCCGAATCGTCCTTAATCTGGAAGTAGCAGTGGCCGCTTCGGGCATTGGGGCCACGGAAGCCCGTGACCTCGCCCAAGACACTCAGCTGCGGAATAGCATCGAGTGCACCGGCGGCGATCTCCACCGCCTGGCTCACGCTGAGTTCCTTGCGCTCCTGATCGTCCGAGCCGTCAAACTCGGCGGAAACAGCATTACCGGTTAGATTCCAGCCTGCCACGCAGCCTCCTTTCGTTATCGTGCACAAAGGCTCCAGCCCTGCGCAAATTCAAGTCCAACACATAGTACAGCGCCGCGGGGACACAAATCCCCGCGGCGCCTGTCAAGCCAATTTGTTATCGGTTGGAGTTTCTGTTGTAGCGAGCCATCAGGTAGAGCAGCTGAATGATCGAGGTGAGCGCTGCGGCCACATAGGTAAGCGCGGCTGCCGTCAGGACCTTCTTGGCACCGTTGACCTGCTTGGAGCTCATGCCCGACCGCTCGATGTACGCCACGGCGCGGCGGCTGGCATCAATCTCGACCGGCAGCGTAACCAGCTGGAACAACACACTAAACGAGAAGAAGATCAGCGCGAGGGTTGTGAGCCCGGCAATGTTCATGAACAGGCCCATGAGCAGCACGATGGTCCAGGTGTTCTGGGTAAAGTTGACGACCGGGACCAGGGCAGTGCGCACCTTCATCATGGCATAGCCGCTTTGTCGCTGGGCGGCATGGCCCGCCTCGTGGCAGGCGACGGCAACGCTTGCGACCGATCCGCCCGAACGGTTGGCATCCGAGAGATACAGGTTGTTATCCTGCGGGTTGTAGTGGTCGGTGAGCTCGCCGGCGACGCCCTTGATACCCACGGCATTGCAACCGCTGGCGTCGAGCATGCGGCGCGCGACCGCAGCGCCCGTATCGCCGTCCGAGCGCACCTTAGACCACGTCTTGTACGTCGAATTGATATAGCTCTGCGCGGCAAGGCCAAGCACCGTGCAGACAAGAACAACCAGCAGGTACAGCGGGTCGATACCAAAGCCGTATCCATAGTAATAAGGCATGCGAATTCCTCCGAATCGAGTTACACGTTGGAGGCATTTTACCCACTCAGCCGACTAGGCTTCCTTACAGCAATTCAATTTTGCCATCTTTGACCGTCAACCCCATGTTGCCCGAGAGCAGATCGTCCAGGCGCGAGCCCACAAGCTCAAAGCGCCAACCTTCGCGCAAAGGGCTCTGCTCGGGATGCTCAATATAGTCGGCCAGGTCATCGCGCGAGGCAATGACCGAGGTCGCCACGCCCGAACGCTCGGCAACCAGGCGAATGAGCGCGTACATGAGATCCGTCACGCTCTCCAGCTCCGGAGAGATCTGGCGATGTCCGCGCACCATGAGCGGCAGGCGATCGTGCGGGCAGCTCGCGCCGCGCTTGATGGCCATGAGCGCGCCGTCCACATCGCGCTCCCCCAGTTGATCGGTGCCGCGGATGCTGCGGAACTCCTCAACGCGCACGGGATTGCGCTTGACGAGCGCCAGCAGCGTATCGTCGGACATAACCCACTTGCGCGGGATGTTGCGGCGCTCGGCGCGGTCCTCGCGCCAGGCGGCAAGCTCGCGCGCAATGCCCAGCTGATGGCGGCTGCACGAATTGATGCGCTTGACCTTACGGAATGCCTCATGCCGGTCGGCGCGGTAGTGCGACTCGTCTGCCAGCGGGCGCAACTCGTCGAGCACCCAATCCACACGGCCAAGCTCGCGCAGGCGGCTCATCATCTCGGTATAGGCGACGATCAGGTACTTGACGTCATCGATCGCGTACTCAATCTGCTTATCGCTCAGCGGGCGGCGCGACCAATCGGTCAAGGACTCGGTCTTGGGCAGCGATACGCCGCAGAACGTCTGAACGAGCGCGCCGTAGGAAATCTGCTGGCGCTCACCCAAAAAGGCGGCGGCGACCTGCGTGTCAAAAATCGGACGCGGCAGCGCGCCCACGGTGTGGAGCATGACCTCCATATCCTGCGAGCAGGCGTGGAAGACCTTGACCACGCTCTCGTCGGCCATAAGCTCGGCCAGCGGCGATAAGTCGTCGATCACCAACGGATCGACCGCGACACTCTCGGCAGGGGTGGCAATCTGGACCAGGCACAGGCGCGGATGAAACGTGCGCTCGCGCAAAAACTCGGTATCGACGGCAATCGCGTCGAACTCACGAGCGCGCTGACAAAAGTCGAGTAGAGCCTGATGTGTGGAAATGTACATATCAACCCATCGAATAAGGTTAGGCCCGAAAAACACGGGTAGGATATCGGCATTGCCCTACAACTATACTCGGTTAGTCACAGAACGGGAACGTAAGTATGCGCTGCCTTATCATCCACAACCCGGCATCGGGCCCCAGCTCCGATGAAATCTACGCATTCACGCGCGCTCTTGCACAGGGCGGCGACGAGGTCGTAATGCGCTTTATCGGCGACGGCATGGAGCCCGAAGACGCCGTGGCGGACGTGCGCGAGTTTGATCGCGTGGTGGTCTCGGGCGGCGACGGCACCGTCTCCAACGTGCTCGACCAGATGCGCGGGTGCGGTGTCCCTACGCTCATCTTCCCCTCCGGCACAGCCTGCCTGTTCTTTAACAACATCGGTAATGCCCCCGAGGCGGCGGCGCTTGCCAAGGCTTGCCGCGCCGGCCGCACGGTCAAGGTGGACATGGGTGAGCTCTTTTGGATCGACGAGGACGGTAACGAGAAGCGCCACGGCTTCATCATCATCGCCGGCTCGGGCTACGACGCCGAGATCATGATGAAGGCCGCCCCCACCAAAAACGATATCGGCGAGATCGCCTACTTCCTCTCCGCGCTCGCCACGCCCAACCCCACGGTGGCGCACTTTACCATTGAACACGACGGCATGGTCGAGGAGCTCGACGGCATCTGCTGCATGGCGGGCAATACCTCAGTCATCCAAAACGACATCAACCTGTTCCCCAGCTGCCGCATGAACGACGGCATGGTCGACATCGTCGTTATTGAACCCGTGCGCACGGTGCAGCTGCTGCCTACCGTGATCACCGCTGCGCTCGACCCCGCCGGCAAGGTGCTCGGCCGCCCGCAGTTTAAGATTATCCAGACCAAGGAAGCCAAGATTACCTGCACGCCGTCGCTGGGTATGCAGTTCGATGGCGAGATCATCTCCAGCAACTCCGGTGTCTTTGGCGCCCGCGCGCTTCCGCAATGCCTCGACCTCATCGTCGACGAATTCTCACCACTCGGAAAATAGGAGAACCCCGTGAACGACAACCCTATCCTTGGCTTTATCGTCATCGTTCTGGCCCTGCTCGTGGGCTACGCCATCAACGTGATTCACCGCCGAAAGAAGTAAATCCACATTGGTATGATATTCATCCAATCACCGAGGAGAAGTCCAAGGGCAACAACATGGCCGCCATGGGTGTTGGCGCCATCATCATCGGTGTCTGTGGCTTCGTGATCTATCGTCGCAAGAAGGCCTAAGAACCCCACACCTTAAGGCGCGGGCGGGATGGCCAAGGTCCCCCCCGCTCAGCCCGCCCCTTCGACCGGCGGGAAACGTCGCCGAAATCTTTTCAAAAAAGATTTCCCCGCACACACTTCGCTGTGCTATAGTGCAGCGCAACAGCAACTGGGCGCGACCGCGCCATGGCATCACGAAAGGAGCCACCAACATGAAGAACACGATGACGTCCCTCAACAACTGGTGGTGGCGTGATGCGAATACGATCGGTCGACAGTGAGTCCCTCACGCCTGTTTTTGCGCTCTAGGTGATTGGAAGGCCTCCGGTTTCGACCGGGGGCCTTTTTCTATCTCGAGCCCGATCGCATTCGCATCACGCGCCTCCGCTTTTCTCTTACACTCCCCTTTCTGAAAGGATTTTCACCATGTCTCAGAACACCACCGCCCAGCCCCGCACCGTCCAGACCACTGACCGCGGCAAACTCGATGTTCGCGCCCTTGTCCTGCTCGCCATCCTGCTTGCCGCCGGCTTCATCCTCAACTTTACCGTCGGCAAGGCAATCTCGGGTATCTCCGGCGGCATGATTAGCCCCGAGTTCATCATCTCGGCCTTCTGCCTCACCATCCTGGTCGTTCGTCCCAACATTGGTCAGGCACTCGTCATCGGTCTCATCTCGGCGGCCGTAATCCAGATCACCACTACCTCGCCGTTTGTCGATTTTGCCGCCGAGGGCATCGCCGCCATGCTTATGGCCGTCATTGTCAACACTGCCGCCAAGGATGGCCAAGTTAAGCCTGCCGTCGCCATCGTCGCTACGTTCGTGACCACCTTTGTCTCGGGCGTCATCTTCATGGTCATCAAGATGGCCATGCTCGGCGTAGTGGGCGAACTCGCCGCAGCTATGCTGCCCGTCGTCGCCATGACCGCTGTGTTCAACGCCATTCTGGTCGGCGCGCTCTATCTGCCCATCCAGAAGGCCCTTAGGCTTAACTAACCCGCTCGGCTTTACGAGCCACCCCATATTGGCGTTCATTCGTCGCTCGCGTACCCAAGTACGCTTCGCTCCTCTTTCGCGCCAACCTGGGGCACCTCGTAAAGCCGTCTACGTGCTTCACCAGCAAAGACTGTCCCAAACAACGAGCTATTGGGGACGTCCTTAAACGACTAGTCATGTAAGAACATCCCCAATGACTATGAAAGGTATCCATGGAAACGATCATCAACGTCGACGATGTCTCGTTCGCCTATGGCACGCAGGCCGAGCAGGCGCTTAGCCACGTTTCGCTCAGCGTGAACAAGGGAGATTTCATCGGCATCATCGGGCCTTCGGGTGCCGGCAAATCAACACTTACCGCCTGCCTGTCGGGCGCCGTGCCCCACCACTACAGCGGAACCTTCTTTGGCTCCGTGTTCGTTGACGGGCACGACACCTGCGAGGTCTCGCTCACCGACATATCGCAGATCGTCGGCAGCGTGCTGCAAGACATCGACACGCAGATGGTCGCCTCGGTCGTTGAGGACGAGATGCTTTTTGGCCTGGAGAACTTTGGCGTTCCGCATGACCAGATCGAGCAGCGCGTGAGCGAGACGCTTAAGGCCGTCGGCATTAGCGACCTGCTCGACCGCGAGATAGCCACCCTCTCGGGCGGCCAAAAGCAAAAGGTGGCCATCGCTGCCATCCTCGCCATGCGCCCGCGCGTGCTGGTGCTCGATGAGCCAACCGCGGCACTCGATCCCGTCAGCTCCACACTGGTTTTCGAAACGCTGCGCGAGGCAAACCGTAACCTCGGCATCACCATCGTCGTCGTTGAGCAAAAGGTCGCCCTGCTTTCGGAGTATTGCAACCGCGTGCTCGTGCTCAATCACGGCCAGATCGCGCTGCAAGGCGAGCCACATGAGGTCTTTGCGCACACCGACAAGCTCCGCGCCATCGGTGTCGATTGCCCGCGCGTCACGCGCATTTTCAACAGCCTCGAGGCCGATGGCCTGGCCAGTGGCACTCCCTGTTTAGATGTTGATGAGGCCGAGCGCCTGATTACGGGCATCGTCGACCCCGCTCATGCAAGCAGCGACATTCAGGCGCCCGCCGGCTCCCCGCACGCACCGTCGCTGCGCCCGCATGCGAGAGACGCCGAGCCGGTGCTCACGTTTGACCACGTTGAGTTTTCCTACCCCCATGGTGGCGCCGCCGTCCACGACCTCAACCTGACGCTCTATCCCGGCGAGCTCGTGGGCATTGTCGGCCAAAACGGAACCGGCAAGACCACGCTCACCAAGCTGCTCACGGGTCTGCTTAGGCCTGCATCGGGCAGCGTGCGCGTTACGGGCTTGGACACGGTATCGGTTCCCACGAGCCGCATCGCACGCGAAGTCGCAACCCTATTCCAAAACCCCGACCGCCAGATTTGCAAGGACACCGTGCTCGACGAGGTCGCCTTTGGCCTGGAGCTTGCCGGCATCGACCGAGCCGAGGCCCTACGTCGCGCCCAGCTCGTCATCGACCGCTTTGGTCTGCCCGCCGACGAGGCGCCCTTCTCCCTTTCGCGCGGCCAACGCCAAATGGTGGCGCTCGCCTCCGTCGTGGTGGTCGAGCCCAAGATCGTGGTGCTCGACGAGCCCACGAGTGGCCTGGACTACCGCGAGTGCATGACCGTGATGGAAACGGTGCGCACCATGGCCGAGCGCGGCTGCGCCGTTATCATGGTCTGCCACGACATGGAAGTCGTCTCGGACTTTGCCGAGCGCATCGTGGTGATGGCCGACGGCCGCATCCTCGATCACGGCCGCACGCACGAGCTGTTCTCGAACATCGAGCTCATGCAGCGTGCCTATGTTGAACCGCCCCAGGTTATTGAACTCTCACGCCGTCTGGCATCTTCCGTCTCGCCCGCCTTTGCACAGGTGAGCGAGGTCACCGATATCGTTCGCATTACCGAGGAGATGGTCCGCCGTGGTTAATGTCATCGACTATATGCCGGGCGACACGCTGCTGCATCGTCTGAATCCCGTCATCAAACTGGGCCTAGCCGCCGCCATCATCATCGGCATCTTTTTGTCCGACACCTACGTGGCGCTGTTGGGATTTCTGGCGCTTACGCTCGCGCTGGGAGCCTACGCCGGCGTCGTCGACCGCCTGTTCTCGCTGCTCAAGCTGCTGATTCCGCTCGCACTCATCATGTTAGCGCTGCAGCTGGCCTTTATGCGCGATGGCAACGTGGTGTGGGGCTTCGTCACCGACGAAGGCCTCATCACCGGCTCGAAGGCCTGTCTGCGCCTGTTGGGCGTAGCGCTGCCACTCATCCTGATGCTCATGGTGACCAAGCTCAACGACCTTGCCAATGCCTGCGTGGAGGTGCTGCACGTGCCGTACCGCTATGCGTTCACGTTTACCACGGCACTGCGCTTTGTACCGGTCTTTAGCCAGGAGATGAACGCCATCATGGAGGCGCAGACCGCGCGCGGCGTTGAATACGACACCAAGAACCCCCTCAAGAAGATCCAGCTCATGCTACCGCTCTGCGTGCCGCTGCTGGTGAGCTCCGTGGGCAAGACCGATGCCACCGCGCTTGCCGCCGAGCAGCGCGGCTTCTACCTGCGCACGCGTGCGAGCTCGTACAAGCGCTATCCCATTAAGGGCATGGACATTGCCATACTTATTGCCAGCATTGCCCTCATCGTCCTCGGATTCTTGTTCTAACCTGCCAAAAAGGGACAGGTTTATTTTGGTCGGTTTTATATGGGCAAATGTCAGTCTCGTCCTTTAGGCTCCAGCACCAAGCAGCAACCGACAAATGCAAAAGGCCTCGGCTCGCACAAACGAGCCGAGGCCTTTACTGTTTTCCCAGATAAAACCTACCAAAATAAACCTGTCCCTTTTTGGCAGGTCGAGAGCTACAGACGGTAGGGGGCACCGCTGCGGATGATGGACTCGCGTACCAAAACGTCCATGGCGTCGAGGGTGATCTCGGGCATCTCGCGATACTTTTGCAGCACCGAAAGCTCCGTGCAGGCCAGAATGACGCGGTCGCAGCCGCTGCGGGCAAACTCCCACATCACTCGGTCAAACTTATCCATATCGGGCTCGCGTCCCGCCTTCACATCATCGTAAATAAGCGACATCACATCGGCCTGGCGCTTCTCGCTGGGATAGACGACTTCGACGCCCGCCGCCTCGCACTCGCGACCGTAGACGCCGGCACCCACGGTGCCATCGGTACCCATGATGCCGATCTTGCGCACCGGCTCGGCCGGCATGCTCAAGTTGGGGTCGAACTCACACTCCCCCATCACCACGCCGGCAAGCGCATAGCGCACCGACTCGCGCGGCATATGGATGATGGGGACCGAGGTAAACGACTGAATCTGATCGTAGAAGTAGTGCGACGTGTTGCAGGGAATGGCAATGTGCGCGCAGCCCAGCGTCTCGAGCGCCTGCGCACATTCCTTCATGGTCGCCAGCAGCTCGGTATGGTCGCCGGTCTTAATGGCCAGCGTACGGTCGGGCATGGTCGACTTAGAGAGCACCACCATGTCGATATGTTCCTGATCGCGGGCGGCCGCCGTGTGACGCACCACCTGGTCGTAGTAATACGACGTGGCCTCGGCGCCCATACCGCCGATAACTCCCAGCTTTTCCATCGCCGCCTCCTTGGTGACGCTCGCAGCATTGCGCGTATCATACCCGCGCCCGTCCGATACAAACCGGGCGGGCGCGACGTTCATCCTATTTGTAATACGTCTTAAACAGCTTAAAGTGACGCAGCTTGGTGTGCCACATGCGCAGCCAGCGGTTAAAGACAAAGTCGCCCTTCATAAACGAGGGGTCGGCGGCCTTACCCTCCTTGACCAGGCGATGCGCCTTCGCACGCAGCTCGGGGTCCTTGACATACTTGTCAACGACGCCCATAGGAACAACCATCCACAGAGCCTCGTCCTGAGCCGTCACAAATTCCGGCTCAAACGGGCGGTTATAGACGTACTCATCCACTACGTACTTGGCAACGTTAAAGCCACTGTTGGTGACGTAGTAGTTACTGCGGCCCTGGCGAGTGTTGAAGTCGAAGAACTTAAACGAACCGTCACGCTCGTCGTATTTGACGTCAAAGTTTGAGAAGCCCGTAAACTTGAGGTCCTCGAGCAACTTGCGCACGCCGCCCATGAGCTCGTCATTGGGCTCGGTGATGATGCAGGCGTGGTTGCCAACGCCGTGAGGCTGGTGCTCCTCGAGCAGCACGTGGCCCAGGCACATCATGCGCACCTTGCCGTTACGGTCGGAATAGCTGGTAAGCACGCGCATGTACTCGTCGTTGCCGGGCACGCGATCCTGCAGGATCAGATCATCGGTGTAGCCACTCGCGTATACGTCGCGAATGACCTGCTCCAGCTCGGCGCGATCGGCGATCTCGTAGGCCTTTTTCTGTCCCTCGAACTCGTGCTCCCACCACATGATGCCGTCGGAAGGCTTCAGGATCATCGGGAAGGGAAAATCGATCTGGTCGAGCACCTCGGCAGGAGCCTCGCCCTGGGCGTTGAGCATGGCCATGGTAAAGGTAAACGTATGCGGATAGGGAACACCGTGCTTCTCGCACAGCTCGTAGAAGATTTCCTTCTTCTGGCACTGTTCGAGCATACTGTAGGGCGCATAGGGCGCGATGACGTTTGAGGCAAGCTCGCCGGCATCCTGAGCCTGTGCGGCAAGCGCGACATAGTTGTCGCCGCAGCCCATGAGAATAATCTTCTTATCGGGATTGGCCTGCGCGACACCGTTAATGGTCTCGATCATGACCGGCATGGTGTCGATATCCACATTGGGCGTGTAGTCGATAATCTGGCTGCGGTACGCAGGACCGGTCTGGTACTTGCCAAAGACCAGGCTCTTGACCTGATACTCCTCGTAAAAGGCGCGCGCCACCGAATAGGCGTTGATGTCGCCACCGAGCAGCACGGGGATAAACTCGCGCTCTGTAAACTGCAATGCCATGGAAACTTCCTATCTAGAACTGCCCACGACGGGCGGTCTTTATGCAACCCGTTTATTTTAGCGTGCCGGACCGTTTCCTCCTAAAGCTCCACTGTATCTATGACAATCAACGCAATTATCCAGCATGAAGGCCGCACTCACCGCCGTATGACAAGCGGCAATGAACCCACCGTTGTTGTAGGGTTCAGCATATTGATACCCCCGAGTGAAAGGCGCACGCGTGATCCAAGACCTTCCAACCGATAACCCCATCCTCGATGCCGCAAAACGCGAGTTGGCGCCGCGCGCGCAAGCGACTGATCCTCTGCGCACCGCAAACGACGCTTACGACGGTGCCGCCTACATCACCTCCATCGATACATCGGCGCACAAAGGCACGCGCAAGACGCCCGTCGCCGGCGGACACGATACCGCCATCGAGCAGTTTGGCCTCGTCTCCGATGCCCACGCCGGGGACAACATCAGGGTAATCAAACTCGGCGACGGCACCTGTTCGTTCACCCCCGCCCAGGCGCTCAACGAAGTAGGGCAAGCTCGCCGCAATGGGGCCTTATAGCCACAAACCCCAACGTTGAGATAGCCTTCACAGTCCAAAGCCCGTCCCAAACAGGCCCCCGTAACGTTAAAGTTGAACTCTATGGTTTCTCAACAATTCACCATTCCCGCAGGTCAAGGCCAAAGTCTCAAGTTCAACTTGACCCTTTAAAACCTTTAAGGTTCAAGTTGAGGTCGAAAGCAGTAGTAGAATACCTGAGGAACAATAACCTACGATTGATTGCAGAGGGACTGGATGCAGCATTCGAATCATCGCACCGCAGCGCTCATCGCGTCGAAGCCGGCTCGTATCATCACGAGCGCCGCGCTCGCCGTTGCGTTGACGGCCACGCCGATGCTCTCCCCCGTCGCGGCGTATGCCGCCTCGCAGGCAACGCAGGATCAGCTTGCCGCCGCCCAGCAGAAGATCGAAGCCGCCACGAGCGCCTACAACGATGCCCGTACCAAGCTCGGCGATCTGCAGAAGCAGATTGACGCCAACGAGGCAAGTATCGAAAAGATCGAGGCGAAGCTTCCCGATCAGCAGGAAAAGGCATGCACCGCCATGCGCGATCTGTACAAGTACCAGAAGGGCACCAACCCCATCGTGAGCTTCCTGGTCAACGCACAGAGCCTGGGTGAATTCATCACGACCTGCAAATACACCAACCAGATCACAAGCTCGAGCGTCGACGAGATCGAAGAGCTCAATAACATGCAAACCGAACTCGAGCAGAACAAGGCCGAGCTCCAGCAGGCCAAGTCTCAGCTTGAGGCAGAGCAGAAAAACGCCGAGGATGCGCTGGCGCAGGCCCAGCAGCTCCGCAGCGAGGCACAGGCAAAAGCCGAGCAGGAAAATGCCGCCGAGCTTGCCAAGCTTGAGGCCGATAAGGCCGCTGCCGCCGAGAAGCTCTCGGGCGAGGGCGTGAGCGGCAGCAATTCCAGCAGCCAGGCCACCAACGCCAACACCACCATCGACACCACGGTGAACAACGCCAACACCGGTAGTTCCGATTACGATTCGTTCATTAATGAGTGGACGAGCCGCATCGACAATTACCTCGCCGGCTCCCCTATGGCAGGCCAGGGCTATAACTTTGCCGTCGCCGCTTGGAATACCGGTGTCGACCCCCGTTGGTCCCCCGCCATCGCCTGCATCGAGAGCACCAAGGGTGCTTATTGCGCCAATTCTTACAACGCCTGGGGCTGGAGTGCACGTGGCGGCGGTTGGCGCAGCTTTGGCAGCTGGAGCGAGGGCATCTTCGCTCACGTTGCCTATCTGGGCGCCAACTACGGCTCCACCCTTACCCCGGCTGCGGCCAAAAAGTACTGCCCACCCACGTGGCAGGACTGGTACAACAAAGTCGCCGCTCAGATGAACCGCATCTAAGTGCAACTGCAAAGGGCCCCAATGGGGCCCTTTTCTTTTAGGTAGCGGAGGTATCGACGACGCCGGTCGCATTGGCAACCGCGACTATGACGATCATGCATAGGAGCAGCACACCCAATGCCTTGAGCCAGAGTTTCGCGAGCTTCTTGCCGCGATAGCTTTCGAGCACTGCGAATCGCCGACGAAGACGGCGCTTATCGAGCAGCGCAAAATGCATAAGCGCCATAAGGCCATCGACAAAGAAAAAATACTCGATTATGAGAAGCCACGTCGGGTAGCTTTGGTTTGCTCCCGTGGGTTGAAAGACGGCAAAGTGACTTCCGGCAAAGAACACAAGCAGCGAGAAGCAGACGAGCGTATTCCAAATGCGCCCCAGGGGCTCCGGAACGCGAGAGAGCAGACCGCATGCAGCGGAGGTGGCAGGCCTAGGAAGCCTTGCGGGGTTCTGGAGCCCTTGGGGCGTCAACAACGTCTCCGAGGCCGGAGTACGGACAGGCGCAGGCGCAGGAGGCCGCACGGGGCGACTCAGATCGTATGCCGCGCGCGTCGCCCGTCCCAACGCTTCCGCACTCGCAAAACGCTTGGCCGGTTCGAGCGCCATCGCCATGCAAACGACATCGGCCAATGGGCCGGGAACGCCGCATGCCTCGCATTGTTCGCGCATGTCCCGACCCGGCTTGGGGTCGGTCCCCGTCAAACAAAAGAACAGCAGGGCACCGAGCGCGTAGACGTCGCTTCGCACGCTCGTCTGCCCAAACCCATACTGCTCGGGAGGCGCATAGGGCCGTGTCCCAAACTTGACAGTATCGGCATCGGCGCCATCGCGCCACACGCGCGCGATCCCCAAGTCGATAATCACCAGCGATGAAAACGTCAGGCCGTCATCAGGCGTATAGTTGGCACCTGTCACGATGATATTCGACGGCTTGAGGTCGCGATGGATCACCGGCGCCGAAGCCTCCCCCGCCATTGCAAAACCGGCATGGAGCTCGCCAACGGCGTCGCAAAGGACAAGATACAATTCACGCGCATAATCGGGAGCGGATCCCAGACGGTCCACCAGTGCCCCGAGTGTCTCCCCTTCGATGTATTCCATAACCACGTTGAGCTCGTCGCCCGCACGACGACAATCGACGATTCTGGGCAGGTGCTCAAAACGCCTGCCTGCCCGCTGAGCGGCAAACAGACGCTCGTATGCCCCGCCGATTTGAGCCGAAGCATCGATGCGTTTACGGACAAAGGGACCGAGCGAACCACCGCCGGTTCCTTCAAAGTACACGAGCTCGGTTGTTTCAACGGACGAGCGCTTAAGTACACGCTCCACGCGATAGCTGTCGTCGCGATCGAGCGACGCCAGGTGCTCGGCAAGCGCTGCGGTCAGCTCGTCATTGGAATATGTTGGGGTCTGAGTATCCATAGCCTCCATCATAGCGCAGGGCGCAGACACCCCATGGCATCCGCGCCCCGTTCGTTTGCATCGTTGTTCGACAGCTCCGCCGGCTCAGATATCAGCGGCTAATTCACCGTCTCCTCGCCAAAGCGATACAGCTCCTCGTTGACCTTTTGGAGGCTGCACCCGCGATCGATGCAAAAGATGATAATCGCATCGCGGCGGTCCTTGCAGTTAAGGACGCTTACCCCGGCAGCCGTCAGCGCACGGTTGGTCTCTTTGAGCGTCAGCGCCATCGCAAAGGCAATCTGCAGCACCTTATTGCGACTCGGATGACGCGCACCGGTAAAGATCTGATAGCCAAAGGTCTCATTGAGATCGGCCATACGAACCACGCGCGAGCGCTCCAAGCCCTTTTCCTGCAGTAGCTGCTTCAGGTAATCCGAAAGCGACGGGGCGGCAAAGTCGTGCTCCCTGATATAGCCATCGATGTTCGGCGCATCGAGAAGCTCATTGAGCAACTCCTCGGTCAGCTTTTTATCGGGCATACGACTTCACCTCCCATCCGGCGCAACGGTAGCGACATGCTAGGCCAGCACCCAGCTTGCAGTGGCAGACTTATCAAACATATTGGCAAAATACAGTGCCTTCTTGATATCGCCATCAAAGTAGATATTGCCCGCCACGGAGCCACCGGCGGAAAGGGTACCAGACTGCAGCTCATCGGAGCCCTCGCTGTAGTAACCCTGATTCTGTTGGGCGCCGTTGGCGTCCTCGCCCTTCCAGTCGTAGATATTGTAATCTGCGCCCTCATCGCCATTGTTGACGTACGTGACGTGAATGCCCGTCATGGTCGAACCGTCATAATTTGTAAGGCCGGGCTGGACGGAATCGACGACGACGGAAAGACCGGCAGCTGTGGTCACCGTCGTGCCAACCGCCAGGTCAGTCGTAGGCTGCTCTTCCTTCTTCGCCTCTTCCTTCTTGTCGCCATCGCCAGCGTCCTCGGTGACGGTCGCCTTATCGCTACCACAACCGGCAAGAAGACCGGCAGTCCCCAAGGCGACGGTGGCGAATGCGCCAAGTGCAGCGCGACGGCTCAGCAGCACTTCGTTTTCGAGCTTTTTCATTATGCATCCTTCCTACGATCCGGCTACCGCGCCGGTACACAGCACATCGTAGGAGGGATTAAACTTGAATTCATTAGCTGAGAGCTAAGGCCGCGGTAAACGGCCAATGCACACAGCAATAACCGGGAGCAGCAGCAAGCCGCACCCGCACCCACCAGGACTATATATGGCAGACTGTCGGCGTCGTTCCATCGTCACTCCAAGCCAAGCAATCGTTTGTAGACATCGAGGCCCTTGAGCAAAATATTCTCGTCAAAGAGCATGGTATTGGTGTGAAGGGCGCTCGTGGCATAGGCGGGACAACCATCCGAATCGCTCGGGTTTTCTTGGCCCTCTGGCACACCCGTTCCCAGCAAGAAGAACACGCCCGGCAGATAGCGCTGATAGAACGCAAAGTCCTCGGCAATTAACAGCGGCTCCTCCACAAGCTGCAGGCCGGGCAAGGCAGGCGCGACGCTGGCAAACAACTCGGGGTCGTTGTCGACCGGCGGATAGCCCTCGGCAAAGTCGAGATCGTACGTGCAGCCCGTTGCGGCACAGGCATCGTCCAGCACGCGACGCACGCCTTCGCGCGCCCGGTCGAACATGCCGTCCGTAAACACACGCAGGCTTCCGGCCACATGGGCCTCCCCCGCCACTGCGTTGCAAACCGTACCGGCCTGCAGCAGACCAAACTTGCCGATACAGGGCTCGTCGGTGCCCAGCTCGTCCATCAGCTCGCGCTCGGCAACCAAAAACTTCGCTGCCGCCAACGCGGCATCGTGCGACTCCTCGACCGGCACGCCATAGGTCTTAGCAATATGGATGCTCGTACCGTGAATATAGATATGCGTCTCGCTCGAACGCGCCAGCAGCGGACCGGAACAGCTCGCCAACGTGCCGGCAGGCAGATCGGGCCACACATGGAAGCCAAAAATGCGGTCGACCCCATAGCGCTCGAACACGCCGCTCTCGCATACCGTCTTGGCACCACCGGTCGTTTCCTCGGCCGGCTGGAACACAAAGAGCACGTTGCGCCTCATGGCACCCGGCTGCTCGCGAATCGTACGGTCGACATACGTCGCGGCGGCAAGTGCCATGGCCATGTGACCGTCATGTCCGCAAGCGTGCATCTTGCCGGGATGGGTCGAGGCAAAGGCCGCCCCTGTCGCCTCCTCAATGGGCAGCGCATCCATATCGGCGCGAATCGCTGTGGCATGCGCGGCATCAACGCCGGCGTCGAAGAAAGCGCAGACGCAGCTGGGGCACGGATGGGTCACTTCGCAGGTGAGCGGTGCCAGCACGCCCTCGATATAGGCAATGGTTTGCGGAAGATCGAAATCGAGCTCCGGAATGCGATGGAGATCGCGGCGATAGCGACGGAGTTCTTGGAGCTCGGTCATAGAGGATCCCTTCGTGAGGCACATTTGTTGCAACTTATTGTGATACAGGATTGTGGCGCACATGTTTCCAGCATATCCCTGCATTTTTTAAACGTTATATACGAATACTCTTGTTTGGTAAAGTGCAACGTGATAGGGTCTTTACCACTTGATAGAGGCGCGGGCACGAAGAGCCGCGGGTGAGCCGGCAGGCTTTGACCCCGCGGGGAGGCGAAACCCGCCGAACTGGGTTTTTCGGGCACGAACAACCTGGTGGGCCTGTGGGAAACACCCACAGGACTGTCTGCAGCAATGCGGGAGCGCTATCCGGACATTGGGTCCACGCTATGCGGATTCGATGCGCAGATGGCGCCGTCTGGATAGCGAGGTTTACGGGACATGGCATTGACCCCCAACGAGGCATATGCGGCCAAGCAGCCGTTTGTGGACAAGGAGACGCTCGAGCATATCGTCGAGCAGTTCCCCACGCCGTTTCATCTATACGACGAGGCGGGCATCCGCCGCAACATGCAAGAGGTGCGCGACGCCTTTGCGTGGAACCCGGGCTTTAAGGAATACTTTGCCGTCAAGGCCAACCCCAACCCGGCACTCATCTCCATTCTCAACGAATACGGCTGCGGCTGCGATTGCTCGAGCTATACCGAGCTCATGATCGCCCGCTCGCTGGGTATCACGGGACACGACATCATGTTCTCGTCCAACGACACGCCTGCTGCGGACTTTGAGCTCGCCGACAAGCTGGGTGCCATCGTCAACTTTGACGACATCAGCCACATCGAGTTCTTTGAGCGCGTTGCGGGGCCCATCCCCAAGACGGTCAGCTGCCGCTTTAATCCGGGCGGCCTGTTCCAGCTCTCCAACGGCATCATGGACAACCCCGGCGACTCCAAATACGGCATGACCACCGAGCAACTTTTCGAGGCCTTCCGTATGCTCAAGACCAAGGGCGCCGAGGACTTTGGCATCCACGCCTTCCTTGCCAGCAACACCGTCACCAACGACTACTACCCCAAGCTCGCGCGCATCCTCTTTGAGCTTGCCGTGCGCCTGGAGCGCGAGACCGGCGCACACGTCGCCTTCATCAATCTATCCGGCGGCGTCGGCATCCCCTACCTGCCCGAACAACAGGCCAACGACATTCACGCCATCGGCGAGGGAGTGCACGCGGCATACGACGAGATCCTGGTCCCCGCAGGCATGGGCGATGTGGCAATCTACACCGAGATGGGCCGCTTTATGATGGGCCCCTACGGCTGCCTGGTCACCAAGGCCATCCACGAGAAGCAGATCTACAAGGACTATATCGGTGTCGATGCAAGCGCCGTCGATTTGATCCGCCCCGCCATGTATGGTGCCTACCACCACATTACGGTGATGGGTCAGCCGGGCGGCGCCGACAAGGGCACAGCGCCCGTCACGAACACCTATGACATCACGGGCAATCTGTGCGAGAACAACGACAAGTTCGCCATCGATCGCGAGCTACCGCATATCGACATGGGCGACCTGCTTGTAATCCACGATACCGGTGCGCATGGCTACTCCATGGGCTACAACTACAACGGACGGCTGCGCTCCGCCGAGGTCCTGCTGCGCCCCGATGGCGCGGCCGACCTCATCCGCCGCGCCGAGCGCCCGGGCGATTACTTTGCCACGCTCGACGTGCTGCCGTGCGGCCGAGAACTGCTGGCCAAGTCGCGCGCCGAAAGTGCCCGCCGCCGCGCCCAAGACGAGCGCCTGGCAGTCGCCGCCCAATGGAACAAGCGCATCCAGATCGCCGAAGCGAAGGAGAAGAACATGGACATCCGCAATCTCGAGGGCTCAATCGTCGCCCTGGTTACGCCGTTTAAAAAGGACGGCAGTGTCGACTTTGATGCGCTCGAGCGCCTTATCGATTTCCACCTGCAAAATGGCACCGACGCCATCCTCGCCCTGGGCACCACCGGCGAGAGCGCCACGATGACCGACGACGAGGACAACTCCGTTGTCGCCGCGGTGGTCAAGCAGGTTGCAGGACGCGTCCCCGTCATCGCCGGCTCGGGCTCCAACTCCACGCAGACCATGCTCACCAAGTCGCTCACTTACCAGGGCTTGGGAGCCGACGGCCTGCTGCTCATTACCCCCTACTACAACAAATCCAACGAAGAGGGTATCTACCAGCACTTTAAGACCGTCGCCGATGCCGTAGACATCCCCTGCATCCTGTACAACATCCCCGGCCGCTGTGGCTGCGGCATCAGCGAGCGCAACGTGGAGCGCTTGGCCGCGCACCCCAACATCATGGGTATTAAGGAAGCCTCGGGCAACGTCGCCTACGCTGCCAAGATCGCCCACCTGCTGTCCGACGACTTCCGCATGTACTCGGGCGAGGACGCGCTCACCGTGCCGCTCATGAGTCTGGGTGCTTCGGGCACCATCAGCGTGTGGGCCGACGTGCAGCCGCAGCTCGTACATGACATGTGCCGCGCCTATCTGGACGGTGACGTGGCACGTGCCCGCGATATCCAGATTGCCGGCCAGCCGCTCATCAATGCCCTCTTTAGCGAGGTCAACCCCATCCCCGTCAAGGAAGCGCTCGCCCAGATGGGTATGATCGAGGCAAACTACCGCATGCCGCTGTGCCCCATGGCAGACGATACGCGCTCCGCACTTACCGATGCTCTGAAGGGAGCTGGTCTGCTTGATTAAGACCGTCATTATGGGAACGGGCCGCATGGGCTCGCTCATCCGCACTACCGCCGAGGGTATTGCCGACGCCGCCGGAGAGCCCGTTTTTGACATCGTCGCCCAGATCGGCTTCGACTTGTCCGAGCTCGAGAACGCTCCGGCAGCCGACGTCATCATCGACTTCTCGAACGTTGCGACCTTCGACGCCGTCGTCGCCTATGTCGAGCGCACGGGTGCGGCGTTGGTCTCGGGCACCACAGGCTATACGCCCGAGCAGATGGATCGCCTGCGCGAGCTGGGTCAGAGCGCCCGCGTCATGCACTCCGGCAATTACTCCATCGGTATCGCAGCCCTGCGTCATCTGGTGGCACAGGCCACGCGAGAGCTGCCCGGCTTTGACTGCGAAATCGTCGAGACGCACCACAACCAAAAGGTCGACGCCCCCAGCGGCACTGCCAAGTTGCTGCTCGACACCGTCGTCGAAGCCGAGCCCGAGGCAGGCTACCACCCCGTCTATGGCCGCGAGGGCATGTGCGGAGCGCGCGACCCCAAGGAGATCGGCGTGCACTCGCTGCGCGGTGGCACTGTCGCCGGCGTGCACGAAGTGAGTTTCTTTGGCCAGGACGAGGAGGTCACGCTCGCGCATCGCGCCACGAGTCGTCAGATCTTTGTCAACGGCGCCTTGGCAGCCGCGCAGAAGCTCGTCACCCGCGAGCACGGCTTCTATACGTTCGACCAGGTCATGTTTGCCTAACCAGGTATCAACCGGATCCACCCAAAGGAGAGACCGCAAATGAGCAACGCAGCCGAAATGGATGCACAGGAGATTATCAACTATATCGCCACCGCGCCCAAGAAGACGCCCGTCAAGCTGTACGTGCGCGAAAAGCCGGGCATGAAGGTCCAGTGGGGCAATGCGCATGTCTATGGCGGCCGCCGTGGCAAGACCGTCTTTGGCGACTGGGATGAGCTCAAGGCAATCCTCGACGCCAACGTCGATTCCATCGATTACTACGATGTGGAGAACGACTGCCGCAACTCCGCCGTGCCCATGCTCGACCTCAAGGGCATCAACGCCCGCATCGAGCCGGGCGCAATCATCCGCGACCGCGTCGAGATCGGCGACCGTGCCGTCATCATGATGGGCGCCATCATCAACATCGGCTCCGTCATTGGCGAAGGCTCCATGATCGATATGGGCGCCGTGCTGGGCGGTCGCGCCACCGTGGGCAAGAACTGCCACATCGGCGCCGGCACCGTGCTGGCAGGCGTCGTGGAGCCCGCCAGCGCCACCCCCGTCATCATCGAGGACGACGTTATGATCGGCGCCAATGCTGTGGTCCTGGAAGGCGTGCGCGTGGGCAAGGGTGCTGTCGTTGCCGCCGGCGCCGTGTGCGTCGAGGACGTCCCCGCCGGCGCCGTGGTCGCCGGTGTCCCCGCCCGCGTAATCAAGATGCGCGACGAGAAGACCGACAGCAAGACCGGTCTCGAGGAAGGCCTGCGCCAGCTCTAATAGTTACGCGGTTTTACCAAACCGCGTAACTTGTCGACGCTGCAAACGACCCAGAGCGGCAATCTGACGTTCAATCGTCGGGCATGACCAGAAGGTCAATGCCCTCCTCTTTCACGTCACCTTGCTCGCTCTGGGTCGTTTTCGCTGACGTATGCTCAACCTGCAGTGCAATTCAGCCCCAAGCAAAAAAGGCCGAAACCCCATCCAGGGCTTCGGCCTTTGCTTTCCCGCTGTAGGCGCAACGCAACCTATCGATTCTCGATGCTGCCGATGTTTTTGAGCTCGATGGAGATGAGGCCGTTGGGCTCGTTGACGAACTCGATGTACTCGGAATTCGAACCCATCTCGGCCGGGAAGCTGATCTCGATGCCCGTGTCGGTACGAATCTTGTGATTGCGTACGGCCGCGCGCTCGACTTGCTTGCGCTCCACGGGCACGCGCTCGGGCACCTTCTCCTCGGTCAGCGCCGCACGCACGCTCTCCTTGATGACCGGCTCGTCCTCAAAGACCTCATCGACGATATCCCAAGGCGGCAGCTCCTCGGCGTCTTCAACCTTCTCGGCAACGGCGGCTTTGACCTTGGCGAGCGCTACGGCCGTGTTGGCGCCGTGCTCCTCGGCGACTTCCTCGACCACGCGCGTCACCGTGTCGATGACCTCCTTACCCGAAACCCCCGTGTCGCACTGCAGCAGGCCGTCGGGAATGAGCATGCGGTCCTCGCCGGCAATCTTGCGCTTCTTATCCACGTAGCCGATCTCCATGGTGCTTGCACGCACGATGGCATAGCTCGACACCTTTTGCGAGGGGTTTGGCAAAATGGCGTAGAGGCGCGCGATGTCGTTACGAACCTCGCCCTCTTCGCGACCCACCTCGTGCATGAATGCCTGCTTGGAGCCCAGCAGCATCACGGCAAACCAGCGGGCATCTTCATCATCGTCAAAGTCCGCCACAAGCACGTCAGTGGACTCGGCTTTCTCGGCCTTGGTGAGTTCGGAAGAGATGAACTCCGCAATCTGCTGAGACAAGTCCACGAACTCACGCTCACCAAAGAAATAGCCCTTGAGCTCGCCGCCAAACGCAGAGTTCTCCGCAAACGTGGCGCGCTTATTATCGGCCGAGGTACGTGCGCGGCGCAGATGCGTGGTCACAAAGCTGCGCACGGTACGGCTTTCGATATCCAGCTCGCGCTGGCTCATGACGTTGACGGCAGAGTCAAAGTCCAGGATATGCAGAATCGCGTGATTGATTTTCATATACGGCATTCCGTTCTAGATCGCTTTTGGCACGAACCAGTATAGCGGTCGAGTGCACCCCAGGCGCATCGAAGATTGGTGCAAAGCGACCTGTTCCCAATGCATCAAAAAGGCGTCCGGGTCACATGGGCCCGGACGCCTTCGTTGTAGCTTTTCGCTCTAGCGAGCTAGATTTAGCAGGAAAAGTCGACGCTGTCGATAATGTCCTTGAGGGCCTTGGCGGAGGCGGTGAGCTCATGCTGCTCGTCATCGTTCAGCGGCACGGGGACGCGGCAGACAACGCCGTCGCGGCCAACGACCGTCGGCATGGAGATGGCAAGATCGGACAGACCATACTCGCCCACCATGAGCGAGGAGACGGGCAGAACAGTCTGCTCGTCACGCATGACGGCAGTGCAGATGCGCTTTACCGCCATAGCGACACCATAGTAGGTGGCGTGCTTCTTCTCGATGATGGTGTAGGCAGAGTTCTTGACGTCCTCGGCAATGCGCTTCTCGGCAGCCTCATGCTCCAGGTGGCCGTGAAGCTCGCAGAAGGTGTTCAGCGGCACGCCGGCAACCTGAGCGCTGGACCAGGCGACAAACTCGGAGTCACCATGCTCGCCCATGACGTAGGCCTGAACGTCGCGCGGGTCAACCTCGACGTGAGCGCCGAGCATCTGCTGCAGACGGCCGGTGTCGAGCACGGTGCCGGAGCCGATGACATGGCCCTCGGGCAGACCGGACATCTTGATGGCGGCGTAGGTCAGAACGTCGACCGGGTTGGAGACGATGAGCAGAATGCCGTCGAAGCCAGACTTCTTAATCTCGGGAATAATGGACTTAAAGATGCTGACGTTCTTGTTGACCAGGTCCAGGCGGGTCTCACCGGGCTTCTGAGCAGCGCCAGCGGTGACGACGATCATGGCGGCGTCGGCGACATCAGAATAATCGCCGGCGTAGATCTTCATCGGCTCGGCAAACGTCATGCCGTGCGCAATATCCAGGGCCTCGCCCTCGGCGCGGTTCTTGTCCACGTCGATGAGAACCATCTCGGAGAACAGACCACTCTGCATCAGCGCGAACGCCGAAGACGAACCGACGAAACCGCAGCCGACAATAGCGACCTTCTTCTCGTTAACCATTAGAAACTCCCATCTCTCTCCACAAACAAGCCGCCCGGGAACGACCCGAGCGGCTTGCCGTAATCCCAATACATCCAATCGGGACTTTGATTATGCTCCTATACGCAGCCAAAAATCGACCGTTTACCGAAATTGTTTGAAGGATTCGTAAAATAACTGCACGAAATCGGTTTCGAGCTATTGACGAGCCCAAATAGCCTTCTAATACAGGCCCGCCTCGCGAATGGCCTCGACAGCCAAAGCGATCTGATCGGGCGGCAGGACCAGTGCCATGCGCACGTGCCCCTCGCCCGAAGGGCCAAAGCTCGCGCCCGGCGTCACCACAACGCCGGCCTTCTCCATAAGCTCCTCGCAAAACGCCATGGAATCGGTGCGACCACCGGGAAGCTTGGCCCACACAAACATAGAGCCATGCGCGTTGGGACGCTCCCAGCCCAGGCCCTCAAGACCGTCGCACAGGGCATCGCGGCGCTCCTGGTACTTCAGACGTTGCGCCTCGACCTCATCGCGCGGACCATTGAGGCAGGCGATGGCGGCCTTCTGAATCGGGAAGAACATGCCAAAGTCGATCTGGCTGCGCAGCTTGGCAAAGGCAGAGACCACATCCTCACGGCCGACCAAAAAGCCGATGCGCGCACCGGTAACGTTAAACGACTTGGAAAGCGAGAAGAATTCCACGCCCACCTCGAGCGCGCCGGGATACTGCAAGAAGCTGCCGCCGGGCTCGCCGTCAAACACGATGTCGGAGTACGCGTTGTCATGGACGATCAGCAGGTCGTGCTCGCGGGCGAAGGCGATAATCTCCTCGTAGACCTCGGGCGTGCCCACCGAGCCCACCGGGTTGGCGGGCAACGACACGATCATGTACTTGGCACGATCGGCCACCTCGGGATCGATGCCCGCCACATAGGGCAGGTAATTGTGCTCCGCCACCAGCGGATAGTACTCGAGCTTGGCATCGGCGATCTTGGCACCCGCCTCAAAGACCGGATAGCACGGATCGGGAACCAGAATGGTGTCACCCGGATCGAGCAGGGCCAGACCCAAATGACCCACGCCCTCCTGCGTGCCGTTGCACGACTGCACCATGGACGGCGTAATGCCCGAAACGCCAAAGCGACGCTCATAGTAATCGCACACGGCCCGCTTAAGCTCGGGCAGGTCGCGCAGGGAATACTTCCACATCTCGGGATTTTGGGCGGCCTGCGTGAGCGCCTCGACCACGTGGTCGTACGGCTTAAAGTCGGGCGTGCCCACGCTCATGTTGTAAATGGTCTTGCCCTGAGCCTTCAGCGCAAGAAGTTTGTTGTTGAGCGAGGCGAAGACCTCCGCGCCAAAGCGATCGAGACGCTGCGATGCCTGCATGGTGCCACCTTTCGATATAAAAAAATACGGCGCTCCGACAAGAGCGCCGCGCGATACGGGCCATCAGATTGCAAAAGTGTAACGCTTGCAACCCCCGTATTGGTTCAATTTAGCCAACCTTAGTCAATCGGATTGAGCGCGTCGATCCGCGCAAGCCACAGACGCGAGCTGGCGTCACTCGGCATACGCCAATCGCCGCGCGGGCTGAGCGTCACCGAGCCCACCTTGGGACCATCGGGCAGACAGCTGCGCTTAAACTGCTGGGCAAAGAAGCGACGATAGAACGTACGCAACCACGTGTGGACGGTCTTGGCGTCATAGACACCCTCAAAGCTCTTGAGCGCCATACGGTAGATCTTGCCCGGCTCAAAGCCAAAACGCAGCAGGTAATAGAGGAAGTAATCGTGCAGCTCGTACGGGCCCACCAAATCCTCGGTCTTCTGAGCAATCTCACCGTCGCCCGTGGGCGGCAGAAGCTCGGGGGACACCGGCGTATCGAGGATATCGAGCAAGACCTCGGCAATACGCCCGCCAAAGACATCAGCGGCATAACGTACCAGATGGCGCACAAGCGTCTTGGGCACGCTCGCGTTGACGGCGTACATGCTCATGTGGTCGCCGTTATAGGTAGCCCAGCCAAGCGCCAGCTCCGACAGGTCGCCCGTGCCGATGACAAAACCGCCAGCCTGGTTGGCCAGATCCATCAGAATCTGCGTACGCTCGCGGGCCTGGCTGTTCTCGTAGGTCACGTCTTGGACGGCCGGATCGTGCTCAATGTCCTTGAAGTGCTGCTCCACGGCCGTGTGGATCGAAACCTCGCGGAAGCTCACGCCCAGGTCGCGAGCGAGCGACTCGGCATTCGACTTGGTGCGATGTGTCGTGCCAAAGCCGGGCATGGACACGGCTGTGATACCGGTGCGCGGCAGCCCCAGCGCATCGAAGGCACGCACGGTCACAAGCAGTGCCAGCGTAGAGTCCAGGCCGCCCGAAAGACCGATGACTGCAGCCTTGGTACCCGTATGGGCAAGGCGAGTCTTGAGGCCGGCAGTCTGCAGATTGAGGATCGTCTCGCAGCGCCCGGCCAGGTCACCATGGTCGGCCGGCACAAAGGGAGCACGGGGGAAGACACGGACAATGTCGAGCGCATCGCGCAGGACAGGTTCTTCGGCCAGCACGCCCTCAAACGAAAACTCAACGGTCGTGGCCTCCGGCGCATCGTCCGCGCGCGTCCACGTGGTCGAACGACGGCGCTCGGCAACCAGACGGTCGAGGTCAACGTCGGCCACCGCCATATCGCAGGTGAGGAGCTTCGTGGCGGCGAGCTTCGAACCGTTTTCGTAGACGAGGTTCTCGCCTGCAAAGACCATGTCGGTCGTGGACTCGCCCTCGCTCGCGTCTGCATAGGCATAGGCACAGTACAGGCGCGCACTCTGATTGGAGATGAGGCTGCGGCGATAGTCTGCCTTACCGATAATCTCGTCCGAGGCCGACGGATTGAGGATCACCGTCGCACCGGCAAGCGCCATCTCGGTCGAAGGGGGCGCCGGCACCCACAGATCCTCGCAGACCTCAACGCCCAGCACCATATCCTCGGCGCCCTCATCACAGCAGCGGTAGACAAGCCCCGAACCCAGCGGAACCGGACCCTGACCGGCAAACTCAACCCACACGGGATCGGCGGGCGCCGGAGCAAACCAACGGCGCTCATAGAACTCGCCATAGTTGGGCAGATACTTCTTGGCCGTGAGGCCCAAAAGCTCGCCCGCGCAGCACACGGCGGCACAGTTGTAGATATTCTCGGCCACCGCAACGGGAAGACCGATGGTAAAGACAATCGGCAGCTCGCGGGTTTCATCGAGAATATGTGCCAGTGCGGTCTCGCAGGTATGCAGTAATGTGCGGTTATGGAACAGATCAGCCGCGGTATAGCCGCACAGATTAAGCTCGGGCAGCACCAGAGCACGGACACCGCGCTCGACCGCCTCGCGAACAGCCGCCAGCGCAACCTCGGCATTGCCCTCGACATCGGCCACGCGAATCCGCGGCGAGGCCGCCGCCACACGCAAAAAGCCATCAGACTGAGAAAGGTGAAGATTCATAAGAATGCTCCCGTGCGTAGACGCCATTCACAACAATTAGCAAGCCCTATTGTAGTTCAACCGCCGGGTGTAACCGCATCCCACCAATTTGGTGAGCTATTGATGAGTTGATGGTATCTGTTAAATGTCACGTACGATTCACATCTGGTGGGTACCCTGATGGCTACACGAAACGAAGCAGATTTACACCGGGAGGGCCCCGTATGACAACCAAGTACACCGACGCGCCGCGCACGCGCGTCATGACACCGGCCGCGCTCAACAACGGCGTCCACGAAAACCATTCCATCGGACAGACCATGGCCATTGCGCCCAAAAAGGGCCTGTTCGACGACATTTCCATTCCCCAAATCATCGCCGGCGCCGCAGCTGCCGCCACGAGCGTCGCACTTGCTTCCAAGATCGGCATCGCCGGATCGGTGATCGGTGCCGCCGTGAGCTCGGTCATCACCGTTGTGTCCTCGCAGGTCTACCGCCACTTTATCTCTGCCAGCGCCGAAGCCCTCAAAGGCACGCACGCCGCCGTCGACTACCCTGCCGGCGCCTATGAGCCCGTTGACCTTAATGCCGAGGAGCACCTGGGCGGCGCCGCGACTACGCAGGAGATGCGCCAGGTTGCGGGGCGCGCGACCACGGCGCGCGTCGCCCCCAACAGTCTGCGTGCCAAGGCGGCGGCAGAGCGCAGCCAGACGCAAAAGAAGGTCATCGTCTTCTCGATCGCCATCGCCATCGTCGCGGTCATCGCCTGCGCCGGCGCCATCCTTATCACCACCGCCGGTGAGGGTCTGGGCGAGCGTCCCGAGTCAATCCTTTCGTCGCGCACGACCGAGCACGATGCGGATAGCACTGGTCAATCGCAAAGCCAGCAGGACGACTCGCAGGGCAACTCCGCATCCACCGATTCGTCCTCGAGCGCCCCCGATCAGTCGCAGGGCGCCGATTCCTCTGTGAACAACAGCGGCACGCAATCCGGCACAACCGACTCAAGCCAAACGACTGACAGCTCTCAACCGAGCACGGGCGACCAGACGAGCGGCAATACATCGGGCACAAGCTCCACCGACAACAGCAACACCAATAGTTCGAACAGTTCGAACAGTTCGAGCGGATCCGCGTCCGGCACGCCATCTGACAGCTCGAGCCAAGGCACGGCATCGGGCAACTAAGCACGTTTGCCTCTCACAGATAACCGACCTGCATAACGGGCGCGAACCGGCAACGGTCGCGCCCGTTTGCCTTGGGCGACGAGATGGCAAGCCCCATGCGATGGTAAGATGCTTTGGTGTGTATAGAGGAGATTTGCCATGAGCAAGACAATAGTTAAGCCCACACTATCGCTGGGCAACCACATCTATCTGTATCGCCTGCTGCGCGATGCGATTGGGTGCGGCAAGCAAACGTTTATGACGCAGGTCGAGGAGGCGCTCGCCGCTGGTGACATGGCCGCTTATGACCTGGGCTTCGAGTCCACGCGCGAGCTGCTCGAGGAGCTCGACGACTGCATTAAGCTGACCGTCTTTAAGGGCGGCCGCCTGTATGCCACCGTCATCGCCAACGAAGCATGGGATGCCGCCCTTGCCAAAGGCGAGGACAAGCCCAAGGCTGCCAAGGGAGCCAAGCAGTCCTACAAAAAGAAAAAGCGCGGCGAGAAGGACCTCAAGGCCGTGCGTCCCAAGCACGTTAAGCGTCCCGAGCCCGAGCCCGTGGCCGAAGTCGCTCCGGAGCCAGAGCCCGAGCCCGAGACAGGGATCGAAGTCGCTATTGAGGTAACGGCAGAAGCCGAAACCGAAATCGACGCCACGACCGATCCCGAAGTCATACCAGAGCAGGAAGCCACCGCGGAGCTCAACGAGGCTCCCAAGTCGACAACCGAAGAAGCCACCAACCAACCCGAGACGCCTGCATTCCAAAACAGCGATGTCTTTGGCGACGAGGCCGAGGACGATCAGCCCGACGAGCCCACCGATCAAGACGCTACCGAGTCGACGCCAGAGCCCGAGACACCGCAGCCTGCCATCTCGCTCACGGTTGTCTATGACCCCGAGAACGCAAACGCCGGCATCACCACCATGGCATCCACGCCAGCCGAGGCAAAGCCATCTGTCGAGGCAGAGGATGCCCCGCGAGCCGATGCTAAAACCGAGACCGCAGACACGTCCGTCTCCGTGGAACCAACGGATTTCGCAGTTAAGCCGGAAACAGCGCCTGAGCCTGAGCCTGCCATCGAGTCCGCATTCGCATCTGCCTGTGACCAGATTCCCGCACCTGCACCGGCTCCGGTCCCTGTTGCAGTACCTGTCACCACACCCGCAGCGCCCGCCATCCCCGAGGACTTCCCCGTCGATTTCACAACCGAGGTCTTCTGCCCCGGCCCATTGCTGCACCAGCTGTCGACCTATCTCCCCTACGGCGCCGACACGCTCGGCATCGTCGGCGAGTACTACTGGATCGCCCGCGAGCGCGGTACCATCGAGGCCGCGCGAAACCGCGCAAGCTTCCCCCTGCGCTACACACAGGCCGGCGAGCGCCACGAAGTCACCGTGCGCATCCGCCACAACACCACCGGCGGCCTCGGCGCCACCTGGACTATCGATAAAGTCGAGCCTTCTACCAAGTAAAAAAGGGACGATAACCCTCAAGGTTATCGTCCCTTTCTCGTTAGGTCACCTGAGCTCGACTAATCACGCGTCAGCTTGCGGTGAATACGATGCGGCTGGGCTGCGTCCTCGCCCAGGCGCTCGATACGGTTGGCCTGATAGGCCTCGAAGTTGCCCTCGAACCAATACCAGTTGCCCGGATTCTCGTCGGTGCCCTCCCACGCCAGAATGTGCGTGGCGACGCGGTCCAGGAACATACGGTCGTGGCTAATGACCACCGAGCAGCCCGGGAACTCGAGCAGCGCCGCTTCGAGCGAGGACAGCGTCTCGACGTCGAGGTCGTTCGTGGGCTCGTCGAGGAGCAGCAGGTTGCCGCCCTGCTTGAGCGTAAGCGCCAAGTTCAGACGGTTGCGCTCGCCACCGGAAAGTACGCCAGCGCGCTTCTGCTGGTCCTGGCCCTTAAAGCCAAAGCTCGCCACGTACGCGCGGCTGGGGACCTCGGTCTCGCCGACCATCATGTGGTCCAGGCCGTCCGAGACGACCTCCCACAGGTTCTTATCGGGGTCGATGCCGGAGCGGTTCTGATCGACATAGGAGATCTTGACGGTCTCGCCCACCTCGAGCTCGCCCGAAGTCAGCGGCTCCAGACCCACGATGGTCTTGAACAGCGTGGTCTTGCCCACACCGTTGGGGCCGATGACGCCCACGATGCCGTTGCGCGGCAGGGTGAACGATAGGTCGTCGATGAGCACGCGACCGTCGAACTCCTTGTGCAGGTGATGGGCCTCGAGCACCTTGTTGCCCAGACGCGGGCCCACAGGGATGCGGATGTCGGTCCAGTCGAGCTTCTGGCTTGCGCGGGCCTCGGCCTCCATCTCCTCATAGCGAGCCAGACGGGCCTTGTTCTTGGCCTGACGGGCCTTGGGCGAGCTGCGCACCCACTCGAGCTCAGCCTCCATGCGCTTGGCGAGCTTGGCGTCGCGGTTGCCCTGAGCCTCGATACGTGCGGCCTTGGTCTCCAGATACGTGGAGTAGTTGCCCTTGTAGGGATAGAGGTGACCGCGGTCGACCTCGCAGATCCACTCGGCAACGTTATCCAGGAAGTAGCGGTCGTGTGTGACGGCAAGCACCGCGCCCTGGTAGTTGTGCAGGAAGTGCTCGAGCCACAGGATCGACTCGGCGTCCAGGTGGTTGGTGGGCTCATCGAGCAGCAGCAGGTCGGGAGCTTCGAGCAGCAGCTTGCACAGGGCCACGCGACGGCGCTCGCCGCCGGAAAGCACGTTGACCGGCATGTCGGAATCGGGCAGCTGCAGGGCATCCATAGCCTGGCCGAGTTTGGAATCGATATCCCAGCCATCGGCGGCATCGATTTCGTCCTGGAGCTTGCCCATCTCGGCCATGAGGGCGTCCATGTCACAGTCCGGGTCGCACATCTCCTCACCGATCTTATTGAAGCGATCGACCTTGGCGATCATGTCGCCAAATGCCATGCGCACGTTCTCGATGACGGTCTTGTCGTCGTCGAGCGGCGGCTCCTGCTGCAGGATACCCACGGTGTAGCCAGGGGTAAGTCTGGCATCGCCGTTGGAGACCTCTTCGATGCCGGCCATGATCTTGAGCAGGGTCGACTTGCCCATACCATTGGGGCCCACGACGCCGATCTTGGCACCGGGGTAGAAACTCAGGGTCACGTCGTCAAGGATCACCTTGTCGCCATGAGCCTTGCGAGCCTGATACATCTGGTAGATAAACTCCGCCATTTGCCTGTTTTATCCTTTCTACCTGCTGTTTCCCTATTCTTGTTTCGCTTTAGTGGAAACGAGATGAGAAAACCAGCTCTAAAACGTAACGAAAAAGGGGCACGGTTTCCCATACCCCCTAATACTACCTGGGAAAAGTCCCCCGGAACATACTATGAACTGCGTACGCTAGTTTTCCGCAACCTTAACGAGCGGCTCGCTGCGATTTGCGCCACAGCAGATACGAGTAGACGTAGACGACTCCGACCGAACCAAACGCCAGAACCGCAATCACCGCGGCGACAACTTCACTCGAAAGCACGCTACCCGCAACGCCCATCACAATCAGACCAACACCCAGCACCATAAAGCAGGCACCGCCAAAGCGCTGCGTACGGCGCCAGTTCTCGGGATCGGCAAGCGCCCAGGGCGTCTTGATACCGAGCGTATAGTTCTGCTTCACACGCGGCAAGTAGTTGCCTACGCCAATGAACAGCAAACCGACAGCACCGGAAATCAGCACGTTGACCGAACCGACCGCCGGCACCACGCCCCAGACCGTAAGCTCTCCCAGCCAGCTTATGGCGCACATGAACAGGGTGAAGGCGATTACGAAGCCCTGATAGAACTTGCCCGAGGTTCGATATGCCTCACCTTTGGGATCGATGCGCGGCACCACGCAGAACATTGCGAGAAGCACCAGGGGCAGCACGCCGTGCGCGGAGGCCATCCAGCTGGGACCCCAACCGTCAACGCCGTTCGCGCCCCAGTGCGTGGGAATCTGCGCAGGCAAGCTCGGCATCACCATAAGGTGCGCTACGATATTGGCGACGCACAGAGCGACCAGCGCGATCCACACGCGTGGCGATACCCCCGTGGCGTGAATGCCCTTGTTTTCGTTATTCATCCTTATCACCTTCAGTGTTTGTAAAGCCCATAAACCAACCGATCAAGTCCTGCATGACGGTGGTGTTTAAGCTGTAAACGATGTTTTGGCCATGACGTTCATCGGTCACCAACCCGGCGTTTTTGAGCGTCGCCAAATGATGGCTCAATGATGGCTTGCTGATATCGAAATGCTCGGCAAGCTCCCCAGCCGTGCGGTCGCCCTCGCGTAGTAGTTCCAAAATGCACCGCCGCGTAGGATCGGCCAGCGCTTTAAAACCCTCTCCCGGCATAGGACCTCCTTTCATCATCTCTCATGACGCGCACACTATACTCGATATTTAGATGTTTGTCTAACTATCTAATACAGCATCAGCTATAGAACATTTGTTCGTATTTGGCTACAATGGAAGTTGAAGCAGATGGGCCAGCTCCCCCTATCCGAGAAGGAGATGGACTATGAGTATTGACGATGTCCTGACGTTGTTATTGCTTGTAATCGCGGCTGTGGAGCTCGGCATCCACATTGGAGGTCGAATGAAATAGCCGCCCCCGCGTAATGCGAAGACGGCCACTTCTCACGCTACAAACGTGTTTGGGAGTTGGCCAACCCGCGGCAACGGGTGCCATCTGCTTCAATCTTATGCGAATCCCGATCCCATTTCAACAAGCTCCAAGGACTCAAATGGAATCGCAATAATACCTATAATGGCGATAGCTAAAACACGACCGACTCCCCATCGGAGGAAATCTATGACCGAAACCACAGCCGCAACTCCCATCGAGACACGCGACACCAAGCTCGAGATTATCATGGGCCGCGAGGCACTCGATAAGCTCGCCGATACTACGGTGCTGGTGCTCGGCTGCGGAGGTGTGGGCTCCAATTGCTGCGAGGCACTCGCCCGCGGCGGCATCGGTCATTTCGTCATTCTGGACAAGGACATCATCGCGCCCAGCAATATCAATCGCCAGGCCATCGCCTTCCACAGCACCATCGGCAAGCGCAAGGTGGACGTGATGGAAGCCATGATTCGCGATATCAATCCCGCCGCCACCGTTATCAAACGCACCGAATACCTGTTGAGCGACAGCATCGACGAGTTCTTTGCGAGCGTTTTTGAGCAGACGGGCGGCAAGCTCGACTACGTCGTCGACGCCATCGACACCATCTCGGCCAAGCTCACCATTGCCAAATATGCTCAGGACCACGACATTCGTTTGGTTAGCTCCATGGGCGGGGCCAACAAGCTCCATCCCGAGTGCCTCCGCTTTGCCGACATCTTCGATACGGTACGTGACCCCATGAGCCGCATTATGCGCAAAGAATGTAAGAAGCGCGGAATCAAGAGCCTACATGTATTGTTTAGCTGCGAGGAATCGGTTAAGACACAGCCCCGCGACCCTTCCAATATCCACGAGCGTACCGAGCTTGGAACCGCCAGCTTTATGCCGCCCATCATGGGTCAGATGATTGCCGGCGAGGTTATCCGCCAGATCAGTGGGCGCGGCACCGAGCACGTGCGCGCCGATGGCCAGTGCCTGGACTAGCGGAGTGCGCCGAGATGGAGCCCCGGTTAATTGATGCACACTGCCATCTTGATTTGATGGCTTACCCGAATGCTGTTGCCGACGAAACTGCGGCTATAGGGCTGGGGGTCTTTGATTGCGGGGTCGACCCACGCGACTTCGCGGCAGCAAAAAAGCGGGCCAGCCGTTACCCAAACATTATCGCGGGCGTCGGCCTCCATCCCTGGTGGCTCGCCGACGGCCGCTGCGGTCCTGCCGAAGTCAATCTGCTTTGCAAAGTTGCTGCCCAAGAGCGCTACATCGGCGAGGTGGGGCTCGACTTTTCCGCGCGCTTTGCCGGAAGCGAACCGCTACAAACACAGGTATTCGAACGGCTTTGTCAGACGCTATCGCAACGTCCGCTCCCCGATCGCGTTCTGTCCATTCACGCCGTTCGTTCGGCAGGAACCGTACTGGACGTCCTCGAATCGCATGGTCTACTCATCCCAAGCCCCGACTCCCCCGCTATCATCTTCCACTGGTTTAGCGGTACTTCGGACGAACTCGTCCGCGCGCGTAATGTGGGCTGCTATTTTTCTGTCAACGAACGCATGCTCGCGTCTAAACGAGGACGCGAATACGCACGACAGATTCCACTCGATCGTTTACTGCTCGAGACCGATGCACCAGCGGAGGCAAACACAGAAACAAGCGCGCAGTCGCTCATCAAATCGCTCGCGAAGACCTCGATGCGCATCGCCTCGCTCAAAAATTGTGACACAAAGCGCATCGAATCGGCAGTTTTAGCAAATGCGCACTCTATTTTTGGCCTTCGCTAACCCCTGTATGCAAAAAGACGACAACGATACCATTATGACGGTAGACGTGCCGTCCAAGTCCTACGCAAGCTCCAGCAGCTCCGGCAGCTGGTCGATAATCTTGTCCGCGGCATCTTGGCTAAAGCCGAAGCGTTCCTCGCGCTTGGCAATGACCGTCAGGCCGGCTCGCTTGCCGGCAGTGATACCAGGCACCGAATCCTCAACGCAGCAGCAGCGATTCGCGGGCAGTCCCAGCAGGTCCAGCGCATGCAGGTAGATGTCGGGCTCGGGCTTGCTCTCCTTAAACTGCTCGCCGCTCACCACATACTCAAAGGCATCCGACAGCCCGCACGCATTGAGCACTTCCTCGATGCTATCCATGGGAGACGAGCTGGCAAGCGCCACGCGAACGCCGCGGCGCGGCAGCTCTCGAATCGTATCCACGGCGCCTGGGTTAATCAAAGCCTGATAGTCGCGCGGACGCTTATGCGCCCACTCGTCCCAACGGGCCAACGCTTCCTCGCCAGTGAAATGCCCCTTACCGGCGCGCTCAAACCAATCGACCAGCATATGCAGGAAGAACTGATGTGAGGTACCGATCTGCCCATTCAACTCCTCTTGAGTCAGGTTAAGCCCAAGCTCCTTGGCAAACACGGCAGTCTCGCCCAGGTAGTAATACTCGGTATCGACAATGACGCCGTCCATGTCAAAGATAACGGCGTCGAACGGAAATGCGGACACGGCACCCTCCCTAACAAAAGGGCGCCTGTAAGCAGGCGCCCGAACCATGCATTAATCGGCGATCCTAACCCAGCAGCTTATCCAGCGCCACCGCAATGCCGTCTTCGTTGTTATTGGCAGTCACCATCTGGGCCACGGCCTTAACCTCGTCAACCGCATTGCCCATGGCAACACCGGTGCCGGCCCACTCAATCATGGACTTGTCGTTCTGGCCGTCGCCAAACGAGACGACCTCGCTGGCATCGATGCCGAGCTTGGGCAGGGCACCCTCGAGCGCGCGGGCCTTGTCGATACCGGGAGCCGTAAACTCAAAATACCAGTCGGCCGTAAACATACCCGAAAGCGTCTGGGTAAAGGGCGCGTACATCTCCTCGTAATGCGCTTGCAGATAGGCCGGGTCGCCCGCAGTGAGCAGCTTGTCCACGGGATAAGTGTCCACGACCTCATGCAGGCTCTCCACCTCGCGAATCTTAAGATCGCACGCGTCGCGCTCGTATTTGACGATGTTTTTCTGCGAGCCATCCGACAGCGTAATCATGCAGCGGTACGAATCCTCGACATGCAGATCGCGACCGAGCGAAATCATAGGGATCACGTCGAAATTACGCAGGTGATCAATCAGGCGATGCAATTCATCGGCAGGCATAGCCTGATCGAACAGCACCTCGTCGGTCTGGGCATCGACGACGTGAGCGCCATTAAAGGCCACCAGCAGACCGTCATGGTTATGAAGGTCGAGCTCCTGCGCCAAGGCGTGCAGCCCCCATGCGGGACGGCCCGAAGCCAAAATGAGCTTAATGCCCGACTCCTGCGCCGCGAGCAGCTTCTCGCGCGTACGCGGGCTGATGACCTTTTGGTCGTTGGTGAGCGTACCGTCGATATCCATTGCGATGGCTTTGATTGCCATATAAGCCTCCCTGTCATTGAACAACCTTGCCTGAGTCATCATACAGAACACCTACTGCGGCTCTGTCTGCAACGGGTAAAAAGTCATATTGTCCCGAACATGAACGGCGTGTGGTCGTGAAGCTTTATCGCTCAGGTCAAATACGTCTGCTAGCGACGCTCATCCGTCGGTGCGCCCTCGACGATCGCGATGCCCGCCGATGCACCTAACGCGCTGGCGCCGGCCTCGATGAATGCGCAAGCCTCTTCGTAATTATGGATACCGCCCGCCGCCTTGATTGCCACGGCATCGCCGAGCACCTCGTGCATCAGCCGCACGTCCTCGAGCTTAGCACCGCCAAAGCTTCTGCCGGTCGATGTCTTAAGGAATCCCGGCTTGGCCTCCAGCGCGATCTCGCATACACGGCGCTTGGCGGCGTCGTCGCCGTCCAGCTTGCACATCTCAACGATTACCTTGTCAGTGATGCCATGCGCGCGACAAAAATCAGCAACGGCAGTCATCTCGCGCTCGATGGCATCAAAATCGCGGTTCTCGATCGACCCCTGATTCAAAACGTAGTCAATCTCGGTAAAGCCACACGCAGCGTATTCCTCAAACCTCGCAAGCTTCTCCTCAAGCGTCATAGTGCCCTGGGGAAAGTCGATAGCGCCGGCAAGGATGATGTCAGAACCCTCGAGCATGGCGCGGCCCGTCTCGTACTCCTGCAGGTTCGCAAATACGCAGCGAAAGTTGTACTTTAGCGCCTTCTCGACATACTGCTCAAACGTGTCCTCGGGGGCATCGATATAGTCGATGTATTTATTGATGGGTTTGGCAAGCGTCATGCTGGGCCTCCTTGTTCAGGGTTGACAACCGATTCGTGGTTTCACGCGAAAAACCACGTTCAATCTACACCCGACATGCAAGGACAGTGTCCGCATTCCGGCAAGTGGTATGAAATTAGCTGTAGACGTATATTTACGGACAGTGAATGGCACCGCACGCGGATGCCAACTGCAAGACATTCCCCTCAATACGCCCTCATGCCCACTCAAATAGCAAAGGGGCCCGCATCCCAACAGATACGGGCCCCTTTCAGTCATAAGCCAACTCGGCCGTAAAGACTACTTACGGTGAGCGCGGTAGAACTCGATGAGCGCCTGGGTCGAAGCGTCCTGCTCGGCCTTGGCGGCGTCGTCGTGGAAGGCCGGGGTAATCTGCTTGGCAAGCTGCTTGCCCAGCTCGACGCCCCACTGGTCGTAGGAGTCGATGCCCCAGACCGTGCCCTCGACAAACGTGATGTGCTCGTACAGGGCGATGAGCTCGCCGAGTGCGAACGGGGTCAGCGTGTCGCCGAAGATCGAGGTCGTCGGACGGTTGCCCTCAAAGCAGCGGGCCGGGACGATCTGCTCGCGCGTGCCCTCGGCACGGACCTCGTCGGCCGTCTTACCAAAGGCGAGTGCCTTGGTCTGGGCCAGGAAGTTGCCCAGGAACAGCTCATGCACGTCCTGGCCGCTATCGGTCGCAGGGTTGGCGGTATTGGCGAAGGCGATGAAATCGGCCGGGACCACCACGGTGCCCTGGTGCAGCAGCTGGTAGAAGGCGTGCTGACCGTTGGTGCCGGGCTCGCCCCAGAAGATCTCACCGGTGTCGGAGGTCACGGCGCTGCCGTCCCAGCGGACGTGCTTGCCGTTGGACTCCATGGTGAGCTGCTGCAGATAGGCCGGGAAGCGGTGCAAGTACTGGCAGTACGGCAGCACGGCGTGGCTCTTGGAACCGAAGAAGTTGACGTACCAGACGTTGAGCAGGCCCATCAGCGCGACGGCGTTGTTCTCGAGCGGGGTATTGCAGAAGTACTCGTCGATGGCGTGGAAACCCTCGAGGAACTGCTGGAAGCGCTCGGGACCGAGCACGACGATCAGCGACAGACCCACGGCGGAGTCAACGGAATAGCGGCCGCCGACCCAGTTCCAGAAACCGAAGGCGTTAGCGGGGTCGATGCCGAAGGCCTCGACCTTGTCGAGTGCGGTGGAAACGGCAACGAAGTGCTTGGCCACGGCCTCGGCGTTCTGCTCATCGGAGCCGTCGATGGCACCCTGAGCCTTGAGCTGCTCGAGCATCCAGGTCTTGACCTCGCGAGCGTTGGTGAGGGTCTCGAGCGTGGTGAAGGTCTTGGAGACGATAATCACGAGCGTGGTCTCGGGATCCAGGCCCTTGAGCTTCTCGGCTTGGTCGTTGGGGTCGATGTTGGAGATATAGCGGCAGTCGATACCGGCGTCGGCGTAGGGACGCAGGGCCTCGTAAGCCATGACCGGGCCCAGGTCGGAGCCGCCGATGCCGATGGACACCAGATGCTCGATCTTCTTGCCGGTAACGCCCTTCCACTCACCGGAGCGCACGCGCTCGGCAAAGGCGTACATGCGGTCGAGGACCTCGTGCACGTCGGCGACGACGTCCTGGCCGTCGACGATGAGCTGGCCCTTCTCGGTTGCCGGGCGGCGCAGCGCGGTGTGCAGGACGGCACGGTCCTCGGTGGTGTTGATGTGCTCGCCGGAGAACATGGCGTCGCGGCGCTCCTCGAGCTTCACCTCGCGAGCAAGATCGCACAGCAGCTTGACGGTCTCATCGGTCACCAGGTTCTTGGACAGGTCGAAGTGCAGGTCACCGGCGTCAAAGCTCAGCTTGTTCACGCGCTCTGCATCGGCAGCGAACCAGGCCTTGAGGTCGATACCTTCGGCCTCGAGCTTCTCCTGATGAGCCTCGAGCGCCTTCCAAGCGGCGGTCGACGTAGCGTCGATAGGTGCGGCAACAGTTGCCATAAAGTCCTCCTCAACATACGGGCGCAAACCTCCATGCGCCCGGATAATCAGATGCCCCTATTCTAGCGCAGGTCAAGACCGTAATCAGCGAGCGTTGCCAATCCGCCCCCAAACGGCGACCGACCAAAAAGGGACAGGTTTATTTTGGCAGGTCAAACGCTTTACCTACCAAAAATAGCCCATCTCTTTATGGCAGACATTAGGCCGCGGCGCACACGCTGCCGAGCAACTCACGCAGAGGAGACCCAATGCCCTCAAGCAGTTCGGGAGCGATGATGGCAAAAACGGGAACCTCGCCGGCTCCCACGACAGCAGGCACTTTGCCCTCCGAGACAATACATCCATAAGGGACAAAACCGTCTTCGCCGGCATCGAGCGCCGCCATGCGACGCGCGAGCTCGCGCGCAAAGCCAGCAGTATCGGCATCGCCAATCGCCAGGACAAAGTCCACGCCTTCGTCGGTCGCCAGGGCCACGGCCTCGTCGATCAGCTCGTCTCCCCCGTCGCCCTCAACCGAGCCGCAGCGAAAAAGCACGCGCTCGAGCAGAGCTCGGTCAAGCGAACCGAGCGCCGCCGAGACAAGCTCATCGCGCGTATGTTTGTCGCCACCCAGCACCACCAGCGCCTTGGTGCCGCCGTAGTGAGCGACCAATCGTCCACACCAGCGAGCCACGTCTCCATCCGCAACAAGGCGCGTCGGCATACCAAACCCATAGTTGACCATTATCCCCACAACCCTTCCGTGCTTTATGGTGGTATCGATCGTTAGGCTCATGCTACGAAGCGAGGTTTTCCGGGCTGTTTCGCGCTCTTTAGCGCTGCGTTAAAACCCGATGCAACCGCCCGACCATACCTGCCAAAAAGGGACAGGTTTATTTTGGTCGGTCAAGCGTTTTACCTACCAAAATAAACCTGTCCCTTTTTGGCAGGTTTTGACGATGTCCGGACGAGCGGGTATTATCGAACATGTATTCGATAAGAACATGTGTTTGATGGGAGAACGCGTGGGGGACGGGCGTCACACCTATATCTGCATCGACCTCAAGACGTTTTACGCCAGCGTCGAGTGCGTTGACCGCGGGCTCGATCCGCTCACCACCCACCTGGTCGTTGCCGACGAATCACGCGGGCGTACGACCATCTGCCTCGCCATTACCCAGGCCATGAAAGACCTCGGGATACACAACCGCTGCCGTCTGTTTGAGATTCCCGACGGCATCGACTACATCAAGGCCGTACCGCGCATGCAGCACTACATGGAGGTGTCGGCGCAGATCTACGGTATCTACCTGGAATACGTCAGTCCGCAAGACGTTCACGTCTACTCAATTGACGAGTGCTTTATCGACGTGACACCCTATCTAGAGCTCTACCATACCAATGCCAAAAGCTTTGCCTGCATGCTGCGCGATGAGGTCCTCGCGCGCACCGGCATCACGGCGACAGTCGGCATCGGCCCCAACCTATTCCAGGCCAAGGTGGCGCTCGACATTACCGCTAAGCACGTACCCAGCCGCATCGGCATACTCGACGACGAGACCTTTCGCAAGGAGATCTGGCCCCATCGCCCCATCACCGATATCTGGGGCATCGGCCCCGGCGTGGCAGCCCGCCTCGAAAAGTACGGGGTATACGATCTGATGGGTGTCGCCGCGCTCGACGAAAACCTGCTTTACGACGAACTCGGCGTCAATGCCGAGTATCTCATCGACCACGCCTTTGGGCGCGAGCCGACAACTATCGCCGATATTCAGGCCTATCGCCCACAGGCAACTTCAACCACCACAGGACAAGTGCTCTCGAAGGGTTATGCCTACGAGCAGGCCTACACCGTCTTGCGCGAGATGGTCGATGCCGCCGTACTGGACTTGGTCGATAAGCACGTGGTCTGCGACAGCATCTCGCTCTTTGTGGGCTACGCGAGCGAGCGCGCCGACATACGCCGCCTCGACGCCAGCGGCACAGCGCAATATGTAGACGGATGCGGACATTTGCGTTCGAGCACGTCGAGCATCGAACCCGCCGCAACCGCCGGCCCCGAGCTCACACCCCGTGCACCCAAGCCCGTCCAGTGCGATGACGAACGACGCCGTCTGGTGCGCGAGGCACAGGCAATCGACGGCATCTTTGTGGGAGAGCATGGCGGCAAACCGCGTGGCGGCTATGCCGCGCTCTTTGCGCACTCTAACGCTTCGCGCAAGCTGCCCGAGCGCACCAATTCGTTTAAGAAGATCATGGGCTATTTCGATGAGCTCTGGGCGCAGACCGTCGATCCCAAACGACCGGTCAAGCGCATCAATTTGGGCTTTGGCAACCTCATGCCCGAGGAATTTGCCACCATCGATCTGTTCAGCGATGTTAAGGCCGATGAGCGCGAGCGTGACCTGGCCCGCGCCGTTCTGGCCGTGAAGGGCAAGTACGGCAAGAACGCCCTGGTCAAGGGATTAAGCTTTACCGCCGGCGCCACCGCACGCGAACGCAACGATCAGGTAGGAGGACACCGTGCCTAAGGCCCAACAACAGCCGATGCGGCCGCCGACACCTTTTGAACGCCTGGCGGACCCCGATGGAAGGCGTCGCGCCGCCGACCCCAGGCTCACCGCTAACGGTGCCGTTCGCGCCAACCGCGCCGCGCAGTTTATGCCCTTTGCCGCCCTCACGGGATACTACGAGCTCGTGCGCAAACAAGAGATCTCTGTTGAGCCCAAATGCGAACTCACGGAAGAAAAAGCCCTCGAGCTTTCGGAAAAGCTCGAGGGCCTCAAACGTGGCGACTTGGTGCGCGTCACTTATTACGATACATACGGCTATCGTAGCCGCACCGGCATTCTCGACGAAGTGCTCCCCGCGTTCAAGCTGCTCAAACTCCGAGACATCGCCATCGGCTTCGACGATATCCAAGACATCGAGCTGCGCGGCCGAGCCTAAGCGCAAGCGTACGCCCGGCCCTACGGCTTCATGACGTAATAGCCCGCATCCCTCACGGCAGCCTCAAGTACCTCACGATCGATCGGGTTTTTAGAACGGATGCACGCCGTGTGGTCTGTATACGTCACTGTGGCCCAAATGCCATCGAGAGCGTTGAGGGCGTTCGTCACATTTTGCGCGCAGCCGCCGCAGCTCATACCGCCAATAAGCAGTTCATCGCTATAGGGATAGTGAGACACATCGGTGTCCGCGACCGCGACCCTCTTGACCTTCTTTCTGCCCGCCCCATCGCCGCAACAGCATGTGCCATGCGTCGATGCGACAATACGCCGGAATCCAAAAAATAAGCCGCCGGCAATTACGGCAAGCACAATGATGTTTACAGTTTTCTGCTATGTCAGCCACATAAAGCAGCTACGAGATGTTGCCCAAAAACGCCTTGGTGCGCTCGCTCTTGGGATGGTCGAAGACCTCGCTCGGCGTGCCCTCCTCCACGATAACGCCGCCGTCCATAAAGACGACGCGGTCGGCGACGTCGCGGGCAAAGCCCATCTCGTGCGTCACCACGATCATCGTCATGCCGTCACGCGCAAGATCGCGCATGACACCCAGAACGTCGCGGACGAGCTCGGGGTCAAGCGCCGACGTAGCCTCGTCAAAGAGCATCACGTGCGGATTCATCGACAGGGCGCGGGCGATGGCCACGCGCTGCTGCTGGCCGCCCGAAAGCTGGCTCGGCATAAAATCGATGCGCTCGGCCAGACCGACCTTGGTCAGCTCCTCGACGGCAATCTTCTCGGCCTCTTCCTTGCTGCGCTTGAGCACCTTTTGTTGCGCAAGCATGACGTTCTTTTTGACCGACAGGTGCGGGAACAGATTGAACTGCTGAAACACCATGCCCAAGTGCGTACGCACCTTATTGAGGTCGACGCCCTTAGCGCACACATCCACGCCCTCGACGACAATCGAGCCGCTCGTGGGCTCCTCAAGACGGTTAATGCAGCGAAGCATCGTCGACTTGCCCGAGCCCGAGGGGCCCAGGACCACGACGACCTCACCCTTGTGCACATCCAGATCGATGTCGCGCAGGACCACGTTATCGCCAAAGGCCTTCTGGAGATTCTTGATGCTGACGACGACCTCGTTCGAGTTATTGGTTTCGCTCATAATAGAACCTCCTTACAGACCTGCAATATGATCGGCGGGTGTCGCGACAACCTGTCCGGCGCTCTTGGTGGGACGCTTCTTTTTGGTTTCGGTCGTCCCCAGAAGTCTCGCCTCAAGACCGCTCACCAAGCGCGCAAGCGGCAGGGTAATGACCAGATAGAACAGGGCGGCAACCACATACGGCGTGATGGAGCCCGTCGTCGCCACGATGGTGCGGGCATTCATGACGATCTCGACCACGCCCACGGCAGCGAGCAGCGACGTATCCTTGTAAAGCAGGATAAACTCGCTGGTCAGCGTAGGCAGGACATTGCGGAACGTCTGCGGAATCATAACGTAGAGCAACGTCTGGAAGGCATTCATGCCCAGCGAGCGGGCAGCCTCGTTTTGGCCCTTGGGAATCGACTGAATACCGGCACGGAAGATCTCGCACAGGTACGCAGACGAGTTCATGGCCATGACGATAACGCCCAAGACGTAGTCGTCCACCTTGACGCCGGCAAGTGGCAGGCCAAAGAACGCGATATAGATCTGCAGGAACGCCGGCGTACCACGGATGATATTCACGTAGATGCCGGCAAGACAGCGCAGGATGCGCGACTTGGAGATGCGCATGAGCGACAAGGCAAAGCCAAAGGGGATTGCCAGCGGAAACGCCACAAGCACGATCGAGAGCGACATAAGGAAGCCCTTAAATACGACCGGCAGGCTCTGGACCAAAATGACCGGGTTCAAGAACAGGCGCAGGAACATATTGGAATTCCAAGCCTCGACCCACGGCTGTTCCTTAAGATCGGCCTGGAAGTTATCGAAGGCCGTCACGCCCTTAATCTCGACGGAAGGAATCTTGGAAATCTTCTTGGTCGAACCGTCGGCGAGCGTATAGGTGCCGCTAAAGGCCTCGTCGCCGCCTTCGACGGGGAAGGTCACGCCGTACACCTCGACACGGAAAAAGCCGCCGGCAGGCGCCGTCTCGCCAAAGTCGATCTTGAGCGTCTGGCCATCAGCCGTGCACGTGGGCTTCATGGGTGTGCGATCCATGAGGTCCTCACCCGAGAGCATCGTCAATCGCGTGTCATCGGTACCAAACGTCGTGCCGTCGACAAACGTCAGCGAAAGACCGCTCAGCTCCTCGTCGGCGTCGGCCTGAACTTCCCAGGTAATACGTGTCTCGGTGCCGCCGACCACATCGCTGCCCGAACCGGTGTTGGGTCGGGCGGTAATCTTTGCGGTCTCAAGCGCTTGGGCAGTCGAGGGCGCAGATGCCCCCACGCACACCAGCGCGAGCGCCACGGCCATGACGCAGGCTAGCTTTTGGAGCAAGGCGGGTAGTGAAGAACGCTGCCCAGCGGCCCCTTTGTTCAGTCGAGACAAGGTGGCTCCTATCGTAGAAGTTGCCGGCAAATAGAGACGGAAACACTCTCCGTCGAGAGAAGCGCAAAGGCCCTCTCCGCTAAACGGAAAGGGCCCACACGCAATCAAGTATCTGTTTACTTGATGTTGTACTTAGCCATGAGGGCGTCAACGGTACCGTCGTCGGTCAGGTCCTTGATGGCCTGGTTGATGTCGTCCTTGAGCTTGGTATTGCCCTGGTTGATGGCGATGGCATACTCCTCGCCGGTGCTGATCTGCTTAACCGTATGGCAGGTGTTGAACTGCTCGGCGGTCAGCTGGCTCGCAACGGAGCGGTTGGTGACCACGGCGTCACCCTTGTCGGACTGCAGGGCGCTGAAGCACTCGGTAGCGTCCTTGTAGGGGACGATCTTGGCCTTGGGAAGTTCTCCTGGGCAAAGGCCTCGGCGGTCGAGCCAGACTGGACGATGATGGTAGCGTCGGCGTTGTTGAGCTTCTCGCTGTAATTGTCGGCCGTGATGTCGGTGTTATCGACCTTGGTCACGATAGCCTGATCGTCCATGTAGTAGGAATCGGAGAAAGCGACTTCCTTCTCACGCTCGGGCGTGTCGGTGATAGCCGCAATGGAGACGTCATACTTGGTGCCCGAAGCGACGCCGGGGACGAGCGTGTCGAAGTCGTTGTTGACGTACTCGACATCCAGGCCCAGCTTGTCGCCGATAGCCTTGATGAGCTCAAGGTCAAAGCCCTGATAATCGCCGTTGTCATCCTTGTACTCAAACGGAGCGTACTCGGCAGAGGTGCCGACGGTCAGCGTACCGTCCTTGACGAGCGCGTACTCCTTGGAGCCGTCGACCTTCTCGACCTTAGCGTCGTCAGAGCTGCTGGAACCGGCATCAGAACCAGAGGTGGCGTTGGACGAGCCGCAGCCCGTCAGTGCGAGGGCAAGCGCCATGGCGCCCGTGGCGGCAAATGCGCCAAGCTTCTTCAGCTTCATAATCAGTCTCCTTCCAATGGCCCCATGTGATTCAGGGGCCTGCAAAAACTGAGGGCTATTATGCACCCGCGTGAGAGAATCTGCAATTAGAAAACTGATTGAAACAAACCCATAACGTGAATGGAACACTCCACTTTATGACAGTCATTACTGCTGTAACGACCTTAATAGCGTAATTTCCGCTGCATAACCTGCAAGTTCGTTCGGCGTTTCCAAAATGAATGGCAGTGATCGCAGGCAGCTATTCGATACAATATTCTGTATAACCTGCATTCCACCGCCAAGTTCCTCGCTGCCGAGGTAACCCTTGCCGATGCACTCATGCCGGTCCTTATGGGCACCGCGGGGATTCTTGGAATCATTGATATGCACAGCGCGCAGGCGCTCGGTACCCACCACACGATCGAACTCGTCGAGCACACCGTCAAGATCTTGGACGATATCATAGCCGGCGTCATTTACATGGCAGGTGTCCAGGCAAACGCCCAGCTTGGCCGACAGCTCGGGGCGCCTGTCAGCAACGCCCTCGATGATGATCGCCAGTTCCTCAAAGCTGCGGCCCACCTCGGTGCCCTTGCCAGCCATGGTCTCGAGCAGCACCGTCGTCTGCTGGCCCTCAAACATCACCTGGCACAGGGTGTCGACGATCATCTGAATGCCGGCGTCGGAGCCCTGTCCCACATGCGCACCGGGATGGAAATTGTAGTAGTTACCGGGCAGCGCTTCCAGACGCTGCAGATCCTCAGCCATGGCCTCCAGGGCAAACTCGCGCGCCCGCTCTTTGGCCGAGCAGGGGTTATAGGTATAGGGAGCATGGGCCACGAGGGGACCAAAATCGTTTTGTTCCATAAGCTCGCGCAGGGCCGCCACGTCATCCATGTCAAGGTCTTTCGCCTTGCCGCCGCGCGGGTTGCGTGTAAAGAATGCAAAGGTATTGGCGCCAATGGATAGCGCCGTCTCCCCCATCGCCCGATAGCCCTTCGTCGTGGATAGGTGACACCCGATCGTCAGCATCCCCAGCTCCCCCTCATCAGTTACGGTGAAATAGTTCCTGTTGATGCCTTATTCTGCCGCAAACAGGAACTATTCCACCGCAAGTTATAAAAGGGTCATGAGGAGCGCGTTTTGCCGAAGGCCTTAAGCACCGCCGTCACGGGTCCAGGCTGAAAACGGCGGCGTACGTCGTCGAGACGCTCGGGAATATCGATATGCTGCGGGCAGTGGCGTGCGCATTTGCCGCACTTGACGCAATTGCTCACCAACTTGGGCTCGCTTGTGCGCACCGCGCTCGCCGTAAAATACTGCGATAGACCCGTAAACCAGCTGTGCGCATAGCTTGCGTTGTAGGCGGCAAAACACCCAGGAATGTTGATGCCTTTAGGACACGGCATGCAATAGCCGCATCCCGTGCAGGGCACGCGATTCGATTTTTCAAACTCCTCCAGCACGTGCGCGATGGCATCGAGCTGAGTAGCTGTCATCGAATCCGGCAGGGCCCGATCGGCCAACGCCGCGTTCTCATCCACCTGCGCGGTATCGGTCATACCCGAAAGCAGCATCGTCACCTGAGGATGATTCCACACCCACGAAAGCCCCCAGGCGGCAGGGGTGCGCAAATGCGGGTCACAGGCGTCATCGAGCACAGCGCGGGCCCGCGGCGGCAGCTTGCCCGCCAGGCGTCCGCCCAAAAGCGGCTCCATCACAAACACCGCGAGGCCTCGATCGGCGGCGGCCATGAGCCCCGCCGTTCCCGCTTGGTAACGCTCGCCGGCATAGTTGTACTGTATCTGGCAAAAATCCCAGTCATATGCGTCAAGCATCGTCAGGAAATCCGCCGCGCTGCCGTGATACGAAAAACCAATCTGGCGAATGCGCCCCGCCGCCTTTTGACGCGCGATCCAGTCCTCGATGCCCAGTGCCACCACGCGCCCCCACTGGGCGGGCGAGGTAATGTTGTGCATAAGGTAATAGTCGATATGGTCGGTCCGCAAACGGCGCAGCTGCTCGTCGAAGATGCGATCGAAATCATCCGCGCACTTGCACGAAGCGTGCGGCAACTTCGTCGCCAGCAACACCCGGTCACGCAGCCCCAAGCGCTCAAGCGAGGCGCCCACGCACGCCTCGTTACCGGGATAAAGATACGCGGTATCCAGATAATTAATCCCCTGCTCCACCGCACGGGAAATGATAGTATCGGCTGTCTTCGCATCCGGACGTCCCGGTGCACCGGGAAATCTCATGCAGCCCAGCCCCAACGCCGAGATACGGTTACCGCTTTTGGGGTCAACGCGATACTGCACGGCCCCTCCTCCCCCATCGAAGCTCTGACGCGGCGAAACAAACCCGTCACGCCACCGAAACACATCGGAATCGCAATCGAGAACGTATCGTAACCCAACAGAAATCGAGTCGTCATGGCAGCGCTTTAACATCAGCAAAAAGTCCGATGAAAGGAGGCGAGCGTGACCACACACGAGGACGCCTACCCCTACCCCGGCGAGCAATACATCCTCTCGGTTGACCGCTATCAGATTGAGGTCATGGACCATCTGGACGAGCTTCCCGCCACAGGCGCCGTCATCTTCTGCACCTTCCCCAAGGTGCGCGATGGCATTGGATATCCCGCGCGCGTTTTTGCCATCTGCCCCGCGGCATAAGTTCCCATGCATTTGTTCTTCTAAATTCAGCCTCCGGTGTACGCCACATGCCCCAGCGGCATACAATCCATCAGGCGCCCCATATGCGGGCGCCTTTTATATGGGGAGATGATTCACATGCAGATCAACAAGGTCGCCTTTATCGGCAAGGGTGGCGTCGGCCTGCTCTACGGCAGCATGATTGCCAAGACCCTCGGCAACGATGCCGTCGAATACGTCATGGATGACGCGCGTTTCGAGCGCCACGTGGGCGATGCGCTCACCGTCAACGGAAAGCCCTGCACGCTCAAGTCCGTCCGCGCCAGCGAGGCAACGCCCGCCGATCTGGTCATTCTCACGGTCAAGACGACGGGGCTCAACCAAGCACTCAAGACTATGGAGCGCGTCGTGGGACCCAACACGCTCATCGCCTCGCTGTGCAACGGCATTACGAGCGAGCAAAAAATAGCCGAGCGCTTTGGCTGGAAGCACACCGTCCTGGGCATCTGCCAGGGCATGGACGCCGTATTCCTTAACGGCGCGCTCACCTTTACCAATGCGGGCGAGATTCGCTTTGGCGCGGCAGCAGGCACCGAGCCCGCAACCGTCACCGCCATCGATGAGCTCTACACGCGCTGCGGCATCGCCCATACCGTCGAGAGCGACATTGCGCACCGCATGTGGGCCAAACTCATGCTCAACGATGGCATCAACCAGACCTGCATGGCCTACGGCGGCACGTACGGGAGCGCCACGGAACAGGACTCCGAGCAGCGTCGCTGCTTTGTTTCCGCCATGCGCGAGACACTTGCGGTCGCCAACGCCGAGGGCGTTGAGCTGACCGAGGCAGACCTGACGCAGATGGTGCACCTCATCGAGGGAATCGACCCCGCCGGCATGCCCTCGATGGCGCAGGACCGCATCGCACAACGTAAAACCGAAGTCGAGGAGTTCGCGGGCACCATCTGCCGCCTGGCCGCCAAACACGATATCCAAGTGCCGCAAAACGATTGGCTCTACCAGAGGATTCGCGAAATAGAAAGCAGCTGGTAGCCTCGCCCGCACGGCGACGCGCGCAATGTAAGCAGACAGGCCTTCGCGAGGATCCCATCGCTCGCGAAGGCCTGTCGCATTTAGGCCGAGGCTAAAACTGAGGCTCGTTTTGCGACTCCGGGACCTCGTCCTCGTCATCGCGGCAAAGCACCACGCCGGCGCTTCCCAACAGCGCCGCTGCAATCAAGGCGCTCACAACCACAGGAGCAGCACCCGTAGTGGACTGCAAGCCGGCAACTAACGCCGCCGTCGGACCAAGACATCCGATCAAAAGGGCAACGACGGCAATAGCGACATCTCGAGCGTTCATGGGATCACTTCCTCCACGAGAAAGACCTTGTTTCTCATGACTTAGTGTGCCCCGCGCCCATATGCCCAACGTAGTGCCACGGTAAGGGCTCTGTTAACCCAAATGCATATAAAAACGGGCGACTTTACATTGCCCGAAAGCTCAGTAACGACGCCCGTCCATCATGTGCAATCGATGCCGAAAGATTACCAACCGGTGTAGTAATCGGTAGTTCCGGCTGCGCAACCCGAATCGTAGACCTTGCACTCGCCCTTAGAGCCCGTAAAGGTCGAGCCCTGGGACTTATCGCTCGCAGCCACCACGTAGTAGCCGTCGGAATCACGCCAAAAGCCCTCGGAATCCAGCGTCCACTCACCCGTGCGGTGGTGATACAGCACGTTGCTGCTGTAATAGGTCTCGCGACGACCGTTGTAGTTATTGACGCCGCTCGAGCGCGTCAGGCCCGAGCCGTTCGCGTAATACGCAGCAGACGCGTAAGACGAGCCGGAGCCGGCGTTGTAATACGAAGCCTGAACGGCCTCGGCAGCTTCTGCCTCGACGGCCGCAGCCTCGAGCGCCTCGCGCTTAGCATCCTCGAGCGTGGAGCGAAGCTCGTCGAGCTCGGCCGACTTCGCGTCGACCTCCTCCATCGTCAAAAGACTGCCCGCACCGTCGATACAACCCTGCAGTACAGCGCGCTCGTCATCGGTGGCATAGTCACCGTACATGTTCATGATGATCTGCGCGCGGACCTCTAGGGAATCGCGCTTGGCCCCCATCGAGGCGTTCCACTCCTGCATGGAGCCAAAGCCGTCGCCACGATAGTCGACGGGCTGCATCAGGGTCGCCTCGGACGGCGTTGATCCGACCGCGTCGGACAGTGTTGCCGCGTGGGCATCGGTTACGCCGGCACCCACTAAAAGCGCCACGGCAAGCGTGGCAGAAAGGGCGGCGGCCTTCGGTTTTCGTGAATCGATCCTCATGTAGCTGGAAACCTCCGTAGTGAGTTTTTGCTGCGTTTAAGCTGCGTGTGATTCGATCGCGCTGCATAGTACCCCGAGTAAATCGCGACCTGCGGTTTTTCTCAAAAGGTGCACGTCATTTGCGTAAAACTCACATCCTCTCAACAGGAGTTTTCCACAACTCGCATGCATAAAGCATGCCAAAAACCCTGTAATAGCGCCCTTCCTATGCAAAAAAGGCGCCTGCGCAACCATTGTTCGCGCAGGCGCCTTGAGCAGGCATTTTATGAAGTTATACCTATCGAGTCGCAAGGGGCCCTTGCACAAGTCGCCTTACTCGTCCAGCGCGGCAAAGGCCTGCTTCAGATCCCAAATGATGTCCTCGGCGTTCTCGGTACCAATGGAAAGACGGATTGTAGAGGGCGTAATGTTCTGCTCGGCAAGCTCCTCGGAAGAGAGCTGGGAGTGCGTGGTGGTAGCCGGGTGCACGACGAGCGACTTGACGTCGGCTACGTTGGCGAGCAGCGAGAACACCTGCAGGTGGTCGATGAACTTCCAAGCAGCCTCCTGGCCGCCCTTGATCTCGAAGGTGAAGATCGAGGCGCCGCCACGGGGGAAATACTTCTGGTACAGCTCATGGTCGGGGTGCTCGGGCAGGCTCGGGTGGTTCACCTTGGCAACATGGCCGTCACCGATCAGGAACTCAACGACCTTCTTGGTGTTCTCGACATGGCGGTCAACGCGCAGCGACAGGGTCTCGGTGCCCTGGAGCAGGACCCAGGCGTTAAACGGGCTAATGCAGGCGCCCTCGTCACGCAGCAAGATAGCACGGACATAGGTCGCGAAGGCAGCGGGGCCGGCGGCCTCGGCAAACGAGACGCCATGGTAGAAGGGATTGGGCTCGGCGATCTGCGCATACTTGCCGCTCGCCTTCCAGTCGAAGTTGCCGCCATCGATAATCACGCCGCCCAACGAGGTGCCGTGGCCGCCAATAAACTTAGTTGCAGAGTGAACGACGATGTTGGCGCCGTGCTCCAGCGGACGGAACAGATACGGGGTGCCGAAGGTGTTATCGACAACAACCGGAAGACCATGCTTCTTAGCGACCTCGGAGATAGCGTCGATGTTGGGGATATCGGAGTTGGGGTTACCGAGCGTCTCGAGGTAAATGACCGTGGTGTTGTCCCTGATGGCGCCCTCGACCTCGTCCAGGTTGTGGGCATCGACGAAGGTGGTCTCGACACCAAACTGGGAGAGCGTGTGCTCCAGCAGGTTGTAGGAACCACCGTAGATGGTCTTTTGGGCCACCACATGGTCGCCGGCCTGAGCGAGGGCCTGCAGGGTATAGGTGATGGCGGCGGCGCCAGAGGCGACGGCAAGACCTGCAACGCCGCCCTCGAGCGCGGCAATGCGGTCCTCAAAGACGCCCTGGGTGGAGTTGGTCAGACGACCGTAGATATTACCGGCGTCGGCAAGGCCAAAGCGGTCAGCGGCGTGCTGGGAGTTGCGGAACACATAGCTCGTGGTCTGGTAGATAGGCACGGCGCGGGAATCGGATGCGGGGTCGGCGCTCTCCTGGCCAACGTGCAGCTGCAGGGTGTCGAAACCAAAGGTGTGCTCGGGGTTGTTGATAAACTGGCTCATGATGATCTCCTTGATCGAACAAAAGTAATAAGAGTAAGAGAAGTAAGTCGCCGTCTCCTGATCACGCCGACGGGCGCAAGCAGGAGCCCGGCATTCGTCTTAGTAAGCAGTTCATATGCGGTCCACCTTTTGACATCCCGTTCTCGTGGTCGGCTTAATTACCTACCGCCTTTGTGTGTTTTGAATAGTACGAGCATTGTTTCGCGCGGTCAATCACTTAAAAGCGCTAACCTGTTATCGGTTTTTTAGATAGCTATCGAAAGGACGGGTGCCGATGACCCTCCAGCAGCTTCGTTTTCTTATCGCCGTGGCAGAATCCGGCTCAATTAACGCCGCAGCTCAGCGCCTCTATACCGCGCAATCCAATATCTCCAACGCCGTCAAAAGCCTAGAGCAGGAGCTCCGTCTGGAAATCTTTACGCGCTCCAGCCGCGGCGTCACACTCACCAACGACGGCACCGAGCTTTTAGGCTATGCGCGCCAGGTCGTAGAGCAGGCCGATATGCTCGAGGCCCGCTACGAGGACGGCGGCACACCCCAGGCACGCCTTGCCGTCTCGGCCCAGCACTACGCTTTTTCGGTCGAGGCCTTTGTCAACGTCGTCGAGCGCTGCCGCGACAGTAAGTTTGAGTTCATCATGCGCGAGACCACCACGTCACAGATCATCGACGACGTCCGCGCATTTCGCAGCGATATCGGCATTCTGTATCTGGATGACTTTAACGCCCGCGTCCTGCAGAAGGCCTTCGCCGACGCCCGCGCAAGCTTCCATCCCCTCTTCGATGCAACGGTCCACGTCTTCGTTAGCGAGCGCCATCCGCTCGCACGCCGCCCCCAGCTATCGCTTGCCGACCTTACGCCCTATACGCGCTACAGCTTTGAGCAGGGGACCTCAAACTCCTTCTATTACGCCGAGGAGCCGTTTAGCTATATCCCCTGCGACCGCAACATCCGCGTTTCCGACCGTGGCACGCTCACCAATCTGCTCATCACGTCGAACGGTTACACTTTGTCGACCGGTGTCCTCTCCAATGAAATGCAATGGGGCATGGCATCGATCCCGTTGGCAGACGCTCCAACGATGCGCGTGGGCTACATCATGCACGATGAGCGCAAGCCCTCTCCCCTGCTGCGGCAATACCTCGACGAACTCGATCGCATCATCCACGAAAACCAACCATTTGGGGACGGAATAGAAATGGCAGATCTAAAAGCCCTCTAGCTCTTGACAATTCAGGTCGCCCATCTTTCTTGGCGACAACGTCTCCACCATCCTTGTGGAGCGGCGCGCCTCGCATAAAACAGGATGGACCGGCGATACAATAGACAGCCGCAAGAGAGGAACTCGACGAAAGGAAGTCTGTGAAGGTCATCATCTATACCGACGGCTCGGCTCGATCCAATCCGGGACGCGGTGGCTACGGCGCCGTGCTCAAATACACCAACCCCGCCGGCAAGACCTTCACCTCCGAGCTTTCGCGTGGCTACGCCAAGACCACCAACAACCGCATGGAGCTCATGGCGGTCATCGTGGCGCTCGAGGCACTCAACCGTCCCTGCGAGGTCGAGGTCCACTCCGACTCGCAGTACGTCGTCAACGCCTTTAACAGGCACTGGATCGACGGTTGGAAAAAGCGCGGGTGGAAAACTGCCAACAAGCAGCCCGTTAAGAACCGCGACCTGTGGGAGCGCCTGCTTGCCGCAAAGAGCAAGCATAAGGTGGAGTTCATCTGGGTTAAGGGGCATGCCGGCCACGAGCTCAACGAGCGCTGCGACGAGCTCGCCACCACCGCGGCCGATGGAGTCAACCTCGATATCGACACCGGCTTTAACGAGAGCGACCTGTAATAGCGTTTTCGCGCAGCTTTATATCCCCACGCGCTACACTCATCCTGTAGACCAAAACAACGCAAGGGGGACGTATGCTGCGCATCGCGACCATCGGCACATCCATGATCACCGACGACTTTATCCAGGTCGTCAATGCCAACGACCAGGCTGTATTCGTAGGCACGCTCTCGCGCAACGCCGAGCGCGGCGCCGCCTTTACTGCCGAGCACGGCGGCGAACGAAACTTTACTTCACTTGATGAGCTTGCAGCAGCCGCCGACGTCGACGCCGTCTATATCGGCAGCCCAAACGCACTTCACTACGAGCAGGCCCTTGCCTGCATCGCCAGCGGCAAGCACGTCATCGTCGAGAAGCCCTTCTGCGCCACCGAGGCGCAGGCGCTGGAAGTCTTCCGCGCCGCCGAGGCGGCGGGCGTCGTAGCCCTCGAGGCCATGCGCCCGCTCCATGACCCCGCTTTCCACGCCATCGAGGACGCCCTGGGCGAGATTGCGCCCATTCGTCGCGCCTCACTGCGCTTTGGCAAGTATTCTTCACGCTACAACGAGGTTCTCGCGGGACGCGCCACCAACATCTTCGACTGCCACATGGCCTCGGGCTCCCTCATGGATATTGGCGTCTACACCGTCGAGCCCATGGTCGAGATCTTCGGCATGCCCTCCGGCCTTACGAGCATGGCTACTCTGCTCGACCCCACCACGCAAGAGCTCACCCATGGCCCCATCGATGGCTGCGGTTCCATCCTCGCCAGCTACGGCGGTGGCCGTATCTCCGTCGAGCTCGCGCACTCCAAAATTACGAATGACCTACTGCCCTCGCAGATCGAAGGCGAGCGTGGCACTATCCAGATTGACCATCTGTCCACGCCCCGCAACGTCCGCATCGACTATCGCGGCGATGTCGTACGCGGCTCGGCGACCGAGGCGCCGCGCGAACAGAGCGACAACGGCCGCGTGCTCGACCTTCCCAAATCGAGCAACACCATGGAATACGAACTCGCAGACTTTATCACCGCCATCGGCGGCATCGATAACGTCAAGGAAGAGATTTGGGAGACCCCGGCGGGACGTCACGAGCTTGGCCACTATCGCGATGTCACGCTTGTCTCGCTGCGCATCATGGATGCCGTGCGCCAACAGGCCGGCATTACCTTCCCCGCCGATTCTGTCAAGCAGGCCTAGCGATGGGTATTTTCGACAAGCTTTTCTCGGGCGTCGCCGGCGGCAGCCGCGAGCCCCAAAAGCCCTCTGGCGTCGAGCTCGAGCTGCGCCGCAGGCTTACTGTGCTCGCAAGCGACGAGGCCACTCAAGACACTCCCCTGCGCTATTTCCTGCGCTGGGAGGGACAGGTCCAAGGCGTTGGTTTTCGCTTTACCAACACCAACCTCGCGCAGGCACGCGCACTCACCGGCTGGGTGCGTAACATGGAAGACGGCTCCGTCGAGATGGAGATACAGGGAGCTCCAGCAAACATCCTATCTCATCTCGAGGCGCTTCATGCCTCCTACGAGCGCATGGGAACGCGTTTTCGCCTCGTAGACGCCCAGGTCCGAGCCCCACTTGCCAATGAAGACGGTTTCACTCCTCATTATTAGTATTGTGTGCTAAATACGGTATCATTTAGCTACGTCCGTTAATAGAAAAGAGGCGAGGCGCATGGCGGTGCAAAGAAGGAATACTAGGCAGCGAAAGCTAGTTCTTGATGCCGTGCGCCAAAGCTACAACCATCCCACCGCCGATGAGATCTACAACGCTGTGCGCGCGCAGGATGACAAAATCAGCCGCGGTACGGTCTACCGCAACCTCAATCTCTTGGCCGATGCCGGGGAGATTCTCTCGATTAAAACGCCGGGCGGCAGCCGCTTCGATCGTGCCATCGAGCCGCATGCGCATATCATCTGCACCTCGTGTGGCCGCGTCATCGATGTGCCGCTCCCCTTCAATACCCAGCTCGACGCCAGGGCATCCGAACAAATCGGATGGAGCGTCAGCTCGCACTACACCATCTTCGAGGGCCTCTGCCCCAACTGTAGGTAGATTTTGGGGCATGCCTTAAAATCAACTTTTCACCGATTGCGGCAAAAGGAAGATTTCCAGGCATGTCCCAAATGTCTACTCAGCAAGTAGGCGACGCAGCTCTTCTTCGACCGTGCGCACGTAACGGACGCGGTCGTTGATACCGCGCATACTGGGATTGCAGCTCTCCATCAGATAGGGATGGCCCACCACGTTGAGCATGTCGCGGTCGTTTTCATTATCGCCAAACGCCATCATTTCGTTAGGTGAGATCCCCAGCGCACGACCATAATCGGCAAGCGCGGACCCCTTGCCCGAATCAAAGCCGATAAAGTCGGTCCATTCGGTTCCCGACGTCATCACATCGACCCGGTCGCCAAAGCGACGGACGAAATACTCCAGCGCCGCCGGCTGCTCTGTCTCGGGCGTTTGAAACGCGATCTTAATGACGTCCTCGTCGATGTCCTCGGGACGGTCGACCACCGCCACATCGCAATGGACCTCGTAGCGCAAATGGTCGACGAATGCATCGTTGCCGCTTATGGTGTAGAGGTGCCCCTCGCAGGAAAGGGTCACGTCGGCATGGGGATACGCAACCACGGCATTCGCGATATCCATAGCAAGGTTACGCTCCATGGAACGCTTGACAACGGCACGCCCCTCGCTCATCACGAGGGCTCCGTTTTCGCATACATAGGCGAGCTCATCGGCCACCGGGGCAAACAGATAGCGCAAGCTCGCATATTGACGGCCGCTCGCCGGCATAAACACGATGCCACGACGATGCAGCTCATCGATGAGCTCAAAGGCCTCGGAACGCGGCTCGCACTCCCCCGGATGCAGCAACGTGCCGTCCAAATCGCATGCAATCAGTTTGATTCCCTCAAGACCCATATGCTTACCCCCACAGCACCTCATCAACAGCAAGACGGACTTTGAATAGCTGCCTCTCAAAGTCCGTCTTGCTCATACGCACGTTAACCGCGCGCCTTTTTTACGATCGTAAAGTCGGGAGCCATGCTCACAACGGCATACGCCGCACTCGACGCAAAACGCCGGTCCGTATCGAGTTCACGGGTAACCACCGAGAGCCGAACACCCTCGACGCCCCGGAGCATGCGGCCCAAAACAGGCTGCACCGGCGTATACATGCGCACGGTATGCTCGTCCGAATCGCCTCGGAAAAGCGGCGCGTGCATATTGCCGATCTCCCAGCACGCATGCGCGAGCGCAATCGGATCCATGCGGTCGACTTCGACCAAATAGACCTCGGCGCTGCGCAGGCGCACGACAACCGCCACGGGCACCATGCCCGAACGGTCGATGGCGAGCACGTCGCCGTCGGCAAGACGACTGCCGTCGGCAGCATCTAGCCGAACATCGACCGTGCGCCCCAGCTCCGTCACGCCCGCAAACGCGCATACATCAGCCTGGTCCCAATCGAGCAGCAGCTCGTCAACTTCAAAGATGCCACCCAGCTCCCGACGAAGCAGGAGTTCATAGGACGGATCGTTGAGATTTCCCAAGCATGTCGTCGAAACCAAGCGTTCAGGCATACTCTAATCCTCGACCTCGACGAGCTCGATATCAAAGTTGAGATCCTTGCCGGCCAGCTCGTGGTTAGCATCGAGCGTCACGGCCTCGGGCGTCACATCGATGACAACGGCAGGGACAGGCATGCCGCTCGGCGTGGACAGGAAGAGCTTCATGCCCTTCTCAATCTGCTCGATGTTGGGAACCTGCTCGGCCGGGAAGGTGATAACCATCTCGGGATTGTGCTCGCCGTAGGCATCGGCAGCAGGAATGTGCACGGTCTTCTTCTCGCCCATCTGCATGTCGACAACGGCGGCATCGAAGCCCTTGATCATCTGACCGGCACCGCAGGTGAACTCCAGCGGCTCGCCGCGATCGTAGGAGCTATCGAACTGCGTGCCATCGTCGAGCGTGCCGCGATAATGAGTCTTGACCTTCTTGCCCTGGTTGGACATGGAAACCTCCGTGATAAGGGCGGCACACAACGCGGGCCGCCATGAACGTATGGCGCTAACTATACCCTAGTCATACAATTCGAAGACAGTTTGCAAAGAAACGCTGCAACCGGAGGAACCATGGCATATCCCGTATTTGACTTGCACTGCGACACCGCCGACCGCATCGGCTGGGCCACGCTCGATCTCGACCTGCGCTTTACCGCCGGAACCGACGGTTATTTCCCCGGCGACGAGACGCATCCGCAAGATTTCGACCTCATCGAGGGCAACGCCTGCGCCATCTCGCTCACAAAGATCGGCAACACACCGTGGGCACAGTGCTTCGCCACGTTTGTCCCCGACGAGATTCCCTCCGCCCACGCCGCGCGCTTCCAGGCGCAGATCATGGCGCATATGAGCGGCCAGGCCATGCTCAACCACGATCGCATGGTCAACGTGCGCAGCGCCGCTGACATTCGCCCTGCGCTCAAGGACGGCAAGGTCGCCTGCATCCACACCATCGAAAACGCCACGTTCTTTGCCGAGGACCCCGCGCTGATCGAGGTGCTCAAGAGCTTGGGCGTACTCATGTCGTCACTCAGCTGGAACGCGCAGGGACCGCTCGCGAGCGGACACGATACCCACGCCGGCCTCACCGCCGCCGGCATCGAGGCACTTACGCAGATGGAGCACGCCGGCATGGTGCTTGACGTCTCCCATCTCAACGATGAGTGCTTTGACGAGGTCGCCGTCCGCGCCACGCGTCCCTTCGTCGCCAGCCACTCCAACTCCCGTGCGGTTTGCGGCGCCGAACGCAATCTTACCGACGACCAGTTCCGCACCATTCGCGACATGGGTGGCATCGTCGGCCTCAACTACTGCAGCGAGTTCCTTTCCAACGACGCAACCGACAAGACCGCCGCAGACGTCACCTTCGATCAGCTGGCGGCACATATCGAGCACTGGCTCGACCTGGGCGGCGAGGACGTCATCGCGCTCGGCGGCGACTGGGACGGCGCCACGGTGCCCGCTTTCCTCTCCGATGCCAGCAAGATGCCCGAGTTCCAGAACATGCTCTCCAAGCATTTTGGCAAGACCGTGATGCAAAAGCTCTGCAGCGACAACGCGCTTGCCTTCTTTGAGCGTTATTAATTTCACATCCCTTGAGCGGGCCGGCATGCCGAACGGTCGACATGCCGGCCCGTCCCCAATCTGAAGGACCGCTTTTGACGCAGCAGTTTACGATTTCCGTATCCCGACCGGATGGGATGCCCATCCCCGTCGTCGTTACCAAAAAGCGTGTCAAGAACTTCAACCTACGCGTCACATCGAGCGGTGAGGTCCACGCCAGTGCGCCGCTCGGTGCCAGCCGCAAGCGTATCGAAGCATTTGTGAAGCGCAACAGCGCCTGGATTATCAGCCGACTTGCCCAGCGCGAGCAACGTCAGGCGACGGCGCAAGAGCCGCTCAGCCCCTCGTCCATCATTGCGCTTTGGGGCAAGCCCATCACGGTACAAGATGCGCTCGATCACAACTTTGCATCACCCGCACCGCGACCCAAACAGGCCACCTTCGCAAGTTTTATGGGTACCGACGAGCCAAGTGGGCGCGCGCAGGCAAAGCAGCGCACGGCCCTCGACGGCCTAACGCCCGATGAGCTCCAAGCCCGCATCGACCAGCTCTATACATCCGAGGTCACCACGGCGCTGCGCGATATGGTGCGCACATACGAAATCGCAATGGGTGTCGCCGCTTCCCGCGTTTCCGTGCGCAGCATGAAAACGCGCTGGGGCTCGTGTACGCCCAAAACCGGTGCCATTCGCATCGCACGCGAGCTTGCCGCCTACCCCGTCGAGTGCCTCGACATGGTTGTCGCCCACGAGCTCGTCCATTTGCTCGAGCCAAGCCACAATCAGCGGTTTCACGCCCTGCTCGACACGTACTGCCCCAACAATAGAGCTCTGTCGCAGCGGCTCAAGCAGCCACCCATAGAGACGTATTAGAACCGGTTAGCGCACGCGCTCGATCTCGACACCGCAGCTTGCCAGGGGAAGACCGACGGGCGCCCAAGGCTTATCGAGCTTAACACGAACGCCAAGCAGCAGGGGGTAACGACGTAGCAGCATCTGGGCCACGCCCTCGGCTGCGGCCTCGATGAGCTTAAACGTATGCTCGCGCAGATAGCCATCGACATCGTGGCACACCGAGCCGTAATCAATCGAGGCATCCAGGTTATCGTGCTCCCCTGCTGCACGCAGGTCGGCATAGAGCACCAAGGACACGATGAACTTCTGGCCCAGGGCGTTCTCCTCGGGATACACGCCGTGGTTGGCAAAGACCTCAAGACCTTCAACGGTGATGCGATCGGCATGGCGCAGATCGTCATAGCTCACGTGGGGCACCGCCGTTGCGGTGGATATTTCGCCCCTTCCACGGCGGGCGAGCTCGGCGCCTTCAGTCTTGGTTGCATTCTCGGGCAGTTTCTTGTTGGTCATCGCGATCGTCTCCTTCGTTTAGAACCCCGACCGCGCAAACCAACTACACGCGAATCGACAGGTTCTTTTTATCATCGCTCCAGTTGCAGGCATTGCGCGCGGGGCATGCAAAGCAGGCGCGCGACGCTTTGTCAGCTGCATAGAGCAGACGCTCAAGCGGTTGGCTGTTCACGCGCAGCTTTCTATGGCCTAAAATGGCCGTCTTAATGGCCGCGGCATCGGCCGGATCAAATGCCACGTCATCGGGCATGCCGCCAAGAATCGCATCAGCGACGCGCTCGCTTGCAACATCATGGGATATACCCGATTCATACTGTTCATCTTTGCCGATATCGTGAAGAAGTGCCGTGGCGTATATGACCTCGCGGTCAAATTCGAGCTGTTCCTCAAGATTCTTAATCCACATAATGCGCGCGACATCCAGCAGATGGTCAATACCGTGGCGGCAGAAGATACGCCCCGATTCCAACTGTGCAATGTTGCCCAGGTGCCGCCGGAACAGCCCGTTGGCACAAATGTAATCAATGCGAGGCATGGCGCCAAAGGGAGTCAGGCCCGAAGCCATAAAGCCGCGACGCGGCGTCCCCTCATCGGTCTTCGATGTAAAGTCGTTGACGACTCTCATGGTTAGCGGCCCAGCATCCTAAAGAATCGCTCCTCAAGCGCGGGATCGGTCTCAAAGACACCGCGACGAGCAAGCGTTACGGTCTTGGTACCGGGCTTTTGCACGCCGCGCATGGTCATGCACATATGCTCGGCTTCCATCAGCACGATCGCCCCTTGGGGAGCAAGATACTCCATGAGGGCATCGGCAACCTGCGCGCACAGCTGCTCCTGCAGCTGCAGACGACGGGCATAGACCTCAACCGTGCGAGCAAGCTTAGACAGACCCGCCACGCGACCGTTAGGGATATAGCCGATCGCAGCCTTGCCATAAAACGGCAGCAGATGGTGCTCGCACAGCGAGTAAAACGTAATATCGCGCTCGATAACCAAATCGTTCGAAGCGACGGCAAAGGTTTTGGACAGGTGCTCCTCGGCACTCCGGCCCATACCGCCGGCAATCTCGCCATACATACGGGCGACGCGTGCCGGGGTCTCCAGCAGGCCCTCACGAGTTGGGTCCTCGCCTATACCTTCAAGCAGCAGCTTAATAGCAGTCTCGACTTTTTCCTGATCGACCATCTGGGCCTCACTTTTTTCGATTTCGCGTTCGCGCTATGGTACCACGCTGGCACGCAACCTCTTCCAGCTACATAGTATGGGTCGAATAGACCGGATCGTCCCGCCAAAGCTCCACAGCGTCGCAAAGCGCAACGCCCTCGCGCGCAGCACGAGCGCGCGAGGCGTTCATGTCGATCACGCGCTGATTGCTCGAGCCCCTAAAGCGCAACGAGATATCGTACAGATCTTGAACGAACGGACCGTCCACCAACATGTCGAGGCAAGCAAGGATACGGTCCGTCACGTCGGTATGGTGACGGCCACCCGGCATTAGTTCCTCGAGCACGTCACCGGTAAAGCACCAAATGGTCTTCCCAGACTCCACAGGATAGGTCGCACGCACGCGTTCGATAAAATCAACGAGCCCCGCCTGGTTCTCGGGTTCCATAGGCTCCCCGCCCAGAATCGTCAGGCCATCAATAAAGGGATGATCAAGACTCTCGATGATTTTGTCCTCGACGGCACGATCGAACGGTTCACCCGCGGCAAAGTCCCACGCGACGGAGTTAAAACAATTCTTGCACCCACGACGGCACCCACTCACAAACAGAGAAGTACGAACGCCTTCTCCATCAGCAATGTCGAAATACTTAATGTTCGCGTAGTTCATAGGTAACCTTCCTGGGGGTCTGGAGCATATCATCCCGTCCTCAAACATTCTCGGCCTTCGGCCTGCGAAACTGCGGGCGGGGCGATATGCTCCAGATCCCTCGCGAGCGACACTCGGTGAACAAAGCGAACATCGAGTATGGGGTTCGAGGTCCAATAAAAACTGGGTTGCGGCTCAACCGCCATAGCAAGTAAATCGCAGCTGCAGCTCGAATTATTTCTGCCAAGAACTTCGAGGAGTGAGCAGACCGCATACTGCATCTCAGCTACATCAACTTGGCTGCCCCGTCGCGAGGCCCCGGACCTTTACTCGATATGAGTTCCGCACGAACAGGAGGCGCCAGTGGCGCCTCCGTCGTGAGCCAGGACTGTCCGAAATAGCGAGTAAAGGTCCGGGGCCTCGCTACGGGGCAGCCTGGGATGGTTATTAGAGATGCAGCACGCGGTCGCGGATCTCCTCGGTTCGACCCTGGTTCCAGAACTGGGTACCGATGTAGCCGCACGTGCGACGGGCGACATTCATCTTCTCCTGGTCACGATTGCCGCAATTGGGGCACTCCCACACCAGTTTGCCATCGTCCTCGACAATGCGAATCTCGCCGTCATAGCCGCACACCTGGCAGTAATCGCTCTTGGTGTTGAGCTCGGCGTACATGATGTTGTCGTAGATGTACTGCATTACGCGAATGACCGCCTTGAGGTTGTCCTGCATGTTGGGAACCTCAACGTAGGAGATAGCACCGCCCGGCGAAAGCTGCTGGAACATGCCCTCAAACTTAAGCTTGTCGAAGGCATCGATCTCCTCGGACACGTGGACGTGATAGCTGTTAGTAATGTAGCCCTTGTCCGTCACGCCCGGGATAATGCCGAAACGGCGCTGCAGGCATTTGGCGAACTTGTAGGTCGTCGACTCAAGCGGGGTGCCGTACAGCGAGAAGTCGATATCGCTTTCGGCCTTCCACTCGGCGCACTTGTCGTTCATGTGCTGCATGACGGCCATGGCAAACGGCGTGCCCTCCTTCTCGGTGTGGCTGTGGCCCGTCATGTACTTGACGCACTCATACAGACCGGCGTAACCCAGGCTAATGGTGGAATAACCGCCCACGAGCAGCTTGTCGATTGCCTCGCCCTTCTTAAGGCGCGCCAAGGCACCGTACTGCCAAAGAATCGGCGCAGCATCCGAAAGCGTGCCCATCAGGCGCTCATGACGGCACAGCAGGGCGCGGTGGCACAGCTCAAGGCGCTCATCGAAGATCTTCCAGAACTTGTCCATGTCCTGATGCGAGCTCAGCGCAACATCGGGCAGGTTGATGGTCACAACACCCTGGTTAAAGCGACCATAGTACTTAGGCTTGGTCGGGTCATAGTTCAGAGCGTTGGCGACATTGTTAAAGCCGTTGCCCGAACGGTCGGGCGTCAGGAAACTGCGGCAACCCATGCAGGTATAGCAATCGCCGTTGCCGGCGGTCTCGCCCTTAGACAGCTTGAGCTCGCGCATCTTCTTCTCGGAGATGTAGTCGGGCACCATGCGCTTGGCGGTGCACTTGGCGGCGAGCTTGGTCAGATAGAAGTACGGCGAATCCTCGCGGATGTTATCGTCCTCGAGCACGTAGATGAGCTTGGGAAACGCCGGGGTGATCCACACGCCGGCTTCGTTCTTAACGCCCTCATAGCGTTGACGAAGCGTCTCCTCCACGATCATGGCAAGGTCGTGCTTCTCCTGGGGCGTACGAGCCTCATTGAGATACATAAAGACCGTCACGAACGGCGCCTGGCCATTCGTGGTCATAAGGGTCACGACCTGATACTGAATCGTCTGGACGCCGCGACGAATCTCATCGCGCAGGCGTTCCTCAACGACCTCGCGAACCTTCTCGGCAGATGCCGAAACACCGAGCTCCTCAAGCTCGCGAGCAACCTCGCCGCGAATCTTTTGACGGCTCACCTCAACGAACGGGGCGAGATGGGTCAGCGAAATAGACTGACCGCCGTACTGGGAGGAAGCAACCTGGGCGATAATCTGCGTCGCGATGTTGCAGGCGGTCGAGAAGCTGTGCGGCTTCTCGATCAGCGTGCCCGAGATAACGGTGCCGTTCTGGAGCATGTCCTCCAGGTTCACCAGATCGCAGTTGTGCATGTGCTGGGCAAAGTAATCCGAATCGTGGAAATGGATCAGGCCCTCATTATGGGCATCCACGATCTCCTGGGGCAGCAGCACGCGTTGGGTCAGGTCCTTGGAAATCTCGCCGGCCATATAGTCGCGCTGAACGGAATTGACGGTCGGATTCTTATTGGAGTTCTCCTGCTTAACCTCTTCGTTATTGCACTCGATCAGCGACAGGATCTTGTCGTCGGTCGTGTTCTTTTGGCGCTTCAGGCTCTGAACATAACGATAGATGATGTAGCGGCGAGCGACCTCATAGCAGTCGAGACGCATGATCTCGTCCTCGACCAGATCCTGGATCTCCTCGACCGATACGGTATGGCCGGCCTTCTCACATGCCTCGGCGACGTTTTGCGCCGCGTAGATCACCTGGCGGTCGGTAAGACGAGAGCCCTCCTCGACCTCCAAGTTGGCGGCGCGAATCGCATTGACGATCTTATCGATGTCAAAGGCAACCTCGGTGCCGCTGCGCTTGATGATCTTCATCCTCTTGCCTCTTTCGCGTCGTAATCCCATTGCGCTTCAGAGCCAAACGATGCCTGGCAGGGCTTGTCCCTGTCTTGCGGCGCCGTCGCGCAATCTGTGTTCTCGATAAACCATAGGTCCTCATGCGGACAATCCTCGCGGCCGATCAAGCGGCTCAAAGGCGTGTCCAAATGGGACGAACAAGGTCTTCGTTCTCTGTCCGCCATCTATCATACGACAAAGACGCCTCTATATCCTGTATTCTTTTTTTAGGTCAAACACAACATATAGTGTTTCAGCAGGTCAAAGCAATTGGTCATTTTACAGACACATTAATTATGAGGGTTTCTTGGCAAGTCGGTAAAACGTTACCAACGCGGCTACCTGCAAGGCAGTTATAAAACCCCCTAGTCAAGCCGCCGACAAATCCTACCAAAACCAAGCCGCTCACGCGAAAAGAATCCAAAAGATTATGCTTGACCAACATGTTGCGGTCGAATGCCGGCGGACGGAGTGACAGGGCTGCAAACGCTCGGAAGACTACAGCCCCGACACCCCGTCCGCCGGCATTCGATAGGCGAGGAGCTATTAGTTCTCTTCGCGAGCTATCATGCGGCCGAGAGCCGCTGTAAAGGGATCGAGCAGCACGCCGGCGATAACCACAAAAGCCCACCCCTTTGTGACAAGGCCCGCCCAGCGCGCGAAGAACGTACGGCCTTCAATCGTTCCGAATCCTCCCTGGAAGGCAATCTCGCCAAAACCGATCACCATAAAAAGGAGCGTGGCGCCGATGACCGTACCGGCGATCTTGTGTGATGCACTCCCCTGCTCAAAACCAAAAAAGTCCAGGCACATACCAACCGTTTTGCCAAACAGCGGGAGTGCGCTCAGAACCTCGGCGATCACCGTGGCCACGATGAGTTGTCCCCAAAAGCCCGTGGGGCTCGTCAGATCCAAGCCAGGCGCCCCTTCAATGATGGGGAGAAACGCGCAGAGCAATAGCGGGTTAAAGAAGCCGTTGAGAATACCGATAACACGGTTGACAGGTAACTTCATAGCCTAAATCCTTTCAAAGTCATTGATAGAAAGAGGGCCGCCGGCATATGTCGGCGGCCCCGATAAAACATGATGTGCGGCAAAGCAACTACAAGAGCGGCTACTCCGCCTCGCCGCTGGCCGCCATCGTCTCGGCCTCGGCAAGCTGGGCCGGGGTGAGCTTGCGATACTTAATGGCGCCAAAGACGACACAAGCCGCACAGATGATCATGCCGGCGATGAACTTCTGGTCAATCGTTGCACCAAACGGCGACGTCACGGCCTCAAACACAATGGGAGACAGTGCCATGCCAAAGTTGATGCCTGCCATGCCAATGGCGAGGTTAAACGCACGTCCCTCGGGGGCAGAGTTGCCGGCGGCAAAATTGCCCTCCAGCGGCACGTAGGTCTCCTTGCCCAGCGCAACGACAAAGCCCGCAACGCACAGCACCATAAAGGCGGGCGCAACCAGCGTCATGCCCAGGCCAACGAGCGTCACGCCCCATGCGATCGGCATAGCCAGGTTCTTAAACTTGGCAAACAGCGGACCGACCAAAAGACCAGCCGCAATACCGGCAACGGTCATAACGGTAGAGGCAAGACCGGACTCCACGGTACCGCCAAAGCCGCGACCCACGACAAGCAGCGAAACGTTGGAGCTGAAGAGCTGGAACGTGAGTACGAACACAAAGCTCATGAGCGTGATAATCGCGACCTCTTTAGGCATATTGGCAAACACGTTGACCTTGCGCTTGGGCTCAAGATGACCCTCGGGAAGACAAACAGCCTCGATCACGATGAAAATGATCATGATGAAGTACGCCGCATAGCTGTGGAACCACTCGGCAGAACCCAAAATGCCGGAAACCATCGTCCAGATAATGCCGCCCAGTGCAACAAAAGTGGAGTAGATGCCCATGACAAACGAGCGCTGCTTTCCGCCGAAATAGTCGGCGATCAAGGCGTCGGTCGAGTTCTGCACGGCGCCGAGACCAAGGCCCATCACGGCAGAAGCCGCTAAGACCTGGCCGAGTGAGTCGTGGAACACCAGCACCGAGGCGCCTGCCAGCATCACGATAACGTGACCGACAAGCGTCGTCTTTTTCTTGGACACGCGAGAGGCGAGCTGGGAAGACACGAGCATGGCGGACAGCGCCATCATCAACGGGATGATGCCGATGATCATCTGGACGGCAGCGATGTTTTCGTTGGGAAACGCCGCCGCGACAGAGGCCACGATGGGGACGGGCACCAACATGCCCATAATGCACATGGCGGCAGCATAAATGCCCACCAGGTACTTAATCTTGGTTTTATCCATGATCCATCCTTACACTTAAAGAAAGGGGTCGGAGCGGCCGGACGTCACCATCGGCCGCCCCAAATACAGCACTATCAGTCGTTGAATCCGGCGAACACGGGCTCTCCACTGTACACGAGCGCCTCCTCGACGCCATCGAGCACGCGGCAGGCGCCGGACGCCATCGCCTCGAGTTCAAACTCGCCGGGATAAGCCGATACGGGGGCGATCCAAGAGCAGCACTCCTCAATCGAGGCAACGAGCTCCTTGCTGTGGACCATGCCGCCTCCGAGCAAGATGCCGTCGACATCGCCCTTCAGCACACAGGCCATCTCGCCAATCCACTTGCAGATTTGGTAGACCATTGCATCCCAGGCGCGATTTGCGGCCTTATCGCCCGCTGCAGCACGATCACACACCTCGATGGCATCGGAGGTACCCAAAAGATCAACGAAACCGCCGGTCTTCATGCAATGGGCGCGGGCGGCATCAAGGCCGTGTTCCGCGGTGTACTTTGCGACCTCGATCGCGGGAACCGATCCGCAGCGCGTCGGTGCCATGGGGCCCTCGCCGCCGACGATGTCGTTGCCGTCAACCATCTTGCCCTTAAGATGAGCCGAGATAGAGATGCCGCCGCCAATATGGCAAACGATGAAGTTGCACTCATCGTAGGGGCGACCGAGCTTTGCCGCATGGCGGATGGCGGTCTCTTTGAGATTAAGGGCGTGCAGGTGCACGTTTCGATACACACCCTTAATGCCCGTCATACGTGCGAGGTCGCACAGCTCGTCGGTATCGGGAGGATTCACCACAAAAGAGGGCTTCCCCGTCTTTGAGGCGAACTCATGGGCAATCTGGGGACCCAGCTGCGCCGGGTGCTGAATGCCGTTCGCACCGATGCGGGCATGCTCGAGCATGACCTCATTGATGGCATACGTACCGCCGGGCAGCGAAAGCAAGCCACCGCCGCGACCGACAAATGCATCAAAGTCCTCGAGCTTCAGACCCGCCTCCTCCAGTGCTCCAAGAATCAAATCGCAGCGATACGGCATCTGAGCCGAAACCCCATCGAACTGGGCAAGGTCCTTTGCATCGTGCGCAACGTTCTTGCTGAGCTTGCACTCATCGCCCTCAAAAACGCCCACCTTCGTGGAAGTGGAACCCGGGTTGATTACCAGGACACGCCAGGGAGTCTTTTTATCGGACATACCTTAAGCCTCCTTAAGCGCCTGGGCACGCACGCAGCTCATCACCACGTTGCCGACGATCTCGTCGACGGGCGCAGAGCGCGAGCAATCGCACACGATCTTCTTGAAGCCCTGAAGCATGGGGCCGTAGGCATTTGCACCGGTCAGATTCTGGATGATCTTGACGCCGATATTGCCCACATTGATATCAGGCCAGATAACCACGTTGGCTTGGCCCGCAACAGCGGACTCACGATGTACCTTCTTGGCCGCAACCTTGGGGTTAATCGCCGAATCAAACTGGAACTCGCCGTCGATGGCAAGGTCGGGACGGCGATCGTTGGCAATCTCGCGAGCACGACGCACCTTGTCGACGAGTTCGTTATCCATCGAACCGTCAGTCGAATGCGAAAGCAGCGCGCAACGGATATCCCATCCGGTCAGCGAACGCACCGTTTCGCTCGACGAAATCGCGATCGAGGCAAGCTCCTCGCTCGTGGGGTCAACGCAAACGGCGGAATCGCCAAAAGCCAGAAGGCCGCCTTCGCCGCCGTTCCAGTTGGGAATGTCGGCGATACCGCACGAGCTCACGGTGTCCACCCCGACGGCAAGGCCGACGATGGTCTGTCCCGCCAGGATGATGTCGCCCGTGGCGTTATCGATGCCGGCGAACATTACGTCGACATCGCCGAGCACCTGCATAATAAGAGCGCGCTCAAGCGGGCGCGTCATACGGCGCGCGGCGCCCTTGGGCTTAAACTTGCAATCCGGATGCGAAAGGTAGCGCTCACAGCAGGCGGCGTTCGCCTCCTCGTCGGTCACATCGACAATCTCGATGCCGTCAAGGGAGATGCCGCGCTCATCGGCAAGCTCCTTGAGCTTGCCGCCGTCGCCAACCAGCACGCATTTGGCAAGATGCTCGGCAGCAATCTTTGCGACCGCCTGCATCATGGTCTCGTTTTCGCCCTCGGGAAAAGCAACGCGCATAGGCTTGGCGGCAGCCTGCTCGCGCAGGGTCTGCATCAGGTCCATGGCAGTTACTCCATCTCTTCGGCAGTGCGCTCGATAAGCTCGCCGATTGTCTTCATGACCATGACCTCGCGAACGGGAACCTCGGCATCGAGCTCGTTCTCGATCATGGACGTCAGGGCAATCATCTTCATCGAGCCCTTGCCCAGGGTCTCGAACGTCGTCTCGGGGGTCACATCGCCGTCATAGTTGTAGGCGGACTTGGCAAAATCGCAAATCTGCTGAGTGAGTTCTTCGTTCATTGCAAAGCCTTTCTAAGATAAAAAAGAGGGGCGACCACGGCGGGCTGGAGACATGGGTCCCGCCGTGGCCTAAGAGAGGAATCGAATTGTTACAAGGGTGAAAACTTAGTCGTCAAGCTCGAACGTAAGCTCTTTGTAGCCCGGACGGTCGATGACCTTGGCATGGACGCCAACGGTCTCGCCCGCCATGAGTTTGGCGCGAATCTCGGGGGCCTTCTTCTTGGTAATGCCGTAGATGACGTAGGTGTACTGAGAACCCTCGTCGATATCGACGGCGCCGTAGGCGTACTTGCCATACTCCTTGAGGTAGGGCTTGTCGTTCTGCGGACCAGGCAGGGTAAAATCGATCAGACGGCCGTGACCGGAAACCTGGACCCAATCGGTCTTGTGGTAGCCGCAGGCATTGCAGGCAAGGTGGGGCGGAAACTCGACAGCTCCGCACTCGGGGCACTGACGTGCCCAATAGATGCCCTCTTCAAGACCCGTGTAGAACTTCTTGACCACGGGCTCCATATCTTTGAGTTGCATGAGAATACTCCTTATGGGAAATCGAAAACCGCGGTCGCTTAGGCGACGGTACGAAGAATCTGGCAGCGCACGTTCTGAGAGCCGCCAAAACCGCGCAGGAACGCCGTCTCGGGGATCTTCTTCATCTGGGTAGCACCGGCGACGCCACGCATCTGCTTGACGGCCTCGACGATATCGGCGATGCCGGATGCGCCATGAGCGTGACCGAAGTTGCAACGGCCACCGTGCGGGTTGATGGGCTTATCCCCGTCAAAAGCGGTGCGACCATCGATCGCGTACTTCCAAGCCTCGCCGCGCGGAATATAGCCGCACTCCTCGGCCGAAACGATCTCAGAAGCCAGGAAGAAGTCGTTGCACATGAACAGGTCAATCTCGTCGGGGCTCACGCCGGTAAGGTCATAGACCTGCTTGGCGGCAAGCTCGGTAGCCCAGTGCTCGTTGTGGAGCAGACCGGCCTCGACAGCAGAGGCGCCCGTACCCAGAACCTCGATAGGCGCATACGGGACACCCATGGCCTTGGCCTTCTCCGTGGGCATTACGACAACAGCGGCGGCACCGTCGCACTTCTTCTCAAAGCCGGTAACGCGCAGGTACTGCGTAACGCGCGGGTTGTACATGCTCTTGAGATACTCATCGGCGGTATCGAACCCAGCTGCCTTCGCGTCCTCCTCGACCGTGGTCTCGTACCAGGCAAGGGGATTCAGGACGGCACCGCGGCGAAGGCTCTTGGTAAGGCCGTTCAGGGCGTCATCGATCTGCTCGGCGGTAAGGTCGTACTGCATCGAATACTCGTTGATCCAGTTATCGAACGACACGCCAAAGGCGCCATCGAGCGGGCGACCATAAGCACGGTCATAGATTTTATCGAGCGAGGGAATCATGACGTCGAGCGAAAAGTCCTGACGAATATGGGAGGGCATATGCTCAACGGGAAGCGTCGAAGCCAAATCGCAGGCACCCGTAAGGACAACATCGTAGGCACCGGAGGCGACTGCCATCACGGCCTGCTCAAGGGCGACGTAGCCCGTGCAGCAAGCCTCGGAATGATGGACAGAGCCCTTGGCGCGAACGCCAAACCAATCGGCAACCTGCATGTTTGGGGTAATGCAATCGCCAACGAGATACGGATTGGCGCTGCCGTGATAGAAAAAGTCGATATCGCGGGGCTCAAGACCGGCATCGGCAATTGCCTCGAGGGCCGCATAGCCAAACGCCTCGCCCTCGCCAATGCCCTGGGTCTCGGGATGCTCCTCAAAATCCTTGAACGGGGTGCAGCCTACGCCTACAATCGAGACGCTGCGCATGTTCTTTCCGAGCGTAACCACTGAATATCACATCCTAATCATGTGAAGGTGTACGGAATGATGGCGCAGTCCAGCCGCGAGCGAAGGTGAGAGAGCGCTCGCGGCTTTTCTGTGCCGTCACACGTTGAACTACTGCAGTGGTTCTTTTGAACGTAGCTTTAGTTTACGAGGGGTTTATTTGGTGTTGTGGGACAAAAAGCCGCTATGTGTCCCATCATTTGGTACACATAACTTAATTTCGTTCCAAATAGCAGATAAATGACCATGCTTAAAGCCGATTCATAGGGCCGGAGCACTTTGAGTTCACTGCATGAGCAACCGTTCATCCCTAAAAAAACAGCCGCTCACCCGAGCAGCTTTTCAAAATCGGGGATACGTGGGTGCCAATGGCGCGCGGCATCGTCGACAAACAGCGGCGCATAGAACATGCGATTGAGCGCAGCGGCAACGGTGCGTGCCTCCAAATCAGGACGGACCTCGAGCCAGTACTGGATAAGGTTATGGTGACCCGCGAGAGCAAAAGCCAGATACAGGTCAAGATCGGTCTCATCAGAAAATGTTGAGCGCAGACGGTCGCGAAAATACTCATGCATGAAAATCGTAGCCTTATGCGTGAACACGGGATCCCCGTTTTCGCTGTTAAGCGCCAAAACTTTCGAGCGATTAGCCTTGAGGATCTCCATGCGCTTGATCATCGTGGGCGTAGGGTCCAGCTGCGCATCGCCAAAACGAGCCTCCAGCGCAACATCATTGATGTCCTGCATATTCTGCAGCAGCTCATCTTCAAAACGTTTAACCACATCATCGACAGAGCGATAACAGCGATAGAACGTAGATTTGGAAGTATGGGCAAGGCGAAGTACCTCGGCCACCTTAATCGACTGCACCGGAGTTGTCGCCATAAGTTCAAAGACGGCATCCTCGATCCGTGAAGCAATATCGTTTTGAGCGTTCAGTGACATACCGGTCTCCCCTATTGGCGATTGGCTCCTATGCTACCCGAAAGGTGTGCTCCTTGAGGACGATACGAGGCATAGAGCGCGCCGCACAAGAGATGACGCAGCGACCGTATGTCACCGACGAAGTATTCCATCCGTCGGGCATACCATCTTTGCGAGGGTCAATCGAAAACCCGACGCCTTCAGCTTTGAGAACGGCTTCGATACGCGTCCATACCTGGCACATGCGACGGCAGCGATCCCGCTGATTGCCCGCAGCGTCAATCCATGCACGCTCCTCGGTGGCTGCCATCCGACTAACCGCTAGGGGCGATACCTCATCCATCGACTCAATGTCTACGCCTATAGGTCCTCCAGATAGCTGCGCGGCCTCAGAAACAGCAAGAACGACCGTACCGGCGGCATGCGAAATCGAAATGGAGGGGGCATTAGTATCTGCAAGTTCAGGCTTGCCAAATGAAGAGCGCGCAAGCTGCGTATCCTCGTAGACACCCAAAACGTCACAAAGAAGCGCACCCACACCGGCAGCTTCTCGACGAGAAGAATACGGAAGGTCATTGTTTAGAGCACGAGCGGCATAATGAGGTGATATCGGCGCAAGATCGACGATTGCACGGGGGTCAACCATGGAAACGCGGGCGACGTGCACGGTTATGATCAGAATAATCATCTCCCACGAGACCAAGAGGCCAATAACGACAAATTATGCTGGGCAGCAAATGCAACGTGAAAAAGCGACCGAGGTCGATAATTTGACGGCATATTATGTGTGTTTATAACAAAACAGTCCAGAAGCAAAGCCTCTGGACTGCGAACATTTGGTGGGCGTTAGAAGATTTGAACTTCTGACCCTCTTCCCGTGTCAGGGAAGCGCTCTCCCCCTGAGCTAAACGCCCAAATGGAGCGGACAACGGGGCTCGAACCCGCGACCCCAACCTTGGCAAGGTTGTGCTCTACCAACTGAGCCATGTCCGCTTACGGGGATTAATCTTACGTGATGCCCGCATCCTATGCAAGAACTTTTTTTTTTGAAAAGTTTTGCGACGCCCTCGCGAACCTCACGAAGACATCAGCCACCTCAACGTCAGGACGTCGCAAAAGAACGCATGAACCTCGGGGCATGACCAGTCAAAGTCCGGCTGCTCGGGCGTAAACATATGCAGCTACCACTGACCGTCCGCAACACGCGTCCAGGCGGGGCCGCCAAAGTTGGCATTCCAATTGGTGGGAGGCAGCTCGCCATGTTCGCCGCGACCATCGCGGAAGATATAACGGGCGCGCTCGGGCGATCCAGGGCCGGCGGCAAGAGCGGCTTTGAACCAGGGGTGCTGGTTGGATGAATGATTGGGCACGATGTCGACGATGACCTTGATGCCGCGCGCGTGAGCTGCAGCGACCATGTCGTCGAAGTCGTCAAGCGAGCCGAGACGTGGGTCGACATCGCAGTAGTCCGCCACATCATAGCCACCATCGACAAGAGGCGATGGGTAAAACGGGCTCAGCCAGATGGCCTCGATGCCCAGCCGCTCAAGATAGTCCATCTGCTGGGTAATGCCCGCGATGATACGCCCAAAGCTGTTATTCGCGGCAAACAACGCCACAGCCACGCCCCAAGACGCTCGCTCCCTCTCGGGTTCGAGCCTCCCGGGACGAATCGACCGATTAGTGAAAAGAACGGAAAACCCACTCCCCCGGCCACGACAGCGAGCGGGCTCCGGGTGCCCCAGGTTGCCGCGAAAGAGGAGGGAAGCGTACTTTATGTACGCGACCGACGATTGAGGGGCAAGATGGGGTGCCCGGGGCTCGCGCAGCGTCAACAAAAAACGCGGTTCGTTAGAACCGCGTAAGATAGTTGGAGCGGACAACGGGGCTCGAACCCGCGACCCCAACCTTGGCAAGGTTGTGCTCTACCAACTGAGCCATGTCCGCATATGTAAAACAAAACGGGCGCCGGAGCGCCCGGATGTTGCCTGGAGGCGAAGCCCGGATTCGAACCGGGGGTAAAGGCTTTGCAGGCCTCTGCCTTACCACTTGGCCACTTCGCCGAAAAAGGACCGTTAAGAACGGTCCGGAAATGCAATGGAGCGGACAACGGGGCTCGAACCCGCGACCCCAACCTTGGCAAGGTTGTGCTCTACCAACTGAGCCATGTCCGCTTGCGGGTTATTAATTTACGCGAGTTATCCAAAAGACGCAAGTACTTTTTTCAAAAAAGTTGCCCAAAGCAAGTTCACGCAGGAAAATCATGTCAACCCAAGGCGCTAAGCGCACGATTCCAATGCCGAGCTAAACAGCTTCACCATCCGAACGCGTGTGCCGGCACCATCCGTGCGACGGGCAACCTCCACATTATCGACGAGCATGCGCATAAGCTTGATACCGCGTCCGCGTTCCTCGGATGCCATCGGTTCGCTCACCCCATCGATAGAATAGCCAGCGCCTCGATCAAGCACCTCAAGCACAACACGGTCCCCATAGGCCTGAACCGTCAGGATGCAGCCAACACCACCCGCATGGTCATATGCGTTACCCAATGCCTCCCCCAACGCTAATGCGACGTCATAGCGCTCATCACGCCTCAGGGGAAGCGATTCGAGAATCTCGGCCACACGGTGCCGATAATACGGGAGATTCTCGATGCCTCGCTGCACCTTGACGCTCTTGCTCCATCGCGGCAACTCCCCCACCGGAATGGCGGGAATCGACTCCCGCACCGGACCCGCAACATGAAGGATGTCGACAAGTCGGGCAATCTCCAAAAAGCGAACGACCTCATCGGAGGCGTTAACAAGCGAAAGCAGCCCTTCTCGTCTCATAAGCTCTCTGGCACGCGTAAGCAAAAACGCCAAACCCGTCGAGTCGATAAAAGCCACGGTCTGGCAATTGATGACAACACGGCGCACGCCCCGGTCGATTAAATTATCCAACCGTCGGCGCAGCTCGGGCACCGAGGCGATATCGATATCGCCCGGTGGCGTCAAAACCGCTATGTCATTCCACTCATTCATGCGACCATGGTTCCCCAAAAGAGCTCGCTCGATGCACACTTTTCTGCAACCGTTAGGATTCTGTATGCCCAACGTCGCGACCTACGATCGACCCCGTAAAAACTCAAGGGACACCAATGCAATGTCATCGTCCAGCGCCGAGTCGGTAAAGCGGTCAAGCTCGCCCAAGACCTTACCGCAGATGCCCGATACGCCCTCACCCGAAACAGAGAGTAGAAGGTCGCGCAGGCGTTGCTCGCCAAAGAAAGCACCCGAGCGGTCGCGTGCTTCGATCGTTCCGTCGGTATACATAAACAGCATGTCACCAGGATCGAACGTAAACACGCCCGTCTCGTACACCATGCTCTCAAAGGCACCGATCACGCCCGATTGGCACCCAAGGAGCTCCACTTCTCCCCCGCAGGTCTCTCCTCCGCCATGCGGCGTCGACGACGGCCTAATGACCATAGTGGGAGGATGTCCCGCAGAGCAATAGGTAGCGCGGCCCGCTTTAAGATCAATCTTGGCGATAAACGCCGTCACAAACGTCTCGACCCTCGAAAAGCCCATGAGCATGCTATTGAGCGAGCGGGCCATGCGAGCGGGTCCCGCACCCTCCCAGGCATAAGCCGTCAACGCCGTCTTGACGAGTGCCGACATCGACGCCGCCTCAATTCCTTTGCCGGAGACATCGCCCAATATCATAACGGCGCAATCGTCGGGAAGACGGACTAGCGTATAGAAGTCACCACCGACCAACGCCGAATTCGTTGCCGACAGGTATACCGAATCGGTTGCGATGCCCGGAACGTCGCCTAGCGAATTTCTCATGCCAATCTGAAGCGTCTGAGCGATATGACGCTCTTCACGCTTTTGAGACTCGCCCTCATAGATCAGCTCAAAGTCGTGTGCCAAATGCACCATGTAGTCGTATTCAAGGTCGTCGATTGGCTCCTGGCTGCCATCACGGAGCAGCAAAACGCGCCTCGTCGGTCCCTTGGCGATATCAGCGGGCACGATTGCATCGTTGCTTCGCGTACCATCCGCCTCCGAGTGGCAGCGCCCCGCCTCGATACCGGAGTCGACATAAAGTCCCTGACACGGCAGGCCGTGGGCTCTCAACCATGCGCCCATAGTCGTGGATTCGTCCACGCGCGTAAGGCGCACGTGTTTGAGGTCGTCGGCGCTCGTCCCGCCCAGCACCGATGTCTCAAATCCATCGGAAATTGCCCCCAGGCGCGCCGCCGGCGTCGTGACAGAAAAGAAGAGTGACTCCGGATCGCCCGGCAATGCCACACGACTGCCGCCTTCAAAATCGATGACATAGGTTTCGAGGCCCGCATCATACTCCACGGGGCAGAAATGACAACTGAGCACAGCGCAGATTTCGGTCGATACCGCACGCGAGGCGGCAATAGGATCATCGAGATAGGCAAACAACTCATCGCGCAGCACGTTGAGAGAACGGCCAAGCTCTGCCGTGCGACGTGAACGTAGACTCGATGCCATGCCGACTAGTTGGATGGAGAGATAATCGCAAATGACCTCGAGCACGTTGACATCATAGGCAAGCGGCGCCTGCGGACGTTTCCAACCGACCTCCAACACACCGAGCACCTGAGTGCCATAAAACACGGGAAGACATATCTCGCTGCGGTATGGAGGCATATCTTGCATGCGTAGCAGGTGCTTAGAACGATTGTCCAGGTCCATGAACATACCCGAGGCAATCCTATCCCCCTCAAGGTCCTGCTGAATCGACAGGCGGCAGGCACGAGACTCACGGAGCACATACGTCGGGATACCCGCACCATACGGCATAAACTCGGGCAGGTAGCTGTCATACAGCTCCTTGGAAACACCGCGAAGCTTAAAACCGCCGCTCTCAGAAAAATAGATGGCAGCACCCGAGGCATCGAGGGTTCCTACAAGCTGGTTCAAAACGGTATCCAACAAACTAGGCAGCTCATCGGAGCCCACCGTGCTCATAATGACCGACAACGTGCCCGAGAGGCGCTTATTCGCCACTCTGAGCTCCGAAAGCGCACGCTTGAGCTGACGGTCATGCGAATACTGCTCTTCGATACTATGGAGCGCCACGAGAACACGCGGCGCACGGCGGCCAAAGATACGAGGCGGCGTAACCGAGCCGGCACAAACTAGGACGGGAATAAAGGAGCCGTCACTGAGCTTAAGCATCAACTCGCTCTCGGTACCATTGGTCTCAAAAGGAAGACGATGTTCTGTCGCGCGTTCAAATGCTGACGAGTACAAGAGATCTTTAACGTCCCCGTTGATCACATCGGAACGTTCCTCGCAGATCAAGTCGAGCAAGCGATTGTTTACATGCAAAATGGTTCCGTCGAGCTCGCAGATAATGACAGCATCGCTCGTAATATCGACCAATTGGGCAACGTCAACCCACTCATTGCGCTCAAGCGTTTCCATCGTGAACCTCACCGTCTATCGGTAACAAAAAAGCCTCCGAAGAGGCTTCTCAAATGCGATGGTGTCGGAGGCGGGACTTGAACCCGCATGACCAAAAAGCGGTCACTAGCACCTCAAGCTAGCGCGTCTGCCAATTCCGCCACTCCGACATGCTATATTGTTGATTCGCAGTTCGTTTTGTTGGACCCGCGCTTTCAACGAGGAAGATAATAACCTATGATTCGAGAACTGTGCAAGCATTTTTTTCAAAAAAGTTTTCGAATTTGAAAATGCGCAGGTAAATCTATATGTCCGGTCCCGAATCGGTGTTGCCTCCCGGCGCGTCCTCGGGCACGAGCGATATTTTGCTACGCACTTCGTGCTGCAAAATATCGCTCCCCCTGCGGAATGCGCCGGGAGGCAACACCGATTCGGGGCCTGCAAATACGTACTTCAAGCACAGTTCTCAAACATGTTCAGGGGCTGATACAAATTTAGCGGCTCGGCTTTGCCGAGCCCTTTTATGGGGAGGCCGGAGCTAAAGCTCCGGCCTCGCTCAATTTTTTATTAGATTAAGTGAGCGATCAAGGAATCGCCCCCCTGCAGTGGTAACACAGGGCCCGTGCTGGACTTAGTTTTCAGAACATTCCGCAGACCAGGAAACCCCCTTATCCGCAGCTCCGAAGGAGCAGGATAAGGGGGTTTCCATGGTCGAGGACGTTCTGAAAACTAAGTCCAGCACGGGCCCGAACGATAACAACCGACTACAGGTCGATGTGCGATTCCTTGATCGGGAACGGCTCGGCGAAGTGGCAGGCGCAGCAGTGGCCCGGTGCGACTTCCCTAAACTCGGGAAGCTTCTCGGAGCAGATGCCCTGCGCGATCGGGCAGCGCGTGTGGAAACGGCAGCCAGTCGGCGGATCCAGCGGTGACGGCGGATCGCCGGCAAGGATGATGCGCTTACGAGACTTTTGGATATCCGGATCGGGAACCGGCACGGCAGACAGCAGTGACTGCGTATACGGGTGGTGAGGCTCGCTATAGAGCGTCTTCCAGTCAGAAACCTCGACCACCTTACCCAGATACATAACGGCAACGCGATCGGAGATGTGCTGAACGACGGACAGGTCGTGGGCGATAAACAGATACGCCGTACCAAACTTGTCCTGCAGTTCCTTAAGCAGGTTCAGAACCTGGGCCTGAATGGACACATCCAGAGCGGATACCGGCTCGTCGCAGATAATCAGCTTGGGCTTCAGTGCAAAAGCGCGGGCAATGCCGACACGCTGACGCTGGCCACCCGAGAACTCATGAGGATAGCGGTTGATGTGCTCGGGGTTCAGTCCGACAACGTCGAGAAGCTCGCGGACGCGCTCAATGCGCTCCTCCTTGGTTCCCACGCCGTGAATGGTCATGGGTTCGGAGACGATCTCGCCGATGGTCATGCGAGGATTCAGCGAGGCATAAGGATCCTGGAAGATAAACTGCATCTCGCGACGCATATCCTTGATCTCATGCTTGCTCATTTCGGCAACATCTTTACCCTGGAAGAACACCTTACCGGCGGTCGGCCTGGTCAGGCGCATGATGGTGCGACCCGTAGTGGACTTACCGCAACCAGACTCACCAACCAGACCAAAGGTCTCACCAGGATAAATCTCAAAAGAGATGTCGTTTACAGCAGAGACGACGCGCTTGGAAAAACGCTTGGCGAACATGCCGGACTCTGCGGGGAACTCCTTAGAGAGGTGCTCGACCTTCAGTAGCGGAGTGCGCTCGTTATTGTCTGCCATTTACGCCTCGCCTCCCTTCTTGGAATCCTTACGCGTGCGGGACGTCTCAGGGGCGTTCTTGAGGAACTCGGGGTCACCGGAATAATGGCACGCAGAATAGTGGCCGGACTCGGTGACAAAACGCTCGGGGCGCTGCTTGCGGCACTTATCGGTCGCATAGGGGCAACGAGGCGAGAACACGCAACCCTCGGGCAGGTTCATGAGCGAAGGCGGGTTGCCGTGAATCGGCGTAAGCGGCTTCTTCTCATCGATGGCCTGCTCCGGGATGGAGCGAATCAGGCCCCAGGTATAGGGGTGACGGCTCTCGTAGAAGATTTCCTCAGCAGTACCGAACTCGACGGGACGGCCGGCGTACATAACCATGATCTTGTCGGCCATATCGGCGACAACACCCAGGTCATGGGTAATCATGATGATGGCGTTGCCGTTCTTCTCCTGCATTTCCTGCATAAGCTCAATAATCTGAGCCTGGATGGTAACGTCCAGGGCAGTCGTGGGCTCGTCGGCAATCAGAATATCGGGGTCGCAGGCAAGGGCCATGGCAATCATGACGCGCTGACGCATACCACCAGAAAACTGGTGCGGATACTCATTGACGCGTTTCTCGGGCTCGGGAATGCCAACGAGGTCCAAAAGCTCGGTGGCGCGCTTGAGCGCCTCCTGCTTGGAGTAGCCACGGTGCAGACGAAGGCCCTCACCCACCTGCTTGCCGATCTTATAGACCGGGTTCAAGGAAGTCATAGGATCCTGGAAGATCATCGCGATATCGTTGCCACGAATGTGCTGCATCTCTTCCTCGGTCATCTCGAGGATAGAACGACCGCGATAGCGAACGTCACCGCCCTCAATCTTTCCCGGAGGCATCGAGATAAGACCCATGATGGTCATGGCGGTCACGGACTTACCGGAGCCGGACTCACCGACGACACCCAGGGTCTCACCACGATCGAGCGTGTAGGACACACCATCGACAGCGCGAACGACGCCATCCTCGGTGTGGAAATACATCTTAAGGTCATCAACCTCGAGCAGATGCTGGCCCTCGGGAACCGGCTGGTCCTTCAGGTCCACATAGTTCTTGTTCTTCTTCATCCTTATGCGTCCTTCATCTTGACGTCGAGGGCGTCGCGCAGACCGTCACCCAGCAGGGTGAAGGCGAGCACCGTCGAGAGAATTGCCAGACCGGGCATGATCATCATCCAGGGAGCAGTCAGAAGATACTGCTGGCCGTCCTGAATCATGGAGCCCCACGAAGGCGTAGGCGGAATAACGCCCATGCCGAGGAAGGACAGAGCGGACTCGGTCAGAATGGCGCCACCAATGTTCATAGTCGCGTAGACCACGATGGAGGCAACGGAGTTCGGGAAGATGTGACGCACGACGATACGAGCATCAGATGCACCCATCGCGCGCGCAGCGTCAACATAGTCGTTTTCCTTGACCGTCAAGATCGCGGATCGGAAGACGCGCGCAATCGAAGGCCAGCCAAGAATACCGATGGCGATAAAGACGTTCTGAAGACCACGGCCGATAACGGCGATCATGGCGACAACGAACAGCACGTACGGGAACGCAAGGAAGATGTCCGCACAGCGCATGATGATCGTATCCCAGATGCCGCCGTAGAAACCGGCCAGAGCGCCCATAACCAGACCAATCACCGTGGAGATCGCAGTGGCCATAATGCCGACGGACAGCGAAACGCGTGCACCGTAGATAACGCGGACGAGAATGTCACGGCCAAGGGAGTCGGTGCCAAACGGGTGCTCTGCACACGGAGCCAGCAGCGACGTTTCGGCCATGGTGGTCGAATCGGAAGCCGTCGGCGAACCGAGCCAGGGCTTAGCCCACAGATCTGCGGTCAAGGCAACCACAACGACGATGACAATCCAGCAGACACCGATAACGGCGAGCTTGTTCTTACGAAGACGCTTAAAAGCGTCGCCCCACAGCGTGCGAGACTTGGCGGGAGCAGATGCGGCCATGGTGGCGGTAGCCTGCTCCTGAGACTGAGAATCAGTTTCCTGCATGAGACGTACCTCCCTTAGGCCTTATCCGACGGACCGCCAAGGCGGATGCGCGGGTCGAGGAATGCATAGCTAATGTCGACGAGCAGGTTGATCACCATGACGACGACGACGATGAGCGTAACGCCGCCCATAACGATGGGCCAGTCGCGCATGCTAATGGCGCGATAGACCTCATAGCCGATACCGGGCCAGTTAAAGACCGTCTCGGTCAGGATGGCGCCCGAAAGCATACCGCCAAAGTCGACACCAATATAGGTAACGACAGGGATGAGTGCATTCTTAAGCGCATGCTTGATGATGATCGCGCGATTGGAGAGGCCCTTGGCCTTTGCCGTACGGATGTAATCCTGGTTCATGACATCGAGCAACTGCGAGCGCATGATGCGGGCAGCATAGGCGGTCGAAACCGAAGCAAGCGTGATGGTCGGAAGCACATAGTGCATCCAATCCTGATACTGAGAGCTAGCACCGCCGGCACCCGAAATCGGCATGGAGAATGCGCCGCCGGTGGCATCCTTGAGGATGACGCCAAAGAACAGCTGCAGCAGCATACCGAGCCAGAAAGCAGGAACGGCAACGAGGATCGACGTGGTCAGCGTTACCAAAATATCCCAGAAGGAGTAACGCTTTACCGCCGAAATGATACCCGCACCGATACCCATGATTGCCTCGAGTACGATGGCGCACGCGGCAAGTTTGACCGTATACGGATACTTTTGGGCAAAGATATCCGTAACCGGCAGCTTGCGCTGATACGAATTGCCCAAATCGCCATGAAGCAGACCGTTCATGTAATACACGTAACGGTCCACGAGCGACGTTTGAACGGGGTCGCCGTTCTCGTCAAGGATCGCGTTGCCGTCCTCGTCCGACTGGACCAGGTGATAGCGCACGCGAAGCTGAAGCTCCACCTCGGGGGACAGAGCCTTGTCTCCACCGATCAGCTTGATCGGGTCTCCCGGCACGATATTCTGGAGGGCGAACAGAATCAGCGTAACGCCCAAAAATACCGGGATGAACTGAAGCACACGTTTAACGATGTACTTACCCATACCACTCCCCTATCTAGGGATTAACCTAAATATGGGATGCCGATCGCCAGACCGGCATCCCAAAATTACCATCAGCCAGTTTACCCCAGGTTAGGGGGAACTGTATGTTTCCCATGAGGTCTACGTAAAAACTTGACCCTCACCAAAGCTGCAAATCTTATGCGAGCTCAGCGGTACCCAGATCAGCATGCTTCTGCGGATCAACATAGAGGTGCTTAATGCGGTCGGAACCAGCGAGGGTGTGCGTGTAGAACATCAGCGGGATGACCGGGCAGTCAGCAGCGACGATTGCGTCGGCCTCCTGCATCTTAGCGACGCGCTCTTCGTCGTCAATCGTGGTACGGGCCTCGTCGACCTTGGCGTCGAACTCGGGGTTGTTGTAACCAGAACGGTTGTCGCCACCGAGGGAGTCGGAGTGGAACAGCGGATACAGGAAGTTGTCCATGATCGGGTAGTCGGCAATCCAGCCCAGACGACCGAACTGATAGTTGAGGTTCTGATACTGTTCGAGCAGGGCAGACCACTCGGGGGTATCGGAGACGGCGTTGACGCCCACCTTGGCGAGGTCACCGATGATGGACTCCATGATCTCCTTGTGGCCACCGTCCTGGTTGTAGGACAGAGTCACGTTAATGCCACGGTCACCGTTGGCGTCGGCAGGAGCAACCTTGTCGAGGTACTCGTTAGCCTTGTCGACGTCATAGGCGCAGAACTCCCATGCGCCCTCCTTGTAGCCATCGATACCCGGAGGAACAATGCCGTCAGCGGGGGTGCGGGTACCCTTGAAGATGGTCTTGCAGATGGCCTCGCGGTTGATGGCCAGGGAGATGCCCCTGCGCAGGTCGGCGTTGTTGAACGGCTCGGCCGTGGTGTTGCAAGTCAGATAGTAGGTGGAAGGCTCGGCACCGAGCAGCATGCGCTCGCCGTCGCTCATGGTGTAGCCATCCTTGGACTCGCCACGGTCCTTCTTGGCGGCATCGATCTGAGCAACGGGAACGTCGCAGACGTCGAGGTTACCGGCCTGGAACTCCTTGTAAGCAGTCTCCATGTCCTTGATGACCTGGAAGTGGATGCCATCGATCTTGGCCTTGTCGCCATAGTAATCGTCGAACTTCTTGAGGTTGATCTCCTGACCATCCTCCCACTTGCCGTCCATCATGAAAGGGCCGTTACCGATCGGGGCAAGGTAGAAGCTCTTGGCATCGGACTCGGCGCACTCGGGAACCGGGGCCAGAGCCGGGTGGGTGGCGACGAAGGGGAAGTCGGCGTAGGCGGAAGTCAGCTTGACGACGAGGGTCTCATCGTCGGGGCAGGTGACACCGGTGAGCTCGGTAGCGTTACCGGCAAGCAGATCGTCATAGCCCTCGACCATAGAAAGGTGATAAGCGACCTCGGAAGGACCATACTCGGTAGCGATAGCCGACTTGGTGTTGACCAAGCGCTCCCAACCGAACTTGAAGGACTTGGAGGTAACGTCGTCACCGTTGTGGAACTTAGCCTTCTTGATCTTGAAGGTGAACTCGGTGGCGTCGTCGTTGGCCTCGAAGGACTCGCAAGCCAGCGGAACGATCTCGCCCTTCTCGGCGTCATAAGAGGTCAGAGCGTCAAAGAGCTGGTACTCGACCTGAGTGCCCTGGTCCTCCTGGACATTGTAGGGGTCGATGCATACCGGGTTATTGATGTAGAAGTTCAGCGTCGAACCGGACTCAGAACCGGAAGCGTCGCCGCCCTTCTTGCCGCATGCGGCAAGAAAAGCCATGGAGCTCGCAGCAAGGGTACCGCCGACAAAGGCGCGACGACCCATAACGGGCTGGTGGAACATAGAATCAGCCATGCCATCCTCCTTATGAGATAGGACAAAGAAATGTTCAGTCGGCATATGTCGAGACAATCCGATCCGAACTATCGAAACGCCGCCCGTTGCTATGGCTGGTTATGCACAACAGGCCAACGTTTTCAATACAGTAGCGCATCTTATGCACGATTTGGGGCTAATTCCGGTTAACGGTCGAGAATTTCTTTAGTTGGGCGCAGTATGTGGTGATATTCTGACTCTGTTACAAATATGTAAACAAAAAGGGTCCCGCACTTGCGGAACCCTTTTCAATTATTTTATGCGGCTCGTGCTTAGTAGCCCACGATGCCCTGCGGGAAGAAGAACATGCACAGCACGACGCACACGGCAAACACGACAGCCATGATGACGGTCAGGCGGTCAAGGTTCTGCTCCATAACGCCCGTGGCAGAGCTGGAGTTATACAGCGAGCTGGCGATCATATCCGAAACGCCGGTGCCCTTACCGGAATGCATCAGGACGAGAATCGTCAGCGCCACGGCAGAGACAGCCCAAACTACAAACAGCAGAATCTGAAACGGACCCATAGAGAAGCTCCTTAATAGAACAATTCAAACTCCAGTACTGTACCACAACCCCCGACACTCCCCACCTGCCATTTAGGGACGAGGTAGAAATGGCAAAAATACCAAAAAAGGGGGTTGCCCGAATATGGTCAACCCCCTTGCAAAGAAACGCTTGGCGTTTTCTCTTAGGCCTCGGTCGCGAGCACGCGGCCCGTCATCTCGGCGGAAGGCTCCAGACCAGCCATGGTGAGCATAGTCGGGGCGATATCGGAAAGTCGACCGTCCTCGATACCGGCGAGCTGCGCCTTCTCATCAACGATGATGAACGGCACGCGGTTGGTGGTGTGAGCCGTAAACGGGTGCTTGGAACCGTCGGAAGCAACGTCAAACATGTGGTCGGCGTTGCCGTGGTCGGCGGTAATCAGCGCAAAGCCGCCCTTAGCGAGAATCGCCGGGACAACCTTGGACAGGGCATCGTCAACAGCCTCGACGGCCTTAACGGCCGCGTCGAAGACACCGGTGTGACCAACCATGTCGCAGTTCGCGAAGTTCACGATGTAGAAATCAGCGCGATCCTCGTTGATGGCAGCGACGAGCTTCTCGGTAACCTCGGGAGCGCTCATCTCGGGCTGCAAATCGTAGGTAGCAACCTTGGGGGAAGCGACGAGCACGCGCTCCTCGCCCTCCTTGGGCTCCTCGATGCCGCCGTTAAGGAAGAACGTCACGTGGGCGTACTTCTCGGTCTCGGCGGTGTGCAGCTGCTTCAGGCCATTGGCTGCGATAACGTCAGCCAGAACGTTCTCGGGGAACGTCTTGGGGAAGGCGACCTCGACGTCAAACGTCGGATCGTATTCGGTCATCGTCACAAAGTGAGAGAGCTTGATCTGCTCGCGCTCAAAGCCGTCGAACTCCTTGTCCGTGAACACGCGGGTCATCTGACGAGCGCGGTCGGGACGGAAGTTGAAGAAGATGGCCGCGTCGCCCTCGTGGATGCCCTCGTTGTGGGCAGCGAACGGCTCAACGAACTCATCGCCGCGCGGATCCTTCTCGTAGTAGGCCTTGATACCGGCAACGGGGTCGGTATCGGCATCGGACGCATTGACCATGACGTCGTAGGCGCGCTCGATGCGCTCCCAACGGTTGTCGCGGTCCATGGCCCAATAACGGCCCGAGACGGTAGCAACGCGAGCGTCGCAACCAGTCTCCTCGGAGATCTTGGCCAGGAAGGCGCAGAACTCGCTCATGTAGCCGGCACCGGACTGCGGATCGACGTCGCGGCCATCCATAAAGGCGTGAACGCGAACGGTCTTAATGCCATACTGGGCAGCCATCTTGACCAGGGCCTCGACATGGTTCATGTGAGAATGAACACCGCCGGGGCTCATAAGGCCCATGAGGTGCAGGGTCTTGCCCTCGGCCTTGACGTCATCCATAGCCTTGACGAAAACCTCGTTCTTGGCGATGGAGCCGTCCTTGATGGCGTTGTTGATGCGCGAAAGCTCCTGAAACACGATGCGGCCGGCACCGATGTTGAGGTGACCCACCTCGGAGTTGCCCATCTGGCCGTCGGGAAGGCCCACGTCCTCGCCCGAAGCACCGAGCGTGGTGTGAGGATACTTCTCGTACAGGCTATCGAGGAAGGGCGTCTTGGCGGCAGCGACGGCGTTCTCGCCGTCGGCCGGAGCCAAGCCGCAGCCATCCATGATAATTAGGAGTGCAGGAAGATGACGCTGTGCCATATGCCCTACTCGCCTGCCTTGACGACCATAGAGGCGAAGTCGGCAGCCTTGAGCGAAGCGCCGCCCACGAGGGCGCCGTCAACGTCGGGCTTGGCAACAAGCTCAGCGATGTTGGCGGGCTTGGCGGAGCCACCATAAAGAACGCGGATGCCGTTGGCGAGCTCCTCGCCGAACATCTCCTTGAGGGTCTCACGGATAGCGCCGCAGACCTCCTGAGCGTCCTCGGCGGTAGCGGTCTTGCCGGTGCCGATGGCCCAGATGGGCTCGTAGGCGACGACGACCTGCTTGGGGCGGGTGATCTCAAGACCCTCGAGACCAGCCTTGACCTGGTTCACGACATGCTCGACATAGGTGCCGGCCTCGCGAACCTCAAGGGACTCACCGCAGCAGAAGACGGGAACAAGACCGGCGGCAACGAGAGCCTTAGCCTTCTTGTTCTGGTCCTCATCGGTCTCGTGGAAGTAGTCACGACGCTCGGAGTGGCCGATGATGCAGTAGGTGCAGCCAGCGGACTTGAGCATGTCGCAAGAGGACTCACCGGTGAAGGCACCCTTGGCCTCCCAGTACACGTTCTGTGCACCGAGGGCGATGGGGGCAGCCTGAATGCGGTCATGAACCGTAGTAATGTCGATGGTCGGAGGGCAGACGAGCACCTCGACGCCAGCCGGCACCTCGGGCAGAGCCTGGGCCAGCTCGTCGGCGAGCTTGGCAGCCTCGGCGACGTCGTTGTTCATCTTCCAGTTACCAGCGATAAGAAGGGTGCGATTAGGCATCGAGAAGCGCCTCCACTCCGGGCAGGGCCTTACCCTCGACGAGCTCCATGGAAGCGCCACCGCCGGTGGAGATCCAGCTCATCTTGTCGGCCAGGTTAAACTTGTTGACGGCTGCGACGGAATCGCCACCACCGATGATCGAGGTGCAATCAGCCTCGGCGACGGCCTCGGCGATAGCCTGGGTGCCGTGAGCGAAGTTGTCGAACTCAAAGACGCCCATGGGGCCATTCCAGAATACGGTCTTGGCGCCCTTGACGGCCTCGGCGTAGAGCTCCTCGGTCTTGGGGCCGATGTCCATGCCCTCACGGTCGTCGGGGATAGCGTCGGAAGCGACAACCTCGGGGACAGCGTCCTCGCCAAAGTGGTCGGCAACACGGTTGTCGATGGGGAGCAGGATCTTGACGCCCTTCTCCTCGGCCTTCTTGAGCATCTCGCCAGCGCGCTCGACCCAGTCCTCTTCCTTGAGGGACTGACCGACGGTCATGCCCTGAGCCAGGAAGAAGGTATAGGCCATGCCGCCACCGATAATCAGGGTGTCGGCGGAGTCGATAAGGTGATCGAGAACGCCGATCTTGGAGGAAACCTTGGAACCGCCGACGATGGCGACGAAGGGACGCTCGGGCTCGGCGAAGATACCGGTCAGCGTGTCGACCTCCTTCTCCAGAAGGAAGCCAGCGACTGCGGGCAGGTAAGCGGCGGGACCCACGACGGAACCCTGGGCGCGGTGAGCGGTACCGAAGGCGTCGAGAACGAAGACGTCGCCATAGGAAGCGAGGGTCTTGGCGATCTCGGGATCGTTCTTCTTCTCACGCTTGTCAAAACGGACGTTCTCGAGAACGAGGACCTTGCCCGGCTCGACGGCGGCGACGGCCTCGGCGGCCTTCTCGCCATAAGTGTCGGCGACAAAAGCAACATCGAGACCAGAGAGCTCGGCGAGCTTCTTTGCGACGGGCTCGAGGGAAAGCTCGGGCTGGAAGCCGGTGCCCTCGGGACGGCCGAGGTGGCTCATGAGGATAACGCGAGCATTGTGCTCAACGAGATAGTTGATGGTGGGCAGGGCAGCCTTGATACGGGTGGTGTCGCCAACGACGCCATCCTTGATAGGCACGTTGAAGTCAACGCGGACGAGAACGCGCTTGCCGTCGACATCGATGTCGCGGACGGTCTTCTTGGTAAAGGCCATGTTTGCTTCTACCTTTCGTACGTGTCTGCCTCCCATTACGGCAGACGATTTCTTATAAAAAGGGCGCGACCTTAGGGTGTAAGCCCTATAAGGCCGCGCCCTTTTTTAGACGCTCAACGAGCTATTCGCTAAAAGCCAAATTAAGCAACGAACTTCTCGAAGTACTTGATGGTGCGGACCATCTGAGAGGTGTAGGAGTTCTCGTTGTCGTACCAAGAGGTAACCTGAACGAGGGTCTGGCCGTTGCCGAGGTCAGAGCACATGGTCTGAGTGGCGTCGAAGATGGAGCCATGGGTCTCGCCGATGATATCGGTGGAGACGATGTCGTCCTCGTTGTAAGCGAAGGTCTCGGAGATGGTGGCAGCGTAGGCCTTCATAGCGGCGTTGACCTCGTCGGCGGTAACCTTCTTGTCAACGACAGCGTAGAGGTTGGTGAGGGAGCCGGTCGGCGTCGGGACGCGCTGGGCGGCACCGATGAGCTTACCGTTGAGCTCGGGGAGAACCAGGCCGATAGCCTTGGCAGCACCGGTGGTGTTGGGGACGATGTTGACGGCGCAGGCGCGGCTACGACGCTTGTTGCCCTTGCGCTGCGGGCCGTCGAGCGGCATCTGGTCGCCAGTCCAGGCGTGAATGGTGGTCATGATGCCGGACACGATGGGAGCGAAGTCGTTCAGACCCTTGGCCATCGGGGCGAGGCAGTTGGTGGTGCAGGAAGCAGCGGAGATGATGTTGTCCTCAGCGGTCAGCGTCTCATGGTTGACGTTGTACACGATGGTGGGCAGATCGCTGCCGGCCGGAGCGGAGATGACGACCTTCTTGGCACCAGCGTTGATGTGGGCCTGAGCCTTAGCCTTGCTGGTGTAGAAGCCAGTGCACTCGAGAACGACGTCGACGTCGAGGTCGCCCCAAGGCAGGTTGTTGGCGTCGGCCTCCTTGTAGATCTTGATCTCCTTGCCGTCAACGGTGATGGAATCCTCGCCAGCGACGACCTCGTGATCGCGAGCATAGTTGCCCTGCGTGGAGTCGTACTTCAGCAGGTAAGCGAGCATATCGGGAGAGGTGAGGTCGTTGATAGCGACGATCTCGGAGCCCTCATGACCGAACATCTGACGGAAGGCCAGACGACCGATGCGACCGAAGCCGTTAATAGCAACCTTTACTGCCATTGTGTCTCCTTTCGTAAGGCCCCCGCAAGCTACAGCGCCCGCCGTTGAGGCCCACAAACTAACCACTCGCCTAATATACCTTTTTTTTGACTTGAATTTCACGAGAATGCTCGAAATTGAAAATCAAATTTGCTTTAAAACGTTTTAAAGCATAAAACAGCAGTTCAAGTACTATATAAACTGCCGCTTTAAACTACCTGTTCGCTTCAATGAGCTTTTCAAGACGCAAAACACGGTGATATAGGGCCGACTTTGACAAAGGAGGGTCGGCCATCTCCCCCAAATCTCGCAGTGAGAGATCGGGGTAGCGCTCACGTAAGTCACAAAAGGCCGCCAAGGCATCCGGGAGCACATCGCGCATGCCGCGTCGCTCAAGCTCCTCGATAAGCGCGAGCTGATGTTGGGCAGCGCCGGCGCTTCTCGTCTGGTTGGCCAGCTCAGCATTCACACGACGATTTACGTCGTTTTTCACCAACTTGACCGCACGGGCTTCCTCGATTTCGGCAACGCTGCGCTTGGCACCAATCAATTTGAGCAAATGCTCAATCTCCTCGGCGCTCTTGATGTACACGGCATATGATCCTCGCCGGGCGTTGACGCGTGCATGAACCCCGACCTGCCCCAACAGGTCGCAAAGCCCCTTGGCGTATTGTTCGCCCTGCACCGCAATCTCCAGGTGAAAATCGCCACGCGGGTCTGCCACAAAGCCGCCGGCAATCAAAGCGCCGCGAATGTAGGCGAGCCTGCAGCAGGGCCGGGCGACGATATGGCGCGGCACACCGGCGACGAGCCCTCCCCTGCGGTCGAGAATGCCCAGCAGAACCAAAGCCTTATCGAGGTCGGGCTGGTCGGGCAAGGTGATGAGATAGTTTCGCACCTTATGCAAGACCGACTTGCGAACGGTAAACTCCGTTTTGAGCTTGAGGATGCGGTGCGTCAGCGTAATCATCGTGCGTGCAACGGCACCCGTCTCGGTCGCAACCGTCAAACGGTACCGACCAGAGCCCGCCAGCGAAAGCGTGCCACTCACACGTGTAAGAGCGGCAAGTGTCGACAGATCGCAATATTCACATTCGGGTTCGCAGCGCGCGAGCTCGTCACGCACCTCGGCGGTAAACGACATTCAAACCTATGCTTTCGTGTTGGCACGCGACAAGTCGCGGTGAGAAATGCTCACGTGATACTGAGCACCTTCCAGGTATCGGGCCGTAGCCTCTGCAATGGCAACGCTGCGGTGCTGGCCGCCCGTACAGCCGATGGCAATGGAAAGCTGCGGCTTGCCCTCCGCGATATAACCCGGCATGACCGTATCGAGCAACTGCGTCCAAACCTTCCAGAACTCCTGCGTCTTGGGATGGTCCAGGACAAAGTCGGAGACCTTCTTATCGAGGCCGGTCAACGTGCGCATCTCGGGGTCGTAGAATGGATTAGGCAGGAAGCGAACATCGATCATGATGTCTGCCTCGACGGGCATACCATGCTTAAAGCCAAATGAGAAGACGTGGACGTCCATGAGCTGCTGGTCGGACAGCTCTGAAAAAGCCGCACGCAGCTTATTGCGTAAAGCAGAGGTACGAAGGCGGCTCGTATCGATGATCATATCGGCTCGGTGGCGCACGCCCTGGAGTTGTAAACGCTCGCGCTGGATGGCGTCGGCCGTGGTCTCCCCCGGCTTCGCAATGGGATGGCGGCGGCGGTTTTCGCTGTAGCGGCGAATCAGCACCTCATCAGATGCATCGAGAAACACAATGTCACAGCTCATCTCGCGCTCTTCCAAGGCGGCAACGGCGTCAAGCAGCTCATCAAACAGGCCTTGGCTGCGAAGGTCACAGGTAACAGCAAGATGTCTACCCACACCCGTATTGATGCCAACGAGCTCTGCGAGCTGCGCAATCAGGCGCGGAGGCAGGTTGTCGATACAAAAATAGCCCATGTCCTCAAACACATGCATGGCTTGCGTTCGGCCCGATCCGGACATTCCGGTGATGATGACGATATCGGGAATGCGCTCCGTGCGCTCCGCCGCATCCATGGCATCTCCCTTTTGCATGTGCTGCCTCCTAAAATAAGCGCAGGACCCGGCCAGCGGATCCCGCGCGATCAATTGCCTTAGTTGAGTATACCGCCCCAAGCGGATACGAGGCCCGTCTTACGCCTCAAGCGCAGCCTTGAACCAACTCGTAATACTTGTGGGGTGCGTAATGGCAGTGCCAACGACAACGGCCCAGGCGCCGGCGTCAATCGCGGCGCGAGCCTCCTCGGGCGTATGCACACGACCCTCGCAAATAATGGGAAGACCGGGGAACTCCTCGGTTGCCTGGCGCAAAAGCGGCAGGTCGGGGCCGTCTGCCAGGGTGCAATCGATGGCGGCGACGCCATGCGAAAGCGTAGTGGAAACCAAATCGAAGCCCATGTCGACCGCGCGGCGGATATCCTCGATCGTGGCGCAGTCCGCCATCAGAAGCACGCCCTCCTCGTGCAGCGGACGAAAAGTGTCCTCGAGCGACTTGCCATCGGGGCGCGGACGATCGGTGGCGTCAATCGCCACGATGTCGGCACCGGCAGCAACGCAGGCGCGGGCGTGACGCAGCGTCGGCGTGATGTAAACGCCCTCGTGTCCATCCTTCCACAGGCCGATAACAGGAACCTCACAACGACCCTTAATGGCAGCAATGTCGGCAAGGCCCTGGCAACGAATGGCGGCGGCGCCTCCGAGTTCGCAAGCGCGAGACATTTGAGCCATGGTCTCGGGCGTACGAAGCGGCTCGCCCATATACGCCTGAACGCTCACGATGAGCTTACCCTTCAGGGATTGAATTAAAGGATCGACGGTCATAAGGCTATAACCTTTCTCAGAACAGCCTCCCGAGGCGTGTCGTCTCGGGAGGCTCCTACAGCAGATACGTTTACTTTAACGAAGCAAGAAGATGCTCGGCGGCACCGATAAGCGGTGCGTCGCCCTCCAGAGAACCGATGAGGATCGGCGTGTCCTGAAGCGGATCGAGCGCCTGGCTGGCATAGCCCTCGTGTACCGAATCCTTCCACGTCTGCGAACGCCAATCGGGTCCCTGGTGAATTACGCCACCCGAAAGCACGATGACCTCTGGATCCAGAATGTTGGCGAGCGAGCCCAAGCTAGCGCCCAATGCAAAGCCGGCATCGTGGATGACCTCGGTCGCCTTAGCGTCACCCGCGCGGCACAGGTCGTTCACGTCGCGACCAACCGAGGGACGGCCGGGGTCAACGCGACCGAAGCGCTCGTCGTACATGCGCCCAATCGACGTACCCGAAGCCACCGACTCCAGATGGCCGGAACGCCCGCAGGCGCAGGGAATGCCGGCGGCAGCCGAGCACTCGATGTGGCCCATATGGCCGGCAGCACCATGGAAGCCCTGCATCACGCGGCCGTTCTCGACATATGCGCCTCCGATACCCGTACCGATGCCCAGACACAAGACGGAGAACTTGCCCTTGCCGACGCCCCAATGGGCCTCACCCAGAGCATGAGCCTGCACGTCGCCTACAACGGCAACGGGAAGACCGAGGTCCTCGCGCAGACGCGGCCCCAACTGAACGCCGGACCAGCCGGGCATGATCTCGTTGGCATACGCGATGGCGCCCGTCTTGGGATCGACGACGCCAGCGGCACCGATACCGACGCCAAGGACCTCGACATCGGGATTCGCCTCGAGAGCGGCCTTGATGGACGCCTCGATACGCTGGAAGACGGCCTCACCGCCCTCTTGGGCCTCGGTGGGAACCTCAGCCTCAAATACGGGATGGGGCACGCCGCCATCAGCCGGATATTCCATAATGGCGGTCGCAATCTTGGTGCCACCGATATCAACGGAGCAGATGTACTTGTTCTCCATGTCGCTCTCCTTAGGAGATAAAAACAACTACAGGAAATAAAGGCGGTGTTATCGCCGCAGCTTGCTAAAGGCTTCCCGAGTGCCCGGGGTTGGGGTGAAAGCGGTCGGGCATTGACCTAATGGGTCACGCTCGATCGCTTGAGCCCCAAGATCGGGTGCCCGGGAAAGCTTTACAGGAGACCGTTGTCCTGCAGGACCTTCCTAATCGCCTCGACGTTCTCGCCGGTCATGGCCTTCACCGGGCGCGGCATGGTCGGGCTGTCGAAAATGCCCATGAGGTTCATAGCGGTCTTGAAGGCGCCAACGCCACCGGCATAGCCCTGGACGCCCGAGGTGACGTCCCAGATGTGCGAAATCTCATTGAGGCGATCCTGCTCGGCTTTGACGGTAGCCCAGTCACCAGCCTGGGCGGCCTTCCACTGACGCACGTAGCCCTCGGGCTCAACGTTGGCGAGACCCGGGACAGAGCCGTCGGCGCCACCAAGGTAGGCACCGTCGACGACGACCTCATGGCCGGTGAGGATGCTCATCGGATGGCCGTTCTTCTCGTTCTCCTGAACGAGGTAGCGGAACGAGACGTCGTCACCCGAGGAATCCTTGACGCCAGCAAGGACGCCCTCGGCGCCGAGCTTTGCAAGGAGCTTCCAGGGGAGCTTGGTGTGAACGCACACGGGAATGTCATAGGCAAAGATGGGCAGGTCGAGCTCCTCGTGCAGGATGCGGAAATGCTCCTCGACCTCGGTCATGCCCTGCAGGGCATAGAACGGGCAGGTGGCAACGAGCGCATCTGCGCCCAGCTCCTGAGCAACCTTACCGTGCTCAATCATGCGCTCGGTCTCGGTATCGATGATGCCGACCAGAACAGGAACGCGGTGGTCGACGATTCGAACGGCCTCGGCGATGATCTGTCGACGACGCTCGTCGGTGGAGAAAACGACCTCACCCGAAGAGCCCAGGAAGAACAGGCCATCGACGCCGGCGTCGATCATGCGGTTGATGCTGCGCTCAAAGGAGGCAACGTCGAGCTGGTGATCTTCGGTATCGGGAACAACGACGGGAGGAATAACGCCGGTGAATTTCTGAGTTGCCACAAGAATCTCCTTAGTTGTCTGGCGGGTGGCCCTATGCCGCCCACTCTTGTTGGCAGTGTCCAGGCCGTCTAGGCCAAAGAACACAGGTAGAACGCTTGGTTAAAGAAGTCGACGACTTCGTTTTCGAACGCATTGATGCGTTCGTGAGCATATTTGGCATAGATAATATGCCTCCGGTCACACTCAAGACCGTTGAATACGGCAAACTGGCCCTTGGGATCGCTCACGGCATCCATGAGCGATGTACCCATAAGTACCGATCCGCGCACCCGAGACGACAGCGCTTCGAGGCCGCCGGGAAGCGGATTGGCAACCGCCGTGCAGGCAAGGCCCCGCTCGTCCAGAGCAGAAACCGCCAGCGCGACTCCACCGCCAAGGCCCTCGCCCCATGCAAAGATGCGGTCGGGGTCCATGCCGTCAAGATTGCGCGCAACCTTTGCCATTGCACAGCCCCAGCGGACGCGTTCGACAAAAACGGGCGAGGTAACCCCCTGCTTCAGCTCGCTGAGCCCAATCACATCGTCGTCCAGCGCAAGCACGGCATATCCCATGGCGGCAAACCTCGTCATGTGATGCCATCCACGTACGGGTCGGTCGATGTCGTGAAACATCAGGCATAGCGGCACAAGCTCGGATGCCCGGGCACAACCTGAGGGCTCAATCAAACGGCCGTGTACGACTTCCCCGGCAAGTTCAAAGGAAACCTCGGAGTAGCGCGCGCACGGATTGGCGAAATCAATCGCCGTGACAGTCAGTCCGCAAACCTCAAGGTCCGAAGCGGCTGCCTCCAACTCGGAAACATCCGCCAAGGCATCGCCGCGCCAATCACGGAAATCGGAGAGCCTTGACGAAACCGTCCCAGAGATCCCCGCAAGCTCGGGGTCAATCAGCTCATTGACATTGCTCTCGCACTTAGACATGAGCCTCCCCTTCCTTGCAGAAAAACGGAATGATCAGATCGTCAAAATCCTGAATCTCCTCGTGGCCAAAGCCCTCAAAGAACTCATGGCGCTTCTCACAGGTCAGGTTATTGTAGACCGCAAACTGCGTCGCCGGTGGACAGACGATATCAGCCGTTCCCGTGCCAAACAGCACGGGGCATTTGACCATGGGGGCAAAGTTCTTGGAATCGAAATACGCCAGCTTGGCATAGGCCTCGTCAATACGAGTCGAGTCCTCGTCAAACCAGCGAGACCAATAGCGCAGGCCCTCGTAGGCAATGTCGTCGGCATCCAAATCCCAGACCAGGCGGAAATCCGACAGGAAAGGATAGAGGATGGCGGCACGATTGATAAGCTCGCTGTTAAGCGCGCAGGTCGCAATGCCCAAGCCACCGCCCTGCGACGCACCGTTCACAAAAACGCGGGCAAGATCGATGCCCTCGAGCTCGCGAACAATGCGGCACAGAATGCGGATATCCTGATGCAAGCGTACGTAGTAGAGATTGGCCGGGTCGCCGTCGATACCGGCAACGATATGCCCGGCAACCGTTGTGCCTTCAAATCCACCAATATCCTCGGAGGGGCCACCCTGACCGGGGCAGTCGAGGGCGACAAGTGCCATGCCCATACCCGCAAACGACGCCTGCTCGAACCAGCTGCGGCTTGCGCCCGGATAGCCGTGGAACTGTAGCACCAGCGGCACGGACTCGTCCGAAACCGGCTTGAGATACTTGGCATGCAGGCGGGCGCCACACATGCCCGTATACCAGAGGTCAAAAAACTGGCAGGTCGCAGTATCGGCAATCGATGCCGCCTCGACCGAATAGTCTATCTCGACGGCGTCAGCCTCGGCCATGCGGTCGTTCCAAAAGAGATCGAAATCTGATGGACGAGGCATGGCGCCCCGATAACCACCAAATTGCTGTTGTAGCTCCTGAGCGCTTGGCATGGCTCGTGAACCCAACCTTTCGAAATCGCAACGAAGGCGCGCCCGGCAAGGGAGCCGGGCGCACAGGAGGGAAAGCGAACCTACTCGCCAAGCTTGGGGTGCAGCAGCGACGGCGCAGCACCGAGCAGCATCTTGGTGTAGGGGTCCTGCGGGTTCTGGAAGACCTGCTTGGCCTCGCCCTGCTCGACGATCTTGCCGCCGTTCATGACGATGATGTCGTCAGAGATGTAGCGGACCGTCTGGATGTCATGGCTAATGAACACCATGGCCAGGCCGAGCTCCTTCTTAAGATCGGTCAACAGGTTGAGGATCTGCGCGCGGACCGAAACGTCCAGAGCCGAGGTGGGCTCGTCGGCGATGATGGCGTCAGGGTTCAACGACAGGGCACGGGCAATTGCCACGCGCTGGCGCTGACCGCCCGAAAGCTGGCCGGGAAGAACCTCGGCGGCAGAGCTGGGCAGACCGGTGAGTTCCAGGAGTTCCTTAACGCGCTTCTCCTGCTCGGCCTCGGTACCCAGGTTGTGGACGCGCATGGGGTCGAGCAGCTGCTCGCGAACGACCATGCGAGGGTTGAGTGCCGTCGCGGGGTTCTGGAACACGACCGAGATGACGCGGCCCATGTGACGACGATCCTCGGCAGTACGCTTGGTGACGTCCTTGCCCTTAAAGTAGACCTTGCCACTCGTGGGGGCCTGCAGGCCGCACATGACATTAGCAGTGGTGGACTTGCCGCAACCGGACTCGCCGACGATGCCGATCGTCTGACCGGGCATGAGCTTAATGGTCACGCCTTGGACGGCATGAACCAGATTGGGGTGCAGGATCGAACCGGTACGGGTCCTAAAGGTGACGTGGACATCGTCAAGGAAGATAATCGGCTCGACGCCGTTGACCGCAGTCTCGCTCATCTACATCACCTCCGCATGAGGGGTCAAACCATTTGCCTTGAGCACCTCATCGGGGAGCTCGGAATAGAAGTGCTCGGTGCCGGGCACGCGCTTGAAGACCGGACGGGTGTCCAGGCCGATGTGCGGATGGCTTGAGCGGGGCGCGAAGCGATCGCCCTTGGGGAAATCGCGCGGGCTGGGGACGGCGCCGGGCACCTGGTGCAGGCGGCCCGAACCGCTCTCGATGGACAGAACGGAACCCAGAAGACCGCGGGTGTACTCGTGAATCGGGTTGGTGAGCAGCTCCTTGGTGGGCGCCTGCTCGATAACCTGACCGGCGTACATAACCGTGATGTTATGGGCGACCTCGGCGACCAACGCGAGGTCATGCGAAACGAAGATCATGGCAAAGCCGAGCTTGGCCTGAAGATCGTTGAGCAGCTTAATGACCTGCTTTTGGACGGTAACGTCCAGAGCGGTCGTGGGCTCGTCGCAGATGACCAGCTTGGGGTCGCGGGTAAGGGCCATAGCGATCAGAACGCGCTGACGCTGTCCACCGGAAAGCTCGTGCGGATAGCTCTCGAGCGTGCGCTTGGGATCGAGGCCGACGAGCTCCAGGAGCTCCTCGGCGCTGCGGGTGCCGCCGCGCTTGGTGAGCTGCTTCATCTGGGCGGAGATGAGCATAGAGGGGTTGAGCGAGGACAGGGCGTCCTGATAGACCATGGCGATATCGGTACCGCGCAGGCCGAACCACTCCTTCTTGCTCATCTTGAGCAGGTCACGACCCTCCCAGAGGACCTCGCCGGAAAGATGCTCGTCCTCATCGGTCAGGCCCATGATGGCCAGCGTGGTGATGGACTTACCGCAGCCGGACTCGCCTACCAGGCCCATGGTCTGGCCGGGACGGACGTCAAAGTTGACATGGTCGACCACGTTGATATCACCGTGGTGCTCAAACTGGATGCAGAAATCGCGGACCGAAAGAATCGGCTCAACGGACTCATCGGGCACATGGCGGTCGTTACGCTTGAGCTCGACATCGCGCAGGGCGCCAAGACGGGCGGACAGGGACTGGGCCTGCTCCTTGTAGGCGCGAACGGGGTCGGAGACCAGCAGGTCGGCCTCGCGGCGCTTGGAGGAATCGGTCGGATCCAGGGCGGCGGAAGGAGCAGCGGCCATAGCGTCGGTAATGCCCTCGGAGAGGATGTTGAGCGCCAGGCAGGTGATCATGATGGCCAGACCCGGGAACAGCGCCTGCCACCAACGACCGGCGAGCACGCCACCGCGGGCGTCGGCGAGGATGTTGCCCCACGTAGCAGTGGGCTCCTGGATGCCAGCGCCGATAAAGGTCAGCGAAGCCTCGAAGATGATTGCGTCGGCGACCAGGGTGACGGTGAAGACCATGATCGGGGCAATGCAGTTACGAAGAACGTGCTTGATCAGAATCCACGGAGCCTTGGCGCCGGAGACGATGACCGCGCGGACATAGTCCTCACCGTACTCGGATACGATGTTGGCACGCACGATACGGGCGATCTGCGGGGTGTACATAAAGCCGATCGCAAAGATAATCGACGGCACGGAGTTGCCCAGGATGGAAACGAAGACGGCTGCGAGGGCGATACCCGGGACAGACATGATGATATCCAGGATGCGCATAATCGTCTCGGAGACGGCCTTGCGCGAAACCGCAGCAAGAGCACCGACAACGGAGCCACAGACCAGAGCCATAGCGGTAGCACCAAAGCCGATGATCAGCGAGTAACGGCCACCGTAGAGCATACGCGAAAGGATGTCACGGCCCTTGTCGTCGGTTCCGAAGATAAACCCGTTGCCGGGAGCCTGGCGAGCCGTAAAGATCTCGACCGGGCTATAGGGGGCAAGCAGGGGGGCAAGAATCGCAGTCAGGGCGACCAGCACCAGCACGATGGCGGCAATCTTAGAAGACAGCGTCATCTTCTTCCAGCCACCGAGCTTGAGCCCCTTGGAGGCAGCCTTCTCGAGCTGCTCGGTTTGCTTCTCTCGAATCTTTACCATAATCTACACCGTCCTGATGCGCGGGTTGATGAGCAGGTAGAGCATGTCAACCACGATGTTGATGATGATGAAGGCAAGAGCAACGACGATGACGACGCCCTGAACCAGGTTCGCCTCGTTGCCCTGAACGCCCTGCAGGATCGCAGTACCCATGCCGGGGAGGTTGAAGATGACCTCGATGACGACGGCGCCGCCCATGAGATAGCCAATCTTAAGACCGAGGGTGGTGACCGGGGTGATCAGCGCGTTGCGAAGAACGTTGATTCCGACGACGACCTTCTCGGGAACGCCGGCGCCGCGAGCCATACGGACATAGTCCTTGTCGAGCTCCTCGACCATGGCGGTACGCACGATACGAGTCATCTGACCCGTCAGCGGAAATGCCAAGGCGATGGCGGGCATGATCATGCGTCCCAGATAGCCAGCCGGATTCGTGGTGAAGTGCGGCAGGGCGCCCGATGCCGGGAGTACCTTAAGGTAGGAAGAGAACAGCAGGATCAACAGAACGGCAAGCCAGAACGACGGGGTTGCCAAGCCGGCGATGGAAAAGACGCGGATCACTTGGTCCGGCCATTTATCGCGATACAGTGCCGCGATAACGCCGAGCAAAAACGATACGACCGCACCGATGGCAAGACCGATGAAGGTCAGCTGCATCGTGACGGGTAGGGCCGTGGAGATGCGCTTGGCAACGGAGTTGCGAGCAGCACCATAGGTGCCCATGTCGCCATGGATCAAATTGCCCATATAGCGCACGTAGCGCACGGGCCAGGGGTCGTCCAGACCATACTTCTCATGGTACTCGGCAACCGCCTCGGGCGAGGCACCGTCACCCAACGCCGTGTAGGCGGGGTCGGTCTTGGAGAACGACATAAGGAAGAACACCAGGACGGTGACGCCCAATGCCATGATCGGCAGCGCCACGAGACGCCTTCCAATCAAACGTAGAAAGTTGTTCACGTTCTCTCCCCTTTCTTTTGTCGGTAGGACCAACTGGTATATGAGTACGGACACTCATTACAAGACCCGAGCGACATCGTTGCCGCCCGGGTCTTTGTTTCAACTATGAGGATACGGTCCCAACGGCCGACATCCTGCATATAGACTCAAGCGAGTCTTACGCCTTGACGGTCGCGACACCCTTAAAGGACATGCTCGTCGTGCCGATGCCCTTGAAGCCATCGAGGGCCTCGCCGTTGGGCGCAGTGGACGGGTCGTTCCAGGAAGCGGAGACGGTCTTAACGTGGACAACGGGGTACAGAACGGCGTTGTCGGCGATGATGTCGAAGCACTCGTTCCACTTCTTCTGCTGCTCGTCGCCCTCGGCGGCAAGAGCCTCGTCCATAAGGCCGTGGAGCTTCTGCCACTCAGCGGACTCCTTCCACGGGCAACGGGTCTGCATCCAGACGTTGTCGCCGTACCACCAGTTGAGCAGCAGGTCGGGGTCTGCGCCGAAGCAGGAAGGATCGCCAGGGGCAAGGAGGATATCGTAGGCCTCGCCGCCGTCGATGGCAGCATAGGTGGCCGGCGAGGTATCGGTCTGGATGGTCACATCGAAGCCGAGAGCGTCGAGGTCGTTCTTGACCTGGGCAGCCATACCCTTGATCTGCTCGTTATCAGTGGTGCGCAGGGTAATGGCGCCCGGGGTGATACCGGACTCCTCGATAAGCTTCTTGGCCTTCTTGGCGTCGGTCTTGTACACCGTGGAGGCCTCATGATAGTTGGTGAAGCTCTTGGGCAGGTAGCAGCTGGCAGCGGTAGCAAGGCCGGCGAAGGTGTTGCTGATCATCTTCTCGGTGTCGAGCGCATACATGACAGCCTGACGGACCTTGACGTCGTTCCAAGGCTCCTTGGCGACGTTGAACATGATGAAGCGGGTGCCGAAGCCCTGGACGTTGTCGATCTTGCAGCCAGCGCCCTCGAGCTGGTCGACGGCGTCAGCGGTAACGAGCTCCATGACGAGCGTGGAGCCTTCCTGCTGAGCGGTGACGCGAGCGGTGGGGTCGGTCAGGATGCTGTACTGGATCTTCTTATCCTCGGCAGCATACTCACCGTTGTACTCGGGGTTGGGAACCAAGGTGATCTCGGTATCGGAGATAGAATCGTACATCCAGGGGCCGGAGCCGATCGGCTGCTTGGCGCGATCCTCCTCGCTCTGGGCGGCAGGAGTAACGCGAATGATGGCCAGACGATCCTTGAGCAGGGAGAAGTTGGGGACCTTGGTCTTGACCGTCACGGTGCTGGCGTCCTTGGCCTCGATGGACTCGAAAGGCTGGAAGAACGGAGCGTAGGTGGCAGAAGCGGCGCAAGCGGTGTAGGAGGCGACGACGTCGTCAGCGGTAACCTCGGTGCCATCGGAGAATTTGGCGCCCTTGCGGATGGTGACCTCGAAGGTGGTGTCGTCCACGGACTTGGGATCATCGGTGGCGAGCTCGTTGAAAGTGCTGTAGTCGTGGTAATCGATGCCGTAGAGGCCCTCGACGACGTGCCAGTTAGCGCCCAGGCCCACGGCGGAGCCGGTGCTGGCGGGGTCGAAGCTGGACGGAGCGTAAGCGGAACCGGCGGTGATCACGCCGCCGCCACGGTTGGCGGAATCGGCGGGAGCGGAACCCTCGTCGCTAGAGCTGCCACCGCAGCCAGTGAGACCAAAGCCGGCGACAGCAGCGACGCTGCCGGTGAGGCCAAGGAACGAACGCCTGGACATACCCTTATTGATGATGGCCATGTCTTCTCCTATCAATAGAGAATCTTACCCGGGAGCACCTAAACTTGCCCCCGCGCAACTTGCGGACGATATATACCTTACCTACCGACAAACCCAACTGAGGTGCCGCGCTCGGCGACCGATACATACATACGCTTGAACGGTATTTACTACCGTTCACCGAATTCGTTGACAAACGATACAGCAGACAGTATGTATCGGCGAGGTGAGATATCAGTCTTCGTCAACCCGCAGGATAGCAGGGTTTTCGCTTGGGTTAGTCAAACGTTTTAGCATTAATAAAACCCGAAACCAGCAGGCAATCATGGCGAAATAAATGGTTGAAAATCGCGCAATCATGTATATCAGTTGTTTATGCTCGTGTTTAGCTATCGGAATGGCCAGCCGCGGCCTCGGCGCGCTCGGCATTCCATGCAACGAGCGCCTCGTGGACCGCCTTGGCAACATCGGCAGGTATGCCGCGAACTTCCGCGATCTCTTGCTCACTCGCCGCGCGCAACCGCTTCATCGAGCCAAAATGGCGCATAATTGCACGTTTTCTAGTGGGTCCCACGCCTGGAACGTCATCGAGTACCGAAACCGTCATGGCTTTATCGCGCAATTCGCGATGGAACGTGATGGCAAAACGGTGCGATTCGTCGCGCACCTGCTTGATGAGATAGAGCGACGCAGACCCGGTCGGAAGTACGACAGGAGTCTCGTCCCAAGGCACGAAAACCTCCTCATCGGCCTTTGCCAAACCACAAACTGGTATATCGAGCCCAAGGGCCTCAAGTTGCTTAATTGCAGCCGTCAATTGCGGCTTGCCGCCGTCGACAACGAGCAAATCGGGGCGCGAGCCAAAACGTTCGTCGCCCATCCGCTCGGGAGCATAGCGACGCCCCAAAACCTCGGACATCGAAACGAAGTCGTTCGCCTCGTCCAATTCGGCCTGGATTTTAAAGCGGCGGTACTGGCTCTTGTCGGCGTGGCCGTTGGTAAACACCACCATCGAGGCGACCGTAAAGGTGCCATGAAGCGTAGAGATATCGAAGCACTCGATTCGCATTGGCGGCGCAGATAGCGCCAAGGCGCTCTCAAGCTCCAGGAGCGCTCGATTGGTGCGATCGTCGGCGTATCCCGTGCGCATCATATAACGCATGAGGGCATGACGCGCATTTTTAGATGCCATATCGAGCAACCGGTGTTTTTCGCCGCGCTGAGGCCTATGGAGATGACAGGAACGCTCGCGCTTGTCCGAAAGCCATTCCCCTAGCGCCTCCGCATCCTCAAGCTCGACGGAAAGGTTCACCTCGGCTGGAATATCAGCCGTCTCGTCGTAATAGCGCTTGAGAAAGCCCGACTGAAGCTCCTCTTCATCGACATCCAGGCCCTTATCGAGAATGAACTCACAGGTTCGAACCGTTCGCCCCTCGCGCACAACAAACACGCAGGCGGCCGAAATGGTCTCTTCTCGATAGAAACCAATCACATCGAGATCGACACTCGACGGAAAAACGACCTGCTGTCGGTCGTCCAGGCCCCTAATAACTTCCAAGCGACGCTTGACGCGCGCCGCCCGCTCAAAATCGAGCGCTTCGGCGGCGTCCGTCATCTCGGATGTAAGCTCATCAACGACATCTTTACGATGGCCCGACAAAAATCGCTCGACGCGTTTAACGTTTTTAGCATAGTCGGCTGGAGAGATCGCACCGACGCATGCCCCCGGACCGCGGCCAACATGGAAGTCAAAGCAGGGACGCCCGTTTTGAGCGCAAATCATATTGACGATATCTTCTTCGCCCTTGTGGGACTCGACGATACGGCGGCATCGACGCCATTCCGCACAAGAAGCCGAGCAGATCGGGATCACCTTGCGCAGCGTATCAATGGTCTCGCGCGCCGCGCGGCTGTCGGTGTAGGGACCAAAATAACGCGTTCCCGGCTTATGACGCTCACGAGTATATTTAATAGCTGGGAACAGATCGCTCTTGGTGATAGCGATAAAGGGATAGCTCTTATCGTCCTTAAGGTCGACATTAAAGTACGGATGGTATTGACCGATCAGGTTGCGCTCGAGCACCAGCGCCTCGTGCTCGTTCTCGACAACGATATAGTCAAAGCTCGCAACCAGCTGCATCATCAGTGGAATCTTTTGGCGCTCGTCCTGCAGCGTCACATATTGACGCATGCGCGAGCGCAGATTTTTAGCCTTGCCAACGTAAATGACATCGCCCTTGGCATCTTTCCAAAGGTAGCAGCCAGGCTGCATGGGCACACGCGAAACCTGTTCGGCAAGCGTTGGAATGTTGTCATGACCTGCCACGACTGCCTACCTGCGGCGAAGAAGCGCGGAGACCTCAGGCATCTTTAGAAGGACGGCAAGGCCAAAAGTCACGGCAAGTGAAACCATGCCCGCGATGCAAACATAGCCCAAGGTAATAAGAATCGATCCGCCAAGCGCTCCGACAAAACTCTCGAGCGCCCACAAAACGCCGGCACCCGCTGCGGCACCCAGGCCGCCGAGCAAAAGGCCATAGAAGCAGCCGTGCAGAATAGATTTAACCTGAAGACCCTGCAGACGACGACGCAGCCACCACAGCGAACAGCCGACCAGAATCACATAGTCGACAACATACGACATCGCAATCGCAGGCATGCCATAGCCCAGCACCACACCAAACAGCAGAACCGAACCAGCCTGACCGATGGCAGAGTATAGGCAATAGCGACTATAGGGCTTCATGTCGAGCAACGCCGAGAAGCTCTTCTGCATCAACACGACCACGCCGTAGAGCGGCAGGGAGAGCGCCAGATAAACCAGAAACTCGGACACAAGCGCCACACCCGACTCGTCGAACTTGCCGGCGCAATAAATCATGTTGAGCGGACGGGCAAACACAATGAGATATAGCGCGAAAGGAATCAGGAAGAAGAGCATCTGGGCCACGCCGCGCGAGATACCAACGCGCACGCTGTCATAATCCTTTTCCTGGGCATCGTGCGAAAGCTCGGTATAAAGCGCCGTCGAGAGCGAGGCGGCTATCAAGGCATAAGGCAGTGTGTACCAAAGGCGCGCATAGGCAATTACAGAAGGACCGGTCTCGGGCTGCACCACCAGCGCGGCTGCGTTGGTAATGGAAGTCGACACGAACATGCATACCGTAGCGAGCAACGTCGGGACGCCGAGCGCGAGCGTCTGTCGCAGTGCAGGATCCTTGAAGTCGATATGAATATGAGGCCGGACACCATGCTTACCGAGTGCGGGAATCTGGCACGCCATCTGGACAAAAACGCCAAGCGTCGTGCCGAGCGAAATCAAAACGACGCCCGCCTGCTCACCAAAGCAGGCAGATACGGGAGCGAAGCCCATAAAACTCGCAATGACAATCACATTGTTGAGTACCGGGGCGAACGTCGACCAAAAGTAGTCACGATGCGCGTTAAGAACGCCCGAGAACACCGAGCCCAAGCCGTAGAACAAAATCTGAATGGCAAAGAAACGGAACATGAATGCAGCGGTATCCATGCTTCCGCCATCGCCCGAAAGGAACGACTGCGTCCAGATAAAGCCCGGAGCAAACACGGTGCCCAACACCGAAATGCCGCCCAGCAGCAAAAGCAGGATGCCGAGCAGATTACCTACGTATTCGTTTGAGGCGTCGCGACCCTGCTCACGACGCACGCCCATGTACACCGGCAAAAAGGCGGTAACCAACATACCGCCCATCACGAGCTCATAGAGCATATTGGGCAGGTTGTTGGCGACCTGATAGGAAGACGAGAGCAGCGACATGCCGATGGCGGCAGCCATAGCCCAAGTACGGATAAACCCGGTGACGCGCGACACAATGGTCAGTGCAGTCATGAGGCCGGCAGAACGGCCAACCGTAGAGTAGTCCGACGAGCCCATATCATCTACGTCGTCCTGTGATTGGGGGCTGACTTCAGTGTGTTGTCGAGAATCAACCTCGATATCAGGCTCATCGATTATCGCGAAGGGGTCGTCGACCAAAACGGCATCATCGGCAGAAAAAGCTCCGTCAACAGGCGTGACATCGTTGTCAAACGAAGCGTCATCGTTAGCTACGGCATTATTACCAAACACCGTGTCAACTTCCCTGGCGGCAGCGGTTCGACCAGAAAACGACAATAGATCCCAATCATCGTCGTCGACAGCAACGCCCTCGACCGGATCGGTCGAGCCGAGCGGTGACCACTCGTCATCCAAAAGCAACTGCTCGCCATCACCGTCGGTTGCAGGCCTCGCGGGACGATCGGCTGGGACACCCTGCAGTGCGCCCTTTCCCTGAGCCGCCATCAAAAACACCGCCGTCTCATCGGGACGCGGCGCACGAGACGCCCCGGCGTCAGGCATCCGTCCGGCACGGGATTGAGCCGCGGCCAAAAACACCGCCGTCTCATCGGGACGAGCCGAAGAAAGAATCGTACGGGGAGGCACCGTACCGGCACCGGCGGCACGCAAATACACAGCCGTCTCCCCTGGATCTGCAGCAACGGACCAAGCGTTTCGAATCTGGTCATCGACCGAAGAAGCCTCAGGCGCGGGCGTCTGAGAAGCCGAACCCTTTGCAAAGTGAGCTCCGCGCTTCGATTCTTCCTGCGGCATCGCTCAGTCCTCTCTCGTGATCGGGGCAACCGTCGCCCCGCAAAATGCAACTAAGTCGTCGGGGGCAAGCTCAAGTTGATAGCCACGCTTACCGCCTGAGATAAAAATGGTATCCCAAAGGACGCATGTCTCATCGATCAGCGTCCGAAAGCGTTTTTTCATGCCGACTGGACTGCAGCCGCCCCGGACATACCCCGTCGCGGCAAGCAAGTCCTTGACATGCATCATGGTCAGCGACTTTTCACCAGCGGCGCGCGCGGCGGCCTTTAGGTCAAGCTCGTCGGCAACGGGAATACAGCACACAACGTGTTCGTTGGACGGCGTCACGCAAACCAAGGTCTTAAACCCCTGGCCAGGCTCCTCGCCAAGTTGTTCCAAAATTGCAACGCCTAAACCCACCGACTCATCGCCATCGTCTTCATACGTATGGAGAATATAGGAAATACCGGCGTTTTCCAGCTCGCGCATCGCATTGGTTTTCGGCGTCTTTGCAGCCTTTGCCATGGCATGTCCCTTCCCTCGCATTCGAACGTAACGCCTAAGTATATGTCCAATTTAGCCGCATACGTCATCTCGACACACAGAAGCGCCACCGAATCGAAAGGATTCGGTGGCGCTTCTCGTCCGACGGCGTCTCTTTACTGGGCGTCGAGTTGTGCCTGACGCTCGCGGTCGCGCTTGAGCAGCGGCGCCAAGAACTTGCCCGTGTAACTCTGCGAACATGCCGCGACCTGCTCCGGCGTACCCGAGACCACGACGGTTCCGCCGCCATTGCCGCCCTCGGGACCCATATCGATCAGGCGGTCGGCAACCTTGATGACATCAAGGTTGTGTTCAATCACCAGCACCGTGTTGCCCGCATCGACCAAGCGCTGCAGCACATCGAGCAGCTGGCGGACATCCTCAAAATGAAGGCCGGTCGTCGGCTCGTCCAAAATATAGAACGTCTTGCCCGTCTGGCGTCGATGAAGCTCCTTGGCGAGTTTCACACGCTGCGCCTCGCCGCCCGAAAGCGTCGTGGCAGGCTGCCCCAAACTCACATAGCCCAAGCCAACGTCATACAAAGTCTGAAGCTTGCGCTTAATCTGCGGGATATTCCCAAAGAACGCCAGCGCCTCGGTGACGCTCATGTCGAGCACGTCCGAGATGGTCTTGCCACGGTAGGTGACCTCGAGTGTCTCGCGGTTGTAGCGTTTACCGCCGCAAACTTCGCAGGGAACGTAGATATCGGGAAGGAAGTGCATCTCGATCTTGATCTGTCCGTCGCCCTTGCACGCCTCACAGCGCCCGCCACTCACATTAAAGGAGAAGCGACCCGGCGAGTAGCCGCGCGCCTTCGACTCCGGCGTACTCGCAAACAGCGCGCGAAGATCATCCCACAGGCCAATATAGGTAGCAGGGTTGGAACGCGGCGTGCGGCCAATCGGCGACTGATCGATATCGATAACCTTATCGATACACTCGATGCCCTCGATTTTCTTATACGGACCCACAGGGCGCGTCGAACGGTGAATAGCATTCGTAAGGGCAGGCGCAATGGTGTCGGTAACCAGGGAGCTCTTGCCCGATCCCGACACGCCGGTAACAACCGTAAGCGTACCAAACTCGATCTTGGCAGTAACGTTTTTGAGGTTGTTAGCTCGAGCGCCCGTAATTTTAAGGCAGCCGCGACCGGGCTTGCGCCGTTCATCAGGCACCCGGATCATTCGTTTGCCGGTCAGATAAGCGCCCGTCATCGACTCAGGACACGCCATGATATCGGCAGGCGTTCCCGCCGCGACTACGTGTCCGCCGTTGACGCCGGCGCCGGGCCCCATGTCGATCACGTAGTCGGCGGCACGGATCGTGTCCTCGTCGTGTTCGACGACGATGACGGTATTGCCGATATCGCGCAGACGCTCAAGGGTCTTGATCAGGCGCTCGTTATCGCGCTGATGAAGGCCGATCGATGGCTCGTCCAAAATGTACAGGACACCCATGAGGCCGGCGCCGATCTGTGTTGCCAGGCGAATACGCTGCGCCTCGCCACCAGAAAGCGTCGCCGAGGCACGATCGAGCGTCAGATAGTCGAGTCCAACATCGACCAGAAAACGCAAGCGCTCCAGGATTTCCTTGACGATGCGCCCGCCGATAAACTGTTGGCGCTCGGTGAGCTCCAGGCCCTCAAAAAACTCGAGCGACTCACGGCACGACAGGCAACAAACCTCGTAAATGGACTTGCCGCCCACGGTGACGGCGAGCATCTCAGGGCGCAAACGAGCGCCGTGGCAGCTCGAGCACGGTTCCTCGCGAATGTACTTCTCCAAGCGCGCCTTGGTGTTCTCGTTCGTCGTCTCGGTATAGCGTTCGTACAGGATGTTGCGAACGCCCGAAAACTTGGTATCCCACTGGCTACGACGTCCGTCGAGCTTTTGGTAGTCAACCGAGATCTTCGTATCGCCCAGGCCATCCAAGAATGCACGACGCACGCGAGGGGGCAAGTCCTCCCACGGCGTATCGGCGCTTACCTTAAAGTGTTTGCAGACCGCAGCAAAAATCTGCGGGTAGTAGTTCGAATTGCCAAACAGGCTACCAAAGACTCCGTCGGCAATGGACTTCGAGGGGTCCTCGATCAGCGCCTCGGCATCAACGGTTTTCTTAAAGCCCAGGCCGTCGCACTCAGGACATGCGCCATAGGGAGCGTTAAACGAAAAATCACGCGGCTGAAGATCGTCGATGGAGTGTCCATGCTCCGGGCACGCCAAGGCCAACGAATACTCCAGCAGCTCGCCCTCGGTCCCCTCGGGAGCATCACGATCGGGCAGCATGTACACATTTACATTGCCGTGAGCCAGCGCGGTCGCCTGCTCAACGGACTCGGCGATACGGCCCAGAGAGTTCTCACGGATCACGATGCGATCGACCACGACCTCGATATCGTGCTTGAACTTCTTGTCCAGATCGATTGGATCGTCGAGTGAGCGCACTTCACCGTCGACACGCACGCGGCTAAAGCCCTCGGCGCGAAGGTCCTCAAACAGTTTGGTGTACTCGCCTTTTCGCCCGCGCACCACCGGTGCCAGCACAAACGCGCGGCGACCCTCCCCCGCCGCCAAGACCTTGTCGGCAACCTGGTCGGTCGTCTGGCGCTCAATGACGCGGCCGCATTCGGGACAGTGCGGGGTGCCCACACGGGCGAACAGCAGGCGCAGATAGTCATAAATCTCGGTTACGGTGCCAACCGTCGAGCGAGGGTTTTTAGACGTCGTCTTTTGGTCGATCGACACCGCCGGCGAAAGGCCGTCGATTGAATCCAAGTCGGGTTTGTCCATCTGGCCCAAGAACTGGCGCGCATAGCTCGAAAGGCTCTCGACGTATCGACGCTGGCCCTCGGCATAGATAGTGTCAAATGCCAGCGAGCTCTTGCCCGAGCCAGAAAGACCGGTAATGACCACGAGTTGGTCACGCGGAATGGAAACATCGATATCACGGAGGTTGTGCTCACGAGCGCCGCGAATAACGATAGAAGAATCAGACATGGAAGCTCCTTGCCTCCTATTGCATCGAATCATACTGCCGATGAGTTTAGCGCACTCGACGCGCACAGATGTTCGTAATACAAGATTCGCAGACCTTTAGCTTTGCGTATCGGGCGCTTTGTTTCTCGAAATGCCGTGGAAAGGTTACAGTAATCTAATCACTGAACTTAATTTGCTGTAACAGAGGAACGTCCATGACCGAAGATATCCCCCTTGAAATCACTTCGAGCGACATGGCCAATCTGCCCATATTCATCGCCGTCCTTATCGTGGCCACCGTCGTCGTGCGCGTGTATTTTTCAATCAAACACAATGAAAAGCCGCCCATTGCCCGCGTCTTTTGGTGCGCGACGCTCCTCATCCCGCTCGGCATGGTAGCTGCATGGATTACGAATCAATTGCTCGTAAATGAGGACAGTTCCCTATGGGTCCTTTCTTATTCGGCGCTCGGTGCTGCCGCCGTCATACTTCTTGTCGAGCCCTTGGTTTCGGGACTTATCGACCAAACCGATCTTGCGACGGGAACGGTTGCCTGTGTTTGCCGTGACATCCTTGTCATCGCCGCTGTTTCAGCGCTCTCGTTCGTTTCACTCGAAATTTCCTGCAACGAAACGTTCTATCGCATTCCCGCCAACTCATTCGGGTTTTCCGTCGGGCTGCTCGCGACGGTTCTGCTCTCCCTTTATTTGCTGGGACAGCGTCATGGTCCTCGTGCCCGTCGTCTGTTGCATCCTTGGCATTGCCGAGCACTTCGTCATAACGTTTAAAGGCGAGGCCATCCTGCCAAGCGATATCTTGGCCCTTGGCACCGCAATGGAAGTGAGCGAGGGATACGAGTTTACCTTTACCGCCGGAATCGTAACCTCTCTAGCCCTGCTAGAGATTTCCCTGGGGCTTCTTTCGCTTATCCGACCGAGAAAGCTCCGTACGCCCACCCATGTCTTCCCCGCAATCGCCGCTAACCTCTGCGCTTTTCTGCTAGTGACCGTTGTGGGGCTCTCGGGCTTTTCCAGCATCGACTTGGAGCAGGCGCTGAATTTTGGATTTGACCGTTGGCAGCCCATCACCACGTATGCGTCTCAGGGTTTTATCACTTCGTTCACCGAAATGGTCAACGAGTTGCCCATTGAGAAGCCCGAAGACTATACGCCCGAAGAGGCGCAGAGCATCGAGCAGGAGCTCGCCGCCACCTACGACAGCACGTATGGCTCGAGCGAGCAGCGCGCGGCGGCCGTTGCCCAGTTCAATGAAATCAAGCCGACGATTGTTGCCGTCATGAACGAGAGTTTTAGCGACCTTTCGTGCTTTGAGCAGCTCCAGGCGGCCGGGTACACCGGCCCCGCATTCTACAACTCGCTTCCCGACACACTTGTTCGCGGCACCATGCTCGCTTCGGTCGCCGGTGGCGGAACGGCGAACTCCGAATTCGAATTTTTGACCGGAGCGACAACGGCCTTTGTCGGATTAGGCAAAATCCCCTATCAGCTATATCAGATGAATGGCGTCAACAGCCTGGCAAAGGACCTTAAGGAGCTTGGGTATACCGCCACCGCTATGCACCCGCAAAACCCCGTCAACTACCATCGAGATAAAATCTATCAGCAGCTGGGCTTTGGAGACTTTCTTTCAATCGGCGATTTCGAAGGTGCGCCCTGTTACCATGCCGGCGTATGCGACTACGCCACCTACGACAAGATACTCGACCTGCTTAGAACCGACGAAGCCCCGCAGTTCATCTTTGACGTCACGATGCAAAATCACGGCGGCTACGACTATGGCACCGTTCCCGCCGAGGAGCTGACAAACTATTGGGTCGAGGGAGCCAGCGAGGGCGCCAATAGCGCGCTCAACACCTATCTTACCTGCATCAACGCATCCGACCGGGACCTCGAGTACTTTATCAACGAGCTCCGTAATATCGGCAGACCGGTTGTTCTTGTCTTTTTTGGCGACCATCAGCCGAGCGCCGCAACGACTCTCAACGACGAGCTGTACCCTCAGGAAGATACGGCAAGCCACGCTTTCCGTATCTATCAGTCGACCTATTTCGTCTGGGCTAACTATGAAATCGCCGGCAATACCGAGCTCAACGTCTACGACACCGTCGGGGCAAACGAGATTGCAGCCATTACCCTTAATAAGATCGGCGCCCCGCTCACCGACTATCAAAAGGCTCTGCTTGCAACAAGGTCAGATGTGCCCACCATCAATGTCGCCGGCTATCTTGGTGCCGACGGGCTGCGTTACGATTTGGAATCTGAAGACAGCCCATACGCCTCGACGATCGACAAGCTGCAGCGCATGCAATACCTCGAGTTCGCCAGCAAAGTTCAGTAAGCCCGCTCATTCGCTTGGGCCCATCGTATTGCAAGCACGCTCGGCCCAAATGCATCATAAATGACTCCCGCTCGCAAACGAGGGTACAATGACGCTCGTGTCACATCACGGGGCCCCGGCCCCAACATATACAAAGGAGTCATACATGGGTTGCGAGCACGCACAGGCCGCCGGCGGACAAACGTCGCCGTCGCAATTTGAGGAGAACACGCTGTCCGAGGTCAAACGCGTCATCGCCGTGCTTTCCGGCAAGGGCGGTGTCGGCAAGTCGTTTGTCACCGGCGCCATCGCCACCGAGCTTGCCCGTCACGGCCACAAGGTCGGCGTCCTCGATGCCGACATCACCGGTCCCTCTATCCCCAAGATGTTCGGTATGAGCGGACGCCACGTCCATGCCCTTGGCAACCTTATGCTGCCCGAAATCTCCGAGCACGGCGTTAAGGTCATGAGCTCCAACCTGCTGCTCCAAAACGAGACCGACCCCGTCCTTTGGCGCGGTCCGGTCATCGCAGGCGCCATTAGGCAGTTCTGGAGCGAGACCTCGTGGGGCCCCATCGACTACCTGCTGGTCGACATGCCTCCGGGAACAGGCGACGTCGCGCTCACCGTCTTCCAGTCGCTGCCCGTCGACGGCATCGTCATCGTCACGAGCCCGCAGGATCTGGTCTCGATGATCGTCGCCAAGGCGGTTAACATGGCCGAGAAGATGAACGTCCCCATTCTGGGCATTGTCGAGAACATGAGCTATATTGAGTGCCCCGACTGCGGCAAGAAGATCGAGGTCTTTGGCAAGAGCAAGCTCCCCGAGGTCGCAGAGCGCTATAACCTCGACATCTTGGGCCAGCTTCCCATTAATCCAGCACTCGCCGAGGCCTGCGATAAGGGCGAGGTCGAGACCGCGCTGCCCGACGGCATGTTGCCCCAGGCCGTCTCTGCCGTCGAGGCCATTGCCCCGCACGAGACCGACGAGGCCTAAGTGAACACGAGCGCCTTCTATGACGTCCTGGTAATCGGCGGCGGGGCTTCAGGCCTCGCCGCCGCCATTACGGCCGCACGCGCTGGCAAAAGCGTCTGCATCGTTGAGCGAGATGTCGCCTGCGGCCTTAAGCTCCTTGCGACCGGCAACGGCCGCTGCAACCTCTCCAACGAATCGATTGATCCACAGCGGTATAACCACCCCGCATTCGTCGAATCCGTCATGGGCCCCCAGCCCGAGCAAGAGCTTATGGGTTTCTTCTCCTCGCTGGGCATCATGACAACCTCCGAGGAAGGCCGGCTGTACCCGCGCTCCCTTCGCGCCGAATCGGTACGCGACGCGCTTCTCAACGTTTGCGACCGCCTGGGTATCACCTTAATCTGCGGAGCCAACGTTGCCTCGGCGCACAAAGCTTCCGAAGTCTGGGCACTCCAAATAAACCGTCCAGCGCGGGCACTCAAGGCAAAAAAGCACGACGACCGAAAATCGGAGCTCCGCTCGCTTCGGAAAGCACTCGCCAATGTCCCTCGCAAGAACGAGGCCCTGGAGGCACATGCCGTAATTATCGCCACGGGTGGCAACCCCACCGGTATCGCCGATACGTTTAGCCTCCCCCTCACTTCGCTGCGCCCCATCCTCTGCCCCGTATCGGCAACGGTCGTCGGCGATCGGGCGGCACTCAAGACGTTGGATGGTCTGCGCGTCCGCGCCCGCTTGACGCTCACCCGTAACCATAGTGAGCTCTGGCACGAAGACGGTGAAGTACTGTTTCGAACCTTCGGTATCTCGGGCGTCGCTGTCTTCAACCTCTCCCGTCGTATCCAGCGCGGCGATACGATCCTGCTCGACGTTTTCCCCGACCTCTCTAAAGACGAGTTGCTCGATATGCTTAACCGGCGCGTTAAGCTGCTCGGCGGCTTTTCGCCCCGCGATCCCCGTTGGCTCGACGGCATGCTCGCCCCGCAACTCTCCCGCGTCGTCTGCACAGCGTTCGAGCAGTGCCATCCAGGCTCCAACGATGTCGTCCACCTGGTCTCGTTCCTCAAGCACTTTAAGTTGCTCGTCGAGGGAACAGCCGAGGAGCGCTCGGCGCAGGTCACGCGTGGTGGCGTATCTGTCGAGAGCATCTCAACACCCAGTCTACACGCGTGCAGCGTTGTCGACGCCCCGCTTTACGTCTGCGGCGAAGCGCTCGACATCGACGCCGATTGCGGAGGCTTTAACCTTGCGTGGGCCTGGATCTCGGGCATTCGCGCTGCAAGCAGCCTGTAGCCGCACAGTCTATAATCAAAAACGCATTCGGGCCGTCTGGGATACCGGACGGCCTCTTTCTTGCCTCTAAGGAGACCTCGATGATCGAACTCACCCAAGTCAACGCGTCACTCGATGAAGCCGGCGATGAAAATGCCTGCCTCATTGTTGGCAAGCGATTCGCCAAGCGCGTCCTGCGTTGCAAGGACTCCGAGATCAAGTCCATCGAGCTCCACCGCAAGTCAATCGACGCTCGCAAAAAACGAGACGTCCATTTTATCCTGAGCTTTCGTGTTGAGCTGACTAGTCCCCACCTCGAGCGAGAAGCGGTCGACAGCGTTGCCGAGCGTGACCGCTCGCGCGTACGCGCGATAGAAGACGATGAGCCTTCATTCCCCTCCCCCGTTTCCGGCGCACCCAAAGAGCGCCCCGTCGTCGTCGGTGCCGGATGTGCCGGCCTTTTCGCCGCACTCACCCTTGCCGAAGCAGGTCTGAAGCCCTTGCTCATCGAGCGCGGCGACCCGGCATTTCGCCGATCGCATGCGATCGACCTCTTTCTAAAGGAGCGTATCCTCGACCCCGAGAGCAATATCCAGTTTGGTCTGGGCGGCGCGGGGACCTTCTCGGACGGCAAGCTCAATACGGGAACAAAAAATCCCGCCCATCGCCTCATCCTCGAAACCTTCGTCGAGGCGGGTGCGCCCCGCGATATTCTGTGGGATGCCAAGCCGCACATTGGCTCCGACATCCTTCCCACGGTTGTTACCGCTATATCCCAGCGCATCGAGCAGCTCGGAGGTGTCGTCCGTTATCGAACAAAACTCGTCGACATTCGCATCGACGCGTCTGGCGCCATCACCGGTATTGATGTCCAATCGTCCCAAGACGCCGCTTACGAGCCAATTGAGACAAAGCACCTTATCCTCGCCTGCGGGCATTCTGCTCGCGATATTTTTGAACTCCTTAAGGACCACGACGTGGCCCTCGCACAAAAGACCTTTGCCATGGGCGTTCGCATCGAGCATCCGCAGCGCGACATCGACCGAGCCCAATATGGAGCCTCGGCGGGACATCCTGCCCTCGGAGCAGCCCCCTACAAGCTCGTCGCCCATCTTCCCAACGGCCGCAGTGTGTTCTCGTTTTGCATGTGCCCCGGCGGGCAGGTTGTCGCCGCCTCTTCCGAGCAGGGCCACCTGTGCGTCAACGGCGCCAGCCTCAATGCCCGCGACGGCCGTAACGCAAATGCCGCCCTGCTCGTTAACGTCACGCCTGAGGACCTTCCCGACGATGACCCGCTCGCCGGCATCGAGCTCCAGCGCGCCTGCGAGGCGGCCGCCTATCGCCTGGGCGGTTCCAACTGGAACGCACCGGCACAACTCGTCGGAGATTTCCTCGCAGGACGCGCCAGCAAGGCGCCCGGAAAGGTAAAGCCCACCTATCCGCTCGGTGTGACCTGGACGGCAATTGACGAAGCCCTGCCGCAGCATATCGTCGAGTCGCTCCGCCTGGGACTTCCCCTACTCGGAAAAAAGCTACGGGGATACGACCGCCCCGATGCCGTTCTTACCGGCGTGGAGACTCGTTCGAGCTCACCGGTCACTGTCACCCGAGACCGAACGTGCCATGCCGTGTCGACCCCGGGCCTCTACCCTTGTGGTGAGGGAGCTGGATATGCCGGAGGCATCATGAGCGCGGCCACCGACGGTATCCGTTGTGCCGAAGCCCTGATCGCAGACCTCTAGCGAACGAATTCCAGTGCGCAAAAGACACAGGCCCCGAGCTCCACAGGGAACTCGGGGCCTGTTCGCTATTTCTTAAACCGTGCACCCTGGCGTTTTCTACCCGATGCGAACGTGGAACCCTTGCGGGCCTGCGAACGCAAGCGCTCGATCGTCTCGTCCTCAGACGCACCCTCGAGCATCGCCCGAATCTGAACGACAGCATCACGCAGGCGCGCCGCCTCCTCAAAGTCCATGGCGGCAGAAGCGTTACGCATATCCTCTTCCATGGTTTCGACGATCCGCACAAGCTCGTCATGCGGTAGTTCTTCCAACTGTTCCGCAAGTGTCTGCTCGGGCGCCACCGTTTCCGGCACACCGCCCTCGCCCGACTCATCGGGCGTATAGAATGCACCATGGCCAAGAGAGTCGCCCTTCGAGCGTCCCTTGGAGCCCACAGTTTTTTCGGCCTCGGCAATAAAACTTGAGATGTCGTTGATGGCCTTGCGCACTGTCTTGGGCACAATGCCATGTTCTTCGTTATATGCCATCTGAATCTCGCGACGGCGCCGCGTCTCCTCGATGGCCGCTTTCATCGAATCGGTCACAACGTCTGCATACATGATGACTTCGCCATCGGCGTTACGGGCCGCACGGCCAATCGTCTGAATCAGCGAACGACGGTTGCGCAAGAAGCCTTCCTTATCGGCATCGAGAATTGCCACCAGTGAGACCTCGGGAAGATCCAAGCCCTCGCGAAGCAGGTTGATGCCAACGAGAACATCGATCTTGCCCTCGCGCAGCGTTCGCAGGATCTCGACACGGTCCATTGTCGCCGTATCAGAGTGCATGTAATTGACCTTAATGCCCGCATCAAGTAGATGGTCGGTCAGGTCCTCGGCCATGCGCTTGGTCAACGTGGTCACCAGCACGCGCTCCTTGCGGGCAACACGCTCGCGAATCTCATCCTCAAGATCGTCAATCTGACCGCGAACGGGACGCACGTCGATCTTGGGATCGAGCAGGCCGGTCGGACGAATAATCTGCTCCACGTCGTTTTGGCTCACCCGCAGCTCGTAGTCGCCCGGCGTTGCCGAAACATAGATGAACTGGGGGATTCTCGCCTCAAACTCATCGAAACGAAGCGGGCGATTGTCGAGCGCCGAGGGCAGGCGAAAACCATGCTCAACAAGCGTAACTTTGCGCGATCGGTCGCCTTCGTGCATGCCGCGAATCTGTGGCACCGTCACGTGGCTCTCGTCTATGATGCAGAGCATGTCCTTGGGGAAGTAGTCAATCAAGGTAAACGGCGGTTCACCCGGCTTACGCCCGTCCAGATGACGCGAGTAGTTCTCGATGCCGTTGCAAAAGCCCATCGTCTCGAGCATCTCGAGGTCATAATCGGTCCGTTGCTGTAGACGTTGCGCCTCGAGCAACTTGTCGGTCGCCTTGAGCTCCGCGACGCGCTTCTCGCACTCTTCACTGATTGACTTCAAGGCCGCCTTGACCTTGGGCTTCTCGGTCACATAGTGCGATGCCGGCCACACGGGAATAGCCTCATACTCACGAAGCATCTCACCGGTAACCTCATCGATTTCGGCGATAAGCTCGACCTCATCGCCAAAGAACTCAAATCGCAACGGATGCTCGGCATAGGGCGGATACACATCGACAACATCACCGCGCACGCGGAAGGCGCCACGCGCCAAGTCATAGTCGTTCCGGTCGTACTGAATGTCGATGAGCGCATGGATAAAGTCATCGCGCTCGAGCGGTACTTTCTTGTCGACATTCGGTGCCAGCCCCGCATAGTCCTCAGGAGAGCCGATGCCATAGATGCAGGACACCGAAGCAACGACGATCACATCGCGTCGAGAAAGCAACGAGGCGGTCGCCTGATGTCGAAGCATCTCGACTTCTTCGTTAATCGAAGCATCCTTCTCGATATACGTATCGCTTTGCGGCACATATGCCTCGGGCTGATAGTAGTCGTAGTACGAGACGAAATAGACCACGGCGTTGTTGGGAAAGAATTCTTTGAGCTCGCTCGCAAGCTGGGCGGCGAGGGTTTTGTTGGGGGCCATGACCAGCGTTGGCTTACCGAGAGCTTCGATGGTCTTGGCCATGGTAAAGGTCTTGCCCGAGCCGGTCACGCCAAGCAAAACCTGATAGCGGTCTCCGTCCCTCACACCCTGCACAAGCGACTCAATGGCCTTAGGCTGTGAACCTGCAGGCTCATAGGGAGACACGACCTCAAACGGTACCTCAGAGCCCTCAACGCCAAAACGTTTGAGCTCTCCGCCAACACGCTCAACTTCAAAATCCGCCATGGATACTCCTAACTCATACATCTGCAGTATACGCAGGCGGCAGGCATAGTCCTATACGAACCGGTCGGGATAGAGGGTCTTATAGCGAATCCAGGCATTATTGACACGAATCAAATAGGCTTGCGTCTCGGGAAAGGCAATCGCGTTATGGAGCGATGTGTTTTGCTGCGCCCACCCATCGACATTGCCCATTCCGGCATTGTAAGCAGCAATAGTGCTATCCGTCGACCCATTGAAATACGTCAACAGGTATGAGAGGTACGCGCATCCAAATTCGATATTCGAAGCGGGGTCATTCAGGTCATCGGCTGAATACTCGTCCCCGTCGACAAGGCCCTTAGCGATCATATCCTGAGCGGTTTCGGGCATAAGTTGCATGAGACCTTGGGCGCCCTGATTTGATTCCGCCTCGGGATCCCAGTTTGATTCCGACTTGATGACGGCACACACCAGATACGGATCGAGATTATGCGAAATACTGGACTGCTTTACATACGCTTCATAGTCAATCGGATAGAACGGTTTAAAGAAAGCGGCGGGAGCACACGAGTAAACGAGCGAGATAAGGCCAAAGACGAAAACGACAACCAGCGGCACAAGGCGATACCACGTAAAGAAACGCGTCTTAGGCATCTGTCGTCTCCTTATCCATAGCATCCATAAGGCCATGGCGAGCAAGCCACGCGTCCAGTTGTTCAAAGAGCGAGCTGTCGCCCGCTGCGTTATCAATCACGGTCGTGGCGAGACTGCAAAGCGAAGACTCATCGGGTTGGCAAGCACAGCGAGCATCAAAATCGGATGGCTCCATACCACGGTGAATAGCGCGTTCTCGACGGACCGCTAAAGGAGCGCTAACAACCATAATTTCATCCGCAAGGCCAAAGGCATCCTCAAAGCCAGTCGGAGCAGATACTTCGACCGCCGCAAAGGGATAGCGGGGGGACGAAACCGTACAGCAAGCAGGATCGAGAATCCTCAGCGAAAGCTGCTCAATGAGAGCGGGGTGAACAATACTATTGAGCTTTGCAACCGTATCGGGAGAAACAAAAGCTCGAGAAGCGAGAACGTTACGTCGAACACCGCCATCCTCGTCCAAAATATCCCAGCCAAACTCTTCAGCAAGAGCATTGACGATATCCGACCCCGGTACGTACAGCGATTTGGCAAGAACATCTAAATCGATAAGCAGGGCTCCGCGAGATTCCAGAAAGCGGCAGGCAGTCGATTTACCCGAAGCAATATTGCCCAAAACGAAAACGGTAAACATCAAGCCCTCCCTAACGTCAATGCGAGTAATTATCGCGCAAATACAAAGCGACGGTTCAAAAAACAGCCAAACAGTAAGAGAGTCAAAGGAAGAGTCCGTTCACAAGGCACAGCTTGTATATAGCGCAAAAAAGGGGGAGGCCGCGAGGCCTCCCCCTTCCCAGTCCAAGCGCACGGCTCGGTGCCGTCCACCGGTCAGCGGCGCCCTGGCCTCCCACGGGCTGGCCCCGCAGTACTCTCGGCGCGATGGGGCTTAGCTTCCGGGTTCGGAACGGGACCGGGCGTGCCCCCCATGCTCTGGCCGCTGACCGGTGGGCGGCGCCCACCGTTACGGTGCCCGGGTGTCTCTCTCACGTGCCCTGGGGGCCGCATGGCGCATAGGAGAGGTCCGACTCGGGGGCATCCTCGTGCCCGGACCGCGCAAGCGCTGGGTCCCGCGGGCCGCGAGGTGCGGTTCCGGAAGAGCTCGGGCGATTAGTGCGGCTCGGCTGAGGGCGTCGCCGCCCTTGCACCTGCCGTCTATCGACCAGGTAGTCTACCTGGGCCCTTACCGGAAGGAGAACTAATCCCTGGAACGGCTTCCCGCTTAGATGCCTTCAGCGGTTATCCGCGCCGCACGCGGCTACCCGGCCGTGCCGTTGGTCGACAACCGGTTCACCGGAGGTGCGTCCACCCCGGTCCTCTCGTACTGGGGGCAGCCTCCATCGATTCTCCTGCGCCCACGGAGGATAGGGACCGAACTGTCTCACGACGTTCTGAACCCAGCTCGCGTACCGCTTTAAACGGCGAACAGCCGTACCCTTGGGACCTGCTCCAGCCCCAGGATGCGATGAGCCGACATCGAGGTGCCAAACCTTGCCGTCGATGTGGACTCTTGGGCAAGATCAGCCTGTTATCCCCGGAGTACCTTTTATCCGTTGAGCGACGGCCCACCCACTCGGGGCCGCCGGATCACTAGAGCCTGCTTTCGCACCTGCTCGGCTTGTGGGCCTCGCAGTCAAGCCCGCTTGTACTCTTGCATTCAAAAGGACGGTTGCCGACCGTCCCGAGCGGACCTTCGCGCGCCTCCGTTACCCTTTAGGAGGCGACCGCCCCAGTCAAACTGCCCGCCTGGCACGGTCCCCGAGCCGGTTGACGGCCTCGGGTTAGGACGCCGGTCGCGCGAGGGCAGTATTCCAAGGGCGGCTCCCCGGGGGCTGGCGCCTCCGGATCTTCGCCTCCTGCCTATCCTCTACACGCGGGACCAGCGGCCAATGCCAAGCTGCAGTGAAGGTTCACGGGGTCTTTCCGTCCTTCCGCGGGTAAGTCGCATCTTCACGACCAGTGCAATTTCACCGGGTCCATGGTCGAGACAGCGCCCAAGTCGTTGCG
>ENA-OQIL01000008-OQIL01000008.1-human-gut-metagenome-genome-assembly--contig:-NODE-8-length-106160-cov-9.907868_pt1 | contig 106160 bp, 96 predicted proteins | sample MGYA00242583_ERZ504748 | MGnify/ENA primary metagenome ERZ504748 (study PRJEB26092, sample SAMD00036191) | human gut metagenome | host: Homo sapiens | study: EMG produced TPA metagenomics assembly of...
TGCATTCGGGGGCGCTTTTTTTGTACAGTGTCGTAACAGATCAAAACAGCCTCCCGGCTGTCCCGGTACAAGGGCAAAGGGAGGCCTTGTGTTTTATATGTTTTTGTTATCCGCGGAAGCCGTAGCGCGGGCCGAAGCCCCAGCCGAAGCCCCAGCCGCCGCAGCAGCAGTTGCACAGCAGGTTGAGCAGGATCATGCTCCAGCACCAGCGCATGATGCCGCCCGGCTGGGCGTAGGTGGTCTGGGTGCGGTAGGTGCGGCCGGGGTTCTGCAGCCGCTGCAGGTGCATCCGGTACTCGGTGTTGTTGGGGTCCAGCTGCACGGCGCGGCGGGCATCCTGCAGCGCGTCGATGCTGTTGCCCAGGCCCTGATTGGCCAGCGAGGAAAGATAGTACCACCGGGCATTGCGGGCGGTCATGCCGTCCAGCACGCGGCGTGCCTCGGCGTAGCGGCCATTCACCACAAAGTTGCGGGCTGCCTGCATCTCGGGCGAATCGCTGCCGCTGTAGCTGGCACCGCTCTGCTGGCTGTAGCCGTTGAACCCAAAGCCAAACCCGAAGGGGTCAAAACCATCGAAGCCGTCAAACCCGTAGTTCTGCTGGCTGTAGCCCTGCTGGGAGCCGCCATAGCTCTGCTGACGGTAGCCGCCATAGGGATTGCCGCCCATCTGGGGGCCGGTCTCGCCCTTGGTGATGGCATCGTAGGCGGCCTGCACCTCCTTGAAGTGCTCCTCGGCGGTGGGGTCGTTGGGGTTCAAATCGGGGTGCCAGCGCTTGCATTTGGCGCGGTATGCTTTTTTGATCTCTTCGTCGCTTGCGCCGCGCTGAATGCCCAGCACCTCATACGGATCTCTCATGGATATACTTCCTCACGTCTCATTTCGCGCGGCCGCAATGCCGCACAATACTCTATAGTCTACCGTATCGTCGTGGAAAAATCAAGTGGATGCTTCGGCATCCCGGCCGGAGCGCTTTGCATTGTTGCAGTTGTACTTCAGCCATACGCCGGAATACAGGATGTTGCGCAGCAGGTCAGCGTCCTCCACGCAGGGCAGGCGCTCAAAACTTTTGGCACAGCGTGCCAGCAGCAACTCAAAAATTTCCCGCATCTCTTCCTCGTAGCCGGGCTGCTCGCTCATGGTTTTGAGGGGATTGTAGGCTCCTTTTCGTTTATCGCGGGCCAGATCGTCGTAGGCGTCCATCAGATAGATGAACTTGCCCAGATGGAAGCCCAGGCTGCGCAGCTCCGGCGACCAGTGGTCCTGCTTGTAGTCGAACAATTCGGCCATCAGCTCGCCAAAGCAGCCGGACACGGCGTCCAGGTCCTCGCTGCCGGCGGCTTCGTATTCTGCAAGCCGGGCCAGACAGCTGCGGATGGCGGCACACTGCCGGGGCCAGCGGGCTTCGGCGTCGGTGCGGCAGCCGGACAGCAGTTTTTCATAGCCGAGGCCCAGCAGGTTGTGGTCATCCTTCCATTTGTCCTCGGCATTGTAGTAATGCAGCGCCACGCTCAGGTCGGCACAGTAGTCGGTGGGGCCGCTGGACCGCCAGTTCACGCCGTGCAGCGGGTGCACCGGGCAGCGGCTACATCCGGTGGAAAGTTCGCTCTCACCCTCATACAGGCTGCACAGCAGCAGGTCCAGAAAGGTGAGATCGTAGCTCAGCGTAAACCGCCCCCGCAGCCCGTGCAGCGCGTCGATGCGGCGGCACAGCCCGCAGTAGGCGGTGCGGTAGCGCGCCTGCGCCTCCGGGGAGAGGGCGGTGTGGTTCGGGATCACATATCCAAACATGGCTCAGCTCTTTTTGATGAACTGGGTGCCGCAGCGGGGGCAGGAGATCTGGATGCGGCCCCGGCCCCGGGGCACCCGCAGCTTCTGGCGGCACTTGGGGCAGCGGTAGTAGTGGTAGAGCTTGCGGTTGGCCCACTGATCTTTCAGACCGCGGAACTTGCCCTCCACCCGATCTTTCAGGGTGTAGTAGCGGTAGTTCTCCTCGGTGCGCTTGGAGATGTTGCGGCTCAGGGATCGGTAATAGCAGAGGATCAGCAGCACCAGACCCAGCCAGGTGAACAGGCTGATGCGGGTGAGCAGGGAGATGAGCAGCATCACGATGGAGGCGATGCTCAGAGCCTGATTCAACCCATCGGTGCCGTAGCGGCCGACCATGAACTGACGGAATTTTTCTCTCATACGATCATGTCCTTTTCGTTGTCAAAACAGCGGCTGAGCGCTGCCGTGGTGTTCCTTGTTTTTAGCATACCAGTCATCCATGATAAAACTTTGAACAGACTGCAAATCTATCATGAAAGGGACCGGATTTTACTCCCGGCAGCGGATGGTCAGATAGGCTTCGGTGTCCAGCGCGCCCTCCATGCGGCAGTGCAGCACGGCCCGCCCGGCCTCGCCGGTGGTGGCCAGATAGGTGCCGCCCATGCCGCCCCGCAGCGGTACGACGGCAGGCCCCAGGATCTTCACGGGGCCCTCGGTGCGCAGCTGCACGGCCTCGCCGCAGTAGGGCAGCAGGTTGCCGTTCTGGTCGATGGCGCGCAGGCTGACAGCGGCGCAGTCCCAGGTGGGGCCGTCGGTGAGGATGGGGTTGTGCACGGTGCATTCCAGTCGGACGCTCTGCACCGGCTCCCGCACCACGGTGCGCACCGCCCGGCCGTGCCAGACGGCCTCAAAGCGGTATTCGGCGGCAAGGCTGCCCAGCACGCCGATGTACTTGTAGTACATCCGCAGCACATCGTTCCAGCCCAGCCGCAGCGAGAGCATCCGTGCCCGGGACAGGGGCGAAGGCTCCATGGCGTCCCGGCGCAGCTCGTTCAGGATGGCAGCTGCCTGCAAGGCAGAAGCGTGGTCCATCCCCTCATACTTTTCCAGCAGGGAGCCCACAAAGTCGTTGATCTCAATGGGTGGGTGCGGCAGCGCCGCAAACCGGCCGCGCCGGTCGGGGGCAAATTCGGCCACGAAGTCATTGCCGCGGTACAGACGCACGCTCTCGGCGTTGGTAAACACCCAACAGGCCCCCGGTACCCCGCCAGGCAGGTCCCCCAGTGCCATGGCGGAAGAGACTTCCAGCACGATGTCCGAAGGAGCGCGGGGCGTTTTCTGGCTGGCGTACACGGCGGCGGAGAGCTTCGGGTTGCGGAACAGATCCATCACGCCGTGGTAGCAGATGCGGTCGCCGCTGCCGAATTCCCGGTGGGTGTTGTAGTCGGCCAGGCACCAGCCAAAGCTGCCGGCCACGCCCTGCTGGGCAATGGAATCGTTGAGCACGGCGGCAAAATGCAGGGCCTGCACCAGCCGGTGGGCCTCATCGTCAAAGGGCTTGGCCGGGAAGTTCTGCCCGCCGAACTCGCTGATGAGGTAGCCCTTGCGGGTGTCCGGGGTGACGGAGGCGCGGGCCTCACAGGCGGGGCCTCGGCCCCGGTAGGAATAATCGTTGTAGGCGTACACATCCTCCAGCAGCTGCTCGCGGCGGCGGATATGGGCACCCGCCGTGGGGCGGGTGGGGTCCAGCCGATGGATGGCCTCGTTGGTGCGCTTGTAAAAGGCTTCATCATCGGGGCTGCCGTTGACCCGTGCACCCCACAAAAACACACTGGGATGGTTGCGGCACTGGCACACCATCTCCCGGCAGTTCTGCAGGGCCTGCGCCTTCCAGGCTTCGTCGCCGATGTGCTGCCAGCCGGGCATTTCGGTGAACACCAGCAGGCCCAGCTCGTCGCAGGCATCCAGGAAGGCCGGGCTCTGGGGGTAGTGGCTGGTGCGCACGGCATTGCAGCCCAGGTCCTTTTTGATGAACTGGGCATCCAGCCGCTGCAGGCTGTCCGGCATGGCGTAGCCCTGATAGGCGTAGCTCTGGTGCCGGTTGATGCCCCGAAGCACCACCCGCTGGCCGTTCAGGTACAGGCCTCCGGCCACGAACTGGACCGTGCGGAAGCCGAACCGGACCGTCTTTTCGTCCAGCACCCGGTCGGGCAGACCGCTGGTGCCGGGACGGATGAGCTTTACGGTAAGAGTGTACAGGGTGGGGTGCTCAATGCTCCACGGATGCACCCCGTTCAGGGTGCCGGTGATGGGCAGGGCAAGTTCCCCACGGTAGACAGCCCGGCTTCCGGCGGGGCTGCGGATCTCGGCCTGCAGGGTGCAGCCCACCGTCTCGCCCACCGTGGCGGTGTAAATGCGAAAGTCGCCTTCGGCCCGGGCCTCTACGAACACATCCCGCAGGTAGGCGGGCTCCTTGATGTCCAGACTTACGGCACGGTAGATGCCGCCGTAGGTCAGGTAGTCGATGGAACCGCCGAAAGGCGGGATGTTCAGGTCCTCGCGGCTGTCGCAGCGCACAGCCACGACATTCTTCTTGCCCAGATGCAGGGCGCTGGTCAGGTCCACCGTAAAGGCGGTGTAGCCGCAGCCGTGGTGGAACAGCCGCCGCCCGTTGCAGAACACGGTGGCGTCGTGGGCGATGGCTCCGAAGGTGAGCAGGACGGTGCGGCCTGCCCACTCGGCAGGGGCAAAGAACTCCCGGCGGTAGCCGCACAGGCGCTGGTGGTCGTTCTCGTTGCAATAGTTGTAGGGCAGGGCCTTGACCGTGTGCGGGATGCGCACCGACTCCAGCTCCAGTCCGGTGCATTCCGGGCGCACCAGCGCGGGGTCGAAGGTGGGGCAAAACAGCCAGCTGTCGTTCCAGTCGTAGTGTTCCATAGTCGGGTCTCCGTCCATAGCAAAGTTACTTTACTTCTTATAGTAGCACAAAGTTATGAACGAAAAAAGCATCTCCCGCCCTTTTTGTACACCTTTTGGGCAGCAGAAGGGGAAGAGCGCTGCCCAAAACAACAAATGCTCCCCCGGAATGGGGGAGCATACTGCTCAGTGGATGAAGTTCGTCATGGGGCGGGGCGGGTTCTGCGGGTGGTCGAACCCGGCAGCCTTGCCGGCCTCGATGCAGTGCAGCAGCCAGGCCATGTTGCGGCCCAGCTCCTGCATCACAGCGCAGCCCTCGGCGTCCTGCAGCACCTGCTCGGCATTGGAGCCGTGCACCATGGCCCAGTAGGAGCCGTTGACCAGCGGCATGTGGAAGAACTGCGGGTACTTGACCAGCTGGTCCAGTGTGGTGGTAGTGCCGGCGCGGCGGGCCGAGCAGCAGATGGCGGCGGGTTTGTAGGCCAGATATTTGCCGCCTGCATAGGACAGCCGGTCCATGAAGCTGGTCATATTGCCGGAAGCCGAGGCGTAGTGCACCGGGCTGCCAAACACGAAGCCGTCGGCGGTTTTTGCCTTTTCAATGGCCTCGTTGACCACGCCGCCGAACACGCAGCCATTGCCGCTGCGGCAGCCGCCGCAGCCGATGCAGCCGCCCACCGGCTTGCCGCCGACGTGCAGGATCTCGGTGTCGATACCGGCCTTGTTCAGCTCCCCGGCGATCAGGGACAGGGCGGTGTAGGTGCAGCCCTTTTCGTGGGGGCTGCCGTTGATGAGCAGGACGTTCATAAAAATACTCTCCTTTGGTCCAGAATGCGCCGCAAAATGCCCGGCGCCTGTGCGATACTCTGATTGTAGCACAAAGCCTCCGGGCGTGCAATGCGCCCCGGTACTTGACAAGAATGCACGGTTTGATGATAATAAAAAGAACCAGAAGAGGATATGCAGCGCCGGGCGAGGCTATGCGAGCGCGCCCGGCCGACCAGAAGGAGGTCAAATCATGCGCGTGATCGCAGGAGAAGCCCGGGGACGGCGTCTGGAAGCCCTGCCCGGGACGGACGTGACCCGGCCCACCCTTTCGCAGGTGAAGGAGGCCATGTTCAGCATTGTACAGTTCGACCTGCCGGGCGCGCGGGTGCTGGACCTGTATGCCGGCAGCGGACAGCTGGGCATCGAGGCGCTGAGCCGCGGCGCGGCCCGGTGCGTGTTCCTGGATGAGAACCGCGAGGCGGTGAACATCGTGATGCGCAACTGCAAGACCTGCGGTGTGTTCGACCGCAGCCGGGTCAATGTGGGCGAGGCTGCCCGGTATCTGTCGGCCTGCCGGGAGCAGTTCGACGTGGTGCTGCTGGATCCGCCGTTCCGGGGCGGTACGCTGGAAAAGATCCTGCCGGCGGTGGACAAGTGCACCGCACCCGGCGGCACTGTGCTGTGCGAGAGCGAAACGGGCCTTGTGCTGCCGGCACAGGTGGGCGGCCTGACCCTGCAGAAGCAGTATAAGTATGGCAAGGTGCTGCTGTGGAAATATACGAAGCCCATGCAGCAGGAGGGGGAAGCACGATGAACGTGAACGAGCTTTTGGACACCATTGAAGATACGCTGGAAGAGAGCACCAGCATGCCGCTGTCCGGCGGCAAGCGTCTGGTGGACGTGGAAAAGGTCCGGGATTATCTGGATGATATCCGCGCAAACCTGCCCGGCGAGCTGCGGCAGGCCCAGCAGATCGTGAACGACCGTGCCCAGATCGTGGACACGGCCAATGCACAGGCTCAGGCCATCGTGAAGAAGGCCGAGGAGCGCGCCCGCATCCTGGTGAGCGATGCCGAGATCGTGAAAGCCGCCCAGCAGCGCGCCGCCGAGATCACCGCCGCTGCCCAGAGCGAGTCGCGCACGCTGCGTCAGACCGTGACCGACTACTGCGACAACATGCTCAAGACCACGGAAGAGGCGATGGTGGAGAATGCCGCACAGGTAAAGAACGTGCGCGCCAACCTGCGCCAGAACGCCAAGAAAAACGGCTGATTTCCACACAAATTACACACATGGCAAAATGATGCGTCCCTGCAGGCAAAAATGACGGCCCGCAGGGACTTTTTTTGTGAAATTTTGCCGCAAAAACAGGGACAAAAAACCTTGCAATCGGGGGCTTGATTTGCTACAATAAATGTGTGTCAGTGGGGTAAAGTGGGTAAAAGTAGGGCAAAGGCCCTCTCCACAGCCCCGAAAGGGGGCGGGCAGCATGTTCTTTGGCCGGTATGACTATACCATCGACGCCAAAGGGCGGCTGAACTTCCCCGCAAAATTCCGCGACGCCATGGGCGAGAGTTTCGTGGTGCTGGAATGGGTGGACAACTGCCTGTTCGTGCTGCCGCTGCCTGAGGTGGAAAAGTTGGCGGAAAAGCTGGAGGCCGACGAGCTGATGGACAGCTGGGAGGTGTCCGGTGATCTGTTCAGCACCGCCTGCGAGGTGGTGCCGGACAAGCAGGGACGCATCCTTCTGCCGGCAGAGCTGCGCAGCTATGCCGGACTGGAAAAGGATGTGACCATCATCGGCAACCGCAACCACGCCGAGATCTGGGCCACCGACGTCTGGAACGCCCGCCGCGCGGCGGTGAGCAATGAGCAGCGCGCAGCCCGGCTGCGCAGCCTGCACATCTGACATAAGAATTCTGCAAGAGAGAAAGGAGGCCGTGCCAATGGCTTCAGAAGAAAACGTGCCCTTTGACCCGACCTCATTTGAGCATATCCCGGTTCTGTTGAACGAATGCCTGGAAGGGCTGGCCATCGACCCGGCGGGCACCTATCTGGACGGCACCGCGGGCGGTGCGGGCCACTCCCGCCAGATCGCCCTGCGGCTGGATGCTGCAAAGGGCGGGCGGCTGATCTCGCTGGATCAGGACCCCGACGCTGTGCAGACGGCCCGGGCCCGTCTGGCCGGGCTGCCGGCCACCGTGGTGCAGATCAACTTCCGCTACGCCGGGCAGGCGCTGGAAGAGCTGGGCATCGACAAGATCAACGGTGCACTGCTGGATCTGGGCGTTTCCAGCCACCAGCTGGACGATGCGGCCCGGGGCTTTTCCTACCGGGCAGATGCACCGCTGGACATGCGGATGAGCCAGCAGGGCGAGACGGCGGCAGATCTGGTGAACACCCTCAGCCGTGAGGACCTGGCCCGCATCCTGCGGGACTACGGCGAAGAACCCTTTGCCTGGCAGATCGCCGGCAAGATCGAGGAAGCGCGGGAGAACGCGCCCATCGAGACCACTTTGCAGCTGGCCGACATTGTGGCCAGCGCCATGCCGCCGGCGGAGCGGCGCAAGAACAAGAACCCGTCCCGACGCACCTTTCAGGCGCTGCGCATTGCCGTGAACCATGAGCTGGATGCGCTGGAAGAGGGGCTGGACACCATTTTCGAGCATCTTGCGCCCGGCGGGCGGCTGTGCGTGATCACCTTCCACTCGCTGGAGGACCGGCTGGTGAAAAACAAGTTCCGCCGCTGGGCCACGGCCTGCACCTGCCCGCCGGAGTTCCCGGTGTGTGTGTGCGGCGGCAAGGCCAAGGCAAAGCTCATTACCCGCAAACCCATTGAAGCCAACACGCAGGAGCTGGAAGAAAACCGGCGCAGCCGGTCGGCTCATCTGCGTGTGTTGGAAAAGTGCTGAGGAATGCCGAAGGCATCCTGTGAGGAGGAGAGGAAACCATGGGTCAGGCAGCATACGATTACAACACCGCGCGGCGCAGAAAAGTGCCGCAGACACAGCGCAAGACCGCATTGCGCGTGGAAAAGGGCGGCAAGCGCCGTCTTTCGCCGCTGCAGGCAGCGCTGCGCAATGCCATGCATCTGGTGGCGGCAGCCCTGCTCACCGGGTTTGCCATCAGCCTGCTGATGAGCGAGGCCCAGCTGGTGGAGCTGAATGATCAGATCCAGGACGCCAAGGCCCAGCTGGTGAGCGCCCAGAGCCAGTACACCTACTACAACAGCACCCTGAACAGCAAGACCAACATCACCAGCGTGGAAGAAGCGGCCAGCCGTCTGGGTCTGATGAAGATCGACCCCAGCCAGATCACCTACATCCGGCTGAACGAGTCCGGTGCGCTGGAGCGTCAGCAGTCCCCTGTGCGGCAGTGGACCAGTTTTATCTACAACGGTGCCGTGACCATTCTGGGCACCGTAAAATAACATCAAAACGGGAAAGCGTGCGGCAGCGCACGCTTTTTCGGTTTTTAGCCGGTCCGGGGCAGCCGCCGCGCGGGCCGATATCCTGAAGAAAACAGCAGGCAGAACGGGTGCTCCGCCCTGTCTGCGGGAGAACAGCATGCAACAAGATTCCAACAAGAAAAAGGGCAAAGGCTACCGGGTGCGCCCGGCCTTTGCGCGGGAACGGCTCAACGGACGCACCCGGCGCGTGTGCAGCATTCTGGGGCTGGCGGCGGTCGTGCTGGCATCGGCCGTGGTCGTCCACAGCCTGTATGTCATCCAGATCCGGGACGGTGCCAAGTACCGACAGTATGCCGCCCAGCAGCAGCTGCTGGACACCACGGTCAAGGCCACCCGCGGCGAGATCTACGACGCCAACGGCATCACGCTGGCTTCCACCAGCGTGGTGTGGAACATCTGGGCTGACCCCAGCTACAGCAGCATCCTGTACACCACCAGCACCAACGACGATAAAACGACGGTGCGCACATTTGACCCGACCATGTGCGCCGAGGTCAGCCAGGGCATCACCCTGCGGCTGCTCTCCGGCGACGGCGAGAGTCTGGACGCGGTGGACACTTCCTCGGAGGAATACACCCAGCAATACCAGACCGTGTACGATGCACTGTCCAAAATTGATTCCTCCTATGTGGTGCTGGCCACCAAGGTGAACAACGCCGTCAAGCTGTCCATTGAGGATTATGTGTCCGGTTTCAACAAGGCGCACAAAAAGGGCTCCGGCGCAGACCGCATCGGGCGGGTGTCCGTCTCGACGGAAAAGAGCTCTCAGCGCAACTACCCCTACGGAGCCTTTGCGGCTGCCGTGCTGGGCTTTACCGACGGCGAGGGCGTGGGCACCTACGGCCTGGAAAAATCCTACCAGTCCACGCTGGCCGGTGTGGACGGCCGCACCATCACCCGGCGCAACGCGGTGGGCAACGCCATTGCCGACCAGAACGCCACCACCTTTGCCGCCAAGGACGGCTCCAATCTGGTGCTGTCGCTGGACGTGAACGTGCAGGAGATCGTGGAACGCTACCTGACGGAGGCCGTTGCGGCCAACAACGTCGAGAACCGCGGCTGTGCCATCGTGATGAACGTCAAGACCGGTGCGATCCTGGCCATGGCCTCCAAACCGGACTTTGACCCCAACACGCCGCTGGATTACAGCGCCAACCTGGCCTACCTGCAGGAGCAGGTGGCCGCAGAGCCGGAGCTGTACACCATCTACCTCCGGGACGAAAATGACCCGAAGAAGTTCAAGCTGGACGAAAACGGCAACAAGATCGTGGACCCGGACCCGGATTATACCGGCACCTACCGCGATATCCTGTGGAAGAACAAGGCCATCACCGAGCTGTACTACCCCGGCAGTGTGTTCAAGGTCATCACCTCGGCCATGGGTCTGGACTCCGGCGTGGCGACCATGAACACCACCTTTACCTGTGCCGGTGCCTACGGCGTGGCCAAGGAGACCTACCACTGCGCAGGCCACAAGGCCCACGGCACCATCAACATGGCCGACGCTCTGCGCCAGAGCTGCAACCTCTACTACATCCAGCTGGGCCAGCGCGTGGGCTCCCAGCAGTTCTACAATTATTTTGACGCCTTTGGCTTTACCGAGCGCACCGGCGTGGACCTGCCCAGCGAGACCGGCCTGATGAAGTATTATTCGGCCAATCAGCTGGGTGAGGTGCAGCTGGCCTCCTCGGCATTCGGCCAGGCCATGGCCATCACGCCGCTGCAGATGTGCACTGCCGTGGCGGCAGCCGTCAACGGCGGCTATCTGGTCACCCCCCATGTGGTGGATAAGATCACCGACACCAACGGCAACGTGGTGGAGGAGATCGGCACCAACATTCGCCGTCAGGTCATCAGCGAGTCCACCAGCGATGTCATCCGCCAGATGATGGAGTACGAGGTGGGCAACGGCACCGGCGGCGGCAAGAACGCCTACGTTTCCGGCTACCGCATTGGCGGCAAGTCCGGCACGTCGGAACAGCTGAACATGCACCGCCGCGCCGACGGTGACTACAAGAAGGTCGCCTCCTTTGCGGCCGTCCTGCCCGCCGACGACCCGGAGATCCTGGTCTATGTGATGCTGGATGACCCCAACAACGCCCGCACCGACTATTCGTCCATTCTGGCCGCTCCTGTGGCCGGCAACATCATCAGCGAGGTGGCCCCCTATCTGGGCATCGCCACCGACGGCGAGGACCGCAGCCAGACCACCGTCACGGTGCCCAACCTGATCAGTACCGAGTGGAGCAATGCGCAGGTGCAGCTGAACATCAAGGGCCTCAAGCACCAGCTGATGGAGTCGGCATCCGACCAGACGGCGGCGCTGGTGACCTGCCAGTACCCCCATGCCGGGGCCAAGGTGCCCTACGGCACCACCGTGTATCTGTACACCGACACCTACGACGGCAGCCTGACCGAGGTGCCGGACGTGTCCGGCAAGAGTGCAGACTTTGCCCGCCAGATGCTGGCGGCCGCCGGGCTGAACTGCGTGGTGGAGGGTGACGCCAACGGCGTGGTCCAGAGCCAGAGCAGTGAGGTGGGGGCCAGCGTCCAGCGCGGTACTATCGTTACCATTACCTGTGGATAAAGGAACCAGAAAAAAGAGAGGGGAACGAACTATGGAAAAGATCCATGCAAGCAAGCTGCTGGCAGGGCTTGTGCCTGCCGGCTTCCTCACCAGCGACCCGGAAGTGGAGCTGGTCACCACCGACAGCCGTGAGGTGCGGCCGGGCTGCATCTTTGTGGCCTTTCCCGGCGAGCGGTTCGACGGCCACGACTTTGCGGCCAAAGCACTGGAAGAGGGCGCAGCCTTTGTGGTGGTGAACCACCCGGTGGAGGGCGTCCCGGCCGAAAAAGCCATCCTCTGCCCGGACAGCTACCACGCCATGATGGTGATGGGTGCCAACTACCGCAGCCAGTACCACCCCAAGGTGGTGGGCGTGACCGGCAGCGTGGGCAAGACCACCACCAAGCAGATGACCTACGCGGCTTTGTGCGGCTTTGGTGAGACCATCAAGACCGAGGGCAACCAGAACAACGAGCTGGGCATGCCCCGCACCCTGATGCGCATCGGCGCTTCCACCGAATACGCTGTGATCGAGATGGGCATGAGCCACGCTGGCGAGATCGACCGTCTGGCCCGCGCTGCCCGCCCGGATGTGGGCATCATCACCTGCATCGGCGTGTCCCACATCGGCAATCTGGGCAGTCAGGAGAACATCTGCAAGGCCAAGCTGGAGATCTGCAACGGCCTGCCGGAGGGTGCCCCGCTGGTGCTGAACTACGACGACAAGTTCCTGCGGGCGGCAAAGCTGCCCGCCCATGTGCGGCCGGTGTGGTTCAGCATGGCCGATGAGAGCGCCGATGTGTGCGCACTGTCCATCCGACAGGAGAAGGACGGCATGAGCTTTGTGCTGGAGGATCAGGAGGAAGGCACTTTTGTGGTCAAGATCCCGGCGATGGGCAAGCACAATGTGGCCAATGCGCTGGCGGCCTACTGCGCCGCCACCCGTCTGGGCTGCGATCCCCGCAAGGTGATCCAGGGCCTGGCCGCCTTTGAGCAGACCGGCCGCCGCCAGAAGGTGGTGGACAGCAAGGGCGTGACTGTCATTGAGGACTGCTACAACGCCAACCCCGACAGCATGAAGGCCGCTCTGGCCATGTTCAAGGAGTTCCCCTGCAAGCGCCGCTTTGCTCTGCTGGGCGATATGCTGGAGCTGGGCGACCTGAGCCGCGAGGCCCACGAGGAGCTGGGCCGTCTGGCCGCCGAGAGCGACCTGTACTGTCTGGTGACCTATGGCGAACAGGCCAAGCGCACCGCCGTGGTGGCCGCCGCCAAGGGGCAGAAGACCCTGCACGCCAACAACTACCGCGAGGCAGCGGATGCCCTGCTCAACCGCATCCAGCCCGGTGACGCCCTGCTGGTGAAAGCCAGCCGCGGCATGGCGCTGGAAAAGGCACTGGAAATTTTCTACGCAGAGCAGAAAGATGCCAGAGAATAACATTCTGGCGAAAATTGGAGACTGAGAAATGATTCGTTTCGCCTTGATCGTCGCGTCAACACTGGGCTTTGTGCTGACGGCGGCGCTCGGCAATTTTATGGCACCGCTGCTGCAGGAGCTGGAACGCTTCCGGCCGCAGGAACAGCAGGAGCCGCAGACCCCGGTGCAGAGCCGGGTGCCCGCGCTGGGCGGCCTGTGCCTGATGGTGAGCACACTGGCTGCCGTAGGCGTGGGCTGGACGGCGGCCTGCATCGCACAGCCCACGCTGCTGGGCAGCGAGAGCCAGCTGATGACCCGGCTGCTGATCGCGCTGTTCGGTGCACAGGCTTTCGGGGCCATCGGGCTGGCGGATGACGCCGCCCGCCTGCGCAGCCGCGCACAGCTTGGCCTGCGGCGTCTGCCCCGCCTTGCACTGGAAGCCGCCGCTGCGGCAGCGGTGCTGGTGCTGCTGGCAGTGAACGGCTGCCTGCCCACCGGCCTGCAGCTGCCCGGTGCGGGCTATGTGGAGCTGGGCGGCGCAGCCCCGGTGCTGTGGGGACTTGTGCTGGTGGCGCTGGCAGAATGCGCCCGCACCGCCGACGGAGCCGACGGCACCGTGTGCGGCACGGCCTTTGCGGCCATGCTGGGCCTCATGATGCTGGAAACACGGCTGGGCTGGTTCCCGCTGGCGGTGCTGCCGGCAGCACTGGCCGGGGCACTGCTGGCCTTTCTGCTGTGGAATTTTCCGCCCGCAAAGCTGCGCCCGGGCAGCTGCGGCTGCCTGTATCTGGCCGGGGTGCTGGGCTGCGTGCCGCTGTGCATCGGGTATGCAGAGTTGAGCATCCCGCTGGCTCTGCCCTTCTGGGCAGAGGGCGGCATGGTGCTTTTGCAGATCCTGTACCACCGCATCACCGGGCGGCCGCTGTTCCGGGCGGCTCCGCTGCACCGCTGGCTGGAAGCCCGGGGCGCGGGCCCGGTCACGGTATTTTACTGGCTGTGTGCGCTCGGCGTATGCGGCCTGGCGCTTGCCCTGGCCTTTGTGCGCTGAGGGCACAGGGCCGGATATTGGACAAAAAGGGGAGAAAACGAGCTGATGGCAACCATCCGCAAAAAAAGAAAAGATCCGGTCTCGGTGTTCCAGCGGGACCCGGGGCCGTGGTCGCGGCTGCTGATCAACTGGCTGGCCACGCTGGCGGTGATCATGGTGTTTGGTCTGGTCATGCTGTTCAGCGCCAGCTACACCACCGGTTATCTGCGCATGGGCGACAGCTTCCATTACATCAAGCAGCAGGCGCTGTGCATGCTCATTGGTCTGGGCTGCATGTTCGCCATGAGCTATGTGGACCACCGCTTCCTGCGCAGGATGGTGGTGCCGGGCTACCTCATCGTGCTGGCCATGCTGGCGGTCACCCTGACCATGGCCCCGCTGAACGGGTGCCGCCGCTGGATCCGCTTTGGCGGGTTCACGCTGCAGTCCTCGGAGGTGGCAAAATTTGAGATGATCCTGCTGTGCTCCAGCCTCGCGGCCAAGGCACCGCAGGTGGAAAAGCTGAGCCCCGGTAAAATGGTGATCATGAACTTCCGGGAGTGGCTGCATGTCCGGGTATGGAAGCAGCTGGTGATCCCGGTGCTGCCGCTGATCCCGGTGATCGCGCTGCTGGCGCTGGAACCACACATGTCCGGCATCGTGCTGACGGTGGCCGTGGTGGGCACCATCCTGCTGTTGTCCGGCAGCGGCGGCATCCTGACCTGGGTGGGCGCCGGTACGGCGGGCCTCATGCTGGAAACGCTATTGTCCCATGTGGACTCCATCCCGTATCTGCAGGACCGTCTGGACGGCTGGACCCAGGACCTGAGCAAGATGACCGACCAGACCGTGCAGAGCCTGTACGCCATCGGTTCCGGCGGGCTGACCGGCCTGGGGCTGGGCAACAGCGTGGAAAAACAGCTCTGGCTGCCCGAGAGCACCAACGACTTCATCTTCAGCGTGGTGTGTGAGGAGCTGGGCTTTGTGGGCGCGGTGCTCATCATCGTGCTGTTTGTGCTGTTCATCGTGCAGGGGCTATGGATCGCCTACCGGGCCGAAAACCTCTACTGCACGATGGTGGGCATCGGCATCATGGCACAGATCGCCTGGCAGGTGTTCTGCAACATCGCAGTGGTCACCAACACCCTGCCCAACACCGGCATCAGCCTGCCCTTCTTCTCGTCGGGCGGCACCAGCCTGATCCTGCTGCTGGCCGAGATGGGCGTGATGGTGAACATCGGCCGCAACGGCGAGCGGGCGGCTCAGCAGCGGGAAGCGCTGCGCGCCCAGCATGAAGCCGCAAAGGCCGAGCAGGAGGCTGCCCGCAGAGAAAAGACCATCGTTCTGGCCGACGCACGGGCGGCCCGGGCAGAACAGTAACGACAAACAGGAGGAATCACCATGCGTGTTCTGATCGCTGCCGGCGGTACGGCCGGCCATATCAACCCCGCACTTGCCATTGCAGGTGCCCTGAAAAAAGCAGACCCCACCGCCGAGATCCACTTTGCCGGCCGCAAGGAGGGCATGGAGTACCGTCTGGTGACCCAGGCGGGCTACCCCTTCCACCACATCGAGATCACCGGCTTTCAGCGCAAGCTGTCGCTGCACAACATCAAACGAAACATCGTCACCCTGTGGAACCTTGCTCTCTCCGGCCCCAAAGCCAAGGCCATCATGAAGGAGGTCCAGCCGGACCTGGTCATCGGCTGCGGCGGCTATGTGTCCGGCCCGGTGGTGCGCTGCGCCGCAAAGATGGGCATCCACACCGCGCTGCATGAGCAGAACGCCTTCCCCGGTGTGACCAACAAGCTGTTGGCCCCCGGATGTGGACATCGTGTTTGCCGCTGTGCCCGCCGCTGTGGAAAAGCTGGGTGCGCCGCAAAAGACCATCGTGGTGGGCAATCCGGTGCGCCCGGAGGTGTTCACCCAGGCAAAGAACCGCGACGCCATCCGCGCCCAGCTGGGGGCAGGGGACCGCACGGTCATCCTTTCCTTCGGCGGCAGCCTGGGTGCCCGCCGGGTCAATGAAGTGGTGGGTGACCTGTGCGCCTGGGAGCAGCACGAGCACAAGCCGGTGCTGCACCTGCACGCCACCGGCCAGTACGGTGTGCAGCTGTTCAAGGACCTGGAACAGCAGAAGGGCTTTGCTGAGGGCGACAGCCTTGTGGTGAAGGAATACATCAACAACATGCCGGAGCTGCTGGCAGCAGCAGACCTGGTCATCAGCCGTGCCGGTGCCCTGACGCTGGCTGAGCTGGAGGCTGTGGGCCGTGCCGCTGTGCTTATCCCCAGCCCCAATGTGGCCGAGAACCACCAGTACTACAACGCCATGGAGCTGCAGAAGGCCGGGGCCGCTGTGGTCATCGAAGAAAAAGACCTGACCGGCGAAAAGCTGGTGCAGACCGTCTCGGAGATGCTGACCCAGCCCGGCAAGCTGGCCGAGATGGGCCGCAATGCCCGCAGCCTGTCGGTGGACGACAGCCTGGACCGCATTGCAGCAGCCCTGCTGGAGCTTGTGAAGAAGGCCTGAACGTAGAAAGAAACCGGAAAGAAGGTGCAGACAATGCAGCAATACGGCAATAACGGGAGTCCCTATGACCAGAACCGGGATTCGCTGCGTTCCTCTGGGTCTTCGCAGAGAACCACGCCCCCGAACGACGGGGCAAGCGATACCAGCCGCTATGGCTTCAATGGGGAGCCGCTGAGCCGCCCGCCGGCCCGCACGGCCAACGGTACGGTGCGGCGCACCCGGACCGACAACAGCATCGAGTTCCCCACCCAGCCGCGCCCGGTGCGGGACACCGGCAGCGCCGCCCGCCGCCCTGCCGGGCAGAGGAGCACCGCGCAGCGGCCCCGCAGCAGCGGCGGACAGAACCGCCGCCCGGCCCAGCGTCCTGCGAACCGGAACGGCCGGCCTGCGCAGAACAGCCGGTCTGCCGCCCGCCTGCAGCAGCAGGGACAGGGGTACAATAAAAACCAGAAGCTGCGCCCCGCTCCGCAGCGGGACGCACAGCGCCGGGAAGGCCGCAAAAAGCGCCGCCTGACCCGTGCCGCCATCCGTCGGCGGCGGATGCTCCGCCGTCTGGCAACATTTGGGCTGTTGCTGTGCGTCATCGGGATCGGCATGTACCTCACGGTGACCATGCTGTTCCGCATCAGCGCCATTCAGGTGCAGACGGCGGACGGTACCCAGGTGACCGAGATCGCCGGGTACTCCGCCGACAGCATCCTGCAGACACTGGGGGTGCAGGTGGAGGAAAACATCTTCAGCTTTGACCCCGGTGCGAAGGCTGCAGAGCTGGAACGCCAGTACCCGCTGCTGGAATCCATCCGCGTGGTGCGCGACTACCCCAACACCGTGGTGGTGCAGGTGACCGAAGCCACCCCCACCTATGCAGTGCAGGCGGGCAGCAGCTGGCTGACCCTTTCGGACAAGTTCAAGATCCTGTCCGCAGACCCCGCGCAGCCGGACGGGCTGTGCACCCTGTACGGCGGTGAAGCGACCACCGCCGCCCCGGGCGAGCAGCTGAGCTTTGCCGCACCGGAGGCCGACAGCACGGCCGGCACCAGTGCCGCATCCGACAGCAGTGCATCCGGCGTGGTGGACGAGACCGACGCAAAGATGAGCGCGCTGGCGACCCTGCAGACCAAGCTGGACGAGTACGGCATGCGGAGCGACGTGACCCGCATTGAATTTGCGGACACCGAGCAGATCGCCTTTTTGTATCAGGACCGCATCAGCGTGCTGCTGGGGACGCTGAACGATCTGGATTATAAGCTGGACCGCGCCCGCTACATGCTGAACAACGAGGACGGCAAGGGCTGCGCGGCCACCGACACCGGGCGGCTGGACTTCAGCCATGTCAGTGCCGGCAGCACCCGCAAGATCTATTTTGCACAGGGCGACCCGGTCCTGCCCTCCGGCTATGTAGTGCCGGAAAAGGTGGAGCCGGAAACGCCGGAGGAGACTGCGGACAGCAGCCTGACCGACGAAGAGGCCCCGCAGGCCGCCCCGGCGGAGGACACGACGCCGGAGGAGCCTGCATTGACCGACCCCGCCCGCATGACCGCCAACGAGGACGAGAACCCCATGTGACCCCACATCAATGTTTTGGAGGAGCGTAGACTGTATGAAATTGGAACAACTGATGGAGGGTGTGCCTTACACACTGGTGCAGGGCAGCCCGGAGACCGAGATCAACGACATCATCTATGACAGCCGCAAGGCGGCCCCGGGCCTGCTGTTCGTGTGCATCGTGGGCACCCAGCGCGACAGCCACGAGTTTGCCGCAGACTGTGCCGCCAAGGGCGTCAGCGCACTGGTCATTCAGCACGACATCGACCTGACCGCCGTGCCGGGCGTGACCGTGGTGAAGGTGGAAAGCAGCCGCTATGCCATGGCTCTGATGAGCGCCAACCTCTTTGGCAACCCCTCCCGCAAGATGACCATGATCGGCGTGACCGGCACCAAGGGCAAGACCACCACCACCCACATGATCAAGAGCGTGCTGGAAGCTGCCGGCCGCAAGGTGGGCATGATCGGCACCAACGGCATCTACTTTATGGGCCAGCATAAAGACACCGCCAACACCACCCCGGAAAGCTACGAGCTGCAAAAGACCTTCCGGGAGTTCCTGGATGCCGGCTGCGACACGGCCCTGATGGAGGTGTCCAGCCAGGGCCTGATGATGGACCGCGTGGCCGGTGTGCACTACGATGTGGGCGTGTTCACCAACCTTTCGCCGGACCACATCGGCCCCGGTGAGCACAAGACCTTTGAGGAATACCGCAGCTGGAAGGGTCAGCTGTTCCAGCGCTGTGATGTGGGTGTGGTGAACATCGACGACGAGAACACCGAAGCCCTGCTGGAGGGACACACCTGCAAGCTGGTGACCTATGGCCGCAGCGAGCAGGCCGATTACCGCGCCAGCGGCTACGAGCTGCTGCGCACCCACGATTTCCTGGGTGTGAAGTTCCACGTCACCGGCAAGGACGAGATGGACGTGAAGGTGAATATGCCCGGCGAGTTCAGCGTGTACAACGCACTGGCTGCGCTGGCCGTGGGCAAGGTGCTGGGCCTGCCGGATCAGGCCATCCACGACGGTCTGGGCAAGTGCGTGGTCAAAGGCCGCGTGGAGCTGGTGCCCATCAGCAAAAAGTTCACCATCCTGCTGGACTACGCCCACAACGAGGTGTCCACCGAGAGCCTGCTCACCACCCTGCGGGCCTACAACCCCCACCGTCTGGTGGTGGTGTTCGGCTGCGGCGGCAACCGCTCCAAGCTGCGCCGCTACGGCATGGGCGAGATCTGCGCCAAGATGGCCGATTTCTCCATCCTCACCGAGGACAACAACCGCTTTGAGAAGGTGGAGGACATCCTTGCGGATATCCGCGTGGGCATGAACAAGGGCAACCCGGAGGCAAAGTTCGTGGAGATCCCGGACCGGCTGGACGCCCTGCACTATGCCGTGGACCATGCCCAGGAGGGGGACCTGATCGCTGTCATCGGCAAGGGCCACGAGACCTACCGGGATCGGCAGGGGGTCAAGACTCCCTTCCTGGAGCGGGAACTGCTGGAAGAGTACGCCCAGCAGAAGGGCCTGGAATAAGCGCTCTCCTTTTAGAACAAACAAAAAAGAAGGCTGCTGCACAGTGTGTGCAGCAGCCTTCTTGCGTTGTGTCAGGGTACCGGAAGGGGAGATCAGATCTCCTTCTTCAGGGTCTCGCCCATGATGTAGCCGTAGGTCAGAGCGGCGTCAAAGCCCATGCCGTACTGCTTGGCGTCCTTCTCCTCGATGGAGCCGCAGACGTCGCCGGCAGCGTACAGGCCGGGGATGGCCTTCTTCTCCTCGTTCAGCACGTGGCAATCGGTGTCGATGGCCAGACCAGCGGTGGTCAGGTAGAAGGTGGGGTCCACGCGGATAGCCCACAGGCCGTCACGGGTCTCGATGTAGGGGCAGTTGCGGCGGCCGAACTCGTCGGGCTCACCAGCCAGAGCAGCGGCGTTGTTGGCCTCGATGGAGTCTGCCAGGTTGGGCAGGTTCAGCTCCTCAGAGGCCTTCTCCACGCTGTCGTAGTGGACAGCCTCGCCCTTCTCGAACATAGCCACATAGCCGTTGAAGCCGTAGGACTCGCTGTCCCGGAGCTTCACAGCAGAAGCCTCGTCGAACACATAGTAGAAGGTGTCGCCGTTGTCCTTGTTCAGCTTAGCCTTAGCCATGGTGTAGTGGTTGTCGGAGATGATGTTGCCGATGTTGTCACCACGGACGTTGACCATGATGCCAGGGGCAGACTGGTGGATGAAGGCCAGCTCGAACTTGCTCTTGTAGCTGGACAGGAAGGCGGGCAGAGCGCGGTTTTCGCACTCCACATAGCCGCCTGCGTCGATACCCATCTGGATGCCCTCACCAGTCATGCTGGAAGCGCAGTTGAAGAAGAAGTCAGCGTAGTCGGGGTTGTACTTCTTCAGCATCTCGGGGTTCTTGGCAAAGCCGCCGGATGCCAGGCACACAGCCTTACCACGGAGGGTGTAGCTTGCGCCGTTGTCGCCCTTAGCGTGGAAGCCCACCACACGGCCGCTTTCGTCCTTGATCAGGTCGGTGACGCTGGTGGAGTAGATGATCTTGCCCTTCTCGTACTTCTCCACACGCTGTGCCATGAACATCATAGCGTAGCCTGCGCCGCCCTCGTAGCAGCCGGGAGCCAGGTAGGGGGTAGAAGCGCCGTACTGGGTAGCACTCTCGTAGTTGCCCATGGTGTTGAAGCCGATGCCGATGCTGGACATCCAGTCCACCAGATCGCCTGCCACGGTGTACTGCTTGGTCATGTAGGGCATCTCACCGTTGAAGAACTCGGTGCGGTGGTACTGCTCCATGGTCTGCCAGAAGTTCATCATGCCTTCCAGGGTGCCCATGGCAGAGCTGCGGAAGCTGCCGTCCACGTCGTAGTTGTACTGCAGCTGGGAGCCTGCGGTGGCCACGCCGCCGTAGGTCATGGACATGGAGCCGCCGGGGATGTCCCGCTTCTCCACCAGGATGACGCTGTAGCCAGCCTCCAGCAGGCGGCAGGCGCAGGTCAGGCCGGAGGTGCCGGCACCCATGATGACCACATCAGCCTCTTCCTCGATGACCTCGTTGGAGGCCTCCGGGGTGACTTCCTTGGAGAAGTCGTCCACGTTGTAGCCAGCCAGCTCAATGGCCTCCTTCACGGCAGCCTTCACAGCCATGGAGGTGATGGAGGAACCACGGAGGTTGGGCACGTTGATGCTCTGGTGCTCGACGATGGCGGCGGGGATGCGGGAGCAGGCATAGTTGCCGATGCCGATGGTCTCCTCGTGGGACAGCACCTCACAAGCGGTGATCTTGCCCTCAAAGAAGGTGGTGGCCACATGGACCCAGCTCTCGTGGCCCATAGCCTTGGTGACGTACTTGCCGTCCACGGGGGTGGAGGGCTTGGTAACAACAGAAGCAGCCTCAGAGGATGCTGCGCTGGAAGCGGGAGCACTGGTGGTGCTGGAAGCGGTGTTGCCGCAAGCGGTCAGCAGACCGGCAGCAGCTGCGCCCATGGTGCCCATAGCGGCACCGCGCATAAAGTTGCGGCGAGAGATCTTAGCCATAGCAGTTTACCTTTCTTTCTTCTTGTTCTTCTAATAGGTTCTTCTTCGTTTTCTTCTGTTCCATCGTATGTTTTGAACATTGACATGATTATAGCAAAGTTTCGCTCTGCTGTAAAATTGAAAAAAATCCCGGATTTATCAAAAACGTTTATAAATCCATGGCCACTTTACCACAGAAAAGAAATCCGCTATAATAAAAGAAGTACAAGTTTTGCAGGGAGGGGAGCTGTTTCTATGACCATTTACCAGTTGGAGTGCTTTATTGCCGTAGCAGAGGAGCTGAATTTCAGCGCAGCGGCCCAGCGGCTGTTCACCACCCAGCCAGCCGTCACCTACCAGATCAACACCCTGGAAAAGGAGACGGGGCTCCACCTGTTCGACCGCACCACCCGGCGCACCAAGCTCACCGCCGCCGGCCAGTCCTTTTACCTGGACATGGTGCAGATGACCAGTTTTGGCCGCCAGGCCCTGAAAAAGGCCCAGGATATCCAGGCTGCAGACCGGTCCCATCTGGTGGTGGGGCTGCGGCAGCTCTTTGATTACGGCACCTTTGCCAGCATCCTGGCAGAGTACCAGCGGCAGTACCCCAACGCCCAGGTGGAAGTGGTCCCCCAGAGCAACCGCCGCCCTCTGGAGGAACTGCGGTCCGGCCAGCTGGATATCGGCTTTTTTTACGCTACTGAGCATTCCAGCGACCGGGATGTCTCCTTTACGCCCCTGTTCTCCCTGGCCTATTATGTGCTTATGAACCCCAACTGCCCCCTGGCAGACCGCAAGGCCCTGCACCTGGCGGACCTGAAGGGCCAGAGCGTGGTGTCCTCCGGAGCCTTTGACAGCTTCCTTTCTGCCTGCCAGGGCCCCTCCCTGGAGGAGCTGGCCCAGGTGGGGGTGGATTGCAGCAAGATCACCCCCAGCTTTGAGGGGGCTTTGATCATGATCACCATGGGCACCGCCATGTCCATCGTGCCCTGTCTGGACGATGCAGTGATCCCGGGCATCACCAAGGTGCCTTTGCTGGATTACCCCCCGGTGACGGTGGAGATCGCCGCCATGCGCCACGCACCCCGGCTGGAGGTGCAGTCCTTTATCGAGATCGCCAAGCGGAAATACAGCCGCTCCTTCCCGGAGCAATCCCAGATGGACGGCATCATGCTGTGAAAAAGGAGCCGCCGTGCAGCTGCACGGCGGCTCCTTTGGCAGGGGAGGATTTACAGGATCCGGACCCGGATCACGGCGGGGATTGCGCTCAGCTTTTCGCTCAGGCGGGCATCCACGGCACCGGTGGCGTCCAGCATGGTGTAGGCCATATTCTTTTTGCTCTTGTTCACCATGTTTTCGATGTTCAGGCCGGCCTCGGTGGTCAGGGCGGTGATCTGGCTGATCATGCCGGGCTCGTTTTTGTGGATGATGCAGATGCGCTTGCCGCCGGCGCGGGGCTGGTGCACCTCCGGCATGTTCACCGAGTGGGTGATGTTGCCGTTTTTCAGGTAGTCACTGATCTCCTGCGCGGCCATCACGGCGCAGTTGTCCTCGGCTTCCGGGGTGGAAGCGCCCAGGTGAGGGGTGCACACGATGCCGGGCTTGCCCAGGATGGCTTCCGACGGGAAGTCGGTCATGTAGCCGGACACCTTGCCGGCATCCATGGCCTCCAGCAGGGCGGCAGTGTTCACCAGCTCACCGCGGGCATAGTTCAGGATCTTGACCCCGTCCTTGCACAGGGCCAAGGTCTGGGCATTGATGGTGTCCTTGGTGGTGGGCAGGTAGGGCACATGGATGGTGATGTAGTCGCACAGGGGCAGCATGTCGTTCAGGTTCACACAGTGGTGTACCTGGCTGCTCAGGTTCCAGGCTGCCTCAATGGAGATGTAGGGGTCGTAGCCGTACACTTCCATGCCCAGCTCGATGGCGCAGTTGGCCACGCGGGAGCCGATGGCGCCCAGACCGATGACGCCCAGCGTCTTGCCCTTGATCTCGTTGCCCACGAACTTCTTCTTGCCCTTTTCCACGGTCTTGGCCATGGTCGGGTCTCCGGCAAGGCCCTGGCACCACTGGGCGGCGTCGGCCACATTGCGGCTGCCGGCGATCAGCATCCCGATCACCAGTTCAGCCACGGCGTTGGCGTTGGCACCGGGGGTGTTGAACACCACGATGCCCTGCTCACTGCAGCGGTCCAGCGGGATATTGTTCACCCCGGCACCGGCCCGGGCAATGGCCAGCAGATTGTCGTGGAAGGTGGTGTTCAGCAGGTCGGCGCTGCGCACCAGAATGCCGTCCGGGGCATCGGCGTCCACCGCCACGTCAAACAGGTTCTTGTTCAGCTTAGCCAGGCCCACCGGGCTGATGGCGTTCAAAGTCTTGATGGTATACATATCTTGAATCCCCTCTGTTATGCGTTCTCCTTGCGGAACTTCTCCATGAAGTCCACCAGCTTGTCCACACCCTCGGCTGGCATGGCGTTGTAGATGGAAGCGCGCATGCCGCCCACCAGACGGTGGCCCTTCAGGTTCACGAACCCGGCCTCGGCGGCCTCGGCGCAGAACTTCTTGTCCAGGTCGGGGTTGGGGCTGGTGAAGGTCACGTTCATGGTGCTGCGGTAACGGTGCTCCACGGGGTTCGTGAAGAATTCCTGCCCGTCCAGATAATCATACAGCACCTTGGCCTTGGCTTCGTTGATCTTCTGCATGTTGGCCAGACCGCCGATGTCGTTTTCCAGATACTTGAGCACCAGACCGGTCATGTAGATGCACCAGCACGGCGGGGTGTTGTACATGCTGTCCTTGTTCAGCAGGGTGGTGTAATTCATCATGGTGGGCACGTTGTCGGCGGCGTGGCCCAGCAGGTCGTCCCGGACGATGGCAATGGCCATGCCGGCGGGGGCCACGTTCTTCTGCACACCGAAGTAGATGCAGCCGTACTTGGTCATATCCACGGGCTTCGAGAGGATCATGGAGCTCATGTCCGCCACCAGCGGCACGCCCTCCACCTGGGGCACCTCGACGTACTGGGTGCCGAAGATGGTGTTGTTCTGGCAGATGTGGATATAGCTGGCATCCTTATTGTAAGGGATGGCGTTCACATCCGGGATGTAGGTGAAGTTCTTGTCCTTGCTGGAGGCCACGATGTTGGCCTCGCCGAACTTGGCGGCTTCCTTGGCGGCCAGGTTGGAGAAGTTGCCGGTGACGATGTAGTCTGCCTTGCCGGTGGTCATGAAGTTCAGCGGCACCATGGCAAACTGCTGGGTGGCACCGCCCTGGAAGAAGCCCACCTTGTAGTTGTCGGGGATGTTCATCACGCGGCGCAGGGTGGCCTCAGTGTCCTTGATGATGGCGTCGAACCACTTGCTGCGGTGGCTCATCTCCATCACGCTCTGGCCGCTGTCGCCGTATTCCAGCAGCTCTGCCTGTGCCTGCCGGAGGACCTTCTCGGGCAGCATGCTGGGGCCTGCGCTGAAGTTGTAAACTCGTGCCATAATGAACTCTCCCTTTCCTGTATCACGAAGCATCGACTGTTTTGCGATGCCTTCTGGATCATTTCCGTAGCCGTAGTATACCGGTTTTGCGGGCACGAAAACAAGAGCATCTTTGCACAAAGATACTGCCGGAAAAGCCCCTGTGCAGGCACAAAGCACACAAATGTACGCCGAGCAAAGACAAAAACAGAGACAACTGTAAAAATAGGCTGAAATAGCCTGATTTCATCGGGATTTCTACCTCTTGCCTTTTCTGACAAAACCCGGTATAATGGAACAACAGAGACAAATGTAAAAGAAAAAACGCGAAAGGAGGGGCTGCGCAGATGTACGGACTCCCGGACCGGCTGCGGCCGCTGTCGGCGGCCGAGGAGCAGGTCATGCTGGCGGTATGGGCCTGCCGGGAACCCGCCACCCGGCGGGATATTGACGAAAAACTCCGCGGTAAGGGCTGGGCCCCGGCCACGGTGCTCAATTTTCTGTACCGGCTGGAAGAAAAAGGCTGGGTGAAGAGCGGAAAGCAGGGCAACCACAACATTTATGCGGCCACGGTCACCCAGCGTGCCTACGGTGTGTGGAGCATGCGCCAGCGGCTGGACACCCTCTTTGGCGGGGATCTTGCCGCAGCCGTGCGGGCGCTGGTCAGCGAGAGCGGCTGCGGGCAGAGCGAACTGGAACAGGCCATGAAGGTGCTGGAGGAAAAGCACCTGGAAGCGGAAGAATACGATCTGTATGACCCCTACGGGTAAAAAGGAGAGAGAAACATGGATTGCAAGCTGAGAGCCAAGAACTGCGGCGGCTGCCCGCTGCTGGGGCTGGACTATGCCGAGCAGCTGAAGCAGAAGGAAGCCGCCGTGAAAAAGCTGCTGGGCAAATACGGCCCGGTGAACGCCATCCGGGGCATGGAGGACCCTTATCATTACCGCAACAAGGTGATTTCCACCTTCACCACCGGCTGGGGTGGAAAACTCACCTCCGGCATCTACGCAGCGAACAGTCACAAGGTGCTGCCGGTGGAACGCTGCCTGCTGCAGGACGAAGTGCTGGACAAGACCATGGAGGCCGTGCGGGCGGCGGCCATCGCCTGCCGCTATCAGCCCTATAACGAAGACAAGGGCACCGGGCTTGTGCGCCACTGCCTGCTGCGCCGGGGCGTGGCCACCGGGCAGGTGATGGTGGTGCTGGTCACTGCGCAGGCCGTGCTGCCCGGAGCCAAGAACTTTGTCAAGGCTCTGCTGGCAGAAGCAGAAAAGCGAGGGGTCACCGTGACCACCGTGGTGCAGAACGTGAACCCCCGCAAGACCAGCGTCGTGCTGGGTGATGCGGAAAAGGTGCTGTATGGCAAGGGGTATATTCTGGATGAGCTCTGCGGCAAGACCTATGCCCTCAGCCCCCGCAGCTTTTACCAGATCAACCACAGCCAGACCGAGGTGCTGTACGGTCTGGCTGTGGAAGCGGCGCATCTCACCGGGAAAGAAGTGGTGCTGGACGCCTACTGCGGCATCGGCACCATCGGCCTGACGGCTGCCGACCACGCAAAGCAGGTGGTGGGTGTGGAGCTGAACCGCGACGCTGTGCAGGATGCCATCGGCAACGCAAAGCACAACGGCGTGAAGAATGCCCGCTTCTTTGCCGCCGACGCTACCCGCTGGATCAGCGAAGCCGCCGCAGCCGGGGAGCGTGCGGACGTGATCTTCATGGATCCGCCGCGGGAAGGTTCCACCCCGCAGTTCATCGAGAGCGTGGCCCGCATGGCCCCGAAGCGGGTGGTCTACGTCAGCTGCAACCCGGAAACGCTGGCCCGTGACCTCGCCCTGCTGACGAAAAAGGGTTACCGCGTGGAGAGCAGCACCCCGGTGGATATGTTCCCGCACAGCGAGCATATCGAGGTGGTATGTCAGTTGGTTCTGAGAAACCGGTAACACATATCAACATCGATGTGGACGTAGAGGAACTGGTGCAGGATAAACGAGGAATGGCAACCTAGCATATTTGCAGGATGCAGTTTGCGGATGTTGCTTTTGCATTAAAAACGCAAACTGCCAGAAAAACCGAAAATACACAGCTCCCGGTTGAGAAAAGTGCTGCGGAGTGATACAATAATATTGTATCTGCCCCGTCCGGGGCGTCAGTTCACAGAACGGTATCGATTGCAATGGATAGCTATTTTTTTATTTTAACGACCATTGATCTTTTTGTGCTTGGCTTTATGAGCCTTCTTACAAAGCTGAGCGAATCTTTGAACAAAAAGCAGAAGCGCGGGTTCCTTCTGGCTTTTGCGCTCATTGCGTGCATCTCGGTGCTGGAAGTCATCACCATCGTGGTGGACGGCGCACCGACGGGCTGCCGCTGGCTGAACATTTTGTCCAACTATCTGGGCTTTGGGCTGACACCGGCGGTGGCACTGTGTCTGGTATATGTGCTGGACAAAAAATCCATTATCCGGCGCGGGTTTCAAGGCGGCGGTGTGCTGCGAGGGTGCGTATCTGCTTTTTCTGGCGGCAACACTGCCCTATGGGCTGGTATTCTCGGTGAGCAGGGAGAACCTCTACGCCCGGGGAGAATACTTCTATATTTATGTGGCGATGTACTATGCCGCCATGTTGTACCTTATGGTGGCTACGGTGCGCACGGCAACGGCTTTTCAGAACCGCAGCCGCACGCTGATCTGCCCGCTGACCCTGTTTCTGGGGGCGGCGACCGTGATCCAGATCGCGCTGCCATCGCTGCACGTCACATGGCTGTGCGTCACCCTGCTGTCGGTGTTGTATTATATCTATTGCAGCGAGATGTGGAACCAGCTGGACGCCCTGACCGGACTTTTGAACCAGAACAGCTACCTGAACCGCACCGCCGAGATGCGCCGCAGCGGCGGGGTGCTGGTGGTGTTCGATGTGGACAGCTTCAAACAGATCAACGACCGCTACGGCCATTTGCAGGGAGATGTCTGCCTTGCCGAGATCGCAGACTGCATCAAAAAAGCCTATGCCCGCTGCGGGTACTGTTACCGTATCGGCGGCGATGAGTTCTGCGTGCTGCTGAGGGATGCGGCAGATGAAGCCCGCTGCGCAGCGGCGCTGCAATCTCTGCTGGCAGAGCGGCGTAAAGAGATTACCCTTTTGCCGACGGTCTCCTTTGGCTCTGCTGTTTTTTCCGGGGAGGACGTGGTTACGGTGAAAGACCGCGCCGACCGTGCGCTCTACTGTGCCAAAAACGAGCTGAAAGCCCGCGCCGCAGCGGCAATGCCCGCAGGCGGCAGTGGGGAAAAAGATTGAACGGATCATTCGGCGGGAAAAAACGCCCGCACACTTTACAAATGGAGGAACACCGATGATCACCGATTGGAACAGCCCGCAGGGCGATTTTGACCCCACCGAAAAGCAGGGGGAGCTGCTGATGCTGCTGAGCGGCCAGCAGGTGACCGTGCACACCAGCGCGGAAGATGATTTTGACTATATGGAAAACGAGGATGTCGCTTTTGTGGTGAAGAACCCGCACAGCGAGGAGGATCTGCTCATTGAACTGTGCGGCGAGTTTTCCGTCTTTTTTGAAAAGTGGCATGGGGAGTACCCGGCCACCGAGGAGGGTTATGCGCAGATGACCCAGGACGTGCAGGCTGTTCTGGCAGGCAGCGCCGGGGCACTGAGCCTGTACACCGAGGACGGCTGGCAGGGCACGGCCCTCTGCACGGAAAAGCCCGGCCCGGATGCCGACGCAGCCGGTCTGCTGGAGCGCTGCTGGAGCGCCGAAAAGCCCCACAAGCCTCTGGAGAAGGGCAGCCGGGTGGAGCTGGTGTACTGGGACCCGGCACAGGACCGGACCCTGACCGTATAAACCGCCGGACGGCAGAAACAAAGAACGTCCCCGTACTCTTCGGAGCACGGGGACGTTCTTTATAACAGGGCGGGGACTTATAGCTGGTACAGGGCCACCATCAGCGGCATGGTGAAGATACACAGCAGGGTGGTCACCACATTGATGGCGCTGGCGTAGTCGGCATCCTTGCCGTAGATCTGCGCCATCTGGGTGATGGTGGAAGCCGAGGGGGTGCAGGTGGCCAGCAGGCTCACCAGCAGGATGGTCTGGCCGTCCGGCACCAGATGGGCCAGGCCGCTGAGCTTGAGCAGGGCCACAGCTGCCAGCGGGATGCCCACCAGCCGCAGGGCCGTGACCAGCCACAGCCGACGGTAGCCCAGGATCTTTTTGAAGTTCATGCCCGCCATCAGCATGCCCAGGATGATCATGGAGATGGGGCCGATGGCACTGCCCACCATGTCCAGCGAATCCTCGATGACGGCCGGCAGCTGGATGTGCAGCAGAAACAGGGCGGCACCCGCCAGAATGGCGATCATGTTGATGTTGGTGAGCACCTTTTTCAACTCAAAGCTCTTTTCGCCGCAGAGCATGCTCTTGGCGTGGCTCCACAGCAAAAACAGCTGTACCGACAGAAAGGCACTGGAGTAGATCACCCATTCCTTGCCCAGCACCGCCGTCACGATGGGAATGATCAGGTTGCCGGCGTTGGAGTAGATCATGGAGGATTTTTCCACGGCGTCCAGATGCAGTGCGTGACCCAGCAGGTTCACCACCACGATGATGCCGACGTGCAGCAGAACCGCCGCCGCCAGCGCCAGCAGCAGCCCGTGCAGCACATCCGGGGTGTACTGTACCTGAAAGGCCGAGATGATCACACAGGGCGAGATCAGGTACAGCGAGATCAGCGAGAGGGTCTTGCTGTCCTCGGCGTGCAGCAGGCCCCAGTGCACCACCGCATAGCCCATAAACATAATCAGAAAAAGCGAGAAGATCTTTTCTGCAAGGATCAGACTGATCATACGAGTCACGTTCCGTTTCTGCTGCTGCAAATTTCGCCCGCCGGGGCCGTTCTGCAGACCACTATAATACGCAGGCTGCGAAAAAGCAAGAGAAAATGCGGTTTCCTAAATGATATATTCGTAAGTTAAATTACTGCTCGTTTACAAAAACGGTGTGTAGACCGCTTGGTTCACAAAATGTTAATAATAAATTCATATTCAGTCCACCAAATTTCGGTATAAGTGTGGCAGCAAAGGCGCAAACGGCGCCGAACCCACGCAGGTCTGGGCAAAAAAGGCAGCGGGCAAAAAGGCTGCGGCACATTTTTGCACCAAGCAGGGCTGCACACCCACACCGGCACAGGAAAGGAATTGGATCATTATGAAAATTGGTTTTTGGGAACTCGTCGTGATCGTCATCGTGGCGTTCGTGTTCATCGGCCCGGATCAGCTGCCCGTCTACGCAAAGAAGATCGGCAAGATGCTGCGTGAGCTGAAAAAGTACACCGGCGCTGCATCCGAAGAGATCCAGAAGAACGTGGTGGAGCCGCTGAACGAGATCCAGGCTCCCCTCAAGGAAGCTGTCGCTCCGCTGACCGATATCAAGAAGGACATCGACAACAGCGTGAAGGACGTGACCAAGGGCTTTGCCGGCATCGGCAAGACCAGCAAGGAAGAGGCCGCCAAGAAGGCTGCGGAGGAAGAGGTCACCGACCTGACTGCCGAAGAGCCGGTGGAGGAGCTGCCGGAAGAGAATGCAGCCCCCGCCGCCGAGCCTGCCGCCGAAAAGGCTGAGGCTCCGGCCGAAGAGAAGCCTGAGACTGCCCCTGTGCAGGAAGAAACCGCCCCCGCCCCCGCACCCGAAGCTCCGGCTGCGGAAGCAGCCCCGGAAGCTGCCGAGGCTGCCCCGGCAGAGGAAACCACCGTTTAAGTTTGGATACACCGCGCCCGCGGTTGTCATACATCAAGCAATAAGCCCGCCACGCGGCGCGGCAAAGTAAAAAGGAGATTTTTATTATGCGTATTGGTACCAACGAACTGCTGATCATCCTGGCTGTTGCACTGCTGATCTTTGGACCCAAGAACCTGCCGAAGCTGGGCAAGATGTTCGGCAAGACCATCAACGGCTTCAAGAAGGGCATGGAGGAGCCGGAGGAGTCCGACGATTCCGAGGAGAAGGCTGAGAAGAAGGCCGCTAAGAAGGACGAAGACGAGGAGTAATTGTGGCTACGAACGTTAAGCGCAAAAAGAAAGCCGAAGTCATGGAAGATGACGGCAGCATGACGCTGACCGGCCATCTGAAAGAACTGCGGAACCGGCTCATCATCTGCGCGGTGGTGTTTGTGGCAGGCGTGGTGGTCTCGCTGGCCTACGCCGACCGCCTGATCGATGTGCTGACGGCAATGGGCCGGGACTACTACCAGTTCGTGTCCATTGCCCCCCAGGAAAAGCTGATGCAGTATTTCCGGGTCTCCATCCTGGCTGGCGTGGTGGTCACGGTGCCGGTGGCATTCTACCACATCTACGCCTTTGCAAAGCCGGGCCTGAAAAAGAGCGAGAGCACCTTTTTCAAGCTGGTCATGCTGCTGGGCCTGATCCTGTTCTGCGTGGGCGTGCTGTTTGCTTACAAGCTCATGATGCCCTTTATGCTGCGGTTCCTCAGCACTGGCATCGAGGGTGCAGAGTACATCCAGACCACCACCAGTATCGAGAGCTATGTGAACCTGTGCCTGACCATGTTCATCATCTTTGGCTGCGTGTTCGAGATGCCGCTGATCACCATCATCCTTTCCAAGATGGGCATCATCAACCCCACGCTCCTCAAGCAGGTGCGCGGTGTGGCCATCGTGATCATCTTCTTCATCGCGGCTGTGGTCACCCCGCCGGACATCGTGTCCCAGTGCATGGTGGCAGGCCCCATGGTGCTGCTGTACTTCATCAGCATCTTCCTGAGCGGCATCTTCTACAAGCCGAAGTCGGACGATGATGATGAGGACGAAGAAGAGGACGAGGACGACGAGTAATTCTGGGTCCCCGGTTTTCGGATTCTTGCAAAATAAGGCTGCTGTGCCGCAGGGCATGGCAGCCTTTTTGCGTATGCGGCGCGGCGGCCTCGATTTTAAATCATCCCGGCTATACAAACCACCCGCCCTGTGCTAGAATGGAGCCAACAAACAAAAGGAGGTGAGCGGATGCATCCTCTTGCAGAATATCCCCGCCCGGCCATGCGCCGGGACAGCTGTGAGATCCTGAACGGGCCGTGGCAGTATGCCATCACCCAGACGGCCGAATACCCTGCGGCCTGGCAGGGCAGCATTCTGGTGCCCTATTCGCCGGAGGCCCCGGCCTCCGGGGTGGGGCGCACCCTGCAGCCGGGGCAGTGGCTGCACTACCACCGCCTGTTCGCTCCGCCGGCGGGGGAGGGCGGCCGGGTACTGCTGCACTTCGGGGCCGTGGATTATGCCTGCGCCGTGCAGGTCAATGGGCATCTGGCAGGCGGCCACCGGGGCGGCTACTGGCCCTTCACACTGGACATTACCGACCTGCTCAACGGCACCGGCCGCAACAGCCTGTGGGTGGCCGTGCAGGACCCCACCGGCCACGGCACCCAGGCCCGGGGCAAACAGACGTTGAAACCCGGCGGGATGTTCTACCCGGCCCAGAGCGGCATCTGGCAGACCGTCTGGCTGGAGCGGGTGCCGGACAACTACATCCAGACCCTGACCGTCACCCCGGACTACGACGCCCGCACGGTGACGGTGCAGGTGCACACGGCAAAGCCCGGCGGTGCGGTCAACCTGTGGGCCATGGTGCGGGCTGGGGGCGTGACCATCGCCGAGGACTGGGGCAGCGACGAGGCCGACCAGGACGGCGAAGTGACCCTGAACATCCCGGAAGAGCATTTCTTCCCATGGAGCCCGGACACGCCCTTCCTCTATGACCTGACGGTGGGCACCAACCAGGGGGAGGAAGCCGAGTTCGACACGGTGCACAGTTACTTTGCCCTGCGCAAGTGGAGCTGTGCACCGGACGCCCACGGGGTGCTGCGCTTCTGCCTGAACGACAAGCCCATCCTGCTCAACGGCCTGCTGGATCAGGGCTACTGGCCGGAGGGCCTGTATACGCCGCCCTCGGACGCAGCCGTGGAGCGGGAGCTCAGCGAGGTGAAAGCGCTGGGCTTCAACCTGCTGCGCAAGCACGCCAAGATCGAGCCGCAGCGCTGGTATTACCACTGCGACCGTCTGGGCCTGATCGTCTGGCAGGACATCGTCAACGGCGGCAGCGCCTATAATTTGTGGTTCGTCACCTACCTGACCAATGTGCTGCAGCCGCTGCTGCGCCGCTTCCCGGACGGCAAAGCCTGCCGCCGCCTGCTGAGTCGGGCAAAACCGGCCAGCCGGGAGGAGTACGCCCACGAGCTGGCCGACACGGTACAGGCGCTGCGGTGCCACCCCTGCATTGCCTGCTGGGTGCCCTTCAACGAAGGGTGGGGGCAGTTCGATGCCGGAAAAGCCGTGCAGGCCCTCCGGACGCTGGACGGCACCCGTCTGGTGGACGAGGCCAGCGGCTGGTTCGACCAGGGCGGGGGCGATGTGCACTCACTGCACAATTATTTCTATCCGCTGCGCATCCGCCCGCAGAAGCGCACGGTGGCCCTCAGCGAATACGGCGGCATTGCCTGGCCCATGCCCGGCCACGAGCCGCCTCACAAGACCTACGGCTACGGCACGGCCAAAGACCGGCAGGAGCTGACTGCCCGCTACAAGAAGCTGCAGCTGAAAACCGTGCTGCCCCAGCTGGAAAAAGGCCTTTCGGCGCTGGTGTACACCCAGCTCACCGATGTGGAGGACGAGGTGAATGGGCTGTTCACCTACGATCGTGCCGCCGTCAAGCCGGACGCCAACGCGGTGCGCTCGGTGAATGCGGCACTGGCCGCCGAGTTTGCAAGAGTGACAAATCCCGCGAAAAAATGAGCAAGATCCCCGGTGCAGGAAACAGAGAACTGCACCGGGGATTTTTTTACCGGACAAGATTTTGTTTTTGTTTACAAATGGTTGCTTGACATGGAAATATCCATTTTGTAATCTGAAAGGGTATTCAATTTACATGAAATGTCGCTGGAAACGCGGGCCGGTGCACCGGCTGCGTCTGCCAGCCTCCGGGGAAAGGAGCAACACACCATGGACTACCTGCAGAACGTGATGGGATATTTTGACCAGCAGCAGCCGCTGTGTGCGCAGCATGATAAGATCAGCAAGGATCTGTATCAGGAATATGGCGTCAAGGCCGGTCTGCGCGACGAGAACGGAAAGGGCGTGCTGGCGGGCCTGACCAACATTTCGGACATCCGCGCCTTTGAGTATGTGGACGGCGTCAAGCGCCCCGCCCACGGTCAGCTGCTCTACCGCGGCTACGACGTCAAGGATCTGATCAATGGCAGCCGGGGCAGCCGCTTTGCCTTTGAGGAAGCGGGCTACCTGCTGCTGTTCGGTGAGCTGCCCACCCCGGAAAAGCTGGAAGAATTCTGCCGGGTGCTGGGCGAGTGCCGTACCATGCCCACCAATTTTACCCGTGACGTGATCATGAAGGCCCCCAGCCACGATATCATGAACGCCATGGCCCGCAGTGTGCTGACCCTGGCCTCCTATGACCCCAAGGCCGGGGACCTGGACACCTCCAACGTGCTGCGCCAGAGCATCCAGCTGGCCAGCATCTTCCCCATGCTGGCGGTGTACGCCTACCACGCCTACAACCACTACGAAAAGGACGGCAGCATGTACATCCACCGGCCCGACCCGCAGCTGTCCACCGCCGAGAATTTCCTGCGGATGCTGCGGCCGGACATGCAGTACACCCCGCTGGAAGCCCGTGTGCTGGATGTGGCACTGCTGCTGCACGCCGAGCACGGCGGCGGCAACAACTCCACCTTTACCACCCGCGTGGTCACCTCCTCCGGCACCGATACCTACTCGGCCATGGCGGCGGCGCTGTGCTCCCTCAAGGGCCCGCGCCACGGCGGTGCCAACCTGATGGTGATGCAGATGATGCAGAACATCCGCGAGAACCTGCACGACCAGGAGGACGACGAGGAGCTGGAAGCCTACCTGAAAAAACTGCTGCACGGCGAAGCCTTTGACCGCAAGGGCCTGATCTACGGCATGGGCCACGCGGTCTACTCCCTCAGCGACCCCCGTGAGGTGGTGTTCAAGGGCTATGTGGAACAGCTGGCCCACGAGAAGGGCCGGGACAAGGACCTGGCCCTGTACGCCAAGATCGAGCGCATGGCCCCGCAGCTCATCGCCGAGGAACGGAAGATCTTCAAGGGCGTCAGCCCCAACGTGGATTTCTACAGCGGCTTTGTGTACGATATGCTGGGCATCCCCATGGAGCTGTACACCCCGCTGTTTGCCGTGGCCCGCATCATGGGCTGGAGCGCCCACCGCATCGAAGAGCTGCTCAGCGCCAACAAGATCATCCGTCCGGCCTACAAGAGCCTGGGCGGCACCCACGACTACATCCCGCGGGATGCACGATAACAGGAGGGCTGTGCCATGAAACAGGAAGCCATGCAGAAGCACCCGGAAGAATGGTTCTTCTTGCACAATTTTGACGTGGACCGGGTGTTCAGCACCATCCGGCGCACGGATTATCTGGTGCTGTTTTACATCAAGATGCGGCAGGAGAGCCACCCGGACGAGAAACTCTATCTGGCTGACCTTGCCGCCGAGATGGGCGTGAAGGTGACCGAGCTGTCCAAAGGCATCGAGAAGCTGCAGGACCAGGGCTATGTGCGCTGGCTCACCGACCGGGAGGCCGGCCGCACCTATGTGGAGCTGACCAGCAAGGCTGTGGAGCTGATGGCCGAGGAACGCGATTTCATGAAGCGCTGCTATGCCCGCCTGCGCACCGAGCTGGGGGACGAAGAACTGCGCCGCACCGTGGACACCCTGCAGCACATGCGGGACATCCTGAAGGACGAGCGGGAGCACAGCGCGTAAGCTCCGCCCCAAAATACAACGCCGAAAAAGGCCCCGCTTCCGGGTGTGGAAGCGGGGCCTTTGTGCGTTTGGGGGCAGATCAGCTGTTGCTGGAAGAGGACGGGTTCACGATCTTGCTGGCGGGCATCTTGTTCGTGGCAGAGGTGCTGAGGTCGTTCTCCAGTGTGCTGCCGTAGGCGGTGAGGGCATCTTCCAGCTCGTCGCCCTTCATGTCGCTCAGGATCTGGGTGCGCAGGGCGTCCAGCGTGGACACCTGCAGCGGGTCAATGCGCATCATCAGGATGATGGAAGCGGCATTGTACTGCACGGCAGCGGCCTCGCCGTACACAAGGCCGCGCACGGCGTCGGCGGCACCGTCCTGGGTAAAGGCACCGGTCAGGTCGCTTTCGGTCAGCAGTTCGGTCTGCACGTTGGAAGCATCCTCGGCGGGGGTGGAGTCCAGCACGGCGTAGATGTCCGGCAGGGCGGCAGAAGCGGCAGAATGCAGGGCGCTGACCTGCTCGGACACCGAGCCGTCCTGCGTTTCGCTGCAGCTTGCGGCGGCCGCCTGTGCCAGCTGCAGCATCTGGGCCTTCTGGTCGTCGGAGGCGAACACAAAGGTGCTGGTGTTGTACAGCGGGATGTTCACATAGGCCAGCTCGTACATCTGGCTGTCCAGATGCTCGGTCAGGTCGCTGTCGTCCACGGGGCTTTCGCCGTCCGGGCCGTACACCAACGTCAGCAGCAGGGTGTGCTTGAGCTGGATGCGCTCAAAGGCTTTGAGGGTCTCCAGGCCGATGCCGTTGGCGTTGTAGGTGCTGCCGTACTGGTCCATCAGCTGCTGGGCGTAGTTGTCGGCCACCTGGGTCTGTTCGGCGGTCAGCTCACCGCCCAGCTCGGCAAAGCGGGCGTCGATGGCGGCAAAGGTGCGCAGGGTCTCCAGCGTCTTGTCGGCCACATAGTTCTGGACCACGGCGGTCTCGCCGGTGTCGGCATCGGTGGTGATGGTCTCCTTCAGGAAGGCCTTCACGTCGGTGGCGTCCTGGTCCTTGCCAGCCAGCTGGGCAGCCTGCTGGTAGGCGCTGAACTGGGCCAGCAGATACAGGCCGGAGGACACTTCAAAGTCGCCGACTTTGCCCACGGTGTCCGGGGTGGACAGGCCGCAGCTTGCCAGACTGAAGATCATGACGAGTGCGCATACCAGCGCAAGCAGTTTCTTTTTCATGTGTAATGCTCCTGTTGTTGTGAAATTGTAGATGGCTCGCCCTCTCAGGCGCTGACATCGAGCGGATGCGAGAGGACTGAGAGGGCGAGGATGCTATCGGTTACTTGCTTTCCTGCGGTTTGTCCTTGCCATTCAGGATTTCCGCCATTGCCTTGAGGATGCTCTGCAGCAGTTCCAGCGGCTTTTCGTCGGGGTGCAGGGTGACCGAAAGGTAAGGCTTTGAGCCTGCCCCGGCGGTGACGCGGCCGTTGAAGGCCACCAGCAGGCCCCGGATCATGGGCACATCCAGGTGTTCCAGATTCAGCACGATGGTGTCCTTCTTCTGGGTCACCTCGTACACGCCCACGGCGGTGGCCTGCACCCGCACCAGCGAAACGTTCACCAGGTCGCTCACCGAGGGCGGCGGGTCACCGTAGCGGTCGATGAGCTCGTCCAGCACGTCGGCAGCGTCCTCCGGGGTCTGGATGGCGGCAATGCGCTTGTAGGCCTCGATGCGGCCCGGCCCGTCGGCGATGTATTTCTCCGGGATGTAGGCGTCCACCCGCAGGTCCACCAGGCATTCGCTCTTGTCGCGCTGCACCGGCTCGCCCTTGGCCCGGGCGATGGCCTGCCCCAGCATCTTGACGTAGAGGTCGTAGCCCACGGCCTCCATGTGGCCGTGCTGGCTGTGGCCCAGCAGGCTGCCGGCACCGCGGATCTGCAGATCGCGCATGGCGATGCGGAAGCCGGAACCAAAGGCCGTGAACTCCCGGATGGCGGACAGCCGCTTCTGGGCAATGTCCGTCAGGGTCTTGTCTCGCCGGAAGGTGAAGTAGGCGTAGGCCTTGCGGCCGCTGCGGCCCACCCGACCCCGGATCTGGTACAGCTGAGCCAGACCCATGCGGTCGGCGTCCTCAATGATGAGGGTATTGCAGTTGCGCACGTCGATGCCGGTCTCGATCAGGGTAGTGCACACCAGAATGTCAATCTCGCCGTTGAGCAGGTGCTGCCACACCGGGTTCAGCTCCTCCTCGGTCATCTTGCCGTGGGCAATGCCCACCCGGGCACCGGGCACCATCTGGCTCACATGGGCGGCACAGGATTCGATGTTGTCCACCCGGTTGTGCAGGTAATACACCTGCCCGCCGCGGGCCAGCTCCTTTTTCATGGCCTCGGCCAGGATCACGTCGTTGTACTCCAGCACAAAGGTCTCCACGGGCTGGCGCTCAATGGGCGGCTGTTCGATGGTGGAAAGGTCCCGGATGCCGCTCATGGCCATGTTCAGGGTGCGGGGGATGGGGGTGGCCGACAGGGTGAGCATGTCCACCCCGATGAAGTTCTCCTTGAGCTTTTCCTTGTGCTTGACGCCGAAGCGCTGTTCCTCGTCGATGATCACAAGGCCCAGGTCGTGGAACTTCACGTCCTTGGACAGCAGCCGATGGGTGCCCACCACGATATCCACGCTGCCGGACTGCAGGCCCCGGAGGGTCTCCTTCTGCTGCTTGGCGGTGCGGAAGCGGGACATCATCTCCACCTTCACGGGGAAGGCCTCCATGCGGGAAAGGATGGTGTTGTAGTGCTGCCAGGCCAGCAGGGTCGTGGGGGCCAGAATGGCGCACTGCTTACCGCCCATCACGCACTTGAAGGCGGCCCGCAGGGCTACTTCGGTCTTGCCCACGCCCACGTCGCCGCAGAGCAGCCGGTCCATGGGGTTAACCCTTTTGCCATGTCCTGTTTGATCTCGGCGGTGGCGTTGAGCTGATCGTCCGTTTCGTCGTAGTCGAAACGGGTCTCAAAGTCCCGCTGCCAGTCGCCGTCGGGCGGGAAGGCGTAGCCGGTGGCCTGCCGACGGCGGGCATACAGCTCGATGAGCTCCTGGGCCATCTCCTCGGTGGCCTTTTTGACCTTGGCACGGGTGCGCTGCCACTCGGCACCGCCCAGTTTGGCCAACTTGACCTTTTCTTCGTCGCCGGGGGCGGTGTAGCGGCTCAGCAGGTCCAGCTGGGTGACGGGCACATACAGCACGTCCGAGCCGGAATACTGCACCTTGAGGTAATCCTTGATGGCACCCTGCACTTCCAGCCGCTGGATGCCCGCATACATGCCGATGCCGTGGCTCTGGTGCACCACATAGTCGCCGGGCTTGATATCGGAAAGGCTGGACAGGGCGTTCTTGTTCTTTTTGCGCTTTTTGGTCTCGGCGGCGGTCTCTTCGTCCAGACCGTGGCGGCGGGACGAGAGCACGGCCGCGTGAGCAAACGGGAAGGTGCACCCGGCGGTCAGATGGCCCGGCAGCACCTGTACGATGCCCTTGGCGGGGCGCACATCCCGGCTCATGCTCACCGAGTAGCCCTTGTCGGCCAGGTCACGGGTGAGGGCAGCGGCACCCTTGGGGGTGCCGGAAAACAGGGTGATGGCGTACCCCTGTGCAAGGAGCGGGTCCAGGTCCTCCCGCAGGGAGGCAAGGTCGCCGTTCCAATTGGGGGCCGCAAAGGCCTCGGCATTGATGAGGTCTTTCAGTTTGAACTCGTTCATGCCGCGCAGGAAGTTCTCGCACAGCAGGGTGCTCTGCTTCTGGGCGGCGATGACCAGATCGTCCATGGTCTGGTACAGCACATCCAGCCCGGGGCAGAGCACGCCCTCTTCCAGCAGGCCGGTCAGCTCCTCGCTGCGGCGGAACTCGGTGGCCTTCTGGGCATCGCGGATGCCGCCCACCTCGTCCAGAATGAACAGGGGCGCGTCCAGATGATCCAGCAGGGTGGCCGGTTCCGGGTAGCGGATGCCGTAATACTTGTCCATGGCTTCCGGCATCAGGCCGGAGTCCAGCTGGGACAGGTCGGCTTCGGTGGCCTTTTCCAGCGCGGTGCGGTGTTTGCCGCGGGCCTTTTTCACAGCGGCACGCAGGGCCTCGGCAGTCTCTTCGGTGCTGCCGAACAGCACTTCGCGGGCAGGGGAAAGGTAGATCTTTTCCAGTGCGCCGTCCCGCCGCTGGGTCAGCAGGTCAAAGGAGGCCATGGAGTCGATCTCATCGTCCCAGTATTCCACACGGGCAGGCTGGCGCATATCCGGGGCATAGATGTCCACGATATCGCCGCGCACGCTGAACTGGCCGGGGCCGTCCACCTGACTGCGGCGCACATACCCGGCGGCAAACAGCCGGGCCACCAGCGCTTCGCGGTTGTACACCATGCCGGGCTTGAGGGTGAGGGTGTTTTTCAGGAATTCATCGCGGGGCACCGTGTACTGCAGCAGGGCTTCGGCAGGGACGCACACGGCCTGCAGACGCCCGCCCGCCAATGCACCCAGCACCGAAAGGCGGCGATACTCGTATTCGCGCCCGGCACCCTCCACCGGGCGCAGCATGAAGTCCCGGGGCGGGAACACCGCCGCGGCAAGGCCCAGCGCCTTGAGGTCATCTGCAAAGTGGGTGGCCTCGGCTTCGCCCGGGGTCACGATGCAGAGCACCCGGCCCAGATCCTTCTGCAAAGCGGCATACAGCAGGGCCCGGCCTGCCGGGGGCAGACCGAACAGCGCTGCCGGGCCGGGCTTTGCAAAGCTGGCCGCGATCTTCTGGTATTCCTGGGTCGCTTTCAACAGGGCTTCGTACATGGAAAACCTCCTTTCCTGTTGGGATGACCATTTGAAATTGCCGCCGCATTCGCTTTGGCAATGGCAGAGGAATGATTATTTTTATTTGCAGCAGAGAAAAGCCTGCGGGCTTTTCTCTGCTGCTTTTTCACGAGAGGGGTCGTGACATCAAAATGCATCAAAGAACATAAATGCAGTTCGCCAGTGCTGCCCCACTCGGTGAAAATGTGTTTGGAGCGGCCCGCAGGCCGCGACAAACACGAACAATAAAAATAAAATTCCGCTGAAAATGCCCAGAGCGCAAGCGGAGGGCAGTTTAAATGAGGTTCTTACCCGTTATACTTGCTCTGTGCCAGCCCCAGCTTGCCGTCCATGATGAGCTTGGCGGCAGCTTCGATGTCCGGGCAGCGGTCCGCCAGAGCCTTGGCGTCCTCGGCCGGGAACTTGCCCAGCACCCAATCCGCCAGGTCGTAGTCCGGGCGGGGCTTGGCTCCCACACCGATGCGGATGCGGGGGAAGCCGTCGCCGCCCAGCCGGGCGATGATGCTCTTCAGACCGTTGTGGCCCCCTGCAGAGCCGGAAGGCCGGATGCGCAGCTTGCCGGGGTTCTGGGTGATGTCGTCGCACAGGACGATGACATGGTCGGCCGGGATCTTGAAAAAGCCCGCCAGCGGCGCGATGGAATCGCCGGAAAGGTTCATGTAGGTCAGGGGCTTGAGCAGCACCACCTTATGGCCGTCCACTTCACCCTGGCCCCACAGGCCCTGGAATTTGGTCTTGCTCACGCTGATGCCCCATTTGCCGGACAGGTAGTCCAGCGCGGCAAAGCCCGCGTTGTGGCGTGTGCCGTCGTATTTGGCCTCGGGGTTGCCCAGGCCGGCGATCAGCCAGATATCGTTTGTGTTCATGTTGTTTGTTTAACCTTTTCTCTGAAAAATAGAATGGGATGCAGCTATTCAGTATAACATACGCGCGCGGAAAAAGAAACGGATTCCGGGTGAAAGAACTGAAAATGCCCCCGACCATACAGAGGCCGGAGGCAGAAAATGCTTATTTCAGGTTCAGCGTGAGGTCAGAGGCCTTCCACGCGCCATCCTCTTTTACCATGGTGATGGTGCCAGTGACGCTGGCCGTGGTGGTTCCGTCGGCGGCCTGCAGGTCTGCGGAAAAATCATAGCAGTGGTCGGCACCGGAGCGCTTTTGCAGGGTGAGCCCCGCGGGCTGGCCGGAAAGCGAGGCAATGCGGGTGGGCAGACGGTTCGCAAGGAGCTTTTCCAGACACTGCTGCGTCATGCAATCCCCGAACTGTGCCTGATAGAAGGCCATGAAACCGCCGTCATCCACCTGCACAAGGCCCGGCTCGCTGCCGACGGCAGAATCGTCCGCCGCCGGTTCCACGGCATCGGAGCTGGAAAGCAGCTGGGTCAGGATGGTCTGCGCCTGCTTCCCGGCGGGGTCGCTGCGCAGGCGGGTGAGCGCGAACACCGCCGCAATGGCCACGAAAAAGACGATCAGGCTCAGGGCCTGCTTACGGAACGTCTCAGACTTCATACAATGTGCCCTCCCGGAAGGAAATCACTTGTTCTGGTCGGCTTCCAGCTTCTGCTTCTTGGCGATGTAGGCTTCCATCTTCGGTTCAGCCCAGCCCTCCAGATTGGTCTGGCGCTCCCGGGCGATGCCCAGCGCCTGTGCGGGCACATCCTGAGTGATGGTGCTGCCGGCGGCGGTGTAGGCACCGTCGCCCACCTTGACCGGGGCCACAAGGTTGGTGTTGCAGCCGATGAAGCAGTAGTCCCCGATGGTGGTGCGGAACTTGTCCTTGCCGTCGTAGTTGCAGGTGACGGTGCCGCAGCCGAAGTTGCAGTACTTGCCCACGTCGCTGTCGCCGATGTAGGTCAGGTGGCTCACCGTGTTGCCGCGGGCAAAGTTGGAATTCTTGGTCTCCACATAGGCACCCAGATGCACACCGTAATCGGTGACCGTGTTCACCCGCACATGGGTGAAGGGGCCGATGTTGTTGTGAGGGCCCAGGTGGCTGCCGTAGACCTGGCTGGCGTTGACGGTGGTGCCCTCGTCCACGATGCTGTCCTCGATGAGGGTGTTGGGGCCGATGATGCAGCCTGCCCCAATGATGGTATGGCCCCGCAGGATGGTGCCGGCCAGGATGACGGCCCCCGGTGCGATCTGCACGTCGGGTGCGATCTGCACGGTGCGGCTGTCGATGATCACGCCGTTGGCGATGTGCTGCAGCAGGATCGTTTCACGGGCGGCCTCGGCGGCGTCCAGACGGGTACGCGCTGCATCCAGTGCAGCGGAAGAAATACAATTTTCCATGGGTCAGGAACTCCTTTCCGGCACACAGCTCCTGCAATCGAGCGTTTCGGCATATCCAAAGATGGATACAACAGGAGCTTTGCGCAGACAAAAAAGAATGTTGAAATTTCAAGGACAGAAAGTTGTATCCAACAGGCTGAGAAATCGCGTCAAATAAAGAAAAACCTCTCGAACTTTCTCCCATTTTATATTACCGGAAAACTTGGTAAAATTCAAGTGATTTGCATAAAAAATATCAAACAAATTCGGGATTTTGCATGGTGGAAAGCAGTGAGATTTCTGGTATAATAGTTTAGCATTCACGAAACAATGTTCATCGCCTATTGAGACAAAGGTAAACGATGAGACGGACGGGCCCTTCCGGCACGGCCGTGAACTATGGGAGGTAAACAACGCATGAGCAAAAAGTATCTGTATTACTTCAGCGAAGGCAACGATGCTTTCGGTGGCGACAAAGTCACCATGAAGAACACTTTGGGCGGCAAGGGCGCTGGTCTGGCTGAGATGACTGCAGCCGGCATGCCGGTGCCGCAGGGCTTCACCATCACCACCGACGCCTGCACCCAGTACTATGCAGACGGCCGTCAGATCAATGACGAGATCACTGCTGACATCTTTGAGCACCTCAAGGGCCTGGAAGAGATCACCGGCAAGAAGTTCGGCGACAACACCAACCCCCTGCTGGTGTCTGTCCGTTCCGGCGCACGTCAGTCCATGCCCGGCATGATGGATACCATCCTGAACCTGGGCCTGAACGACGAGGCTGTTGAGGGTCTGGCTAAAAAGACCGGCAACGCTCGCTTTGCTTACGACTGCTACCGCCGTTTCGTCCAGATGTTCGCCGACGTCGTTATGATGGTCCCCAAGAGCCTGTTCGAGGTCGAGATCGACAAGATGAAGGAAGCCAAGGGCGTCAAGAACGACGTTGACCTGACTGCCGAGGACCTGAAGGAGCTGGTCGGCACCTTCAAGAAGATCTACGAGGACAACGAAGGCCGTCCCTTCCCCCAGGATCCCCGTGATCAGCTGATCGAGGCTGTCAAGGCCGTGTTCCGCAGCTGGGACAACCCCCGTGCTAACGTCTACCGCAAGATGAACGAGATCCCCTACGAGTGGGGCACCGCTGTCAACGTGCAGCAGATGGCATTCGGCAACTCCGGCGACCGTTCCGGCACCGGCGTTGCATTCACCCGTGACCCCGCCACCGGCGCTAAGAAGCTGATGGGCGAGTACCTGATCAATGCACAGGGCGAGGACGTCGTCGCCGGCGTGCGCACTCCTTCTCCCATCAGCCACCTGAAGGATCAGATGCCGGAGGTGTACGATCAGTTCGTTGAGATCGCAACCCGTCTGGAGAACTACTTCCGCGACATGCAGGATATGGAGTTCACCATCGAGGATGGCCACCTGTACATGCTGCAGACCCGTAACGGCAAGCGTACCGCTCAGGCTGCTCTGCAGATCGCATGCGACCTGGTGGACGAGGGCATGATCACCGAGCAGGAGGCTGTCCTGCGCGTGGAGCCCAAACAGCTGGACACCCTGCTGCATCCCCAGTTCGACGCCGCTGCCCTGAAGGCTGCCGAAGTCGTCGGCAAGGGCCTGGCAGCTTCTCCCGGTTCCGCCTGCGGCCAGATCGTCTTTACTGCTGAGGAAGCAGAGGAGATGGTCAAGTCCGGCAAGATGAAGAAGGTCGTTCTGGTGCGTCTGGAGACCAGCCCCGAGGATATCGTGGGTATGCAGGTGTCTCAGGGCATCCTGACCGTCCGCGGCGGCATGACCAGCCACGCAGCCGTTGTTGCTCGCGGCATGGGCACCTGCTGTGTCTCCGGCTGCGGCAACGACAATGATGTGAAGATCGACGAGGAGGCTAAGACCTTCGAGATCAACGGCCACAAGTTCGTTGAGGGCGACTGGATCTCCATCGACGGTTCTACCGGCAACATCTACGGCGAGCAGGTCGCTACCGTGGCCGCTACCGGCAACAAGAACTTCAACCGCTTCATGGGCTGGGCTGACGCCGCTCGTCAGCTGCTGGTCATGACCAACGCCGACAACCCGCGCGACGCACAGCAGGCCGTTGACCTGGGTGCTGAGGGCATCGGCCTGTGCCGTACCGAGCACATGTTCTTCGCTGAGGACCGCATCAAGGCTGTCCGTGAGATGATCTGCGCACGCACCGTGGAAGAGCGCGAGGCTGCTCTGGCCAAGGTTGAGCCGTTCCAGCAGGGTGACTTCGAGGCCATGTACCGCATCATGGGTGAGCGCCCGATGACCATCCGTTACCTGGATCCGCCGCTGCACGAGTTCCTGCCCACCAAGGACGAGGACATCAAGGAGCTGGCTGCCGACATGGGCATGACCTTCGAGGACCTGAAGAATGTGGTTGCTTCTCTGCACGAGTTCAACCCCATGATGGGTCACCGTGGCTGCCGTCTGGCTGTTACCTATCCCGAGATCGCTGCAATGCAGACCCGCGCTGTGATCAAGGCTGCCCTGAACGTCTCCGCTGAGACCGGCTATATGATCACCCCGCACATCATGATCCCGCTGGTTGGCGAGGTCAAGGAGCTGAAGTTCGTCAAGGACGTTGTCGTCAAGGTTGCTGACGAGCTGATCGCTGCTGCTGGCGTTGATATGAAGTATCAGGTCGGTACCATGATCGAGATCCCGCGCGCTGCCCTGACCGCAGGCGAGATCGCCAAGGAAGCTGAGTTCTTCAGCTTCGGCACCAACGACCTGACCCAGATGACCTTCGGCTTCAGCCGTGATGACGCTGCCAAGTTCCTGGGCGCATACTACGAGAACAAGATCTACGAGAGCGATCCGTTCCAGCACCTGGATCAGATCGGCGTCGGCAAGCTGGTCAAGATGGCTGCACATGACGGCCGTGAGACCCGCCCCGACCTGGGCCTGGGCATCTGCGGCGAGCACGGCGGCGACCCCACGAGCGTGGAGTTCTGCCACAACGTCGGCCTGGACTACGTCAGCTGCTCTCCCTTCCGTGTGCCCATCGCACGTCTGGCCGCCGCTCAGGCTGCTATCAAGAACCCCCGCAAGTAATTGCGTGAGCGCTTGAAAAAGCACAAATAATACAAACGACCACCCCGGTTTCCGTAACAGGAAGCCGGGGTGGTTTTTTGTACTCACGGAGGGGCGGATGAAAAACGAAGTATGAATATATACCATATAAAAATGAATATATGCTAAAATTTCGGGAAAATACTTGCATTTTCATTAAAATGAGTGTATTATAACACCTGCCGACGAAATGCCGACAATCAACAAGAGAGGGATCGATACTATTATGTCTTTGAAGAAGAAAATTGCTGCGGCTTTCATCGCCTGTGCGATGACGCTTGCCGTGGTTCCTTCCGCCTTCGCCTGCACGGCACTCTATGTCGGCAGCGACCTCACCGAGGATGGCACCACCATGTTTGGCCGGATCGAGGATCTGGGCACCAACGATTACAACAAGCTGTTCAACATCAGCCCCGCCGGGAAGCACACCGCGGGCGAGGTGTACGAGGGCTGCTACGGCTTTACCTACACCTTCACCCACGACAGCTACCGCTACACCGCCCGCCGGGACGACAACGGTCTGGGTGTCTGCCCGGACTGCGACAGCACCCACGAGCACACCCCCTATGAGGAGGCTGGCACCAACGAGAAGGGCGTCATGGTCTCTGCCACCGAGTCTCTCTACGGCACCGACGCCGTGCTGAGCGTAGACCCCTATGTGGACAACGGCATTGAGGAAGCCGAGATCACCACGGTGCTGCTGAGCGAAGCTTCCACGGCCCGCGAGGGTGTTGCTCTGCTGACCTCCATCTACGACAACGCCGGTGCAGCCGGCGGCTCCGGCGTGTTCATTGCCGATCAGAACGAGACCTGGTTCGTGGAGAACCTGACGGGCCACACCTACCTTGCCCTGAAGCTCTCCTCCAGTGTGGTCTTCATGCAGCCCAACATCGCCGCTATGGGCAAGATCGATCTGGATGACACCGACCATGTGGTGGCCTCTGCCAACCTGATCTCCGTGGCCCAGAAGGCCGGTACCTTTGTGGGCGACGCCGCTGCCAATGTCATCGATCTGGATGCCTCCTACAACGGCGACATCGCATCGGACCGCATGGCAGCCGGCCTGAACTACCTGTACGGCACCGACACCTTTACGAAGGACAACTACAGCGAGACCGACTTTGCTATCAGCAACGTCGGCGAGAACGGTGCCATCGTCCCGGTCTACTCCAACATCCAGCTGACCAAGAAGTTCTCGGTGGAGGATTCCATCCACTTCTTTCAGACCGAGCCCATCGGCAAGACGGGCAATGTGGAGACTCATCTGTTCCAGGTGAGCGCCACCGACGATCTGAACACCGCCATTACCGAGTGGACCGCTTTTGACGACGACGTGTACAACGCCTTCGTCCCTTACTATCCGATGCTGACCACCGACACCGCAGATGTCTACAAGGTCTCGGTCCACACGGTCACCCGCTCCGACGAGCAGCCCACCGAGGGCGTCTGGTATCAGGATGCCAAGGGCCGCTACTATACCTACCCGGACGACTGGACCGACTCCTTCTACGGCGTGCGTGACGCCCTCTCCAACCTGCTGACCTACGGCAGCAATGGCAATCAGGTCACCGCAAAGGATCGGGCAGCAGCCAAGGCCAGCTATGCCGCGCTCCAGCAGGAGATCATGGCCGACTACGCCGATATGAAGGCCGCCGTTGCCGCCGCCGACACGCTTGAGGCCAAGCAGGCTGCCGCCACCAACGCCAGCAATGCCATGAGCCAGAAGGTGTACAACACCACCCTGAAGATGTACAATAAGCTCCAGGCCAAGACGGCCGCCCGGGCATGGGTCAGCTCTCTGCTGCACTGAGGCTTTGCAGCGCCTGAGGCGTTTCCCATAAAACCGCAGCGCCCCCGGTTTCCATGACAGGAAGCCGGGGGCGTTTTGTGCATGACTGCTCCTTGCAAACGCCACCCATTCGTTCTATATGACAAGGCAAAACTGCCGGAATCCTATTTGCAGGAAGAAAATTTGGAGAAGATCATTGCGGAGATGGGGTAAAACACACTGGAAATTCACAAATAACGTATCATCGTTACTCCGAACGCTCTGTAATTTTGGCACCCGCTCAGGCTGCTATTAAAAAACCGAGAGCATAAGATTTTTGTAGCGGATTATCGTTAAAAATCAAGCATAAAATAAGGCTCACTGTCAATTTTGAAATGAACCCCAAAAGTTAGACAAAAATCAAATTAAGCGGTCCCAATGGTCTGAATCCTGTACTGCACAGGGCTCAGGCCGTTTAGTTTTAATTTGATTCGGCGATTGTTGTAATAGTCAATGTACTCAACAATGGCCTTTTCCAGCTGGTCAAGGGAATCAAATTTTTCTAAATAGAACAGTTCCGTCTTGAGCAGTCCAAAGAAGTTCTCGGCAACCGCATTGTCCAGACAAGTGGCTTTCCGAGACATGCTTTGTGTAATGCCCTTTGCCTTCCGTAGATTCTGGTATCAGTGCAACTCCGGCCAGTAAGCCTTGTTGGCAACGATCCTATCGTCCGGAAATCTGTTCTTGACGTTTACATGAATAAGCGGTACGATACCATTAAGACCGCAGAAAAAGAGCTGGCGAACGATGCAGGATAAACCGGCACAGGGGGTGCTTTTTTGAACATCGAAAAAATCACGCAGGGAAAAAATCTGACCGACACGGAGCGCACCGTGCTGGAATATATCCTGGACCACCTGGATACGGTGCAGACAGAGGGCGTGCGCGGGGTGGCCCGGGCCAATTACACCTCCACCTCTACCATTATGCGGCTGGCGCGCAAGATGAATTACAGTGGCTTTGTGGATATGTGCTACAAGCTGCGCTCTCTGGTGGAGACCCCTCACCAGACCATGCAGGAGGAGGAAGACTTCCTCAACGGCTTCAGCACCCAGTCCTTGCTGAACTACAACACCTACACCCAGCTGAAGATCTGTGCGGAAAAGCTGCTGGAGCAGCGGGACAAGATGATCTTTGTCTATGGTACCGGATTTTCCGGCACGGTGGCCACCTACCTGACTCAGAAGCTGGTGAACATGGGCATCCTGTGCTTCAGTGCCACCGGCGGCGACTCGGTGGGCATATTTGAAAACACCCTGGACCGGATGGGGATGTTTTTCTGCATCTCCAAATCCGGCGAGACCTCGATGGTGCGCGACAAGATCAAGACCGCGCAGGAAAACGGCGTGTGCACTGTGGCAATTACCGGCGAGCAGGAGAACAGCGTGGGCCGGTACGCCGACCTGTGGTTCCGGGTGGAGAACCAGTGGAAGCTGGACGATCAGAACACCATGCCCAACACCTTTTTTCCGCAGGTGATGATGCTCATCGAGCTGATCGCCTACGAGTACCGCCGCCTGTGCATGGAAAACGGCATCAAGTAAGAATGTTTGTTCGTTTTGCATAAAAAAATCATGGGTTCTTAAACAAAAGTAATAGAAACGCGTTACTGTTTTGGGTAACGCGTTTTCAATTGTTCAAAAATTGTTTACACTTGCGTTGGTTTGTGGGATAGTAGAATCACAGACCCGGCCGGGTCCCAGGGGATGGACGCATCCCAGGAGAATGGTTTTTGGAATTGTAAATGAAAAGGAGTCAACCCATGAAGGATAAGGTAATGGATGCATTGCAGCGGTTCTCCAAAGCAATGTTCATCCCCGTTCTGATCCTGCCCATTGCCGGTATTCTCATCGCTGTGGGCAACCTGTTCACCAACGTCCGGCTGCAGGCAGTGCTGCCGTTCCTGAACAACCCGGTCACCATCGGCTTCGGCACGCTGCTGTCCGGTTCGCTCAACGCCATCCTGGGCAATCTGGGCGTTATCTTCTGCGTGGGCCTCAGCGTGGGCCTGGCCAACAAGAAAAAGTCTGAGGCAGGCTTTATCTCTCTGCTGGCTTTCCTGGTGTTCCTCAACGCCATGAACAAGTTTATGAATATGCGTGGTATGCTGGTGGAGGGCAGCCTTTCCGGCACCGGCCAGGCCATGGTCCTGGGTGTCCAGGTGCTGGATATGGGCGTGTTCATCGGCCTGCTGCTGGGCATCGTGGTGGCTTACATCCACAACCGCTTCTGCGAGACCGAGTTCAACAATGCGTTCCAGATCTACGGCGGCACCCGTTTCGTATTCATCGTGCTGATTCCGGTCATGGTGGTCATGGCTGTGCTGTTCACCTTTGTGTGGCCGTATGCACAGGCTGGCATCAATGCGCTGGGCGGCTTTATCCGCAGCGCAGGCAACTTTGGCCTGTTCATCTACGGCACGCTGGAGCGTCTGCTGATCCCCACCGGTCTGCACCATCTGGTCTACACCCCGTTCCTGTACACCTCTCTGGGCGGCACTGCCACTGTGGGCGGTCAGGTGCTGGAGGGTGCCCGCAACATCTACTACGCCGAGATCGCAGATCCTTCCGTTGCCGTGCTGAGCCAGTCCGTCATCTGGGACGCCCGCGGCATCTCCAAGATGTTTGGTCTGATCGGTGCCTGCCTGGCCATGTACCAGACCGCTCGCCCCGAGAACCGTGAGAAGATCAAGCCCGTTCTGATCACCGCCGCCGTCACTTCCTTTATTGCCGGCGTTACCGAGCCCATCGAGTTCAGCTTCCTGTTCGTGGCTCCCATCCTGTTTGTGGTCCATGCCGTTCTGGCCGGTTCCAGCTTTGTGGTCCTGAACCTGCTGGGCTGCCGTGCCATCGGCCCCAACGGCTTCATCGACTTCCTGCTGTACAACCTGCCCCTGGGCATTGGCAAGACCCGTTGGCCTGTCTACATCGCTGTGGGCGTGCTGTACTTCTTCCTGTACTATGTGATCTTCCGCGTGCTGATCGTCAAGATGAACCTCCACACCCTGGGCCGTGAGGCAGAGGGCATGGAGATGAAGCTCCACTCCAAGTCCGAGTACAAGGCCAAGGTGGCTGCTGAGAACGGCACCGCTGCTGCCCCTGCTGCTGACAACACCGTGGACGCTGCTGTCATCGTGGAGGCTCTGGGCGGCAAGGACAACATCCTGAAGGTCACCAACTGCTACACTCGTCTGCGCACCGAGCTGGCAGACCCCGACAAGGTGCAGGACGATGTGCTGAAGAACCAGACCGGTGCTTCCGCCGTTATTCACAAGGGCAAAAATGTGCAGGTGGTGTATGGCCTGAAGGTCAACGCCGTGCGCAAGGCCGTGGATGCAGAGCTGGGTCTGAGCGGCGAAGATTAACCAATTGTATTCCCTGAATCGATTTATAGAAAACATCCAGTAAGAGGGAGGGTAATATTCCATGAAAAAGTTTTCTATTGTGATCGCCGGCGGCGGCAGTACCTATACGCCGGGTATCGTTATGATGCTGATGCACAGTCTGGATCGGTTCCCGATCCGCAGCTTGAAGCTGTACGACAATAACCCCGAGCGTCAGAAGGTCATTGCCGATGCTGTGGCGCTGGCCATGAAGAAAGTTGCTCCGGATGTGGCCTTCAGCTATACCACCGATCCCGAAGAGGCCTTTACCGATGTGGATTTCTGCATGGCACACATCCGCAGCGGCGGCTATCCCATGCGTGAGCAGGACGAAAAGATCCCCCTGCGCCACGGCGTAGTGGGTCAGGAGACCTGCGGCCCCGGCGGCATGGCCTATGGCATGCGCAGCATCCCGGACATCATGCAGCTGATCGACTACATGGAAAAGTACAGCCCCAACTGCTGGATGCTCAACTACTCCAACCCTGCCTCCATCGTGGCAGAGGCCTGCCGTGTGCTGCGGCCCAACTCCAAGATCATCAACATCTGCGATATGCCGGTGGGCACCCTGCGCCGCATGAGCTACATCGTGGGCAAGACCCCCAAGGACCTGGACGTGAAGTACTACGGCCTGAATCACTTTGGCTGGTGGACCAGCGTGAAGGACAAGGACGGCACCGACTACACCCCCCAGCTCATTGACTATGTCAGCAAAAACGGCTATCTGACCCAGAAGGCCATTGAGACCCAGCACATGGATGCCAGCTGGCAGGAGACCCACCGCAAGGCGGCAGACCTGCAGGCTGTTACCCCGGATTGCCTGCCCAACACCTACCTGAAGTACTATCTGTTCCCGGACTATGTGGTGGAGCACAGCGATCCCAACTACACCCGTGCCAACGAGGTCATCGACGGCCGTGAAAAGACCGTGTTTGGTGCTGCCCGTGCCATTACTGCCTCCGGGGAGTTCCACGGTGACGAGTTCAGCATCGACAACCATGCAAGCTTTATCGTGGATCTAGCCCGCGCTATCGCCTACAACACCCACGAGCGGATGCTCTGCATCGTGGAGAACAAGGGTGCTATCAGCAACTTTGACCCCCACGCCATGGTAGAGGTGCCCTGCCTGGTGGGCAACGATGGTCCGGAGCCCCTGTGTCAGGGTGAGATCCCGACCTTCCAGCTGGGCATGATGAACCAGCAGGTCGCCGTGGAAAAGCTGGTGGTCGAGGCCTACTGCGAGCACAGCTACCAGAAGATGTGGCAGGCATTGACCCTGAGCAAGACCGTGCCCAGCGCCAAGGTAGCCAAGGAGATTCTGGATGACCTGATCGTTGCCAATAAGGACTACTGGCCCGAACTGCACTAATGACAGCGTTTCTGAAGCGCTGCCCCGGATATTCTCTGTCCCCATGAAGTAAGCCGAAGGGGCTGCTGTATAAAAATCTTCGCAAGGTTTTGCGTGAGCGCTTGAAAAAGCACAAATAAAGCATCAACTCCCCCTGATTTCCCGTTTCGGAAATCAGGGGGAGTTTTTTTCTGCCGCAGAAGATAAAAACACCGACAGCAGCGCAAAAACATCTTCTGACCAGCAGAGAAAGAGGCGGCTGCCATCGGATGCAAGGGGATGCTTTTTGAATTTCACAATTCTTTCACTTTCTTCTTGCCCGCAATACCCTTTCCGATACACCCGGCAAAGCAGACAGTGCACTTCAGCCCGGAATCCTTAAAACTATCCATACACACGGTGTGTTTGGAAAAACAGAACCGATACAGTGAAAACGCACTGTGTTTCTTCTTGTGGATGACTTATTTTGTGCATATTGACGTTTGATTTGAAAGAGTATACAATATCGTTGCCAGCAAGGTGTATGAAATGTATACTCTAGCCGAGGTGAGTATGATGAAATCAAACCGCGAATTGGTATTGGAACTCTTGCTGCAAACCGCAAAGTCCGGAGATCATCCCAACGGGTTGAGTACACAGTTCATGGCACAGCGGCTGAATATCCAGCGCACCAACCTGAGCAGTGTGCTGAATGCGCTGGTCCGTGACAAGAAGTTGGAAAAAGTCAATGGCCGCCCGGTGCTGTACCGGCTGGCAGGAGATGCCGTGTCCACGACATGGCGGGACGAGAGCTGCTTTTCGGAGCTTCTTGGCCCCCGGAACCTGCTGTACCCGGCCATTCAGCTGATCAAGGCAGCGGAGCTGTATCCCGGCAGCCCGATCCCGATCCTGATCAGCGGGCCGGTCGGCTGCGGAAAGACGGAATTCCTGAAGGTCATGTTCCGCTTTGCACAGACCCATAACGTCCTGACGGCATCCAGTCAGATGATCCGGCTGGACTGCTCGGAGTACCTGGTCGATCCCAAGAGCTTCCACCGGAAGCTGTTTGATCCGGCCGATGGACTGATCTCCCATATGGAAGATCACTTCATTGTGCTGGAACAGGTGGATCGGCTTGCACAGGGGGAGCTGAAGGAACTCACAAGCCTGCTGCAGAACCGTGAAGGCGGCCTGCTGGCGGCGGTGATCAACGAGGCGTCGCAGGAGGCATCGGTCCAGAACGCTGCTGCAGGTTTCTTCCCGGCGCAGATCCGGCTGCCGGCGCTGTCGGAGTGGTCCCTGTCGGACCGGCTGAACCTCATCCGGCGCTTCTTTACACAGGAAGCCGGGTGCGTCGGCAAAAAGATCATCGTGGGTTCGGAGCTGCTGATCTGCCTGCTGCTTTATCCCTGCAGGGAAAACCTGCGCCAGCTGCACACGGATATCCGCATGGGCTGTGCCAATGCGTATATGCGCTGTTACGAGCAGAAAACCGACAGCTTGACGGTAACAGCCTCCGATATGCCGGACTACGTCCGGCGCGGGCTGCTCTCCATCAAGGAGCACCGGACCGAGATCGAGGAACTGATCCCGCAGAACTACAATTTTTCCTTTTCTTCCCAGGGAGTCCACGCACAGCGGCTGGAGAGTGCAGACATCAAAGACAACCTCTACCAGTACATTAACAGCCGCACCAGTGAGCTGCTGCAGCGGGGCATCCCGGCGGCAGATGTCAACGACCTGATCGTGCTGGACATCAACAATGCGTTCTCGCACTATTCCGGCGGTCTTGCCCGTCGGGTGGTGAACAAAAGCCAGCTGGCAAAGCTGGTGGATGACCGGTTGATCCGGCTGGTGGAAGCATTTCTGCAGCAGGCAGAACAGCATTTTTCACGGCTGTATCCGGCGGCGACCTTCTATGGCTTGTGCCTGCACCTGAGCAATGTTCTGCAGCACACCGACAGCGTGGAGCGCAGATTGACCAGCGATCAGCTGCTGCAAATCATCAACACCCATAAAAACGAATATGCCTTTTCCTCCCAGCTGATCACGAATGTGGAAAAAGAATTCAACGTCACCCTCCGTCCGGAGGAATCCGCATTCGTGGCGCTGTTCCTGTGTGAGGATGGGGCGGAGACGAACGACACCCGCCGTCCGGCTGTCCTGATCGCCATGCATGGGCGCGGGGTGGCCAGCGGCATTGCAGCCGTGGTCCGGTCCATCAGCGGAGGCGAGATCACCGCCTACGACATGGACCTGGACAAGGACCTGCAGCTGGTTTACAGCGAGCTGAAAAACCGCATTCTGGAGTGTGACTGCGAGCGCGGCATTCTTGCCATTTATGACATGGGCAGCTTCAAGCAGATGTTTGAGATGATCCAGCAGGAATGCGGCATCGTGATCTACGCCATTCAGGTACCCATCACGCTGATGGCCATTGAAGCCGCCCGCCTTGCCCCGAACACCGGCAGCCTGACCTCTCTGCGGGAGACACTGGCCGATGCGTTCCAGGACGTGTCTGCCCTGAGCGAGAGCCTGTTCTACCGCAGTGCTGCCAGCCGGGTGATCATCACCTGCTGTGCCAGCGGGCAGGGCGGTGCCGTTATCACCAAACAGTATCTGGAAAAGCATCTGGATCTGGAGGGTATCGACGTGATCCCTCTGGCCATCGCAGACCGGAAGCTCCTGATCCAGGAGATCAACCGCATCCGCGAGAAGCACCAGATTCTTTGCCTGATCGGCATCTATGACCCGCAGATCTACGGCCTGCCGTTCTACCCGGTCAACGAGGTGTACACGGCAGAGCTGTACACATTGGCAGACCAGCTCCACCTGAACATCAAAGGGGAGCAGGAACGCAGCAGCACCCGCAAGGTCATTCTGGACCATCTGAAAACCGAGTTCACCCATGTGGACGGCGAACGGATGGAACAGCTGCTTCCGGCGGTCATGAAACAGCTGCGCTGTCTGGCCGATGCCATGCAGCTGGAGCTGTCCATGGAGCAGGAAGTGGGGCTGATGGTGCACATCGCCTGCTGCTTTGAGCGGCTTGTGGCGGGCACCTGCAGCCCATCGAACCGCTGGGCGGATGAGATCCTGCAGGAGGATGCAATTCTCTACCAGAAGCTGCTGGAGATCCTTGCCTCGATGGAAACCGCCTTTGGCGTAAAGCTGCCGAAGGAAGAGTTTGCCAATATCATCGTGATCCTGAAGAAATTACAAAAATAAAGGAGTGACCCGTAAATGAAAAAGTATACGGCAGAGGACATTGTCATGAACCTTGTCTGCAACGGCGGCGACTGCCGCAGCAAGGCGCTGGAAGCCATTCAGGCGGCGCGCAAGGGCGACTTTGAGCAGGCGGATGCGCTGATGGCGCAGGCGCAGCAGAGCATGCATCTGGCACACAATTTCCAGACCGAGCTGATCCAGGCAGAGATGCGGGAGGACGAGTCGGAAAAGGCGGAGCTGAGCCTCTTGATGGTTCACGGGCAGGATCACCTGATGGACGGCATGGTCGTGTACGACCTGGCCAGTGAGATCATCGAGATCCTGCGGGAGCGCAAACTGTAACGTTCAGCAGGAATCCGTGTGCCGGAGCTGCCGCAGGGACAGCGGCCGTATCCCGGGGTGGTTTCCGGCACAGGGAGCTTGTTGTTGGTTAGATCCGGAACATCGGTTTTGATTTTTCACAGGAGGAAAAAAGGATGAAACACCTTAAAATCACCGTCGCCTGTGCAGGCGGTATGTCATCTTCTATGATCTGCAATAAGATCATTGCAGCAGCAGCCAAGAAGGGCTACGAGTGCGAATGCAAAGCATACGGCACCTCCGAGGTGGGCAAAGCGATCGAGGGCAGCGCAGTGCTGCTGATCGGTCCGCAGGTGGCTTTCCAGAAAGAAAAGCTGCAGCAGCAGTACCCGGATGTGCCCGTAGAGGTCATCAGCATGATGGACTACGGTATGATGAACGGCGAGAAAGTGTTCAACGATCTTGCTGCAAAATACGGCTGGTAAAGGAGGCCGCAGCAATGAGTGAGAAAAAGAGCTTTGTGGAAAAACTGATGCCTGCTGTGGGCAAGATGCAGGAGAATATCTATGTCAGTGCCATCACGGCCGGCATGATGAACGCCATGCCCGTGCTGATGGCAAGCGCCATTTTCCAGTTGGTCTACAGCTTCCCCATCCCGGCCTGGACGAACTTTTTGCAGAGTATCGGCCTGTATGGTCTGCTGACCACGGTCGTGAACGTCTGCAACCTGACCGCCCTGTTCATCGTGTTCGGCATCGGCCGTGCACTGGGCGACAAAAAGGGCGTGGACGGCGTGCAGTGCGGTCTGGCCGCCCTGCTCTGCTTCCTGATCATCACCCCGCTGGATGTGATGGAGACCGGCACCTACATCAACACCGGCAGCCTCGGCGCACAGGGCATCTTCACGGCCATCATCGTTGCCCTGGTTGCTCCGTCCCTCTACGCCTTCTGCATCCGAAAGAACATCGTGATCAAGATGCCTTCCGCCGTCCCGGAATTTGTTTCCAAGAGCTTTTCCGGTATCCCGGCTTCGCTGATTACGGTCGTGCCCTTCGTTGCCATCCGCGGCCTGTTCTCCATGACCAGCTGGGGCTCCTTCACCGGTTTCATCTATCAGGTAGTCCAGACCCCGCTTACCGCGCTGGGCAACTCGCTGCCGGCCCACCTGATCGCAATGTTTGTCTGCTGCTTCCTGTGGTGGTGCGGCATGCACGGCACGATGGTCGTGTTCGGTGCCTGCATGGCCATCTGGACCGCCCCCATGATCGAGAACCTGAATGCCTACAACGCAGGCCAGCCCATCCCCTATGTTCTCAGCTTGATGTCCTTCTTCATGATCGTTCAGTTCCTCGGCGGCCCCGGTTGCCTGTTCGGCCTGTATCTGAATCTTGCTTTTACCACCAAGAGCGAGCGCTATAAGGCAACGGGAAAAATGTGCCTGGTTCCCGGCATGTTCAACATCATTGAGCCGGTCGTCTATGGTCTGCCCATCGTGATGAATTCGGTTCTGCTGGTGCCGTTCTGCGGCCTGCCGGTGGTGCTGTATCTGGCTTATTATCTGCTGGCCAATGCCGGAATCATTGGCATCCCCTGCGTGTCTCTGCAGGTCATGTGCATCCCTGCACCGATCGCCGGCTTCCTGCTGGGCGGCGGCGTCCGCCTCGGCCTCTTCTGCCTGGCCTGCCTTGCCATCAGCTGTGTGGTCTATTACCCGTTTGTGAAGATCCTGGATGCCCAGGCTCTGAAGGAAGAACAGGCGAATGCAGCACAGAATGCTGCAGAGTAAAACACCCGGTCTGTTTTCCTGATATGTGCAGGAGCTGCCGCAGGCTGTTTTTCTGACCGGCTGCGGCGGCTTCCTTTTTTACATGGTTACCAACAAGGAGAGTAAATGATATGGCATTTCCGAAGAATTTTTTGTGGGGCGGCGACATCAGCGCTGCGCAGATCGAAGGTGCCTGGGATGAGGACGGCAAGTCTCCCACGGAGGCAGACTATCTTCTGGGGGCAGATAAGAACAGCATGCGTGTGGCCTGCTATCGGATGCCGGACGGCACCGAGGGCAAGGTTCCGGTGATGAGCGGCATGCTGCCCAAAGGGGCAAAGTACATCCTGAAGGATGGCGTTTTTTACCCCAACCACAAGGCAACGGATTTCTACCATCACTACAAGGAGGACATCGCCCTGCTGGGTGAGATGGGCTTCAGGGCGCTGAATCTCTCGATCTCTTGGGCACGCATTTACCCCTACGGTGTGGAAAAGGGCGTGAACCAGAAAGGCGTGGAGTTCTACCGCGATGTGCTCAAAGAGTGCCGGAAATATGGCATCGAGCCGGTGGTCACGCTGTACAAGTACGATATGCCGGCTTTTTACATCGAGGACTGGGGCGGCTGGTCGAACCGGAAGCTGATCGACGAATACGTCGAGTTTGCAAGGGTCTGCCTGACTGAGTACAAGGGTCTGGCCACCATCTGGAACACCTTCAATGAGATCAACGTTCCGCTGATGTTGTGCAAGATGGCCCACAAGACAACGGCCGATCTGCAGCGCGGCTATGAAGAGATCCACAATCAGCTGGTGGCCTCGGCAAAGGTGGTGCAGCTGGCTCATCAGATCGACCCGGACAACAAAGTCGGCTGCATGTGTGCAGGATTCTTTGCCTATCCGTATACCTGCGATCCCAACGACTTCCTGAAGCTGCAGCAGGAGGCGCAGGCGGGATTCTATCTGTTCTCGGATGTCTTTGTGCGCGGTTACTACCCCAGCTATGCAAAGTCGATCTTCGACAAGGAAGGCGTCGTGATGAATGTCTCCGAGGAAGATAAAGCAGACCTTGCGGCCGGTAAGGTGGACTACATGGCGTTCTCTTACTACAATTCCAGCTGCATCACGACCCATGAAGTGGATGCGACCGTAAAGGGCAACATGATGGGCAGCATCAAAAACCCCTATCTGGATGCCAGCGAATGGGGCTGGCAGATCGACCCGGTGGGCTTCAAGCGTGCCCTGCATGAACTGTACGACCGCTATCAGCTGCCGCTGCTTGTGATCGAAAACGGTCTGGGCGCACAGGACACGCTGGAAGCAGACGGCACCATCTACGACCCGTATCGTGTGGACTATATGAAACGCCACATTGCTGCCATGAAGGAAGCCGTGGAGGAAGGTGTTGACCTGATGGGCTACACGATGTGGTCCTGCATCGACCTGGTCAGCGCCGGCAGCGGTGAGCTGCGCAAGCGCTATGGCTTTGTCTATGTGGACGCCCACGATGACGGCACCGGCACCTTCAAACGTTACCGCAAGGACAGCTTCTGGTGGTACAAAAAGGTCATCGAGAGCAACGGCGAGGACCTGGGCTGAGCGCCCCGGCGGATGTCCTGAAATCCACGCAGGGTTCTGCGTGAGCGCCTGAAAAAGCACCAAGAAAGCATCAACTCCCGCTGGTTTCTGTAACAGGAAGCCAGCGGCTTTTGTGTATTCGGAGAATGGAATCACTCGGCGTATGTGCTGGCCTTCTGCGTCATCATCTGCATCGCCTTTGTGGGAATGTTGTTTCTCTTTCGACCGGTTGCTTGTCGATGTAATTCAATGCATTTCTTTTTGCGATCGCATCTCTATTTCATGAAAATGCCCCCATTCCGGTTGTCCGGAATGGGGGCATATATCAGAGCAGACGGGGGTGCTTTAAGCGTTACGGCTTTTTGTGCTCCGGGTTTTCGCAGCGGCTGTGGCAGGACGCACAGTTGCCGCCGCAGCCCTCACCCTTCCAGCCGCCGTTCTTGGAGATCCACACAACGGCCAGTGCAAACAGGACGGCCAGCACCAGCAGGGTGATAATTCCACGCAGTGTCAACATTTTAAAAACCTCTTTTCCTGCGGAACGTTTCCGCCCTCAGTATACACGATTTTGCCCCGGAGCGCAACCGGAATGCCGCACGGAAAAAATTTTGAAATTTTTGAAAATAGGGCTTGCAATTTGCCCGGGGCCGTGCTATAATAATCACGTTCCAATTCGAAACGCCAAACAAAACAACAAAATATGGAGGATTAGCTCAGCTGGTTAGAGCACCTGCATCACACGCAGGGGGTCTGGGGTTCGAGTCCCTAATTCTCCACCATACAGTTCGTACCCGAACCCGATTCTCTATGAGAAAGGGCTCGGGTACGTTTTTTGTTTACGGGAAGTCCTACGGCGAGAGTACGCAGAACGGTAAACAGGAGCAAGTAAAGGCAGGGTATCACCGTGGCGGTGGTATCCTGCCTTTTGTGCGATACCATCTCCGAAATCTTTTTCTTCACTTTTTCTCCTTCATGCAGAATCCCCCTGTCCATCCCGGCAGATGCCGGAACGGGCAGGGGGATTCTGGCTTGTTGAGCGGTTGTGTTAAATCAGGCCGAGGTGCACAAAGGCGTTGTGCAGGCCGTCTTTGTTCACATCGTCGGTCACATCGTCGTCGGCGGCTTTGGCTTCCGGGCCGCCGCTGCCCAGAGCCACGCTGTACCATAATCATAGAGGGTTTTGGACTCCGGAACAAGGGTGGAATCTGCCGAAAAACAACGGCTGAGGTTGGTACAGTTGCACAAAGGCGCGCGGCCCTGCAAAGAAGCTGTAAAATTTGCGGGGCGGGGTTGACGAACGGCTCCGGCCGTGGTAAAGTAATGGGCGGAAAAGGCCAAAGTGCCTTTTTACGACAGAAAAACGAGGTGGTCGTCATGGAACCTGCTGGAAGCAGCGGCAGTTTATATCCCCGATCAAAGAACCAGACGGCAGCCTTTTTGCATGCCGGAGAACGGCCCGGCTGTGCGTGAGAACGCACGGTGTGTTTGCCTTCCCCGGAAATGAAAGTGTCCGCTGCCGCCTGGTAAAAAAGGAGGCAGCTTTTTTATGTCTGAAATTTCGATCAATACCCTCAAGACCATGCTGGCGAATCTGGATGACGCCAAAAAATACCAGAGCCTGCGGGATGTGATGGAGACCCTGCCGGCTCCCGACCTGGCCGCCGTGTTCGAGGACCTGCCGGCCGAAAAGCTCCCGGTGCTGTTCCGTCTGTGCCCCAAGGATCTGGCGGCGGATGTATTCACCGAGCTGACCCCTGCCACCCAGCAGAAGCTGATCGACGGCCTGACCGATACCGAGCTGAAGGCCGTGGTGGACGAGCTGTGCGTGGACGATGCGACCGACCTTGTGGAGGAGATGCCGGCCAATGTGGTCAAGCGCATTCTGAGCCAGGCCGACCCCGCAACCCGCCGCATGATCAACGAACTGCTCCAGTACCCGGAGGACTCTGCCGGCGGCGTGATGACCACCGAGCTGATGGAGCTGCGCCCGGACATGACGGTGGCGCAGGCCATGGAGGCCATCCGCCAGAACGGCTTTGACAAGGAGACCATTAACAACTGCTATGTGACCGACGGCAGCCGCAAGCTGGTGGGTGTGGTGTCGCTGCGGGCGCTGGTGCTGGCCAAGGACACCGCAGAACCCATCCGGGACCTGATGGACACCAATGTGGTCAGTGTGACCACCACCACCGACCAGGAGGATGTTTCCCACCTGTTTGAAAAATACGGCTTTCTGGCCATTCCGGTGGTGGACGCCGAAAACCGGCTGGTGGGCATCGTGACCATTGACGATGCCATCAGCATCCTGCAGGACGAGGCCAGCGAGGATATCGCCAAGATGAACGCCATCGGCCCGTCCGACAAGCCCTACTTCAAGCAGAGCATGTGGGACCTGTACAAGAGCCGTGCGCCCTGGCTGCTGTTTTTGATGATCAGCGCCACCTTCTCCAGTCTGGTCATCCGGGGGTATGAGGACGCACTGGCCGCCGTGACCGTGCTGACGGCGTACATCCCCATGCTGACCGATGCCGGCGGCAACGCGGGCAGTCAGAGCACCTCCACCATCATCCGCGGCATGGCGGTGGGCGAGATCCAGCCCCACGACCTGCCCCGCATCCTGTGGAGGGAGAGCCGGGTGGCCCTGCTGTGCGGCGCAACGCTGGCGGTGTGCAACTTTGCAAAGCTGCTGCTGTTCGACAAGGTGACCGCTCCGGTGGCACTGGTGGTGTGCCTGACCCTGATCTGCACCATCCTGCTGTCGCAGCTCATCGGCGGCATTCTGCCCGTGGCGGCAGAAAAACTGCATGTGGACCCGGCCGTGATGGCATCGCCGCTGATCACCACCATCGTGGATGCCACCACGCTGCTGATCTACTTCAATGTTGCAAAGATCGTGCTGCATCTGTAAGCGCAGAGCAGAACGTTACGACCCCCGGAAGCTGTACGCTGCCGGGGGTCATGTTGCTTTTAAAAACAGGAAAAACGTCCTCTTTGCATGGAAACTTGTTGCACGGTACAACTTATAAAGTCGTACTCTTTCGACAAAAACTTCCAAAAACGCATTATTTTGTTTCTGAACTGTGGACATTTTGTGACGATTCGTGCTAAAATGAAACCTGTTCCTCTTCTGCCGCCGCAACCGGCAGAAGCAACAAAAGAACGGAGGTTTTTTTCATGTTAGAAAATGTCTTTCATCTGAAGGAAAACCACACCGATGCAAAGACCGAGATCATGGCAGGTATTACCACCTTCATGACTATGGCCTACATCCTTGCGGTCAACCCCAACATCCTGTCGGCTTCCGGCATGGACTCGGAGGCTGTGCTGATCGCCACCGCACTGGCATCCTTTGTGGGCACGGCCCTGATGGCTCTGCTGGCCAACTACCCGTTTGCTCTGGCCCCCGGCATGGGTCTGAACGCCTATTTCTCCTACACGGTCGTGCTGACCATGGGCTACAGCTGGCAGCTGGCCCTGATGGCCGTGTTTGTGGAGGGCATCATTTTCATCGTGCTGTCCCTGACCAATGTGCGTGAGGGCATCTTCAACGCCATCCCCATGACCCTGAAGAGCGCGGTCAGCGTGGGCATCGGCCTGTTCGTGGCCTTTGTCGGCCTGCAGAACGCCAAGCTGATCGTGAACAGCGACTCTACGCTGGTCACCTACCAGCACTTCAAAGGCGAGACCTTCCACAGCGTGGGCGTGGGTGCCATCCTGGCCCTCATCGGCGTGGCCATCACCGCCATCCTGCTGGTGAAGCGTGTGAAGGGCGGCATCCTGTACGGCATCCTGATCACCTGGGTGCTGGGCATCCTCTGCGAGGTTACCGGCATCTATGTGCCCAATGCGGATGCGGGCATGTACAGCGTGATCCCCACCGCTTTTGTCAGCTTTGACTTCTCGGCCCTGGGCAAGACCTTTGGTCAGGTGTTCAAGACGGATTTCTCCCACTTTGACTTCCTGAACTTCTTTGCCGTCATGTTCTCCTTCCTGTTCGTGGACCTGTTTGACACCCTGGGCACCCTGATCGGCGTGGCATCCAAGGCCGACATGCTGGACGAGGACGGCAAGCTGCCCCACATCAAGGGTGCTCTGATGGCAGACTCCATTGCCACCTGCGCCGGTGCTGTGCTGGGTACTTCCACCACCACCACCTTTGTGGAGAGCGCTTCCGGCGTGACCGAGGGCGGCCGCACCGGCCTGACCAGCATGACCACTGGTGTGCTGTTCCTGTTGGCTACCATCTTCAGCCCGCTGTTCCTGACCATCCCCAGCTTTGCAACGGCTCCGGCTCTGATCATCGTGGGCTTCTACATGATGGGCTCCGCGGTCAAGATCGACTTCAACGACCCCAGCGAGGGCATCCCCGCCTTCCTGACCATCCTGGCCATGCCCACTGCGTACAGCATCTCTGAGGGCATTGCCATTGGTGTGATCTCCTGGACCATCATCAATGTGGTCACCGGCAAGGCCAAGGAAAAGAAGATCAGCCCGCTGATGTATGTGCTGACCGTGCTGTTCATCCTGAAGTACATCTGCCTGTAAGGCTCCATACAAACACAAAGCAAAAAGCTGCTGCCTTCCCGCAAAGGGAGGGCAGCAGCTTTTTTGTCTGTGGAGCTTATTGGTGCCGACGGGGGCGGATGTGCACCTCGGGAATGGCCACGTTGTCGTAATGGATGGGGTCCTCGGCGTGAGGATGCTCTCCGGTGGCATGAGAGGTGTCTTCTGCGGGGTGGTGTACCTTGCCGGTATGGACCTCCGGCAGAGCCACCGTTTCCTCCGAATGAGACTTGTCCGGCTTGCTCCAGATCTTTTGTTGGAACCACATCTTCAGGTGGTGTTTCAGCGACATGATGATGCTCCTTTCCCGGTGTGCGGGGCACACCGAAAGTTCAAGACAGGATCAGATAAAGTTGATGAATACCGTAATGACAAGGCTGTTGATGAAATCCGCGAACAGACTGCCCACCAGCGGGATGAGCAGATAGGCCTTGACGGAAGGGGAATACTTGTCGCACACGGCCTGCATGTTGGCCATGGCGTTGGGGGTGGCACCCATGCCGAAGCCGCAGGTGCCGGAAACGATGACGGCCGCGTCGTAGTCGCGGCCCATGACGTTGTACACGATCACAAAAGAATACAGGATCATGAACAGGGTCTGACCGGCCAGCAGCACCACCAGCGGCAGAGCCAGCTCGGCCAGCTGCCAGATCTTCAGGGTGATCATGGCCATGCCAAGGAAGAGCGACAGGCAGATGCCGCCGATGTCGTTGATCTCGCCCATATATACCGTGAACTTGCCGCCGTATTCGCCCAGATTGCGGATGCAGGCGGCGGCGATCATGGCACCGATGTAGATGGGAAAGGTCATGCCGGTCAGGCTGAGCAGCTTGCTCAGCACCGTGCCGATGCCCATGGCGATGATCAGCTGGAAGCTGGCGGCGGGGTACATGCTGCTGTGACGCTCGTGCTTGATCTCTTCTTCCACCAGCAGGCTGTCGTCCTCGGGCACGATGGTGTCCAGCAGGTGGTGGCGCTCAATGAGCATCTTGCCGAGCGGGCCGCCCATCATGCTGCCGGCGATCAGGCCGTAGGTGGCGGCGGCGGTGCACAGGGTGGTGGCACCCTTGATGCCAAAGTCCTCCAGCACCGGGCCAAAGGCACCGGCGGTGCCGTGGCCGCCCACCATGGGGATGGAGCCGGTGCAAAGGCCCACCAGCGGGTCCACATCCAGCAGGTTGGCCAGCCCAACGGCCAGGAAGTTCTGGCTGACGATCAGCACGATGACGACGCCCAGGAACACGATCATGGCCTTGCCGCCGCTTTTCAACACCTTGAGGTTGGCCTGAAAGCCCACCGAGGTGAAGAACATGACCATGCACACCTCTTTGAGGGTGTCGTCAAAGGTGAACTCTGCCACGCCGGTCATATAGCAGATGCAGGTGAAAATGGCAAACAGCACGCCGCCGATGACCGGCGCGGGGATGCAGAATTTATCCAGCAGGCGTACCCGTTCCCGCAGAAACTTGCCCAGCATCAGTACCAGCACCGCAAGGGCCAGGGTCTGATACATATCCAATTCGATCTTCATTGCTTTCCCTCGATTTCCCGGCAGATTCAGTCCACCGTAATTCCGGCCTGCTTATACCAGGCCGCTGCGCCTGCGTGGAAGGGGATGCCAACGCCCTCTACTGCGTCGGTCTCCGGGTCCAGTGCAAGGCCAAGCTGCTCTTCCAGCGCTTCCCGGCTGGAGAACAGCAGTTCGGTGAGCTGCTGCACCTGCTTTGCGGGCAGAGAATCGCTGGCCAGCAGAACAGCTTTGACGCCCACGGTCTGCACGTCGGCGTCCTGGCCGGGATAAGTGCCGGCCGGGATGGTGACCTTACGGTAGGCGTTGTAGCTGCTCAGCAGGCGCTGCGCCGCGGTGCCGTCCACATTCAGCAGGCGGATGCCGCATTCGCCTGCCAGCTCGGTGACCACCGGGCTGGGAGTGCCGACTGTGATGACGATGGCGTCGATCTTACCGGCCTTGAGCTGGTCGGCAGCGTCGGTATAGTTCAGGTTGATGGTGTCCACCAGGCGGTCGTTCAGGCCGTAGGCAGACAGGATCTGAAGGGCATTCTGCTCGGAGCCGGATTCCTCCGCGCCGATGCTCACGGTTTTGCCCTGCAGGTCCTCGATGGACTGGATGTCCGAGTCGGCCCGCACGATGACCTGACAGGCCTCGGTGTACAGGGCTGCTACCGCGCCGAAGCCGCGGATGTCCTCCTCCTCTGCAAAAATGCCGGTCTGGTTGTAGGCGTCCTGTGCGAGGTCGGCCTGCGCAATGGCCAGCTGCAGGTATTCGCCGGTGAGCAGGCGCAGGTTGGCGGCCGAACCGGCGGTGGTCCGGAGCTCGATGGTGCCGTTGGAAGTCTCGTTTTCCAGCGCGGCAAACTGCTCACCAAAATTGTGGTAGACACCACCCTCGCCGGCAACGCCAAAGCGCAGACGCTTGACCGTCTCGGCGGCAGAGCAGCCGGTGAGCAACAGTGCGGCCAACATACAACCGGCCAGCAGTGCCGCGATCCATTTGCGTTTCATACTTTTATACACCCCTTTTTCCGCTGCCGCAAACCCGGCAGCTTCTTATTATCGCAAGGCTGGAAATTAGCGCAACAGTAGCAGCATATCTGCGATATGCAAACCAACGTTGTTGCTGTTGCATTAAAAAGTTGGCTTGCTATAAATTATAGTCATACTGCGGATGAAATGCAATCATTTTTGCAAAAGTATGCAGCGAAGAAGCGTTGGGCAGGGCATCAAAAAAGGCTCCTCCGTTTCCGGAGGAGCCGGACAGATTCAGCCGCCGAACAGGCCAAAGAAGCTGGTGTGGGTCACGCCCAGGATCAGAAACAGGGCGATGAGCGCAAACAGCACCCCGATGATGATGTCCATCTGATGGACGGTGAGGGGAAAATGATCGTAGAGCTTTTCCTTGGGATTGACAAAGTTCTTGTCGCCGTTGTCAAGCAGGGACTTTTTGCCCTGTTCAAAGTCGGCCCGCTGACCGGCAAGCTCGGCCTGCTCTTGTGCCAGCTGTGCTTCGCGGGCAGCCAGAACGGCTTCGCGCCGGGCAAGCTCTGCCTCGCGCTCGACAGGGGTGAGGTCTTTTTGTGCCATACTGCACCTCCTGATGGTTGTTGCTTTTATGATAGCACACAAACATGAACAAAAAACGGGGCCGTCCGCCCAAAAGGCAGACGGCCCACAGAAGAGAGGGCTTACTTCTTAGCCAGGTACTTGCGGATATCAATGGCCACAGCCACGATGATGACAAGGCCCTGGACGATGTAGGTGTAAGAGGAGTTGACGTTCATGAACTGCAGAGCGACCTTCATCAGCTCAAAGACCAGAACGCCGACCAGAACGCCGGGCACGGTGCCGACGCCGCCGGTGGTGGAAACACCGCCGATGGTGCAGGCTGCGATGGCGTCCAGCTCATAGCCCTGTGCGGTGTTGACGGATGCGCCGCCGGACTTTGCAGCCAGCAGGCAGCCTGCCAGACCGAACATGCAGGAAGCCAGGATGTAGATGCGGATCTTGGTGGCGTTGACGTTGACACCGGCCACCTCAGCAGCAGCTTCGTTGCCGCCGATGGCGTACATGTACTTGCCGTGACGGGTCTTGTTGTACAGGAACCAGAAGCACGCGGCCACGACCAGAGCGATCCAGATCAGCACGGGGATGCCGATGATGGTGTTGGAGGCCAGGGAGGTGAAGTTCTTGTTCAGGGAGCCAATGGGGGTACCGCCGGTGTACACCAGGCAGATACCGTAGACCACCTGCTGCATGCCCAGGGTTGCGATGAAGGGCTGCACCTTCAGGTAGCTGACCACCAGACCGTTGCACAGGCCGATGATGGCGCAGATGGCGATGACCAGGATGAACACCACCGGGGTGGGCAGGGTGTGCATGTTGGGGTAGAACTTACCGGATGCGCCCTCGGTCTGCGCAAAGATGCAGGCCAGGCAGGCGGCAAAACCAGCCAGACGACCGGCCGACAGGTCGTTGCCGGTGGTGATCAGGCAGCCGGAAATACCCAGTGCGATGATGTAGCGGATGGACACGTTCTTGAACAGGTTGATCATGTTCGTGCCCGAGAAGAAGTTGGGATGCATGATGCCGACGATCAGGGACACGGCCAGCATCATCACGATAATGGCGTTGTTGCTGAGCCATTTGGTCACAGCCTTGCCATTCAATTTTTTGGTAGCTTCCACGATAGACAGCCTCCTTATTTACTGATTCGCCGCAGCGGTGGGTGCGGTCTCGAACTGGGTGGCCAGAGCCATGATGTTTTCCTGGGTGGCGTCCTTGCCGTCGATGAAGCCGGTAATGCGGCCATCGCACATGACCATGACACGGTTGGACATACCAATAATCTCGCTCATTTCAGAGGAAATCATGATGATGCTCTTGCCCTGCTTGGCCAGCTCGGCAATGATGCAGTAGATCTCGTACTTGGCACCGACGTCGATGCCGCGGGTGGGCTCGTCCAGGATCAGCACATCGGGGTTGTTGGCCAGCCAGCGGGCGATCAGCACCTTCTGCTGGTTGCCGCCGGACAGGCTCTTGATCTGGGTCTTGGGGCTGGGCACCTTGATGGCCATCTTCTCTTTGTTGGTGGCCACCAGATCCAGGATCTTCTTGTTGTCCAGCATGATGGGGCCCTTGCGCAGGGCGTCCAGCGAAGCGATGGAGATGTTGTCGGCCACGCTCAGCACACCCATGATGCCGGTGGCGCGGCGGTCCTCGGTCAGCAGAGCCACGCTCTTCCGGATGGCGTCGCGGGGCTGCTTGATGGTGACCTCTTCGCCCTTGATCCACACCTTGCCGGAGGTGTGGGCACGCAGGCCGAAGATGCCTTCCATCAGTTCGGTACGCTGGGCACCCACCAGACCGGCCACGCCCAGGATCTCACCCTTTTTCAGCTCAAAGCTGCAGTGGCGGAAGGAGCGGGGATGGATGGAGGTGAAGTCCTCCACCTTCATCATCACTTCGTCGGAGGGATGATTCTCCAGCGGGGGGAACAGGTTGGACAGCTCACGGCCGACCATCTTGGCGATGATCTGCTCCTTGGTCATGTCCGCCACTTCCCACTTGCCGATGTACTGGCCATCGCGCATGATGGTGACTTCGTCGGCGATGACCTTGATCTCGTCCATCTTATGGCTGATGTAGACCAGTGCGACGCCCAGAGCCTTCAGCTCCCGCATGATGCGGAACAGGGATTCCACTTCGTTTGCGGTCAGGGAGGAAGTGGGCTCGTCCAGGATCAGCACCTTGCAGTTTGCGGAAACGGCCTTGGCGATTTCCACCATCTGCATCTGAGCGATGCTCAGGGAGCCGAGCTTTGCATGGGGGTTGATGTCCAGCTTCAGCTTCTTGAGCAGCTCCTCGGTGTCCTTGTACATTTTGGGGTGATCCACCACGGTGATGGGGCCATAGCTCTTGGTGGGGTAGCGCCCCAGCCAGATGTTCTCGGCCACGGTACGGGCCGGGATGGGCTGCAGCTCCTGATGCACCATGGCAATGCCGCGGTTCAGTGCATCCAACGGGGTGGGGATGGTGACTTTTTCGCCTTCGTATTCGATCTCGCCCTCGTCCATCTTGTAAATGCCGAACATGCATTTCATCAATGTGGACTTACCGGCGCCGTTTTCACCCATCAGCGCCATGACCTTGCCCGGGCGAAGCTCCAGCTGTGCGTGATCCAGCGCTTTGACGCCGGGGAAGGTCTTGACCACGCCTTTCATTACCAGACGGTATTCTGACATTCCGCAGAAGCCTCCTTTTCTTTTTTTCAGGCCGCAGAAAAACCTTTTTTCAAAACAAGGCGCGTGCGCGGAGAAGGATTTCTCGAACGCACGCGCTTTATAGCTTTTATCAAGCCGTCAAGGTCCACTGCGTACCTTGCATTTGCAATCGGGGAACTTTGGTCTTACTTCACATACTGAGATGCGTTGTCCTTGGTGACCTTGACATAGTCGACCCAGTAGTACTGCTCGACAGCGGAGCCTTCGACGTACAGCTTGGTAGCATCGGCAGCTGCGGTGGCCTGGCCCACGTCATCGTTCAGCACGGTACCGGTCATGTTGCCGTCCAGAACGTCCTGAACAGCCTCGGCCAGTGCATCGACGCCGACCAGATAGATGTCCTTGCCGACGGTGCGGCCGGCCTGCTGGATGGACTGCAGAGCGCCCAGTGCCATTGCGTCGTTGTTGCAGAACACGACTTCGATCTTATCGCCGTACTGAGACAGAGCGTTTGCAACGTCCTGCTGAGCAGTGGTCTGATCCCAGTTGTCCAGGTATTCGTACAGGCACTCGACTTCCTTGCCGGCATCGGTCAGAGCCTTGATGGAGTACTCGGTGCGGTACTGAGCGTCGATGTTCTCGGGGTCGCCCTTGCACATAATGTAAGTGATCTTGCCGTCGCCGTTGATATCGCCCTGGGTCTCGGTCTCCAGGATCAGCTGGCCCTGGTAAGTACCGGACTGACGTGCGTCAGCACCGACGTAGCAGCACTTGCCTGCGTAAGAATCCAGAACGCTCTTGTCGGGCTCACGGTTGATGAACACGATGGGAGTGCCAGAAGGAGAAACGGTGTCCACGATGGTCTGTGCGGAAGTGGTCTGCACGGGGTTGATGACCAGGACATCGACACCCTGCTGCAGGAAGGTGTTGATCTGCTCGGTCTGGGTGTTCTGGTCGTTCTTGCCGTCCATGATGGTGACGGAGTAGCCCATGTCCTTCAGGTACTCTTCCAGATCGGTGCGGTACAGGGTCATGAAGTTATCAGCGAACTGATAGATGCAGACACCGATGTTGGCAGAGCCGGCAGCAGAAGCAGCGGTGCTGGAAGCAGCAGCGGAAGAAGCAGTGGAAGCAGCAGTAGAGCTGGAGGAACCGCCACATGCGGTCATGGCAGCGGTTGCGCCCACGACAGCAGAAGCCTTCAGGAAGTCACGACGAGAAATCATTTTCATAATTGTGTTCTCCTTCATTCGTATCATAGCAATTTCACAGGCGCATTTATTGCACACACCTGGATTTCCTGCTTGTATTATAACCGCCTGCGAAGCGGTCTGCAAGAGAACAAGTCCACAAGAATCTGAGATTTCTTTTGTGCTGTTTCAACAAAAGGAATTTTCAAAGGACAAAATAATTTCCGTAACAAGCACAATTTTTCATAAACGTGCAACTTCTGGATAAATCGGTCGGAGCAGGGTCGGATTTCTTTCAAAAAGATTACAAAATGTTGCATGACACGGTTCGACCCTTCCGGACAGAAACCGTGCAGCTCCCGGAAATTACCGGGAGAACTGAAAAAACTTTTCAACTGTGGGGACTTTCCGGCAAACCGCTGCCGGGCAGCGCGCCCCGCAGTTTTTTTGCGCTCCGGACGGAATTACTGCAAACGGATTTCTGGGAGAAAAAACAGCTTTTTCTGAAAGATGCGATAGAACGGAGCTTTTTAAGACTCAAAATTATACGATTTGAAAAAATAGCGCTTAAAAATACGAAATGGCCCTAAAAAAGCACACACTGTTGCGGCAGCACGAGGCGTGGTAAGCTGTTGACATAGCCCGGAGCCGCCGGGCAGAAAGGAGGAACCAACACGAACCATGGGGCAGAGGAAAACGTCCAGGGGGCTGGACAGCCTGAGCCGGGCCACCGACATCCTGAGCACGCTTCTGGCACAGCAGGTGCGGGAGCTGAATGCCCGGCAGCGGGAGAACCGCCGCAGCGGGGCAGAGGACCCCGGGACGATGAAGGGCCTGAAGGAGGCCACGGCGGTGCTGAAGGATCTGGCTGCGGTGGCGCGGTCGCTGAACGACCAGGGCGTGCAGGCGGAAGGAACGGAGAGCGGTGTGGTGCTGCTGCCGCGGGTGGAGGAGGAAGAACCGTGAACACAGAGGAACACCGGACCCCAGTGGTGTGGCGGCCCCAGCCCCGGCAGGCCGAGTTCATGCGAAGGCCGGAGCCGGAAGCACTGTACGGCGGCGCGGCCGGCGGCGGAAAAAGCGATGCATTGATCATCGAGGCACTGCGTCAGGTGGATATTCCGCATTACAGAGCGTTGATCCTGCGCAAAACATACCCGCAGTTGTCGGATCTGGTGGACAAAAGCCAGATGTACTACCGCCGGGCCTTTCCGCAGGCGCAGTACAACGCCACGGCCCATGTGTGGAACTTCCCCAGCGGGGCCAAGATCTACTTTGGCTCCATGCAGTATACCAAGGACCGCACCAGTTACCAGGGCAAGGCCTACGACTTCATCGGCTTTGATGAGCTGACCCATTTTGAATGGGAAGAGTACAGCTACATGATGAGCCGCAACCGCCCCACCGGGCCGGGCACCCGGGTGTACATGCGGGCCACCACCAACCCCGGCGGCATCGGCCACGGGTGGGTGAAGGCGCGGTTCATCACCCCGGCCCCACCCGGCACGCCCATCGTGGAGGAATACACGGTGCGGCGGCCGGACGGCACCGAACAGAAGCTGCAGCGGGCAAGGGTGTTCATCCCTTCCAGCATTTTCGACAACCCGGCTCTGCTGCAGAACGATCCCGGTTATCTGGCCAGCCTGGCTGCCATGCCGGAAGCGGAAAAGCAGGCACTGCTCTATGGCAGCTGGGACAGCTTTTCCGGCCAGGTGTTCACCGAGTGGCGCAACGACCCGGCCCACTATCAGGATCAGCGCTGGACCCACGTCATTGCCCCGTTTGCCATCCCGAAGCACTGGCAGATCTACCGGGGGTTCGATTTCGGGTTTTCCAAGCCGTTCTCGGTGGGGTGGTATGCGGCCGATGAAGAGGGGCGGCTCTACCGCATCAAGGAGCTGTACGGCTGCACCGGCCGCCCCAACGAGGGCCTGCGCATTGACCCGGTGGAACAGGCCCGGCGCATCCGGGAGGCGGAGCAGAACGACCCCGTGCTGCGGGGGCGGGTGATCCATGGCGTTGCCGACCCGGCCATCTTTGATGAGAGCCGGGGCGAAAGCATCGCGGCCATGATGGAGCGGAGCCCCAACTTCCTGCACTGGAAGCCCGGCGACCACACCCGCCTTGCGGGAAAGATGCAGTTCCACTACCGGCTCAACTTTGACGCCGACGGCCGCCCGATGCTGCAGGTGTTCAATACCTGCAAACACTTCATCCGCACGCTGCCGAACCTCGTGTACGACGAGAGCAACGTGGAGGATATCGACACCCGGCAGGAGGACCACATTTATGATGAGTGCCGGTATGTGCTGATGGAGAACCCCATCAGCCCGCCGGCCCGGCGCACGGCCCTGCCGCCGCCGGATGACCCGCTGGACCTGCACCGGCAGGCAAGATTTTACAGGATCTGAAGGAGAAGAACGATGGACGATTATCAGAACGAAGCGATGCCGGTGGGTGCGGCGGAGGTGGCTGCGGCCACACAGACCCTGCAGCGTTACAAGGCCGGCAAGGCGGCACTGGACAGGCGCCTGGTGGACAACGAACTGTGGTTCCGCATGGGGCACTGGAAGAACTACCAGAACCCCATGATGCCCGGCAAGGCGCAGCCCAGCAGTGGATGGCTGTTCAACAGCATCGCCAACAAGCACGCCGATGCCATGGACAACTACCCGGAACCCAATGTGCTGCCCCGTGCAGCGGACGATGAGGCAACCGCGCGGGCACTTTCCAGCGTGCTGCCGGTGGTGCTGGAACAGGCAGATTACGAGCAGGTGTACAGCGACTGCTGGTGGCGCAAGCTCAAGCAGGGCACCGGGGTCACCGGTGTGTTCTGGGACCCGGCAGCCCGGGGCGGCGTGGGGGATATTGCGGTGCGGGCCATGAACTTGCTGATGCTCTACTGGGAGCCGGGCGTAGCGGATATCCAGGACTCACCGGATTTTTTCAGCCTGAGCCTGGAGGACACCGCACAGCTCACGGCCCGCTACCCACAGCTGGCAGGCCACACCGCCGGGGTGCTGGATGTGCCCCGTTACATCCACGAGGACGGCGCGGACACCGTTTCCCGCAGTGTGGTGGTGGACTGGTACTATAAGCGCCCGGACGAAAGCGGCCGCATGGTGCTGCACTACTGCAAGTTCTGCAACGGGGTGGTGCTGTACGCCAGCCAGAACGACCCGGCACTGGCACAGCGGGGCCTGTACGACCACGGGCAGTACCCCTTCGTATTCGATCCGCTGTTCATGGAAGAGGACAGCCCGGCGGGTTTTGGCTACATCGACGTGATGAAGGATTGCCAGACCGCCATCGACCAGATGAACCATGCCATGGACGAGAACGTGCTGCTGTCGGCCCGGCAGCGCTATGTGCTCAGCGACACCGCCGGGGTCAACGAAGAAGAGCTGGCCGACCTGAGCCGGGACATCGTGCATGTGGTGGGCCGTCTGAACGACGACAGCTTCCGCCCGCTGCAGACGGCCGGTCTGCAGGGCAGCAGTCTGAGCTACCGTCAGAGCCGCATCGAGGAGCTGAAGGAGATCAGCGGCAACCGCGACATGACCCAGGGCGGCACCACCGGCGGTGTGACGGCAGCCAGTGCCATTGCGGCCCTGCAGGAAGCCGGAAGCAAACTGAGCCGTGATATGCTCAAGAGCGCCTACCGGGCCTTCTCCCGCCAGTGCTGCCTGATGATCGAGCTGATGCGGCAGTTCTATGATGAACAGCGCATCTTCCGCATCGTGGGGCCCAGCGGTGAGAACCAGTTTTTGCCCTTCTCGGCGGCAGCCCTGCGCCCGCAGCCGGTGCACGAGGTGGGCGGCGTGGAGCTGGGCAGCCGGGAGCCCATTTTTGACATCGTGGTCAGCGCGGCCAAGAAGAGCACCTTCAGCCGCCTGAGCCAGAACGAGACGGCAAAGGAGTGCTATCAGCTGGGCTTTTTTGCCCCCGCCAATGCCGACGCGGCCTTGGCGGCGCTGGAAATGATGGACTTTGAGGGCATCGAGAAGGTGCGCCAGCGGGTGCGGCAGAACGGCACACTGGCCCAGAAGCTGGCACAGCTGCAGCAGGCGGTCCCGCCGCAGACCAGCACCGGTGGTGCGGTGCTGCCCGGCAGTCTGCCGGTGGCCGCTGCGGCCCGCGCCATGAACGTGAAACTGTAAGGAGGTGAAACAAGAATGATGAAAGTATGTTACAGCGAACTGGATGGCCCCGAGGGCCTGAGCTGCCGACTGGAGGCTGCCGGACATGCAGGCTTTGCCCCTGCCGGGCAGGACATCGTGTGCGCCGGGGCAAGCACCCTGATGCAGGCACTGGTGTACCTGCTGGCCGGGGAAGAAAATGCCCGTGCCGACGCCTGGGAGGAACCGGACGGGCCGCGTCTGGCCGTGCAGGCCGACGCACCCTGTGCCGCATGGGTGCAGGGTGCCTTTGAGCTGGCCAAGGCGGGGTTCACCCTGCTGGCCGAGCGCTACCCGGACAACGTCCGCTTTGCGGATGTGAGCCGCCGGGGCGAACAGAGCATGATGGACCTGCAGATGTTTGCAGAAGAGGCAGCGCCTGCGGCCCCGGCCCTGAGCCCGGCACAGGCCCGGCAGGCCGTTGCCTCCGGGACGATGGAACCGGGGGAGAAAACTGCGCAGCCGGTGCCGGAAGCAAAACCGGATCCGGAGCCGACCGAACCGGAGACGCCCCAGCCAGAGCTGCCCCGCCCGGCGGTGCCGCCCCTGCCGCTGCAGGCCCGAAACGCGGTGCGGGAGCTGCATGCCCGCTGGGCGGCTGAGGAAGCCGACCTGCGCCGCAGCCAGCCGGAGTTCCGCCTGCAGGAGGAGCTGAAGAACCCGGAGATGCGCCGCCTGATGCAGCTGCCCGGCATGCGGATGCAGGACGCCTACCGTCTGGCCCACTACGACGAGAGCCTGCACCGTGCGGCACAGGCCGTGGAGCAGGGCGTGGTGCAGCGCATCCAGCAGCGGGCCGCCCGCCCCGCAGAAAACGGCATCCGCCCCGGTGGTGCGGCCACGGTGCACCCGGATGTGGCCAGCATGACCCGCGCCCAGCGCGAAGCCTTGGAGCGCCGTGTGCTGCACGGTGCTCAGATCGAACTGTAAACCCGACAAGAGAAAGGAAAAACGTATGATGAACTTCAACATCCAGCTGTTTGCCGACAACCTGCAGAACACCACGGCCACCATGTCCAAGGAGATGAAGACCTTCTATGAGAAGCGTCTCATCGACCAGGCAGAGCCGCGTCTGGTGCATGACCAGTTCGCGGATTACTACCCGGTGCCCCAGAACGGCGGCAAGACCATCGAGTTCCGCAAGTATGACAGTCTGCCCAAGGCCACCACGCCCCTCACCGAGGGCGTGACCCCCAACGGCCAGGCCCTGAACGTGACCACCATCACCAGCGACCTGCACCAGTACGGCGGCTGGACCCCGCTGACCGACGTGCTGCAGATGACCGCCATTGACAACAACGTGGTGCAGGCCACCCGTGTGCTGGCCAGCCAGGCGGGCCGCACCATGGACAGCATCACCCGCGATGTGCTGGCCGGCGGCACCAATGTGATCTATGCACCCAAGCAGGCCGCCGACGGCACCGAGACCGCCGTGACCAGCCGCAAGACGCTGGACAAGAGCTGTACCCTGACCCCCAAGCTGTTCTTCCAGGCAGCGGCCCAGCTGGGTGCCATGAACGCCGACCCCATCGGCGACAGCTATATTGCCATCATCCACCCCTATGCGGCCTATGACCTCAAGACCTGCAAGGAGTTCATTGAGGTGCATAAGTACGCCGACCCGGACACCATGTTCCGCGGCGAGATCGGTAAGCTGGGCAACATCCGCTTCATCGAGACCAGCGAGGCCAAGATCTGGAAGGATGAGACCTGCCCCACCGGCTTGGCGGTGTTCGGCACCCTGGTGCTGGGTGCCCATGCCTACGGTGTGACCGAGCTGGAGGGCGGCGGCCTGGAGCACATCGTCAAGCAGCTGGGCTACGGCGACGACCCGCTGAACCAGCGCGCTTCGGTGGGCTGGAAGGGCATGCGTGCTGCCGAACGTCTGGTGGAGCAGTACATGGTGCGCATCGAGAGCGTGTCCAGCTACTCGGCCAACGCCGCCGCAAACTGAGGAGGTGTGCAGGATGACAGAAAAGAACGTGCGCATCCGGTTGTTCAAGGACAACAGCCGCTATAAGGGCGACCTGTTCGTCAGCGTGAACGGCGTGAACTACAAGATCCGCCGCGGTGTGGAAGTGGAGGTGCCGCCCGAAGTGGCGGAGGTGCTGGAACACAGCCAGATGCAGGACGAACGCACCGCTGCCCGCATTGCGGCAGCGGAGAACGCGGCACAGTAAGCAACAGGACCGGAGCCCGGCAGGAAGATGCCCCGCCGGGCTTTTTTGAAAAGGAGCGTGGAACGATGACAGTAGGACAGGCGCTGGAACGCGCCGAGGAACTGCGGCCCGGCAGCCGTGTGTCCGTGCACACCCGGCAGGAGTGGCTGCGGGAAGCAGACGGCATGCTGCGGGAACGCTTTTTCAAGGCCAGTGATACGGATGCTTTTGACACCGTGGGAGCGGACCGGGCCTGGGACGATGGCCTGCAGGACGAGGATGTGCTGCTGGCCCCGGCCCCCTTTGATGCCCTGTACCCGCATTACCTGTGCGCCATGACCGATGCCGCACTGGGCGAGACCGACCGTTACGCCGGGGAGCAGGCACAGTACAATGGCATTCTGGCAGAGCTTGCGGCCTGGCTGCGCCGGACCTATCCGCCGCGGGCCTGCACCCGCTGGCAGTGGTGAAAGGAGGGATAAGATGGTTCTGGCGAACCGGATCAGAGTCCAGAACAGCCGCACCCTGCTGCGGGCCTTCGGGGGCCTGAACGAGGGCTACGGCTGCTCCGAGGCAGAGTACAGTGCGGGGATCAATTTTTCGTCCCGGGATTTTCCGGCGCTGAGCACCCGCAAGCCCCGCCGGAAGCTGCGGACCCTCACCGGCCTGAATGGGATGTACCACCTGAACGGGCTGCTGACCGTCTGCGGGAAGAACCTGGTGTACACTCCGGACGACGGCGGGGAGACCGTGACCTGCACCGATGCGGTGGCCGACAGCAAAAAGGCGCTGGTGGGTCTTGGCACGAAAATTTTGATCTTTCCGGACAAGGTCGCCTTTGATACGGCAGACGGCAGCGTTTCGGCGCTGGGAGCCTGTTGGAAAGCGGAGGGCCAGAGCGTGGAGTTTGCTCCCTGCGATGCGGAGGGCAGGACCTACACGCCCACAGGCGTGGGCCGGGAAGAGCCGGAAAGCCCGGCGGACGGGCAGATCTTCCTGAAGGTGGAGGACGAAGAGCACCCCTGGCGGTACGATGGAACATTGGAAGTGTACAGCGCGGCGTCCGGCAACTGGACGGCGCTGCCGCTGGACTATTGCCGCATCACGGCGGCCGGTGCACAGGAAAAATTCTGCCAGTGGGACACGGTGACCGTGCAGGGCACGGCGGCAAAGCAGGCCGGACAGTGGGAAGCACTGGACGGGGACTGCGTGGTGTATGCCGTCACGGAGAACAGCCTGTGCGTGCGTGCCGACCCGGCGGGCGACTATTTTTACGGCACACTGGTGCAGGGGACCGATGCGGCCCAGTGGACCAGCCTGGACGGCAGCCAGACCCGCAGCATCGCGGCGGAACAGACTGTGCAGCTGGAACGCCGGGTGCCGGACCTGGACTTCGTGACCGAATGCGACAACCGGGTGTGGGGCTGCAGCAGCCGGGAAAATGTGATCTACGCCTGCAAGCTGGGCGACCCCACCAACTGGTTTTCCTATCGGGGCATTGCGGCGGACAGCTATGCGGTGACGGTGGGCAGCGACGGAGCCTTTACCGGCGCGGCCACCTGCATGGGCTATGCGTTGTTCTTCAAGGAGAACACCCTGCACAAGCTGTGCGGCACAAAGCCCTCGGATTTTCAGCTCACCTCCCTGCGCTGCCGGGGCGTGGCCAAGAATGCGGCCCGCAGCCTGTGCGTGCTGAACGAGACGCTGTATTATCTCTCGCCGGATGGGGTCATGGCGTGGGACGGCAGCATCCCCACCAAGGTGTCGGCGGTGTTGGACGCCAGCCGGCTGGCCAACGTGCAGAGCGCTGTGGGCGGTGCGCTGGACGGCCGGTATTATCTGCACATCTCCCGCACGGCCGGGACCCAGGGGCAGACCCGGCTGCTGGTGTATGACACCGAACGCGGGCTCTGGCACGAAGAGGATGTATGCTCCTGCGACATGGCCAGCACCGGCGGCCAGCTGTATCTGTGGGACGGGCAGGCCCTGTGGGCGGCGGATCCCAGCCGGGAGAGCGACTGGCAGAGCACCGAAGGTGTGGAACAGCAGGTGTCGTTTGAGCTGGTGACCGGTGACATCGGGCAGGACGGGGCGGAACAGCGGTATCTGTCGCGGCTGACGCTGCGGCTGGACGCGGCCTGTGCCAGCACGGTGGAGGTAGCGCTGAGCTACGACGGCGGCCCATGGGAGACAGTGGCAAGCCTGACCGCCCGGGAGGCCCGCCGCAGCTATGACCTGCCGCTGGTGCCCCGGCGGCACAGCACCCTGCGGCTGCGCCTGCGGGGCAAAGGGCAGATCACCCTGCGCAGTCTGGCGAAGAATCTGGCCGCGGCCAAAGGCGGCCTTGTGGAAGAACAGGAGGAAGCAACATGGCAAGTGTGAACGGTCTGAACCGGTTGGGCCTGCCGAAGCTGAGCGAAAACATGGACCCGGAGGACGCAAGAGCGCTGCGCAGCTACCTGTACCAGATGCAGGAACAGCTGCAGTATGTACTGACCAATCTGGACGTGGAAAACCTGTCGGAGGAGCTGCGCACCCGGTTGAATTCGTTGTAAAAGAAAGGAGAAGAGCATGGCGACCAAAAAGAAAGAGGAAGAGCTGGCAGCGCCGGAGGCGCAGAGCGGCTATGACACCAGCGGCCTGGAAAACCGACAGCAGGTGGAAGAGGCCATGGCAGGGGCCGGTTACCGCCCCGGCCAGAGCGTGACCAACGCCGCAAACGCGCTGAAGGAGTGGCAGGACAAGCGCCCGGAGGCGTACCAGAGCGGCTACCAGGACCGCATCAATGAGGTGCTGGACCGTCTGCTGGCACGGGAGAATTTTGCCTACAGCTATACGCAGGACCCGCTGTACCGGCAGTACGCCCAGCAGTACACCCAGAACGCCCACAACGCCAGTGCCGATGCCGCTGCACAGGCGGCAGCCCTGACCGGCGGTTACGGCTCCAGCTATGCGGCCAGTGCGGCACAACAGGCCTACCAGCAGCAGATCGGTGCGCTGAACGAGGCCATCCCCAGCCTGTACAGTCTGGCACTGGACACCTACACCAGCGGCGGCGATGAGCTGGTATCGCGGCTGGACCAGCTGAACGCCCAGGAACAGAGTGCGCAGGAGCAGTACGACCGGCAGCTCTCAGATTACTACACCCAGCTGCAGCAGAAAGGGGAGGATTACAACAACGCCTACGCGCAGGATTACGGGCAGTATCAGGACTATCTGAGCCGTCTGGACACCCTGCACGGCTACTATACTGCGCAGGAACAGGCACAGGCCAGCCGCCGCCAGCAGACCTTCAACGGCATCATGACCGTGCTGGGGGTCATCGGGGATGCGATCCAGCTGGCCATCAGCGGCACCACCGGCATCGGCTCGCTGGCGGGCAGCCTGCTGAACACCGGGTACAACATCGTGTCTGGCACCCGCGCCTACGAGGCCGACCGTGCCGATACGGCATGGAACCAGCAGATGCAGGAAAAGCAGCGGCAGGACAGCCTGACCCAGCAGCGCTATGAGAATGAAGCTAGCGAGCGCGCCTATCAGGATGCGCTGAAGCAGCAGGCCTTCAACAACAGCGTTACCTCGGAAAAGCTGAACATTGCCAAGGGCGAGTGGGCGCTCAAGCAGTCCAATGCGCAGGCAAAGGCCAGCCGTGCGGCGGGCAATGCGGCCGCAAAAAGCAGGGGCGGCGGCAAGGCATCGGGGAGGGCTGCGGGAACGAATGCGCTGAAGGGCAGCAGCGTGGTGCCCTTTACGGCGGCACTGCTGCGCAGCCGTGGCAAGAGTGACACGTCCATTGCCAATGCCCTGCAGAAAGAGGGCTACACCACCAGCGAGATCGCAAAGATCCTGCAGCAGATGAACCAGTAAGAGAAAAAGCGGAGGCGTCCATCATTTGATGGACGCCTCCGCTGCTGTATCTGTGATTTTGGGTTCGAGCCAACTGGGCACCCCACCAAAGAGAGCGGGACCCCGGTAGACGTTCCGAATGGTTGGGACCCGCGGGCTAAGCAACAGCCCACTGGGCTGATTGCTTACGGTGCTACGCACCGCCGCCCTGTTCTCGTCCCACTGGACACCCCACCAAAGAAAAAAACCGCCGTTAAAAACAGCTGGAGTGTGGGACCCCGGTAGACGTTCCGAATGGTTGGGACCCGCGGGCTAAGCAACAGCCCACTGGGCTGATTGCTTACGGTGCTGCGCACCGCCGCCCTGTTCGAGTCCCACTGGGCACCCCACCAAAGAAAAAAACCGCCGTTGCAAAGCAACAGCGGTTTTTTGGTGGGGTGCCCAGTGGGACTCGAACCCACGGTCTCCAGATCCACAATCTGGCGCGTTAACCGACTACGCTATGGGCACCACATAGATGCGCCCGAAGGGACTCGAACCCCCGGCCCACTGCTTAGAAGGCAGTTGCTCTATCCACCTGAGCTACGGGCGCACGTTGTTATCCCATTGGGTTCCTTTATGGCGGCAGTCGTGTGTCGGCACACGCTGCGAGAAGTATAATACCATACGGAACCCGGTCTGTCAAGAACAATTTGAAAAAAGTTTCGGATTTTTATGCGGCGCAGTTACAGCAGCCACATGCCGACAAAGCCGCAGGCAAACCCGAGGGCAAGCCCGGCGGCCACATCCCGGATATGGTGCACGCCGGTGAGCACCCGCACCACGGCAATGAGCAGGGCGATGACGATCATGCACCAGCCGACAGCCGGGTAAAAATACAGCCACACCATGGCCAGCACAGCGGCGCTGAGCGCATGCCGGGACGGGAAGGACCGGCCGTGGGTGTCCTTCTGGACCAGCGGAGTGAAACCCGGCTGGTCGTAGGGGCGGGGGCGGTCGAGCCGGGCACGGAGCGCGGTGCCAACCCAGAAGGTGATGCCCGGCACCAGAATGGAACGGGCAATCTCCGACATCAAATCAGGAGTGGCGCTTTGCCGGGTCAGGAACAGCTGCACCAGCCGGACATTGAGCAGGCACAGCAGCACCGGGTAGCAGACAAACGGCACCAGCGGGAGCCAGCGGTCCAGCGCGACCACGAAGCGCCGGGCGGCCGGGTGCGCGTCAAACCACCGGTACAGGGCATGATAGTGTTCTGCGGTCAAAAAAGGTCCCTCCGCATCGGGTCAGAATGAGATCAGAAACAGGTGTCCAGATAGTTTTCCACATCGAAGGGCTCCGGTGTGGAATCTTTGCGCAGGTACAGCGGGTGGTGCGGGTGGCCTTTTTTGCTGCGCTTGCCAAAGGTCACCCAGGGAATGTTCTTTTCCCGGGTCAGGGCCACCATCTCCCGCATGAGGCCGGGCAGGTAATCCCGCTTTTCGATCAGGGTGCCCCAGGCGGCCCACATGGTGGGTTCGGTCTGGGCCAGCACGGCCTGCAGCCAGCGCAGGTTCTCGTCGCACAGGGCGCGGTCCGGCATACGGTCCATGTCGTTGGGGTCGGTGGCACGCTGAGGGTACACGTTGAACATGATCCAGCTGTCAAAATCGTTGGCGTTGGCCAGACGCTCCACACTTTTCAGGGTGGGGTCCAGCGCACCGGGCTGAGCGGTGCTGGGGTTGATGCCGATGCACACCAGCGGGTGCCGGCCCACCCGGCCCAGCACATAGCGATAAGGCTGGTATGTATGGGGCTCGTAATACCACAGACCGCCGGGGTATTCGTCGGCTTTCAGCAGGGGAAGTGCGTCGGTGTGCATGGGTGTGCTCCTATCCTTCGATCAATTTCTTTTATCGTACCCGAAATGCGGGGAGAAATCAACACTTTTGTGCGACAAAGTCTCCCATAAAACTGATTTTCATGGTATACTGAGCTGAACAGTGCAGCGCAGCTGCACAGCGACCTACCGGAGACGAAAGGAGCAGGTTATGCTGGAAGATTACAAAAACGCGCTGAAGTCCGGACAGCGCGCCTATCGTGCCTGCGTGGCACGCGGCCAGTCGCCCTATCTTGCGGTGCTGGACGATATTCTGGTCAATGTGAACATCGTATCACAGGAGCCGCTGGGTCTGGTGGAGATCCCGGCCGAGAGCATCGTGGGCACCAAGACCAGCGGACGGCACACGGCCTTTGCGCCCAACTTCATGCCTCTGCTGGAGGCGGACACCGAGTTTGCCGCCAAGTGGTCCAACCTCTGCGAGGCCCACCTGGAAGAGGGTATCCACACGCCCATCATTGCCTTTGAGTTCATGAACCGGTTCTATGTGCAGGAGGGCAACAAGCGGGTCTCGGTGCTCAAGTATTACGGCGCGGTCAAGATCGCGGGCACGGTCACCCGGCTGATCCCGGAGCGCAACGACAGCCTGGAAAACCGCATCTATTACGAGTTCCTGGACTTCTATCGGCTGTCCAAAGTCAATGATGTGCACTTCAGCAAACCGGGCAGCTATGCCAAGCTGCAGACGCTGGTGTGCAAGGCGTCGGGCGAGAGCTGGACGGACGATGACCGGATGAACTTTGCGGCCTTTTACACCATGTTTTGCCAGCAGTTCCAGCAGCTGGGCGGCGACCGGCTCAACATCACCGCCGGGGATGCCATGCTGGTGTATCTGAGCGTTTACCGCTACTCGGACGCCTGCGACTCCACCCCGGCACAGATGAAGGCAAACATGGAAAAGCTGTGGAACGAGGTGCGGGTGCTCACCGAGCCGCAGGCCGTGCATCTTTCACTGGAGCCGACCCAGAGCACCGGCGAGCCGCTGCTGGCCAAGCTGAACATTTTCAGCTCCCGGCCCAGTGAGCTCAAGGTGGTGTTCCTGCATGAGCACAATGCCGAGAACAGCGCCTGGGTGCGCAACCACGACAAGGGCCGTGCGGCGCTGGAAAAGGAATTTCCGGACCGGCTGTCTGTTACCTGCCGGGAGAATGTGAACCCGGAGGTGGACGCGGAACAGATCCTGGAGGATGTAGCCCACGACAACGCGGATGTGATCTTCACCACCAGTGCCCGGATGCACACGGCCTGCCTGAAGGTGGCGGCCCAGCACCCCAAGACCCGCATCCTGAACTGCTCGCTGAACGCGCCGCATCCGCTGGTGCGCACCTACTACCCCCGCACCTATGAGGTGACCTACCTGCTGGGCCTGCTGGCCGGTGCGCTTACCCGCACCGATCGGGTGGGCTATGTGGCGGCCAACCCGGTGTACGGCATCCCGGCGGCAGTCAACGCCTTCGCACTGGGCCTCAAGACGGTGCGCCCCTGCGCGCGGGTGCTGCTGCGCTGGGCCTGCCTGCCCGACCCGGCCCACCCGCTGGATTTCTCGGACTGCCCGGACGTGGACATTTTCTATGCCCACAGCAGGAAGGAGCCGGAAGGTACCTACCGGGATTACGGTCTGTGCCGCCGTCGGCCGGACGGCACGCTGGAGCCGCTGGGCCTGCCGGTGTGGAAATGGGAAACCTTCTATATTGAGATCATCCGCTCCATTTTTGACGGCACCTGGAACAACGACGGCAGCGGTGCCCGGGCGGTGAATTACTGGTGGGGCATGCGCAGCGGTGCCGAAGAGATCAACTACAGCGCCGACCTGCCGGCAGGCACTCTGCAACTGCTGGACCTGATGGAAAAGCTGCTGAGCGAGGATGAACTGCGCATCTTCCATGGCGAGCTGTACGCCGCAGGCCATGTGCTGCATGCACCGGAAAAGCTGATCTATTCGCCCAAGGAGCTCATGGAGATGGACTGGCTGGACGAGTGCGTGGACGGTGCACTGCCGCATTACGACGATCTGGACGTCAAGACCCGGACGCTGGTGGCCATCAACGGCCTGGCAAACCTGAAGAAGCTGGAGTAAGGACCGGACGACCGGTACAAAAAACGGAGCAAACCAGACGTGAAAATACTTGCGATTTCGGATGTGCCCTCCAAAGCCTTGTGGGACTACGGCACCCGGGAACATCTGCAGGGGATCGACCTGATCCTTTCCTGCGGGGACCTGCCAAAGAAGTATCTGGAGTATCTGACCAATTTCACGACCGTGCCCATTTTGTATGTCCACGGCAACCACGACGGAAGCTACCGGGGCGATGAGCCGGGCGGCTGCATCTGTGTGGATGATCAGGTGTTCGTGTGGAACGGGCTGCGCATCATGGGGCTGGGCGGGTGTTTCCGCTACAACCAGGAAGATACCTACCAGTACACCGAGGCGGCCATGCGCCGCCGGGCACGCAAACTCTGGCTGCAGGCGCACAAGGTGGGCGGCATCGACATCCTGCTCACGCATGCCCCGGCCAGCGGCCTGAACGACGGCACCGACCGCGCCCACAAGGGCTTTGTGTGCTTCAATGGGCTGCTGGACGAATACCAGCCTGCCTGGTTCGTGCACGGGCATGTGCACCTGAACTATGACGCAAAGCTGCCCCGGGTGTGCACCCGCGGAAACACTACGGTGATCAATGCTACGGAGCGCTATGTGTTTGAGATCCCGGATCCGGATCCGCTGCAAAAGCGGAAATTCCTCTGGGGCAGCGCAAAGAAATAACAGGGCATCTAGGCACAAAACAAAACGCTTCCGCAGGAGTTCTGCAGAAGCGTTTTTTGCGTGTTTTGTTTGTGCTCCGTCGTGCGGTGCGCGGCACCCGGAACGCAGAAAAATTACAGGTCCAGTTTGCCGGAGACCTTGTTGATGACGTAGTAGGCAGCGCCCTCTTCCGGCTTGACGTATACCTTGCAGGACTGCACGCCCACCTTGTGGGTGGCGCGGTAGTCGGCCTTGGCACGGTCGATGACATCGGTAATGTTGTACTGTTTGCCGTTCAGTTCCACATACAGCTCCGGAGCCAGCGGCGGACGGCCGCGGCGGGCAGGTGCCTTTGCGGCAGGTTTGCGGGTCTTGGGGTCCGCAGCAGATTCCGTTGCGGGGGAAACTGCAGGAGTCTTTTTCTCAGCCATAATAAAACCTTCTTTCTGGATTCTGAGCACAGCGGTGCGTGAAGGTCCGCCGTGCAGGTTCCGACTTAAACAAATTACTTATATAATAATTTTTTGCGGTTCGTTTGTAAAGCCTTTTTCCAAAAAAATCTCGCAAAACCGGCAGGAAACAGGATCTGCAATGCAAAGAAACGTTCCGGCAGCCGTCCGGGGAGCGGAAATTCCGGTTTCCCGGCAGAAATCAGGGATTTCCGACCGGAGACAGTTTTGTACTTCGGAGAGAAACAAATCGGGTAAATGCAGCGTGTGCGGCGTGCAGATTTTACCGGCGGCAAAGCTTTTCGGTCTGTGCGATCACCGGGTCCAGAAGTTCTTCGTCCCAGTCCTCGGAAAAGGCGAACAAGCCCCGGTAAATGGCCAGCTGCACGTCGGCATCCGGGTGCTGTGCAGCCAGGCGGAACACGGCCTGCAGCAGCCGCAGCTTGCGCTGCCGGACGGCGGGCGCTGCACTGCGCAGCCGGGTAAGGTCATAGTCCTTTGTGTTGCCGCAGGGCATGGCGCAGGTGGCACAGTTGGGGGCCACCGCGTGCTTTTCGGCGCGGGTGATGTCCAGCATGCGCTGCAGCGTTTCGGCCGGGGCATCCGGCTGTGCTGCCAGACGCAGCCCGGCGTTGAGCACGGCGTCGGTGTTCTCGGTCTTGGGTTCGCTGGAAGTGGAGCGCGCAAGGCCCACAAGGGCACCCAGCAGGGTGTCCCGCAAGGTGTCTGCCGGGGTGTCCGGCGTGCGGAGATAGTCGGTCATGGCAGTGTCCTTTCAAGTGTAAAAATCTGCAAAGAGTATAGCCCATTTATCCGCGCAATACAAGCCGCAGAAAAAAGCCCCCTCACAGCGGAGGGGGCCGGAAATGAGAAAATCAGAGCAATGCAGGAACTTCTTTTGCCAGCATCTCAGCCAGCTGAGCATGACCTTTGCAGGTCAGGTGCATGAAATCCACCTGGTTGAACGCGCAGTCCTTTGCATCCAGGAAGTGCACGTTCTGGCGCGCGCAGATGATGCGGAACTGCTCGGCCACACCGGCGGATTTCTCCACACAGCCGTCGCCCATGACCGCGTCATGGAACCCGGCCCCGATGGGCGGCGGTGCCACCACCAGAATGTTGGGCTGTTTGGTGCCCCAGCAGTCCACGCTCTTGGCCTTGAGAATCAGGCGCTCCATACCGGCTGCAATGCAGGCGGCGTTGGCACCAAAGCGCTCTTTCACGTCGTTGGTGCCCAGCATGATGATGAGCAGGTCAATGACCTCATGGCTCTTGAGCAGGGAATAGATCACGCTCAAGGCGTCCATGGACTCGTGGATGGGGTCCACGAACACGGTGGTGCGGCCGGAAAGGCCCTCCTCGGTCACCAGATATTCGTCGCCCAGCGCCTTTTGCAGGCGGCAGGTCCAGCGCTCGTCCTCGTTGAAGCGGATGCCGTGGTCGGCACAGTCATTGGGGTCAGCACAATAGCCGTGGGTGTTGGAATCGCCCAGGCAGAGGATATGCGTTTTCATGGGAAATCACTCCTTTTCCATCGTCTGGCGGAAGTAATACACAGCGCCCACCATACCGGCGTCGTTGTGCAGCTGTGCGGCGCGGATCTCCAGCCCCTCGGCAAAGGCGGGCATCACCGATGCCTTTACTTTGGCGGCAATGGGGGCGATGAGCAGCTTCTGCTGGGCGCTCACGCCGCCGCCGATCAGGATCAGCTGCGGGTTGAAGATGTGCACCATGCCGGCAAGGCCCTGCGCGATCTCGTCGGTCCAGGCGTCCAGCAGGGCCAGCACCTCCGGGTTTCCGGCTTCTGCTGCGGCAAAGATGGCGCGTCCGTCTGTCCAGGCAGGGTTCTTCTCCTTTGCGGCACGCACAAGGGCAGTGGTGGCGGCGTAGCGCTCCCAGCAGCCGGTGGCCCCACAGGTGCAGGGTACGCCGTCCAGTGCGTGGGTACGGTAGTGGCCCAGCTCACCGCCAAGACCGCGGGCACCTTCCAGCAGGCGGCCGCCGGTCAGGATGCCGCCGCCCACGCCGGTGCCCAGCGTGACACCGATGACGTCGGTATAGCCCTGTGCCCCGCCGACCCATACTTCGCCAAGGGTCATGCAGTTGGCGTCGTTGGCCACCGTGACGGGCAGGCCAAAGTCCTGCTCCAGCGCGGCCTTGATGGGGCTGCCGATGTAGTTGGGGAAATTGCCGCAGGTACCGGCTACGATGCCCTTGCGGCTGTCGATCTGGCCGGTGGCGGACACGCCAATGCCGGAAAGGTTTTCCACCGGGATGGCCTGTGCTGCTAAAAATTCCTTTGCGGCCTTGCGCACGGTGTCCAGCACGGGGGTCTGGTAGCCGTCAAAGTTCACGCTCTGCTCGCCTTTGCACAGCACTTTGCCGGTCTCGTCCACGATGCCCAGCTTGACGGCGGTGCCGCCGATGTCAATGCCAAAATACTGTTTCATGCAGCGTCTCCGTTTACTTGTTCATGGCGTTGATGGCACCGGTGAAGCGTGCCGTGATCTCAGCCGGGCGGGTGATGGCACCGCCCACCACCAGGGCATAGGCCCCGGCTTCCAGTGCCTTGACGGCCTGCTCCGGGTAGTGGATGTGGCCCTCGGCAATGATCTTGGCCGGGCACTCGGTGGCCAGCTTGTGCACAAACTCAAAGTCGATGTCGTTGATGCCCTGGGTCTCGGGGGTATAGCCCCGCATGGTGGTGCCCACAAAGTCGGCACCGGCCTCAGCGCAGAGCATGGCGTTCTCAAAGTTGTCGCAGTCGGCCATGAGCAGCTGATCCGGGTACTTGGCCTTGATGGCACGGATGAACTCGGCGGAGGTGGAGCCGTCAGGCCGCAGGGCCCGGTGCCCTGGACTGCCAGGATATCCACACCGCAGGCCACCAGCTCGTCCACTTCCTTCATGGTGACAGTGATGTACATGGGGGTGCCGGGGTAATCCTTTTTGATGATGCCGATGACCGGCAGGTCCACCACCTGCTTGATCTGGGTGATGTCGCGCACGGTGTTGGCACGGATGCCCACGGCACCGCTCATGGCGGCAGCCTTGGCCATCAGGGGCATCACGCCGCCCTCCTTGGTGTACAGCGGTTCGGTCTCCAGTGCCTGACAAGAGACGATCAGACCGCCCTTGATCTGAGCAAACAGTTTTTCCTTATCCATTGTTTCAGCCCTCCATTTTGATTTTGACAACGGCCTTGCGCACATTGGCACAGCCATCCTGTACCAGGCCGGGTTTGTGCAGCTCCGTGGGGAAGAACAAGACGAACCGCCCCTCGCCCAGGGCACCGCTCACAACGCTGGCGCTGTCCTGGAACCCGCAGTCCACGGTATATTCGCCGACTTCCTCGCCGGGCTCATTGGTGTAGCCCCAGCCCTCGCCGCCGGTGATGTCGATCTGCAGGTCGGCATACAATTTGTGATATTCGGGGTGGTAGCCTGCATCCGGGTGCAGGGCGGCGTCCATCACGTTGATGAATACCTCGTCACCGTCCACCTCGGTGCGGCCGTTCGGCAGGGCCGAAAGGTCGTGGGTGAGCAGGTAGTCGATGGCGGTGTCCAGATTGGGATGCAGCCCGTTGTAGCGGGCCAGATGCTCCAGAGTATCGCAGATCATGGTGCATTCCTCCAAAAAAGAAGCGCCCGCCTCCCCTCTGAAAAGAGACGGAGAGGGGGCGCTGTTCGGTTTTACAGTTTTGCGATGGCAGCTTCGATCATGGCCTGTGCTTCGGCCACGATGGGCTCATCCTCCGGGATCAGGCCGGGCATGGGCTCACGCACGCCGCCCAGCTCCAGACCATACATCCGGCGCAGGATCTCCTTCTGCACGGCGTACAGGTTGCCGTGGGCTTCGCACATCTTGTAGATGATGCGGTCGGCGTCGTACTGGATGGCCTGTGCTTCTTTGATCTCGCCCTTGTTGATGTGGTCGTTCATGGCCAGGTACAGCTCCGGCATCACGGCGTAGGTGCCGCCGATGCCGCCGTCGGCACCGATCACACGGCCGGAAACGAACTGCTCATCGGGGCCGTTGAACACCACGAAGTTGCCCTCGCCGCGGGCGGCGATGCCGGCATCCTTGAACATCTGGATGTCCTGGGTGGGCATGGAGCTGTTCTTCACGGCCACCACGTTGGGGTTCTTCAGCATCTCCTTCAGCAGGCTCATGGTCAGGGCTGTGCCAGCCAGCTGGGGGATGTTGTAGATGACGAACTCGGTGTTGGGAGCCGCCGCGGACATATCGTTCCAGTACTTGGCAATGGCGTACTCCGGCAGGTGGAAGTAGATGGGCGGGATGGAAGCAATGGCGTCCACGCCCACGCTCTCGGCATGGCGGGCCAGCTCCACGCTGTCGGCGGTGTTGTTGCAGCCAACATGAGCAATGACGGTGATCTTGCCCTTGGCCTCGCTCATCACGGCTTCCAGAACGGTCTTGCGCTCGTCCACATGCTGGTAGATGCACTCGCCGGAGGAGCCGCCCACATACACGCCCTTGACGCCCTTGGCGATCAGGTGGCGGGTGAGGGCCTTGACGCCCTCCACCGAGATGTTGCCCTCTGCGTCATAGCAGGCGTAAAAGGCAGGGAACACACCCTGATATTTGGTGATGTCTTTCATGGGTCAATATCCTTCTTTCTGTAGTATAAACAGATACACGTTTCGTACTGCACTTAAACCTGCTCCCGGTCCAGCAAGCCCCATAGGCTTGTGTTCCGGGCAACGGTATCAGTGCCCTCTTGCGGTGCCCTGCATCCGCTTCGACCCTTGGGCGGGTCTTGCGTCTTGCAGACCGCTGCGCCAAAAATTGCTCCCTGTTTCGGCCGCAGGCCGCGGTCGCAATTTTAGCCCTTAACAGCACCCATTGCGATGCCCTTGGTGAAGTACTTCTGGAAAATGAGGAAGATGATGATGATAGGCACGGCGGCCAGTGCGGCACCGGCCATGATCAGACCGAAGTCGGTGCTGTTCTCGGCCTGCAGCTTTGCAATGCCCAGCGAGATGGTCAGGTTGCTGGTGCTGGACAGCATGATCAACTGCATGAAGTAGTCGTTCCAGCTGTTGATGAAGGTGAAGATGGCCAGTGCGCCGATGCCGGGCTTGACCATGGGCAGCACGATCTTGACAAAGGTGCGTGCCTCGCTGGCACCGTCGATGCGGGCAGCTTCCAGCATTTCGGTGGGGATGCCCTCACTGAACTGCTTCATCAGGAATACGCCGAAGGGCCAGCCCACGATGGGGAAGATGACGGCCCAGATGGTGTTGTACAGGTTCAGGGCGCTCATCTCGCGCAGCAGGGGGATCAGGATGACCTGCTTGGGCAGAGCCATGGCGCACACGATGAGGGTGAACAGCAGCTTGCGGCCCACAAAGCGCTTCTTGGCCAGCGCATAACCGGCCATGGCGGCGGTGATGCAGGTGAAGATCATGGACATGACGGCCATGAACACGGTATTGATCATCCAGCGGATGGCAGCAGGAGCCGTGGGGCCCACCGAGAAGTAGATGGGCTCGCCGTCGGCACTGAACTTGCTGCCGAAGGGCACGGCTAGCTGCCACAGCGGGGCGCTCTTGCCGGCGAACAGCTTCTGGTAGTTGGTCAGTACCCACTGGCTGGGCCACCACTCCGGGGTAGTGGCGTTGATGGCGGCACCGGTCTTGAAGGAGCCGGTGATGATCCAGTACAGCGGGAAAGCAAACAGCACAGCCACGATGCTGATGAGGATGATGGTCAGGATCGTGTAGGCACTTGCCTGCTTGAGCTTACTGGGATGACGTTTCAGCGGTTTTTGCTTTTTGGTTGCAGCAGTTGCACTCATTGCTCGGCACCTCCCTTAATTATCCTGGTTGCCCAGCTTGAACTGGACAGCCGACAGGATGGCGATGATGACCGCCAGCACAACGCCCATGGCATTGCCGTAGCCGTAGCGGTACAGCTTGAACGCGGTGTAGTAGATGTAGTACATAATGGTGTCAGTGCTGTGGTTGGGGCCGCCGGAAGTCAACAGCTGGATCAGCGCAAAGCACTGGAAGGAGTTGATGGTGGTGATGACCAGAATGTACAGGGTGGTGGGCATGATGGCGGGCCACTTGATCTTCCAGAAGCACTGGAAATCGGTAGCGCCGTCCACTTCGGCGGCTTCCACGATGGACTGATCCACGTTGCCCAGGGCCGAAACATACAGCACGATGGGCTGGCCCACCGAGGTGGTGAGCAGGATCAGGATGATGCAGCCCAAAGCGAACCGCTCGTCACCCAGCCAGTTGATGTTTTTGTCGATGAGGCCCAGGCTCTTGCCCAGATAGTTGAAGATGCCGTAGTAGTTGTTGTACATCCACTTCCACACCACGGTGACGGCAACGGAGCCGGTGACCACGGGCAGGTAGAACACGCAGCGGAAAAGGCTGGTGGCCCACTCCGGCAGGTCTACGATGGCCGAGGAGACCCACAGCGAAAAGACGCAGGTCACGGGCACCGAGACGATCACGATGATGAAGGTGTTCTTCAGAGCACCCAGGAAGATGGGGTCGGTAAACAGTTCTTTGTAGTTTGCCAGACCTACAAACACGTCGGCACGGTTCATGGTGGAATCAAAGAAGCTGGTCACCACGCAGAGGATCATGGGGTAGATGACGAAGCCCAGGAAGAAGATCAGGCTGGGCAGCAGGAAACAATAGGAGGCGAATGTTTCACGCCGGACCAGGGCGCTGCTGCGCTTTGGCTCCTTGATCGCTGTTTTTGCAGCCAAGAAAATCACCAATCCTTTCGGTTACAGCGTTTTTTTACAAACAAAGCCCCTCCCTCGCCGGGATCTTCGAGGAAGGGGCTCGTTCAGTTCAGATAATGGAAATTCGGGGTGCCGGGTGCTTATGCCTCAGCGGCAGCGTTGGCGTTCTCCACGAAGGTGGCAACAGCGGTCTCGACGGCCTCGCCGGTGCCCACGCGCTGCAGCATGTTCCACCATTCGGTACGGGCAGTTGCCCAGCCCGGAGTGATCTGGTAGTAGTCGCCCAGGTAGTTCATGAACTTGCTGTACTCGCTCATGATGTCGTTGCCGGCGTAGATGTCGCCCACGCTGGAACGGACCGGGAAGTAGGTGGAAGCCAGAACGCTTGCGCCCACCTGATCGGGGTCGGCAGCGATGAAGTCGATGAAGGTCTTGGCAGCCTCGATCTTGGAAGCATCGCCGTTGTCAAAGATGCCGAAGCCCCAGATACCGCCGCACAGCTTCGGGTCGCCGCTCTCGGTGGGGAATGCCATGGGCATGATCTCGTCACCGTCGTTGGTCAGGCCGGCGTCGTTGTTGTCGGTGTTCAGCTGCTGAGCGATGTTCCAGCAGAAAGCCATCTGCAGAGTGCCGTTGCGGAACAGGGTGATCTCGTCGCCGCCCACGATGGAAGCGTCGAAGTTGATGCCGTTGGTATCGTACAGGGTCTGGATGGCCTTGATGTTCTCGGCAGAATCCGCGGTGTACTTGGTGTGGGCTGCATCGGTGAAGGTGCCGCCGTACATGTTGTTGATGATGGCGCGGGTGCCCTGGTCGCCGCCCTGGCCGCCGCAGTAGACAGCTGCCACGTTCTCGTAGCCACCGTTGTACAGAGCGTCCACGGTGTTCAGGAAGTCCTCGGTGCTCCAGGTGTGGGTGTCGGTGTTGATGTACTTGTCAGCGCCCACTTCCTTGACCTTGGTCATGTTCACGGCCATGCAGTGTGCGGTCATGCACAGGGGGTACTCGTAGTAGTCACCGGCGTCGTTCTTGCAGGCGGACTCCACAGACTCGTAGATGTCCTTCTTGGCGTCGTCGGTCCACAGGTCGTTCAGCGGAGCCATAACGCCCTTGGCACCCCAGTTGGCGACCAGACGCTCGGGACCTTCCATGATCAGGTCGGGTGCGCTGCCGCCCTCGATGGCGGTGTTGACCTGGTCATCGCCGTTGGTGTAGTCCAGATACTCCACGGTGACCTTGATGTCGGGGTACTTGGCATTGAAGCTGGAGATCAGCTCCTGCACGGTCTCATCCTTGCCCCAGCCGCCGATGGGGTAGGTCCACAGCTTGATGCTTGCACCGGAGCTGGCGGTGCCGGAAGCGGCAGCAGAGCTGGCTGCGCTGGAGGCGGGAGCAGTGCTGGAAGAAGAACCGCCGCAAGCGGCCAGTGCACCGGCAGCGCCCAGCATACCGGCAGCCTTCAGGAACGAACGGCGGGAAATGCAGTTTTTCATGATAGTTTCTCCTTGCTCTCATCAATTCACGTTGTGGCAGCGGCTTGTGCGGGCGGCTGCCTTTGATGGTTCCATTATAGAAAAATATTTTCATTCTGTCCATACTTCCTTTTCATAAAATTTTTCATTTTGCAACTGTGCAGGTTGTACAAGATTGTGGGATATCAGAAAAAACACAAATGAAAAGTGAAAATTGCTCGTTGAAAAGGTTACAAAACGGTACAAAATCGGAAAAATGAATGAAAAGACTTTTCGGACTGAAAATCTGGAAAAGAAAGAGATTTTCAGAAAATGGGCCGTTTTTCCTCACTTTCTGTGCCGTCTGCACAGAAACCGGACCAAAAATGTGGGCAATGCGCCTCTTGCACACCCGGTTTGTTTCTTTTATACTTTTTGATGTAAGAAGGTGTAGGAAATAAGTCGGCGGCTGCCCTTTGTGCAGCGGTCGGGTAAGGAGAAGGAAATGTCTACAAATTTTTGGGAGCTGCTGCAGCAGCACCAGAATGACCTGACAAAATCGGGTCACATGGTGGCCGACTATCTGGTGCAGCACGCAGCAGAGGCACAGTATCTGTCCATCTCATCCCTGGCAAGGGAATGCAAGGTGGCAGAGGCTACGGTGTTCCGGTTCTGCCGGGCGCTGGGGTTTGAAGGCTACCATGAAATGCGCATTGCACTGGCACAGGCCAATGCCACCGGCGCACTGGTCAACCAGCGTGCGCCGGAGCCGGACGCCGACACGGCCACCCTGTGTGAGCATGCCGGTGCGCTGTTCATGACAGCCATCAATGGCACACAGAATGCCCTCTCACCGGAGGCGGTGGACAAGGCTGTGGCCCTGCTGCACAGCGCACGGCAGGTGTTCTGCCTGGGGCAGGGCGGCAGCATGCTGGTGGCCAACGACATCTGCGCCCGGTTTGCGGGCATCACCAACAAGTTTCGCACGGCGGGCGACAGCCACATGCAGGTGATGGCGGCCAGCCTGATGACGGAAGAGGATGTCGTGTTGTTCGTGTCCTACTCCGGTGCCACGCGGGATATGATCGAGACGCTGCGCACCGCCAAGGCCGCCGGGGCAAAGATCATCCTCATTACCCACTACGAGGACTCGCCGGGCGCAAAGCTGGCCGACATCGTGCTGCTGTGCGGCGCGCAGGAAAACCCGCTGGACTCCGGCAGCATCCCCATCAAGGTGGCGGTGCTGTATGTGGCAGAGGTGCTTCTGCTGCGTTATATGCTGGATGACCAGCAGCAGACCAACGAGGCACAGGACCGCACCACCGAGGCCTTGGCCGTGAAGATGCTGTAATTTCTCTGATCAAAAACACAGATGCCGCTCTGCGGCCGGGCATTCCGGCAGCCGGGCGGCGTTTTTTTGCAGCTGCACAGAAACAGAAAACAGACGTTCCGGAGCAATTTTTCTAAAAATGCAATCTTTTTGCAAATTGGTCTTGCAATCGGGCAGGATATCGTGTATAATCATCCCTGCACGAAAATGCAAACTGATTGCAATTTACTAAAATGAAGAAACCCGCTGTGGTTTTTGGGAGTGATATTTATGGAACTGTTTCTGGATGTTCTGGGCGAATCTCTGGTGGACACCGCCAAGATGCTGCCCTTTCTGTTTCTGGCCTATCTGCTGATCGAATACATCGAGCACCGCCACGGCGAGCGCATCGAAGCGCTGCTGGCCGGCGGCGGGCGCTGGGGCGCAGTGCCCGGTGCCCTGCTGGGCTGTGTGCCGCAGTGCGGCTTCTCGGCCATTGCGTCCAACTTCTATGCGTCCCGCGTCATTACGCTGGGCACCCTGATGGCCGTGTATCTGGCCACCAGCGATGAAGCCATCCCGCTGCTGGTGTCCATGCCGGCCTACTGGGACAAGCTGGTCGTGCTGATGGTCATCAAGGTGGTGTACGCTGTCATCGTTGGTTTCGTGCTGGACTTTGTGCTGCGCGGCATCCTGCCCAAGGGGCTGCGGGGCGGCTACACCGGCCATGCCGACGAGGTGGACTGCCACGAGGAGCACAACGATGAAGAGGGCAACGAGCGCCCCATCTGGCAGGCGGCTCTGCGCCACACGCTGGAGATCTTCGTGTTCATCTTTGCATTCAGTCTGGTGTTCGGCCTCATCGTGGAAGGCGTGGGCGAGGACGTGTTCGCCGACCTGTTGGGTAGCATGGGCTTCTTCCAGCCGGTGGTGGCGGCCCTGGTGGGCCTGATCCCCAACTGCGCCGCCAGCGTGTTGCTCACCCAGCTGTATGTGGAGGGTGCTCTGCGCTTTTCCAGCCTGGTGGCCGGTCTGTGCACCGGTGCCGGTGTAGGCCTGGCCGTGCTGTGGCGCGCCAACCCCTCCTGGAAGCAGAACTTGTTCATCACCGGCCTCACCTGGGCCGCCGGTGCCTTTGTGGGCGTGGCCATGCAGGTGATCGTGGCGGTCTTTGCCTGATCCGGACGAAAAAGCTCCGTTCCCTTTGCGGGGAACGGAGCTTTTTGTTTGCGGTTGGAGCTGTTACAGGGTGACGTCCTTGGACTTGGACAGCTTCATGAAGAGCAGCAGCGAGACCACCGTTGTCAGAGACAGGATGGTGGCCAGTGCTGCGGCGATGCCGTCGTTGCCGCGGGACACATAGGTGTAAATGGCCAGCGTCAAAGTCTGGGTGCGCACGGTGTACAGGCAGATGGCGGTGGACAGCTCGGTGATGATGGTCACCCAGCTCAGGATGGCACCGGAAATGATGCCGTTTGCCATCATGGGCACCGTGATCTGGAAGAAGGTCTTGGCCTTGGAGGAACCCAGCGAGATGGCGGCTTCCTCCACCGTGATGGGGATCTGCTGCAGGGTGGCCACCGAACTGCGGATCGTGTAGGGCAGGCGGCGGATCACCAGTGCGATGACCATGATGATCATGGTACCGGTCAGGATCAGCGGCTTACGGTTGAAGGCCATGATCAGGGCAATGCCCACCACGCTGCCGGGAATGATGTAGGGCAGCATGCTGATCACGTCGATCACGTTGTTCACGGTGTTCTTGCGGCGGATGACCAGGTAGGCCACCAGCACAGCCAGCAGGATGATGAGCACCAGTGCGGCAATGCCGATGACGAAGGTGTTCTTGATGGCGCTGCCGGCCACCTTCATGGCGGAGCGGTAGCTGTCCAGCGAGTAACCGGGCACAAAGGCCTTGCCGGAAGTCTTGCGGAAGGACTCGTAGAAGATGTACACCTGCGGCAGGAAGGCGATGCCCACCACCAGATAGGTGAACAGATGGATGAGCACATTCAGCAGGCCATGGGCCTTTTTGCGCTCCACCGGATGCAGGGCGTTCATGGTGAAGGAGAACTTGTTGGAGGACCACTTCTGCACCAGGAACACCACGGTGGTGATGACGATGGCGATCACCGAGGTGGCGCAGGCAAAGCCGTAGTCGCCGCCGGTGGTCTCCGAGAAGAAGGCGTTGTAGATCTCCACCGGGAAGGTGCGGTAGCCCTGACCGATCAGCAGCGGGGTGCCGAAGTCGGCAAAGGCGCGCATGAACACCAGCAGCATGGCGGCCAGGATGGTGGGCATGCACAGCGGCACGATCACGGTCAGAAAACGCTTGATGCCCTTGCAGCCCATGCTTTCAGCGGCTTCCAGCAGGGAATTGTCGATGTTCTTCATGGCACCTGAAACGTACAGGAACACCAGCGGGAACAGCTGCAGCGAAAGCACCAGCAGGATGCCGTTGAAGCCGTAGATGCTTGGCAGGGCGATGCCCAGCATCGACTTGATGGTCTTGCGGATGATGCCGGAGTTGCCCAGCATCAGAATCCAGGAATAGGCACCGATGAAGGGGGCGGACATGCTGCACAGGATGATGATGATCTGCAGAAGGCCCTTGCCCTTGATCTCATACATATTGTACAGATACGCCAGCGGCACGCCGATGATCAGCGTGATGATGGTGACAGCGATGGACACCTTGAAGGAGTTCCACAGGGTGATCAGGTAATAGGATTTGCCAAAGAACTTCTGGAAATACTCCAGCGTGAAAGCACCGTCGGTGGTCACCACGGACTGGCGCAGCAGGTTGAGCATGGGGTACAGCAGAAACACCGCATAGCACAGCAGGATCACAAAGGACAAAACCGTCCACATGTCCAGCTTTTTGGTCTTTTTCATGGTACTGCCTCCTGCCCGTTAAACGGCGTTGTCGTTGCGGACACCTTCCAGCAGGTTCTGCTTGCCTTCCGCGTCAAACACGTTGATCTTCTCGGTCTTGACGCCGAGACGGACGACCGTGCCATCCGGGATGATGCTGTCGATCTGGGATTCCTGAATGATCTCGATCTTGTCACCGTCATCGGTGTGGGCAAAGTAGTGGGTATTCAGACCCAGGAACACGCTGCTGTCCACGGTAGCCTTCAGGCCGGTAGCGTCGGTGGAGGCGTCCAGAATGAACTCCTCCGGGCGCACCGAGATCTTGACGGGCTGGTTTTTGCACTCCTCGGCACGCACATTGTCCAGCGTGATCGAAGCACCAGCATGGAAGTGCAGCACAGGCTTGCCGTTTTCCATGCGCAGCTCACCGTCCAGCACATTGGAACGGCCGATGAAGGTGGCAACGAACAGATTGGCCGGGCGTTGATAGATGTCCTTGGGGGTGCCCACCTGCTGGATGTCGCCCTTGTTTATGACCGCGATGCGGTCCGAAACGGCCATGGCTTCTTCCTGGTCGTGGGTGACGTACACATTGGTGATGCCCACCGTGTGCTGGATCTCCTTGATGACGGTGCGCATCTCCACGCGCAGCTTGGCGTCCAGGTTGGACAGGGGCTCGTCCATCAGCAGCACATCCGGCTTGATCACCAGGGCGCGGGCCAGTGCCACGCGCTGCTGCTGGCCGCCGGACAGCCGGTCGGGCATGCGGTCGGCATACTCGCTGATGTGCATCAGCTTCATGAACTCGTCGGTCTCCTTCTGGATGGTCTCCTTGGATTCCTTGCGGTTCTTCAGACCAAAGGCAACGTTGTCCCGCACGGTCATGTGGGGGAAGATGGCATAGTTCTGGAATACCATGCCGATGTTGCGCTTGGAGGGGTCGATGTCGTTGATGCGCTTGTCGTTGAAGTAAAAGTCGCCGCCTTCAATGCTGTTGAAGCCTGCGATCATGCGCAGAAGTGTCGTTTTTCCGCAGCCGGAGGGGCCGAGAAGGGTGAAGAACTCGCCTTCTTTGATGTTCAACGACAGATCCGAGATGATCGTATTGTCGCCGTATTTCTTCACGGCGTCCTTGATGCGAATACAAACACTCATAATGATCGTCCTTATTTTTTGTTTTTCAGTGGAGAGATGCTTACTTGGTCAGCAGGTTGGTCCACTTCTCCAGCATCTCGGTCTGCAGCTCTGCCACAGCGGCCTGATCCTCGTACACCACGTTGATCTCCTCAAAGGGCTTCATCTCGGGGCAGTCCTGTGCGATGGAGGTCATGGTGCCGCGGATGGTGGTCTTGGACAGGGCAGTCTGGGCTTCCTCGCTCAGCACATAGTCGACGAACAGCTTGGCGTTGTCCATGTTGGGGGCATTCTTCACGATGGCGACACCGGCGGGCAGCCACACGGCACCCTCTTCGGGGTACACCAGCGACAGGTCGGCGTCGGGGTTGTCCTTGTTGTCGATGATGGCCTGCACAACGGGGTCCTCGTAGGAAACGCCCACGGCATACTCACCGGCGATGACATTCTTGTACACCTGAGAGGAGCTGGACAGCACGATGCCGTCGATGTTGTCAATGAACTTTGCAATGTAATCCCATGCGGCATCGCTCATGTAGCGGTCGGCCGGGGTGTCGCCCTCGCCCATATCCAGCAGCATGTTGGTCAGCTCGGCAAAGGCGCTGGAAGAAGCGGTGGGGTCGCCCATGGCGATCTTACCCTTCAGTTCCGGCTGCAGCAGGTCGGCGTAGCCCTTGACCTCAACGCCCAGCTCTTTCAGCAGGGTATTGTTCAGGATGAAGCAGCCGCTGCCGGACAGGTTGCAGTAGGTCACGTTGCCGTCGGTGTTGTTGCGGTAGTTCTCGTCCAGGTTGGCCTCGTTGGGCGAAACATACGACTCCCACAGGTCGGGGTGCTGCTTGTAGAAGTTGAAGTTGATGGCACCCCAGTCGATATCGGCCTGCGGGTTCTCTTTTTCGGCCTCGATACGGGCCAGCACGTCGCCGGTGCCCATGGACTGCAGCTCCACCTCGATGTTGGGGTACTTGACCATAAAGCCGTTGGTCAGGGTGCAGTCGATCTGGGTGTCCGAGTTGGGCGAGTAGATGACCAGCTTGCCGCTGGCTTCTGCTGCGGAAGCAGCACCGGTGGACGCTGCAGCACTGGTGGAGGCTGCGGTGGAGGTAGAAGAAGAGCTGCCGCCGCAAGCGGTCATGGCAGCGGCGGTGCCCAGAACGGCAGCGCCCTTCAGGAAATTACGCCGAGAAATCTTTTTCATGGTATTGTCCCTCCTGTAGAGATTTAAAATCATCGGTGTGCGAAAACTTGACGCAGAATTCACAAACACCGTACAAACCTACTCGTAGTATAAACAATTCCCAAAGTTGGCGCAAGCGAAAGAATACCCAAAGATTTTCGGAAATATTTGGTTGGTTTGTCCGAAAGTTTTTGATAACATTTTGTAATCTTTAACAAAATACCGGGAAATGAGGTGGTCCCGGGATCTGTTCATTCTGGCGATCCCGGCGGGAATTTGCCAATCTGTAAAACAAAACCCGGGCAGGAACGGCACACGGGGTGGTTCCTGCCCGGGGAAAAATGATTTTGGAGATCAGCCGTCGGTGGAGGCGCGCTCCACCAGGTTGGTGGGGATGTAGATCTCGGTCTCGGCGGGGGGCTCGCCGCGCATCATCTGCAAGATCAGCTCACAGCTTTTCTGTGCGATGCTCTGGGGGTTGCGCTCAATGGAAGTGAGGGGCGGGTCGGTGAGCAGGGAATACAGGGTGCTGTCGAAGGAAACAATTTTTACATCCTGCGGCACCCGCAGCCCGGCCCGCTTGAGGGCATACAGGGTGCCCAGAGCGGCCGGTTCACTGGAAGCGATGATGCCGTCCAGCGGCAGGCCCTTCTGCACAAAGTCGTACACCATCACTTCCGTTTCGATGGGGGTGGGGTCGATGCCGGGGCGGCGCATGCTATAATTTTCATCCGCCGGGATGCCGTGGGCTTCCAGGGCCTGCCGGTAGCCTTTGTCGCGGTCGAACCGGGTGTAGGCGGAGTGGTGGCTGGAAATGAACAGGATGTGGCGGCAGCCTTTCCGGATCAGCAGCTCCGTGGCGTTAAAAGCAGCGGCCCGGTCATCGTTGCCCACCCAGGGCACCACCCGGTCCACCACGGGGCGGCGGTCGATGCAGACGATGGGCACGCCCCGGTCCAGAATGTCCGACGGGATCTCGTTCAGGTCGCTGATGCACAGGATGCCGTCCACGCATTTGCCGATGAGGGTGCGGAAATAATCCCGCTCCTTGTCGGCGTCGGTGCCGCTGTTGCAGATGAACACCGAATAATTGCGCTGGAACAGCTCTGTTTCAATGGAGTAGGCCAGCTGCGAGAAAAAAGCGTTGGTCACGTTGGGCACGATGAGCCCTACCGTGTGGGAGCGGGCCTCCCGCAGGCTCTTGGCCGACATGTTGGAGATGTAGCCGCAGGAGTTCACCACCGCCAGCACGCGCTTTTCGGTGGTGGCGGAGTATTTGCCCTTTTTGTTCAGGACGCGGGAAACCGTGGCCACGCTCACACCTGCGATCTCGGCAATGTCCCGGATGGACGGAGGATTGCTTGTGTCAGACATACAGACTTGCTCCTTTTATAAAAGGAAATGAAATGCCCCAAAAAGAGGGGCTGCTGCATCCATTATACAGCAATCAACGGAAAATGCAAGCAAAAGGGTAAACGTTTACATAATTTTTTTAAAACCTATTGACAAGGCTTTCGGCCTGTGCTATCTTTAGGACGAGGAAAACGATTACCTGCCTGACAGGAAAGGATCTGCAAAATGGAAAAGCTGCTCTGCCCCAGTATGATGTGCGCGGACTACGGCCGCCTGGCTGAGGAGATCAAGGCACTGGACGAAGCCGGTGTGGACATCTTCCACTGTGACATCATGGACGGCACCTTTGTGCCCAACATCACCATGGGTCTGATGGACCTCAAGACCATCCGCAAGTACACCAAAAAGCCGGTGGACGTGCACCTGATGATCGAGAACCCCGGCGCGAAGGTGGACTGGTTCCTGGATGCCGGTGCCGACATCGTGTACATCCACCCCGAGAGTGAGCGCTATGTGGTCAAGACGCTGGCGCACATCAAGAGCCGCGGCGCCGCAGCCGGCATTGCCATCAACCCGGACACCAGCCTGGCCACCGTGGAAGAGATGCTGAACCTCTGCGACTATGTCATGGTCATGACCGTCAACCCCGGGTTCGCCGGCCAGAAGTTCATCCAGTTCACCAAGAACAAGGTGCGTGCGCTGGCAGAGCTGAAGGAAAAGTACGGCTTCAAGCTGATGATCGACGGTTCCTGCAGCCCGGCGGTCATCGAGGAGCTGTCCGCCATGGGTGCCGACGGCTTCATCCTGGGCACCAGTGCACTGTTCGGCAAGGGCCGTCCGTATGCAGAGATCATTCCGGAGCTGAGGGGAGAAAAGGCATGAGCAACGTCGTGCGTTTGATCAGCGCTTCCAAGAGCGACTTTGAAACGATGACCCCGATGGACCTCAAGGAGTCCATCTATAAGTCTGAGGGCCGTGTCATCATGGGCCAGCACCTGCTGTTTGCAGGCGCAGGCCTGGTGCGCGGCGTGACCAACAGTGAGCTGATGTTCGCCTTCGGCTCCGACATGGTGCTGCTGAACACCATCGACCTGGACAACTGGGACAACAACCCCGGTCTGCAGGGCCTGACCTATCAGGAGCTCAAGGCTCGCTGCGGCCAGCGCCCCATCGGCGTGTATCTGGGCTGCCCCAAGGCCGGCAGCGAGGACGGCGGCAAGAAGGCGCTGTACCGCCGCGAAGGCATGCTGTGCACCCCGGAACATGTGCAGAAGTGCGTGGACATGGGCGTGGACTTTGTCATCCTGGGCGGCAACCCCGGCAGCGGTACGTCCATCACGGACGTGGTGGCCTGCACCAGGTGGGTCAAGGAAAAGTACGGCGACAAGCTGTTCGTCTTTGCAGGCAAGTGGGAGGACGGCATCAACGAAAAGGTGCTGGGCGACCCGCTGGCCCAGTACGACGCCAAGGACATCATCCGCCAGCTGATTGACGCCGGTGCTGACTGCATCGACCTGCCCGCACCGGGCAGCCGCAACGGCATCAGCGTGCACATGATCCAGGAGCTGGTGCAGTATGTGCACCGCTACAAGCCCGGCACTCTGGCCATGACCTTCCTGAACAGCTCGGTGGAGGGCGCTGACCCCGACACCGTGCGCCTGATCGCCCTGAAGATGAAGGAGACCGGCGCGGATGTGCACGCCATTGGTGACGGCGGCTTTGCCGGCTGCACCAGCCCGGAGAACATCCACCAGCTGTCGGTGTCCATCAAGGGCCGCCCGTACACCTATTTCCGCATGGCAAGCACCAACATCTGATCCGCAAACAACGGCGTGCCGCTGCACCCTGCGGCGGTGTGCCTCTGTTTAAAAAATAAGGAGTGTGTCTGTATGAAACTGGCAATTGGCAACGACCACGTCGCAGTGGAAATGAAGAAAGAAATCAAGAAGTATCTGGAGGACAAGGGCATCGAGGTCATCGATGTCGGTACCAACAGCACTGAGAGCTTCAACTACCCCATCAGCGGTTACAAGGTGGGCAAGATGGTCGCCTCCGGCGAAGTGGACGGCGGTGTGCTGATCTGCGGCACCGGCGTGGGCATCAGCCTGGCCGCCAACAAGGTCAAGGGCGTGCGTGCCTGCGTGTGCAGCGAGCCCTATTCTGCCCGCCTGAGCAAGCAGCACAACAACTCCAACATCATCGCCTTCGGTGCCCGCGTCATCGGCGTGGAGATGGCCAAGATGATCGTGGACGAGTGGGTGAACGCCAAGTATGAGGGCGGCCGCCATCAGGTGCGCGTGGATATGCTGGCTGAGATCGAGCAGACCCAGGGCCTGAAGGCTGTGGACGAGCAGGGTCAGTGAGCATGAACACGGAACTGGAGGCACTGCCTGCAGCCCAGGCCATCGGCCTTGCCGTGTATGGCGGCATGCCGTTCCAGGCAGGCCCCTGCCGCGGCCACAATCATGTGCTGAACGGCATCGAGTACCACAGCGCACCGGCGACGCGCTGCCCGACGGGCCCAAGGGCATCCTGAAAAAGCGCAGCAAGTGGTTCGTGGCACACCCGGAGAACACGGCCAAAGTCGCCGCAGGCGACTACCCCGGCCTGCTGGGTGCCATGCGCGAGATCAAATAAGCGATCCTTCATTCTGCAAACCGGAAGTACACTGCGATCCGCAGTGCGCTTCCGGTTTTGTTTTTGCTAAGGCAAAACGGGCCGCCCCGGATAGGGCGGCCCGTTGCCGTTTTCTGAGAAATGCAGGCTCACACCCACTCCCCGTTGAACACATAGTCGCCGGGAGCGGCATAGCTGGTCAAGGCTGAGAGCACGCCGCCCAGCACACCGTTCTCGTAGCCGATGCACTCCTTTGTCAGGCCGGTGACGCCATTGCGTGTTTCGTGCCGGCGGATGATGGAATCGTAATATTCATCGGTCGGTTCTCCTTTATATCATATAGCGGGTCATATAGCGGGGCTTCACAGGCGGCCGTCTGCCACGGCGCGCCGGTGTTCGGCCAGGGTCAGCTGCCGCAGCACCTGCAGGCAGGGGCGGGTGTCGTCCTTGCGGGTGAACAGGCAGGTGGGTGCCGGCGGAAAGGGGAAGCTCAGCGGGTGGAACCACTCGGGCGGGTAGCCGTGGCTCCGCACCGGGCTCAGGAACAGGCATTTTCCGGCCAGCATCCGGACGTATTCCTTTTCAAAGTCGGGCACCATGAGCCACCGCAGGGGAATGTCCTCCATGCAGCGCCGTAACATGGACACGAATACGGCGTCACAGCTTTCAAAGCAGATGGTCTGCCCGGCCAGCTGGTCGGGGGTCAGGGTGCCGCAGGCACTCAGCGGGCTGCCGGGGCTTGCCAGCAGATGGCATTTGGTGTCGAACAGGGGCAGGCAGTCGATGGCGTCGCTCACCGGTTCCAGCAGTATCTGGATCAGGGCGTCCACGCCGCTCTGCAGAACCTCTTCCGGGGAGGTACAGGAGGTATCGGTGCGCACCTCCAGGTCACAGTCCGGCAGCTCCTGGCTCAGCGCCATCAGCAGGTCGTGGTACACAAGATCCCGCGACGCCATGGTCAGCGGCACCTGCAGCACCAGTTTTTCGCGCCGGGCGGGCCCGGCGGCCAGTGCATGCTGGAACGCCTGATAGCTCTGCCGGACGTTCTGGGCAAAGGCGGCAAACAGCTGCCCGGCTTCGGTGGGCTCCACCCGGCAGGTGGTGCGGGTGAACAACGGAGTGCCCAGTTCGTTCTTCCAGTGTGCGGATCTGGTAGCTCAGGGTGGGCCTGGGTGAGAAACAGCTGCCGCGCGGCAGCCGAAAAATTCAGTGTTTCATAAAGAGCCAGAAAACAGCGGATCTGACGGTCGGTCATGCAAAGCGGGACCTCCTTTCCGGCATTTCCTCATTGTAAACAAAACCGCTGGGAAGGTCAATGAACTTATAGAAAAAATATATAATTGAAAACCGGAAATT
>ENA-OQIL01000012-OQIL01000012.1-human-gut-metagenome-genome-assembly--contig:-NODE-12-length-91735-cov-5.216848_pt1 | contig 91735 bp, 79 predicted proteins | sample MGYA00242583_ERZ504748 | MGnify/ENA primary metagenome ERZ504748 (study PRJEB26092, sample SAMD00036191) | human gut metagenome | host: Homo sapiens | study: EMG produced TPA metagenomics assembly of...
TTGACGGTGCAGAGCTTGGTGCCTGTGTTGAGTCGGTTCCAGTGGGTTGGCTATCAGAACCAACAAAACCATTCTCTGCTGCGCTTTGGCCTGCTGCCGCATCGGCATTCTGCTCTTCGTTCGACGAAGCGCTTTGCACCGCTTCTGTGGTTGTTAGACCAGCTTCAATAGCTGCAACGTTCAATGAGCCGTCATTACTTGTTTGACTTGCGGTATCAGTCGAACTTTCGCCAACAGCATCGTTGCTATCGCACCCGCGCAAGCAAAACGCGCAGAGTAAGGGCAACCGCAACGACTGTGATAGCAGCAATGGCAGCTACCTGCTTGGGGTGGCTCTTAATAGTCTGCCGGCATTGCGCCAGAGCATCTTTTGCTTTCATGAAAACTCACTCCTTTACATGAAGAAACGGAATACGGCCTTAAACAGCCAGCGGAAGAATCCGAATACAAACTTCATCGTGCACTCTCCTCATCGTTGTAATCGTCATAGTCGTCGTCCCAGCCGTCGTCGTCGGGCTCATCCGCCTCATCGATGTTGGGTAGGTTATCGAGCCAAAGCTCTTCATCCTCTTCGCCCTCTTCATCTTCGGCCGGAACCTGTTCGGCATCCGTGCCTGAGTTTTGCTGCTTGGGCTTCTTCTCTTCGGTGGGCTGGCACCCTTCGGCTAGCAGCACTTGCTCGTAGGCTCTTCGGGTGTATCCGAACATCTGGCACAGCTCGTCTTCGTTTGCAGCAAGAACTGGATCTGTGTTGGCAAGATAGTCATGCACGGCCACGGCTTTGCTGTTGATAGAAGATGCCGTGTCGTTGTTGAAGCAGGCAAGCTCCTGCGCGCGGAACTTGATCCCGTTGATAAGGTCTTCGCCCACACGCCAGGCAACCATTTCTTTGTTCACCACGACCTTGGATACATGGCTGATCTCGGTTTTATCCACCAGCAGAAAGCGCCATCCACGCATGCGCCGTGCAACGGGCGTTGTGTCGGCTTGCGCATCTTGTCGGTATTCAGCTCGAATGTCATAGAAATGCGCTTGCAGCCACAAGCTCTCGGTATCCAGGTTGTCAAAGCGCACCTCGAAATTGGTGAGCATGTTGTTGCCGTCAAAGGGCTGCGGAAGCGTGAATCGATCCACGTCAAATTCGTCAACGCGCCCGCTGTTATAAAACACTTGAATGTTCACAGTGCAAACTCCTATCTGCTTCGACTGTCTCGGCTTGGCTGGTCATAGCCACGATCGATATACCGCGAATCGCCGTAGCTGTATCCGGATTGGCTGCGCTGTGCCGCAACCTTCTTCTGTGCGGGCGTAAGTTGCCGTTTGGGGCGTGCCGGGCGCTGCTGCGGAAGCAGGGCCTTCTCGCGCACGAATTCGCGCGCCTGCTCTAGCTGCGTAATCTGCGCGGTAATGCGGTCCTTTTGTCTGGGCGTTTCTACATGTTCCCGTTTAGATTCAAGGCTGCTGATACGACGGGCATAATCGTCGATTCCCGCAATGCCATAGCGTCCGTTGAGTTCCAATGTGAATGCCAGGTTGTGCAACTCTACAAGGTCGTTGATTTCCGTAGCCTGCACCGCAATAGCCATGAAGTTCTTGGAGGCTGCGATGGTTGGCCTTGCGGCACTCGACCGGGCAAAGCGCGACTGTAGCGCTTCTTTGCCAAAGGTGTAACCCAAGCGCTCGCCGCCAACGCGCCTGGCACCTTGATCGCGCAGTGAATAGATCCAATCCGCACGATTCGCCTTGGGCGAGTTGTCGTCAACGTCCACCTCAAGCATGTCTAAGATTTGGCGAAACTCGCTTTCGTTGCGGGCAAGGTTCTTCGCCATAGAAACGCGATCGCGGATGTCGTTCACCCAAGAATACTCGCCGCTTTCAAGTACGCGACGCTCAGCGCGGCTCAGATAGTATTCTTGTTTACTGAGCCCGAGGGTGGCGGGCTCATCGCCCTTCGATGCCAGCTTGCCAAAGCCATCGTCCGCATCAACCTCATCGCGCAAGTATCCGAAACCACGCTGCTCGGCCATGTCTTGTAAGCCACGGTTGAGCTCGAACGGGTTTGGTATTTGAATGCGCAGACCAGTAAGGATGCCGGGTCGCCGAAAACCAGGTAGCTCCCTGCCACGATGCACAGGGTCTCTTGGGCGGCAACGGGCAGGTACTGCTCGCACATAAGTACCACGCGGGGTCGTTCGATTGCGATTTGCTCCATCTGCCGGCGAAACGAATCGCTTGATGAGTCGGGCTGGTCGTCCTGTGCCCCCATCCATGCGAAATCATCGGAAAGGCGGGCGGCGCACCAGCTTGTCCCGCCGTTCCAGTACCGATGGACGAACTCGCGCGTCAGCGAAATCGTCTCGTCCATCAGGGGATGAGAAGCAGGATCGTCCACGGGAGCCTCGCCCCGAACATGCCTGCTGCTCTCGCTAGTCACGGTATGTTCTCCTGGAGACATGCGCCGAACGGCGCGAGAACGAAGTATGCAACACGGCCTTCTTCACTGGCAACCTTTCAAAATGCAGAAAAGGATGAAGGCGACGAGCGCCTTCCCCGCAGTATAGAAGAAAGCCGCAGACGGCTCGTCGATGCCAAACGAGGTCGAAACGAACGCCCCTTCAAACGAAACGAGCGTTCCCTTTGCCTACCGCTGCGCACTGCGCAACAGGCTTTTCGTGCGGTTGAATAGGTCGTTCGTTCGCGACGCCTTGCGTGCGAAGGCCGGCGATTCCTACACTTATCGGCAGGCATCGTCCAAGAAGGACGGACGGAACAGGAAGGGGGAGCTGCTATGGCGGCTACCGAGCAAGAGATGATGGAGCGCGCCGCGCGCATCCAGACGATTGAGGAGCTTCGCGAGGTCAGCGCCGAGCTCGGCCTTGAGTTGAGTCCCGAAAAAGAGGCAGCCTTCATGGCGGTGAGAACCGCGGAAGGCGAGCTCACCGAGCAACAGCTGGATGCGACCGTCGGCGGGGCCTATCATGTCGTGTCCCCGTCTGACGTGTGCGACTTCCAGGCATCGGAGACGAAGTGTTGCGCCACCTGCAAGTACGGTCAGTTCGATTGGCCGAATTACTATTGCGTGTTAACGCAATAAAACTAGCAAACCGAAGAAACGGAGAGGATTGCGCATGAACGAGCAATTGAAAGACTTTCTGAAGAAGGCGAGCGAGGACGAGTCGATCAAAGACGAGCTGAAAGCGCTTGAAGGCCTGTCTGCCGAAGAGAATGCAGAACAGGCGGCTGCAATCGCACGGAAAGCCGGCTTCGACTTGTCGGCCGAGGACTTCGCCCCCTCATCGGCGGAACTCGATGAAGACGAGCTGGGCGCCGTCGCCGGAGGCGAAGCCTGCTGCTGCCAGTACACCGGTTTGGGCTTGGTTAACGACCGCGGGGCGGTGTGCGAATGCCCGACCACGGGAACGGGAATTCGGAGGGATACCGGCGAGGTCTGCGAGATCACTTCCATCTGCCGCTTTATGGGGGAGGTCGGCTAGGCGCGGACGCGACTGCGGCTGCATTAGCTTGGGCGGGGGTTCTTGAAGAACCGCCGCCCGTCGCCGCTTGCGAAACCCGTAAGCGGCGATGGGCGGCGCAGGCGCGTGAGCTGGGCGTTGAGGAGATGGTCGGCGATGCCCATGCCGCGACGGCCGGTACCGCAATCGACGTGAAGCGAAGGAGCGAACACATGGAGAACGAAGATTCCTTGAAGATCGAGAGGCTTGAAGACGACGGCTTGCAGGATGTCAGCGGCGGGGCCGGCGATTACGTCTCCCATTACCAATGCCCCAAAACGGGGAAGCAGCTCTCAAGCTACGATCCGTACTTCGCAAGGGATTGCACGATGTGCCAATATTGGAAGCAGGTCATCCCCGGCATCCGGGCGGAGTGCCGCTATTGATCCGATGAAAATGCGCGGTTTTAAGCGCTTCTCTCGAACGAGCAACCGTCCTTGGTCGTTCGTTCGTTGAAAGTGGTCGTTCGTTCGCGGGGCGTTGTCAGTCGCGTGTTCGTACCCCATCGTTGTCGGTTGACGAAAAGAGCGTCGCCCGCGCTTCATCCGTTCACGATGCGCAGCGATGCCCGAAAAAGGGGAACCGTTTCTTTTGACCGCGCGAGCAAGGAGCGACGATGGTCGAACCCGATGCGAAGAGCCCTCGTTCCGACCGTGACGAGGCTGCGATGGATGCCGCCCGCCATGCGGCGGGGGGCATGTCGTTTGACGACTTCAAGAGCCTTATAGAGCAGGAAGGCCTGTGGGTGAACGACGCAGCGGCGCAGAGCGCCTGGGGGGCGCTGGGCGAAGGCGAGCTGGCGCTTGACGAACTGGATGAAGTTGCGGCCGGCTGCGAAGGAGTCGAGCTTCCCATCGTTCTGCCCGGCTTCGACGGTTTGACCGAAACGGGAGGTTCACGATGAGCGCACGCGACGGAAAAGACAAGGCGGCTTCGCCCTTTCGCCAGGAAAGCCTGGATCGGGCAAAGTCGCCCGAGCAGCTCGACGACTACATCCGCGTGTCGAATCCCGGGGTGTGGATGGTGCTGGGCGCCGTGCTTCTGTTGTTACTGGCCGGCTTCATATGGGCGTGCTGCGGGCGCTTGGTCGACACGATGCCTACTGCGTTGGTGGTGCAAGGCGGCCACGCGACCTGCTACGTCGCCGAGGACGAGGTAGGTCAGGTGGCCGTCGGCGACACGGTGAGCGCCGACAGCGCCAAAGGCGCCGTAGCGTCCGTGGGAACCACGCCCCTCTCTCCCGACGCACTGGCCGCGCAGCTGGACGAGTACGCAGCGCACAAGGTGAACGCAACGAGTTGGATGTTTCCCGTCGACGTGACCATAGACCTGCCCGACGGCGTGTACGATGCCCATGTGGCCACAAGCGAGTTCGCTCCCATCAGCCTGATTCTGGGGGGCGCATCGTGATGCTGCCGGGTAAGGGAGCGCGCCGCGCTCGCACTGCAGGCAAGCCTGGTCAGATGGCGGGCAAGGTTCCCGTTATCATGCAGATGGAAGCGCTCGAATGCGGGGCGGCCTGCCTGGCCATGATAGCGGCTTATTACGGTAAATGGGTGCCGCTCGAGCAGGTGCGCGCGGACTGCGGCGTATCACGCGACGGATCCAAGGCTTCCAACGTGGTGCGCGCGGCTCGCGCCTACGGATTCGAGGCCTCGGGTTTCCGTATGCAGCCCGAGGCGCTGCGCTCGCAGGGCGTGTTCCCTTGCATCGTCCACTGGAACTTCAGCCACTTCGTGGTGTGCCGCGGTTTCAAGGGAGGCAAGGTGCATCTGAACGATCCGGCACGCGGCGAGGTGACCGTGACGGAGGAGGAGTTCGATGCCGCCTTCACGGGCGTCATGCTGCGCTTCGTGCCGGGTCCCGACTTCCAGCCCAGCGGCAAGCCCCGGTCGGTATGGGAGTTCGTTGGCCCGCGCCTACAGGGTTCGCGCGCCGCGCTCGCGTTCGTGGCCATCACGGCGGCGGTGACGGCCGTCGTCGGCATCATCAATCCGGCGCTCTCCCAAGTGTTCATGGATCGGCTGCTGGGTGGGAAGAACCCGGAATGGCTGTACCCCTTCATTGCCTTGCTGATAGCCGTGGGAGCGGTGCGCATCGTGGTCGAGGTGCTGAACGCCATGTACCTGCTACGTCTCGAGGGCAAGATGGCGGTAGTGTCCAACTCGTCGTTCATGTGGAAGGTTCTGCACCTGCCCATGGAGTTCTTCTCGCAGCGCATGGCCGGCGACCTATCGGCTCGTGCGGCCACCAACACCACCATCGCCGCATCGCTGGTGAAGCAGTTGGCGCCGCTGCTGCTGAACTTCGTGCTGCTGGTGCTGTACGCCGTGGTGATGGTTGCCTACAGCCCGCTGTTGGCCGCCATCGGCATAGCGTCGGTGGTGATAAACCTGGGCATGGCGCGCTTGATCTCGGCGAAGCGCGTGAATGTGACGCGCGTGCAGATGCGCGATGCGGGCAAGCTGGCCGCCGCCACGGTTTCCGGCATCGAAATGGTGGAGACCATCAAGGCCGCCGGCGCGGAGGGCGGCTATTTCGAGCGCTGGGCCGGCTTCCAGGCAGGTTTCAACACGCAACAGGTCCGCTTCGCGCGCTTGGGGCAGCGACTGGGGCTGGTGCCCCAGCTGGTCATGCAGGTGACCAACACCGCCGTGCTCATGACGGGCGTGTACTTGGTGCTGCAAGGCCAGTTCACCGTGGGCATGATCCTGGCGTTCCAAGGCTACCTGTCGCAGTTCATGGCTCCCGCTTCCACGTTGACGTCCGTCATGCAGACGCTGCAGGAGATGCGCACCGACATGGAGCGCATCGAGGACGTCATGCGCTATCCGGATGATCCGGCGTTCTCCCAGGCTCCGCTCGACCGCGCCGCATCGTGCGAGAAGCTCAAGGGCGCCGTGCATATGGAGGGCGTGACCTTCGGATACTCGAGGTTGGAAGAACCCCTGATCAAGGATTTCGACCTTGATGTGGAATCCGGACGTAGCGTGGCCTTCGTAGGCCCTTCGGGGTGCGGCAAGTCCACGCTTGCCAAGCTGGTCAGCGGCTTGTTTCGCCCTTGGTCGGGTACGGTGAGCTTCGATGGCTCGCCCATGGACGAGGTGCCGCGCGAGGTGCTGACCGGGTCGGTGGCCGTGGTCGACCAGGACATCGTGTTGTTCAACGACACCATCGCCAACAACATCCGCCTGTGGGACACCTCCATCGAGGACTACGAGGTGATCCTTGCCGCGCGCGATGCCGGCATCCACGAGGTCATCATGCAGCGCGACGGCGGCTATAACGCCGTGTTGTCCGAAGGCGGGCGCGACCTGTCCGGCGGACAGAGGCAGCGCTTGGAAATCGCTCGCGTGCTGGCGCAGGATCCCACCGTGCTCATCATGGACGAGGCGACCAGCGCGCTCGACGCCAAGACCGAGCAGGAGGTCATGAGCGCGGTGCGCAAGCGCGGCATCACCTGCATCGTGGTGGCGCATCGCCTGTCCACCGTGCGAGACTGCGACGAGATCGTGGTATTGGACAAGGGCCGCGTGGTGGAGCGCGGCACTCACGAAGAGCTGTGCGAGCGCGGGGGCATGTACCTGCAGCTGGTGACCCAGGAATAGGAGGAGGTGCGCATGGGTTGGTTCGACAGTCAGATCAAGGAACGGCTGGAGCATGACGAGGACCTGGTCTCTCAGGCGGCCTGGGACCTTTCCGTGGCCATCACCGGGCGGGCGGCGGGCGGCGCGGAAGTGGATGCGGGCAAAGCCGCGGCCGATGCCGTGGGCGAGGTGCTGGCGTACTACCGCGTGAAGCCGGCCGATGCCCCGCGCGACCCGAAGAGCGTGCGCGACCTCATAGACGCCCAGCTGCGGGGAACAGGCGTGATGTGCCGGCGCGTCGTGTTGTCGAAAGGCTGGCAGCGCGACGCGGCGGGGGCTATGCTGGGGTTCGTCGACGGCGCGCCGGTAGCGCTGATCCCTCAGCCAGCGGGGGGTTTCGCGTACAGCGACGTCGCCACCGGCGAGAAGGTACGCGTCGATCGCGCGAATGCTGCGCGGCTCACGCAGGAAGCGTACTGCTTCTACCAGCCCCTGCCGCAGCGAGAGCTGGGCGTGAGGGACGTGCTGCTGCACATGGTGCGCAGCCTGGACCTTTCGGATTACGTGATGATCGTGGCGGCGACGTTGGCCGTGACGTTGTTGGGCATGCTTCTGCCTGCGGTGAACAGTCTGATTTTCGGACCGGTGGTGGATAGCGGCAACGTGGGCGTGGTGGTGCCCATCGCCGTGCTGCTGGCGTCGGTCACGTGCGCCCGGGTGCTCATCGGCGGCGCGAAAGAACTGGTCATGTCGCGCGTTGGCACGAAGCTGAGCCTGTCGGTGCAAGCCGCTGCCATGATGCGTACGCTTTCCCTGCCGGCGCCGTTCTACCGCGCGTACGCATCGGGCGATCTGTCCGCACGCCTCTCGAGTATCGAGACGCTGGCGAGCATGCTGCAGAACATCGTCCTGACCACGGGTTTGACCTCGGTGTTCTCTCTGGCGTACGTGGCGCAGATAGCTGCGTACGCACCCGGTTTGGCCTTGCCCGCGCTGGGCGTGATCCTGGCCAGCGCGGCAGTGTCGGTGGCGTCCGTGCTGGTGCAGGTGAGCGTGACCAAGCGCAAGCTGGAGCACTCCGCGCGCCGCAAGGGATGGGAATACGCCTTGTTCACCGGCATCCAGAAGATCAGGCTGGCCGGTGCGGAGCGTCGCGCGTACGCCACCTGGGTCGATTCGTACAAAGACGAGGTCAAGCTGACGTACAACGGCCCGCGCCTCATGCGCTACTCGAACGTCGTGCAGACGGCGGTCTCGGTGGTGGGCACCATCGTCATCTACTTCACCGCCGTGCAGACCGGTGTGTCGACATCGGAGTACATGGCGTTCAATCTGGCGTACGGCATGGCCACGGGCGCGTTCATGTCGCTGGCCGGCGTCGCCGGCAACTTCGCGTCCATCAAGCCGCACCTCGATATGGCCGCACCCATCATGAAATCGGTGCCGGAGTCCGCCGGGGGCAAGCAGGTGCTCGAGCATTGTTCCGGTCGCATCGAGATGGACAACGTCACTTTCCGCTACGCCGAAGGCGCGCCTGCCGTGCTGGATGATCTGTCGCTGAAGATCCGCCCCGGCCAGTCCGTGGGCGTGGTGGGCAAGACCGGCTGCGGGAAATCGACGCTCATGAGGCTTCTGCTGGGATTCGAAAAGCCGCAGAAAGGCGCCGTGCTGTACGACGGGCGCGACATCGAGACGCTGGACGTGGCCAGTTTGCGCCGCAACATCGGCACGGTGCTGCAAGACGGAAAGCTGTTCACCGGCGACATCTTCTCCAACATCGTGGTGGCTGCGCCGTGGCTCACGATGGAGGATGCGTGGGAGGCGGCCGAGCTGGCGGGGATCGCCGACGACATTCGCGCCATGCCCATGGGCATGAATACGATGGTGTCCGAGGGCGCGGGCGGAATCTCGGGCGGCCAGCGCCAGCGCATCCTCATCGCGCGCGCCGTTGCCCCCAAACCCAAGGTACTGTTCTTCGACGAGGCCACCAGCGCGCTGGACAACGTGACGCAACGACAGGTGAGCGAGGCGCTCGATCGGATGAAGTGCACGCGCATCATCGTGGCGCACCGGCTGTCCACCATTCGCGCATGCGACCGCATCATCGTGCTGGACGGCGGCCGCGTGGTGGAGGACGGCACCTACGAGGAGCTGTGCGCGTTGGGCGGCGTATTCGCCGAACTGGTGGAGCGCCAGACCATGTAGGGGTGGGGGTCTGTTCGCTTAAAGGGCTGACAGAAAGGCGGATCGAACATGAACGATTCCGATAAATTCCAGCAGCTTGGCTTGGACGATCTTGAAGAGGTGTCCGGCGGCGAGGCTCTGTCCGACAGGGCCGTGGCCGCTCTTCCGAAAGCGGTGCCCGGCGGCATCTGCCCTTACTGCGGGATGAAAATTGCCGTTAGTCTCTACGGCACCGCGTTTACGAACGACCATGAGCGCTTCGGCTTCAGCAACGCCACTGTGTGGCAGTGCAACAAGTCGGATCTGGATTACACGCTGTTTCGCGAGTAAGCGGACTTTCGCTTCAGACGCTGATCGTCGCGTCCCGTACGCGTCCGTCGCGCGATGGCCGCCGCAGTTGCGAGCGCGGCGGCAGCGAAAAGGGCTGTTGCTGCTGCGACGGTTCCCGGCGGGTCGCCAGTGCTTGCGAGCGGGGTCGCCATGCCTTTGTCCGCCGTCGGCGGGGACTAGGGATCTGCGCGGGCTCGTCGGCGTTCGTTTCGGGATATGCCGCGCTCGTGCCGTCCTTTCCGTTGTCGGGCTCTTTCGCGCGCCTATCGGACGCAGCGCTCCTATACTTCGACTTAAAAGATCCGTTTTCGAGAAAGGACGTACTATGGCGCATCCCCCTCGCACCGGTACGCAGAAAGCTCTGCGCATCACCTCTATCATCATGATCATCTTCGGAGTTTTGGTTGCGCTTTCGGGCGCGATCATCATAGCCTCCGGCGCGGCGGCCGACTCGCTCGGCCTGAACGACGCAGTGAACTTCCAGGGCACCGAGACGACGGCGGGCATCCTTACCATGGCCGTGGGCATTTTGGTCCTGATCATGGGCGCCCTGCAGCTGATCGTTGCCTTCCTTGGCCTGCGCGCTTCCAACGATGCGAGCAAGGTCGGCCCCTATCGCGCGCTCAGCTGGGGCATCTCCATCGTCATCCTGGCGATGATCGTGTACAACTGGTTCTTGGGCGGCACATTCCTGGACGACCCCTTCCTGCTTATCGGCGACGTCGTCTACCTGCTGGTGTGCACCACCCTCGCCGACGTGGTGAAGAAGGAGCATGACCGAGGCATCGTTGGTGAGGCCAAGGCCGAAGTCGAGCGCTCGGGCAGCCAGAAGGCGCTGCGCGTCATCTCCATCGTGCTGGTGGTGTTCGCCGTCATCTCCATCGTGCTGGGCCTCGCGTTCCTGGCGCTGATCGCCGCCGGCCTGGGCACCGACGCCGTGAACGCGATGGACCCGAACGACCCGGACCTGGTGGCCGGCATCGCCGTGGGCCTGGTGCTGGGCGTCGTGCTGGTCGGCAGCGGCGTCGTCGACCTGGTCGTGGGCGCCCTGGGCCTGCGCGGCGCTCGCGATCCGCGGAAGGTCAAGCCGTTCTTCGTGCTGTGCGTCATCGGCCTGGCCATCGAGGTCGCCGGCGACGTCTGGCTCGCGGCGCAGGGCATGCTCTCGTCCATCGGCGCGAGCGGCGCGGTGGAGCTGCTGGTCATCGGCGCCTGCACGTGGCTGGCCTACGACATCATGCGCCAGAGCCGCGGCATCGAGGCGTAAGCGCGAGCTTCCATTCTTCCGTGAAGGCCGTCGATCCCTCGACGGCCTTCACCATATCTCACCAGATTTCGTCGCCAGGATAGGTTTTGCATTCCACCTCGCAGAAACGCTCTCCTTCGCCAAGATATAGGTGAGTGTCTTTAAACTTGGGATCCTTCGTGCTCATACTGCAGAACGGGCAGAACGATTCGGAGGGATCCCTCTGAAAAAATACGCCGCCAGCCACCCCGTCCAGCTCTTCGGCGCTCAAAGAGTCGTGCTTCTTGGATTCGCTCATAACCTATCTCCTGTTTCAGATCGAATAACCGGTCGTTTTTGCAAAGACATCCTCTTTTACTTCCTTTGACCCCGATAGGCTCTGGTGCGCGCATCGAGAAGATCCGGTGGCATCCGCTGCCGTCTTCATAGCCTGTTCTTTTCGCTTTCGTCGTGCAGCCGTGGCAACGCCTATGCTTGCGAGCATGACACCGGCGGCCAGCGTGATAGCCGGCACGAAAGCGCCTAATGGGTCGCCGGTTCTCGCCAGAGACGTTGCATGCCCCCTTGCCGACAACCGGTTCCGGCGCAGCTGCAGGGCCAGGTCCGGGCGTAGGGCCGGGTCCAGGTTCAGGTAGGTCGCCGGGTTGGGGCAGCGTCTCCATCGGTGTGGCCCGTATCACCCGGCCACCGTTCTCGTAGACCGAGAAGCCCATGGTGTACAGCCATCCGTCGTACGCTGTCGAGCTCGGGAAGTACAGCGGCACCCGGGAGGCGCGCTTGTCGATGCCTTGGAAACTTTTGTCTCCGTTCGCCAAGTCCAACAGATAGGTGTCCTGATCGAGCTCGCGTCCGCCGTCGGCTTCTTCGACGCTGATACGGCCCGACAGCACCACTCCGGCTTTGACCGCTGCCAAGCCGAACGAATCGTCGTAGCCGGGCGCAAGCGCAGGCAGGGCGGCGGACAGGTCGTTGCCAACGTACGAGTCGCCGGATCTCACGATGCGCTCGAATACGGGGCTCGTCGTCGAAGAGCCCGTCACGTCGTGCACATCGCCCAAGGCGACGAACAGCTCGGCCCCTCGCGCTACGACAAAGGGAGTCGAGCGGCCTGTCGCGAGGGATCCCGCAGCCGTTACCGCCCCCGTCTGCGTATCGTACACGGCGATGTTGCCTTCGGTCAGCTCGACCCATTTGGCACCGTCGTACGCGGCGCCGCCCACCAGCAGCATCGCTCCATCGCAGTTCACTATCGTCGCATGAAACGGCAGGCGGGAAGCGTCATGGGAAGTCCAGGCGTTCGTCGCCGGGTCGTAGCTGACAAGACGAGGAGCCAACGCCCCATCCGTCTCGCCCGCTTCGCCGTATACGTACAGCTTGCCGTCGAACACGGTCATCGATGCGCTGCTGAGAGCCTCGGGTAGGTCGGCGCACTGCGTCCAGCTGTCCTGATCGGGGTCGTAGCGCCATAGCGCATAAGTACCCGCATGCGATATGCTGAAGTCGTTTGGCAGCAGGTATAGCGAACCGCCCAGCCCGGTCAGAAGACCGTACGACACGCCAACCGGCAGGCCCTCATCCGACGTGGGAAGCGCTATGGTCTTCTCGAACAGGGGCGTGGATTGGTCGTCCGGTCGCTCGGGAACCTGCAGCAGGAAGCCCTTCGATCCGCTCTTGCCGTTGCCGGCCGTTACCTCTACCACCAGCACGCCGCTTTTGAGACCCTGTGGGCACTCCGCTACGATGGAGCCGTCCGACCAGGAGCGCACCGCAGCCTCCTTGCCGCCGATGTGCACGCTTCCCGCACCCTGAGCTGCGCCGAAGTAGCTACCCTCCACCATGACGAGTGCGGCGTCGCCGTCGGATTCCATCCGAGCGCCCGACACCACCGGGACGAAGTTGCCCGACGCAACCCTCAAATCAAGGTGTCCGCCCGACGAGCACTTGCCGGAGAACGCGTCCACCGGACGCACGGAGGCCTTCACGAGCGCCGCCAGCTTCGCAGCGCGCTCGGCCGGGGTGGAGCCGTCGACATCCTGCGCGAGCACCATGGCCGCGCCGGTGACCATGGGAGTTGCCATGGACGTCCCGCTCAAAGATTGATAGGGAATCGCGGAGCCGGCCCTGCCCGTTCCAACCGTGTCGAGGTACAGGGCATCGGTCGGGGCGATCGGCGTGCCGGCGCGTGCGAACGTCAGCCGCACCTGCAGCTTGCCGCCTTCGAACGCCAAGGTGCCGCCGGCATTCTGGGCAAGCGCCTGGGCGTCGAAGGCGATGGTCGTCCAACCTCGGTCCTTCCCAAGGGCCGCGACAGCCGTCTGTCCCATCGGCGTCCAATCAAGCGCGCCGTCTTTCATTATCGCAACCTGGTAAAGCAGGTTGTCGTTGTTCTGGTTCGTGGCCGTCGCGTTCATTCCTACGTACCGGACGCCCTCTTGGTTCGACGGATCGACTTCCATCGACACCACGACGCTTCGAAAACTGATGCCCAGCGCCGTCTCTTCCGTGAGCATTTCGGAAAAGGGGATCTTCAGAGCTCCGCCCCTCGCATCGAAATGGGTCGCCCCCTGCACGACGGCATCTATATCCTCGGACGACGTCGGCGTCGCGCGCGCCGTAACCGACGGGGCGTCGCTTTCGAACGTCTCGTAGCTCAAAGGGGAGCCGTCGGCTTCGGGAGCGTAGGCCGCCCTGCCGAGGGGCACGGTGGACATGATGTTCATGCCCGGAGCCACCACGTCGGTCGTTTCCACGCCGTAGTTGCTGAACGAGGCGAGCTGCCCTGAAGAATCCGACGCATCGACAGCGACCGCATACGGGTTATGCGTGAGCACGGATGCGGTCATCGGTATCTTGTCAACGTCGGCGGCATCGTTGCCCGACCCGATGACGGTCACGGCGCCTTTCTCGCCCAGCTTCGTCGCCGCCAAGCTGAATGCTTTGCTCATCGTCCTTCCGGCCCACGAGTTGTTGATGGCGCGCAGTGGCAAGCCGGCATCAACGGCTTCGGCAAGATACTCGTATGCCCTGATGGTATCCGCACTCTCGATCGTGTTCTGCCTACCTGCGACCCTAACGGCCACCAGCTGCACGCCGGACGCGACGCCGCTCGTCCCCACGCCATCCCATTGCGACGCGATGATGCCCGCGCAGTGCGTTCCGTGGTAATGATCGTCCATCGGATCGGTGGGATCCATGCCGGGCACGACGTTGATCCCGTAGCGTCCGCCCCTGTCCGTGTACTGCGTCATGTCGCACATGATGCCGTTGAGGTCGGGATGGTTGTAGTCCACGCCAGTGTCAACCACGGCAACGACGTCGGCGGCGTTCGTTGTGCCGACCTGGTTCCAATTCGGCGGCGCGATGTCGAAACCGGCAAGGGGCGGCGCCTCTTCTTGCACCATGACTTCTCCGGTGTTGCGGCAGCCCCACTGGTAGCCGGACAGGTCGGCAGCGGCCGTGCCGCTTGCATCCGCGCTCGCCGGAGCCGACGGCGCCGCGTCCGACGAATCCAGCCCCAATGCCGCAGCGACTTGCGGCGTGCTCTCATCGAGCGCCGTCTGATCGGGGTCGTCCAGCCGCTGCACGTAGTTCGGCTCGGCGGACAGGATGCGCGGGTCGTCCTGCAGCTGGCGCAGGAGATCCTCGGTTGAGGTACCCTCCTGCCGCACCAGCACCATGCTCACCGCGTCGTCTTCAGGTAGGGATCTTGCGCTGCGCAGGAGAACCGGGCCGTTGGAAACAGATTGTTCCAACGGCACGTCGACGCCCGTAGCGGTGGCGTACGTTTCGGCCGACGCGTCCATGAGCGGTTCGGCCGAGGAGAGCGGGTCGACGCTGCGCGAACGGAGGCTGTTTCGAGATACCGCGTTGTCAACGACGACGAGAGCCTCGCCCTCGACGTAGTCTCCGGCAGCCAGCAGATCGGCGATCTCGCTCGTCTGCGTCTGGGCAGCTGCTTCGTTTTCATCGGCCCAAGCCGCTCGGGGAGCCCAGGGGATCAGCATTGCCGCCAACATAGTCGCCAGCAGCAAGCGAAGCGCGCCCTTCCCCTGCTTTATCGTTTCGTCCATCGCCGCGTCCCTTCTCTCGTGACCGCATATACTTCTTGTTGCAATTGCTCTTTTGGCAACTACGGCAACATGCTCGGAAACCTGTGCAGGGGCACCTGGGCCGCTCGCGCTTACGCCTCGATGCCGCGGCTCTGGCGCATGATGTCGTAGGCCAGCCACGTGCAGGCGCCGATGACCAGCAGCGCCTTCTGGCTGCCCGAGCGCTCGACTTTGGCCTTGGCCTCGCCCACGATGCCCAGGTCGTGCTCCCTCTTCACCGCGTCGGCGAGGGTGGAGCACACCAGCAGGTAGATCACGTTGCCGATGAGCAGAAGAGGGCTGTTCTGGATGTGCCAGTTGCCGTTGAAAAACCATCCGTACAGGATGGTCGCCAGGATGACCAGGGAGATGCCCCAGATGAGGATTCTAAACGGCCCGATCTTGCTTGCGTCCTTGGAGCCGCGCAGGCCGAATGCGGCGACGACGAGCTGAACCAAGCCCATGGCGAGGACGATGATTCCCAGAGCGACGGAGGTGGTGTCTGCCGTGGTCTCGGTATCGCCCAAAGTCATCGGCTGGTCCATTCCCATCGTGGCGGCCGACACTCCGAGCGCGATGAGGGAGGCGCCCGATAGGATTACCAGCACGCCGAGCACGATCATGATGATGGACACGACGTGCAGGGCTTTTTGGGTTCCGGTACGCGCTGGATTGCTCATAGCGTGTCCTTTATCGTAGAGGATTGATGAGGCGAAGTATGGGTGCGGCTTCTACCAGACGTCTGAAAGTGCCTGATGACGAGCGGTGCCAGGTTGCAAAGGGCAGTTGTTACTGAAGGGGTACGGGTTTCGGGGGGATGCCTGGCCCAAAACGAGACCATTCGCCCGACCCGGCCGATACGGCATCTAAGCCTTCATCTTCAAGCTCTTCCGGGGCCTTCCGCGCGTCGTCGATTGCCGCGTCGCGGTCGTGCTCCTTTGGAAGGGTCTTCGCGTGATCGTCTTCGTTGGAGTCATCCATAGCCTATCCGCCTTTCTCGTGTCCAGGGGGCGCTCGGCTTCGTGCCGGACGTTTCGAATTCCTTCAGTATAGAAACGGCCTTCGCGAAGGCAAGCAGCGCGGAACGAAAGACCGATCCCGGCGAACGAACGATCATGCACGATGCCAAGGTCAGCCGCTCGCTGTGCGGCGAGAGCCGCTCGCTCTGTTTGCCTTCTCTCGCTTAACTCGTCCTTCGTTCGCTGGAAATGGTCGTTCGTTCGGCGCGCCTTGCCAGCGATCGCCTGACCGGCCTATGATCGAACGAATATGCGATGAAGACGCGATGCGGGGGTGCTGCGTGAAAAACGACGAAAGGCGGGTGGAGCGGTCGTCCGGCCGAAACGATGGGCATGCGGGAAGGCTCATTCGCAAGCTGGCGCTCGTGTTCCTGGCGTTCGCCGTAGTGGCCGTGGTGCTCAACTGCGCACTCGCGTACGTCAGCACGCGCGATACCTTCCTACAGTCCGAAGCCTACCGCTTGGGGCAGGTGGGCGGTTACGCCGCGAACGCCACTCCGCAGGCGCTTCCTTCGGATGCATTGCAAGCGTGGAAAGACAACGCTGACGAGTTGGACCCCGCGACGACGTACGATCAGAGCCTCGCGGAAACGCAGGGGCTGATAAGCGCTTACAATGCCGAAGTCGACAGGCTCAAGGGGTCGGAGGAGGAGGCGACCGAGGAGGATCAGGATCGTCTCGACGGCATGCTGGCGGAGTACGAGCGAAAAAGCATACCCCTCTCGCTCTATTCCCTGGACGCGATGCTCGACCGGCTGCGCGCTTCGTTCAGCGTGTCGAGGCTTGCGGTAGTTGTTCCGGACGAGCAGAACGAGACCGTCCTCTACGTTGCGGAGGGGATTTCCGGCGATCAGAAGCGCGGGGTGGATGCTCACTTCTTCGGCGACGAGGAGCAGCGCCTCAAAGCTGACTACCCCGCCTTGTGGGAAGCGGTCGAAACCGGCGAGCCCAGCACGGATCCCGCCCTTGCGCCGGACGGCGAAACGTACGCTATGTACGTGCCTTTTGCCGTGGACGGCCAGACATGGGTTTACGAGGTGTCGATGGGCACCGACGAGCTGGAAGCTGCAGTGCGATCGCAGGTTGCCAGCACGGTGGTGGTGTCGTTCGCCGTGTTCGCGGTTTGCCTGACGGCTATGCTTCTGCTGCTCCGCCGCACCTTGGTGAAACCTCTCGTAGCGCTCAGCTCCCAGGTACGGGACTACGCTGCCAGCAAGTCCGCGGCCGTGGCCGACGTCATCCGCTCGCAGTGCTACCCGAAAGACGAAGTGGGCGATCTGGCTGCCAACACGGCCGACATGATCGACGAGCTGCAGGCTCACATGGACGACATCGCGCGCATGGGCGCCGAGCGCGAGCGGGCGCGATCCGAGCTCGCTGTGGCCAGCCGCATTCAGCTTTCGGCTCTGCCCACCGTGCGCCCGCCGTTCTCAGGATGCGATGACTTCGGGCTATCGGCATCCATGCACCCGGCAAAGGAAGTGGGCGGCGACTTCTACGACTTCTTCCTGATAGATCAGGATCACTGCGGCGTGGTAATAGCCGACGTATCCGGCAAGGGCGTACCGGCGGCGCTGTTCATGATGCGCGTCAAGGCCCTGCTGAACCAGCTGCTGCGCGAGGACCTCTCGCCCGACCAGGTGCTTGCTCGAGCGAACGACGGCCTGTGCGAGGACAACGAAGCCGGCATGTTCGTTACGGTGTGGCTTGGGGTGTTGGATTTGAGATCCGGCAAATTGGTTTACGCCAACGGCGGGCACAACCCGCCGCTGTACCGACACGCTGACGGTTCGGTCGAGTGGATGCGCGACCGGTCGGGTCTGCTGTTGGGCAGCTTCGAGGGTGTGCCCTATCGCGTGTTCGAGCGCACCATGATCCGGGGCGACTCCCTGATCCTGTACACCGACGGAGTGACCGAGGCCATGGATGCGTCGGATCATTGTTACGGCGACGAACGCTTGTTCCAGCTGGTGGAGCGGGAGTGCGACGGATACCCGGCATCCGTGTCGGGCGTTATCGAGGAGGACGTGCGCGCCTTTGCGGAAGGGGCCGATCAGGCCGACGACATCACGCTGCTGGTGCTGCGCTACGATGGACAGGAAAACGGCCCCGCGGCGTCGGCGGCCGGGAATCGAGGGTAACCATGGATGTGAACATCGCAGTAGACTATTTCGGAGACGAGGCGGTTCTCAAGTTGGGAGGGCATCTGAACACCAATACGGCTGCCGATTTGGAGGAGGCTCTTGAGCCGGTGTTCGAGCGCACGAGCAAGGTGGTGCTCGACTTCGCCGACCTGGAGTACCTGTCGTCGGCGGGTCTTCGCGTGTTGGTGGCCACGCAAAAGCGGGTCACAGCCGCGGAAGGAGCTCTGCGTATCGTGAACGCCAGCGACGACATTCGCGAGGTGTTCGACATCACGGGTCTTATCGACGTCTTCGATGTGGAGTAGGAAGGTGGAGGCGGCGGAGACGTGCACCATGCGCATCGAGGCGGCGTTGGGCAACGAGCCTGCCGTGCAGCGGTTCCTGACGGAGGCTTTGGAAACGACGGAGTGCCCGCCCAAGGCGCGCAAGGAGCTGCGCTTGGCGGTGGAGGAGCTGTTCGTGAACGTGGCTCGCTATGCGTACGACCCCGGGTCGGGCGATGTGGAGGTGTCGGTGTCTCTCGCGTCCGACGGGTGCGGGGCGAGGGTGGTGCTGCGCGACGGCGGCGTGCCGTTCGACCCGTTCGGGCACGCCGACCCCGAGGCTCCCCGCTCGGTGGAGGAGACTCCCATCGGGGGTTTGGGCATCATGATGGTCAAGCGTCTGATGGACGCGCATTCGTACCGCTACGTCGACGGGTGCAACGAAGTGACGATCGCGAAGCGCTGGTAGGGCGCGTCGCAGAAGGGAAGGGGTCTGAAGCATGGGATTCATGGGTACGGGTAAGAGCGCCGAGGATAAAGCGCTGGAGAAGCTGGCAACGTATCTGGAGAACACGGATCTGCGCCCGAAAGACGGGATGGTCCACGCGGGCGCGTTTGAAATGGCGGGCGGCTACAGCCGCAAGAACACGTCGCGCATCTTGAACGGCGTGCTGGAGTTCATGCAGAAGCAGGGCTACGAGATCCTGGACGTGCAGTTGTCGCCCAGCGGCATGGGAGACAGCCTGCTGTGCTGTCTGGTGCTGATCACGTACAAGTAGCGCTGCCTTGTGCTGCCGGTGTTTGCAGCTGCGAGGCTCTCGCAAACGCCGGCGTTCGCTTGGTAAAAGACCCCGGGGGGTCTTTTCTGTCAGTGCGTGGTGTCGATTTTTCTCGAACAATAGCATTCGACAGCGCATGATCGTTGGCGCGAGGCGAACGATGGGGAACCGCCGCTGGGTGCGGCGGTGTTTGCTGCGTTTCGCGGGAAGCTCGTTCGCCCCGTCTTCGGCCTTGCTCGCATCTGGGCGATTGCGGGCGCGCTCTTTAGAACAGCTCTTCGTCATCAATGATTAAAAAGATTATATACTACGGTAGGGATCGTTGCTTTTTTTTGCTGCGGAGGGTTGCGTGGGCGACCCTTCGTTCCAGGGCATCGAGAGGATGACGCGCGGCGCCCTATACTCGGAGGTAAGGAACGGTGATGACGATGTTTGAGACGGCCGACATGAGCGAGATGGAGATTCGCGACGCATTCGGGTTCACGAAGACGAAGCCGATCGTATTCAAGGAGCGCGGGGAAGACGGGCAGACCATCAAGACGCTGTCGGTCTCGTCAATGAAGCTTATCCGACTCGATACGGATGGAAAGATGGGCTCGCTCGCCATCACGCTCGAAGACGGCCGCGAACTGAGGATATGCTCGGCGTACCTCAAAGAGATGCAGGCTGCACGCTTCACGTTCGAGACGAAGGTGGACGACGAGGAGTAGCAAGGGTCGCGGCGGTTCCGCTTGTTTTCGTTCTTCTATTCGAGCCGCTGCTTGGTCGGGGGTTCGCTTGTCGCCCTTCCGGGAGGCGGGGCGGCGCGAGTTGGTTGGTAGGGGGCGCGTTGTCGCCCGAAAGCCTCGCTCTTGGCGGCAAAACCGCGACTTTCGGGCGACAAACGATGCGGCGTGCGAGCGGGGGCCGGCACGCCGCATCGCGCAGATGCTAGGCGCTCTGCTCCTTGGCGGCGTTTTGGCCGGCGATGCGGCCGTTCACCAGGCAGTCGGCCGTGGCGCAGGAGCCCAGACGGCACGCGCCGTGGATGCCGCCCACTGCTTCGCCCGCTGCATACAGGCCGGGGATGACCTGCAGGTCCATGTCGACGACGCGGCACTCGAGGTCGGTTTTCACTCCTCCCATGCAGTGGTGCACCTTCGGCCACAGGCGTACGCCGTAGAACGGCGGCTCGTCGATGGTTTGGGCGTCGTCGGGGATGGGCTTCTTGAAGTCCTCGTCCAGCTTGTTCTCCACGAACGTGTTGTAGCGGGCGATCTCCTCCTTCACGGCGTCAACCGGCATGCCGTAGTGCTCGGCCGCTTCTTCGATGGACGAGAACTCGGTGGTGATGCCGGCCTTCAGCGCGCCCTCTAGGCCGCTGCCGCCATCGTACAGGGCCTTCTTGCACGTGATCTGCACGCACGGCTGGCCGGTTTCCAGGATGGCATCGGCGTAGCGCTTGCGGTCGGTCAGCTCGTTGACGATGCGCTTGCCGGTGGCCACGTCCAGCGTAGGGGCATAGCTGGCCTGGCCGTCGGTGTAGAAGGCGGCGACGCCGTAGCCCTGCTCGTCCGGGCTCATGAAAGGCAGCAGCTGGATCCAGTCGGTGTGCACCGCCATAGCGCCGGCGGCCACCGAAGCGCGCAGGCTTTCGGCGGTGGCGCCTTCCTGGTTCGTGCAATCCACGGAGTCGTCGAGGCGCGGATCCTGTGCCTGGCGGAACGCCAGGTCGCGGCCGAATCCGCCGGTGGTCAGCACCACGGCCTTGTTCGCCTTGATGGCGACGGGCGTGCCGCTTTCCACGTCGTTGCCGCTGGGCTTGTCGTGCACGATGGCGCCGATCACGCGGCCGTTCGCGTCCTTCACCAGCTCGGTGAGCATGCGCTTCGTCTCGACTTCGACGCCCAGTCCCTTCAGCTTCTCGGCGAAGGGGCCCGTCACGTTCGCGCCGCCGCCGTCGCCCTGCGCGATGGAGCGCATGACGGTGTGGCCTCCGTACGGGTAGAGGAAGTACTCGTCGTTGTCGTTTTTCGCCCAGGTGGCGCCCATCTCGATGGTCCACTCCCACGTCTCGTTGGACTTCTCTGCGATCACGCGGCACTTTTCCTTGTCGTTGAGGTACAGGCCTGCCACCATCATGTCGTCCACGTACTGCTCGACGGAATCCTGCACGCCCTCGCGCTTCTGCACGCTGGAGTTGCACACGGCGAAGTCGCCGGCTGCAAGCGCCGAGTTGCCGCCGACGCGCGCCGTCTTCTCGATGACCTTGACGTCCGCGCCGGCGTTCTTCGCCTCAAGCGCCGCGGCCAGACCCGTGTACCCGCTGCCCACGACCAGGACGTCGCACTCCTCGTCCCATTTCGTGTCGGCGCCGCTTGTGGCCGCCGATGCGGTCTGCTTATCCTGCGGCGCGCATCCCGCCAAGCCTAACGTTGCCAGCACGCCGGCCGCCGCCGCTCCCGTGATGAACGAGCGACGCGATACTCCTGTTTCGTTGATCCCCATTACTGCCTCCTCCAATGATGGTTTCACGTGCTCGATGCGCCATCGGGGCGCATCTCGTGAAACCACCTTACGGACGCAAACGGGCGCGCGCACCCCACCCGAAGCGGGAAACTGCGAAACCCCCCTTGAGGTGGGGTGCTCGACCTGGGGTTATGGGAGAGGAATCGTTAAAGCGAACTTCAGGATGAGCTTGCTTTAACGGCGAGGTCCGTCGGGCTCCCCATGCACGAGGTCGATGATCTCCTGCTTGCTGTGCACGTCGAGCTTCGCATAGATGGTCTTCTGGTAGCTCTTCACCGTGTTCTTGGACAGGAACAGCGTCTCGCAGATGAACGCGAGGTCGCGCCCTTGGGCAAGCAGGTACAGGATGTCCTTCTCGCGGTTCGTCAGCCCGTGGTCGTCGGCCAGCGCGTCGCAGCGCAGCTTGCGCACGCTCTCCTGCTCCTGCGCGAAACGCCCGAGCAGCTCGTCCGCCGCGCGCGCCTGCGATTCGGCGCGCTTGCGCTCGTGCGAGTTCACCATCCAGATGACCATGAGGATGAGGTACAGCAGGAAGAACGCCACCGCCGTGGTGCGCACGAAGTCGGCCGTGCTGCCCACGCCCAGCAGCTGCGCCACGTTCTGCCCCACGAACAGGCCGAAGCGCGGCAGCGCGTACGCCAGCGAGATGCCCACGAGCAACTTCGTGCGGCTGTGCGCGTAGGTGGTGACCACGAGGTAGAACAGCGCCAGCATGACGAGCTTCCATCCGGCGGCTGCCAGGATGTTCAGCGACACGGCGTAGTCGTTCGACAAAAACGGCAGGAACAGGATGCCGGTGGCTAGGATGCCGAACACCACGTTGAACAGCATGGACGGGTTCGGCTTCGAGCGGGTTCCGAAGTACGCGAGGAACACGGCGGCCGCCGCGATGCCTCCGAACTGCGAGATGAGGATCGACGCGGCGGGCGAGGCGCTGGTGCCCGTCGCCGCGGTGTCGAGGATGCCGTACACGATGGACAGCGCGAACGTGCACACGCCCGATACGAGGAACACGTTGAGGAAATCGTGCTTCGAGAGCGCGCCGCGGGCATGCGACGGGGGATCGCGGCGTTCGCTTCCATCGGCTTCCGCACGGTACGCGAAGCCCAGGCACAGCGCCGACGCGCCGAGCAGCACCGCGTACGCTGCCAGCGAAACGGCGTCGGGCGCGAACCCCAGCAGCATGTTCGCCGCCATGCCGCCCAACGACATGATGCCGAACGCGATGGCGATGCGGCGCGACGAGTAGCGTGCGAACGCCTCGAAATAGAAGGGCATGACCAGTCCCATGCCGATGCCGGCCGCTGTCGCCGAAGCGGTGACGACGGCAGGGTCGAGCGACTTCGTTGCGGCGAAGAACGTGCCGCCCAACGCCAGTGCGAACCCGGCGTAGCCCGTCGCAAGGTATGCCGTGCGGCCGAGGGGCAGTTTCGAACGCACGAGCAGCGAGAACAGCAGCGAAGCGGCGAGGATGGAGGGGTTCAGCACGTTGTCGAACGCCGAGGGAGCAAAGCCCGGCCGTCCGACCAGCCAGCTGGAATAGAAGAACGACACGCACACGGCGTACAGGCACGTGAAGCCTATGACGGCGACAAGGTAGCGTCGGTCGGAACCGAGCTGCCCTGCGCCATGCTGCTTGTCGGTGTTCCCCATATCCCCTCCGTCGTGACCTCCGAGGCTGCGTCGCATCATTATAATGCGCCCGCGACGGGTTTCGCGCGGCATCGTCGTAAGCGCGTGCGGAGCGTATCGGGGCAGCAACGTCGTTCGAAACGCTGCGAAATAGCGGTCAAAGCCTCATCCCTACGATTCTTACGCTACAATCGTAACGCTTTTCTTACGGGCAATTTCGTACAAGAATCATCGGGAGAGGTATGGTATGAGCAACGGCAAGGGGGCCGGCGCGGCGAACGTGGCCGGAGCGGGCGTCGCCAAGCGCGAGCGGTTCGGCTCGCGTTTGGGCTTCATCTTGATTTCCGCGGGGTGCGCCATCGGTTTGGGCAACGTGTGGCGCTTCCCGTACATCACGGGCGAGTACGGCGGCGCGGCGTTCGTGCTGATGTACCTCGTGTTCCTCGTCATCCTGGGCCTGCCCGTCATGGTGATGGAGTTCGCCGTGGGCCGTGCCAGCCAGAAGAGCTCGGCGGCGGCGTTCGACACGCTGCAGCCGTCGCGAAAGTGGCATTGGTTCTCGTGGTGGGGCTACATCGGCTGCATGGTGCTCATGATGTTCTACACCACGGTGGGCGGCTGGATGCTGTCGTTCGTGGTGAAGATGGGCACGGGCGCGTTCAACGGCCTGGACAGCGCGGGCGTCGGCGCCGTGTTCAACGACATGCTGGCGAACCCCACCGAGTTGGTGGGCTGGATGCTCGTGGTCATCGTGCTGGGCTTCCTCGTGTGCAGCCTGGGGTTGCAGAAGGGCGTCGAGCGCATCACGAAGGTGATGATGATCTGCCTGTTGGGCATCATGGCCGTGCTCGTGGTGCGCGCGGTCACGCTGCCGGGCGGCTTGGAGGGTCTCAAGTTCTACCTCATCCCCGACTTCGGCAAGCTGTTCGCGGGCGCGACGACGGCCGAGCAATGGGCCACGTTCGGCGACGCGGTATACGCGGCCATGGGCCAGGCGTTCTTCACCCTGTCGCTGGGCATCTCGGCCATGGAAATCTTCGGCAGCTACATCGGCAAGGAGCGATCGCTCACCGGCGAGGCGCTGCGCATCTGCGGCTTGGACACCGCGGTGGCGCTCGTGGCGGGCCTCATCATCTTCCCGGCGTGCTTCGCGTTCGCGGTGGAGCCGGGCAGCGGGCCGGGGCTCGTGTTCGTCACGCTGCCCAGCGTGTTCAACCAGATGCCGCTGGGGCAGCTGTGGGGCGCGCTGTTCTTCGTGTTCATGAGCTTCGCCGCGCTGTCCACCATCATCGCGGTGTTCGAGAACCTCATCAGCTGGTCGATGGACAAATGGAATTGGACGCGCAAGACGGCGGTCGCCCGCACGGCCATCATCGTGACGGTGCTCAGCCTGCCGTGCGCCCTTGGGTTCAACGTGCTGGCGGGCGTGCAGGTTCCGGCCATCGGCGACATCCAGTCCATCGAGGACTTCATCGTGTCGAACAACCTGCTGCCGCTGGGCAGCTTGTTCTACGTGCTGTTCTGCGTGACGAAGGGCGGTTGGGGCTGGGACAACTTCCTGGCTGAGGCCGACACGGGCAAGGGCGTGAAATTCCCGGCTTGGTCGAAATTGTGGCTGAAGTTCGGCATTCCGGCGCTTATCATCATCATATTCGTCATGGGCTACGTGCCGAAGTTCGCCACGTGGCTGGGGCTGTCGTAGAAGGAGGACTTCATGCAGGTTATCACCGATCAGGTTCTGGCGTTTTCCAAGGACAACGCGCCGTGCGCGACCGCGCAACCGGGCGAGGTGCTGCTGTTCAAGACGCAGGATTGCTTCGCCGGGCGCATCCCCAACGAGGATGTCACCATGAAGGATCTCAACTTCTCGTACGGGTTCACGAACCCGGCGGCCGGCCCCGTGTACATCGAGGGCGCCGAGCCGGGCGACGTGCTGGTGGTGGATATCTACGACGTGCAAGTGGCCGACCATGGCGTAATCGCCACCGACGACCACTGCGGACCGCTGTACCAAACGACGGATTACCGCAGCAAGATCATCCCCATCGAGGACGGCATGGCCGACTTCAACGGCGTGAAGTTCCCCATCGACCCGATGATCGGCGTCATCGGCACCGCGCCCGACGGCGAGGACGTCATCGACGGCTTCGTGGGCGCGCACGGCGGCAACCTGGACAACAAGCTGATCACGAAGGGCACGCGTATGTACTTCCCCGTGCGCGTGCCGGGCGCGCTGCTGCAAATGGGCGACGTGCACGCCACCATGGGCGATGCCGAGCTGTGCGGCACGGGCATCGAGATCGCGGCCGAGATCACGGTGAAGGTGTCGCTGGTGAAGGACTTCGAGCTGAACTGGCCCGTGCTGGAGACGTTCGGCCCGCACGGCAAGTGGTACGTGAACGCCAGCGCGCAGGAGTTCGACGAGGCTCTGGTGAACGTCTCGAAGGAGATGCAGCGCCTGCTCATGCGCATCACGGGTTGGGATGCCGTCGATACGTATATGTACATGTCGGTGCAAAGCGACGTGGAGTTGAGCCAGGCCTGCAAGCCCTGCGAGGTGCAGCTGAGCCTGCGCATGGGAACCCCGAAGCTGCCCCAGTTCCCGCCGCTCGTGCCGCAGCCGTAGCACGAGCGCTCGCGCCAAGAACGCAACGAAGCCCCGGCTCGCCGTAAAGCGAGCCGGGGCTTTTATCGTGTTACAGCAGCGCCAGAAGCTCGTTCACGCTTTCGGGACGGGTGGCCCAGCTGGTGGCGAAGCGGACGACGGTGCGGCCGTCGGGCGTGCGCTCCCAGAAGCCGAACGACGCATGTTCGGCCAGGCGCTCCTTCGTCTCGTCGTCCAGGATGACGAACTGCTGGTTCGTCGGCGAGTCGATGGCCAGCTCGTAGTCCTTCGCGCGGAAGCCCTCGGCGATGCGCTGCGCCAGCTCGACGGCGTGGCGCCCGATGTGCTGGTAGCGCAGCTCGCCGTCCTCCTGGCCGAACAGCACGTCGAACTGCAAACCCAGAAAGCGGCCCTTCGCCAGCAGCGCCCCGCGCTTCTTCATGAGCGTGAAGAAGTGGTCGTCCAGCCCCGGCTTCGTGAACACCACGGCCTCGCCGCAGAACGCGCCCACCTTTGTGCCGCCGATGTAGAACGCGTCGCACAAGCGTGCGATGTCGGCCAGCGTGACGTCGGCGCCCACGGCGGCCAGGCCGTAGCCCAGACGCGCCCCGTCCATGAACAGCCTCATGTCGAAGTCGCGGCACACCTGCGCCAACGCCTCCAGCTCGGCCAGCGAGTACACGGTGCCGTACTCGGTGGGGTGCGAGATGTACACGGCGCCCGGTGCCACGATGTGCTCGCGGTTCTCGTCGCCCCAGTACGCCTCGCACAGCGCGCGCACGTCGGCGGCCACCAGCTTGCCGTCGACGTGCGGCAGCGGCAGCGTCTTGCGCCCGCACGCCTCCACGGCGCCGGCTTCGTGCGCGGTGATGTGGCCGGTGGTCGCCGACACGATGCCCTCCCAGGGCCGCAGGATCTGGTCGGCCACGGCGGCGTTGGCCTGCGTGCCTCCCACCAGAAAGTACACGTTCGCGTGCGGGCACGCGCACGCTTCGCGGATGCGCTCGCGGGCGGCGGCGCACACCTCGTCGGTGCCGTAGCCGGAGGTCTGGTCGAAGTTGGTGGCGGCCAGGCGTTCGAGGATAGCGGGATGGGCACCCTCCATATAGTCGCTGTCGAAGTGGAGCATCGTGGCGTCGGTTCCTTTCTGATGAGGGGGTATGGTAGCAGGCGGGCGGTGTTGCGAATCGTCCGCGGTCAGCGGCGGCTGGGAAGCACGCGGCGCTTGGGTATGACGATGGCGCGCGGCTCGAGCGCGAACAGCTCGGAGACGGTGAGCGTCTCCTCGCAGGAGATGGCGCCGTAGCGACAGGTTTCGGTACAGGTGCCGCAATCGCGGCAGAGCGCGGCATCGAATTCCAGCAGGGTGCGCCCACCTGGCGCTTTGCCGGCTTTGCGCAGCGCCTGCGTGGGGCAGAAGCCCGCGCATAGCGCGCAGCCCGAGCAGCGCTCGGGATCGATGTCCACGCGCGGTGCAAGCGCGCGCGGCACGACGGCATCGCCAGCCGGGAGGCCCGCGGCGTGCAGGTCGTCCAGCAGCTGCCAGCGGCGGCGGTCGGGCTCGGGCTCGGGAGCGTCGGCGGTGTTTCGGCCGGTCAGCGCGTCCATCTGCGCCGACGCTGCATCGGCGGCCGCCTCCACCAGCGCCGAGCGCGCTTGCGAGAACAGGCCGCGCCGCGACACTTCGCCTGCGGCGTCCTCGTCCTCTGTCGCGGCTATATCGTCGACGGTTTCGACGATGCTCGCGGCGGCGTCGAACTGCCACGTGTCGAGGATGCGTTGGGCGGAACGCACCGTTTTCGGAAGGTCCACGACGGCTTCAGCGTACTCGCACGAGGCGCACGGAGCCGTCAGCAACGCGATGCGCTGCGCGCCCGAGCACGCCATGTGCACGATGAGCGCTTCGTCCACCCACGCCATACAGGGAAGGGCGACCGTACGCTCGGCATCGATGCGACCCGCGCGCAGGGCGCGCTCGCACGCGAATCCAGCGCAAGCGGGAGCGACTGCGGCTTGCGGAGCCTCGACCTGGGCTTCCGCATCGCGCGTCCCGATCGAATCTCCCTGACCCTCGGCCTCTTCCACCGCAAAACCCGCCGCCCGCTTCGCCGCCGCGGCTCCCGCCCGCGCGCTCGCTTCCAGCAGCGCATCGTCGTCGAGCGGCGCTGTCGCCAAAAGCGCGGCGGTGGGGCACGCCGTGACGCATCGGCCGCAGCGCACGCAGGCGTCATCGTCGATGCGCGGTCCGGCCGGGCCGTTTTTCGCCACGGACCCGTATGCGGCGGCGGGCGACGCCTCCGTATCGCGCTCCAACCCGACGGCGATCGCGTCGACCGGGCACGCTTCGGCACAGCGCGTGCAGGTGGAGCCCAGATCGCGCTCCGGCAGACAGCGCTCTTCATGCAGCAGCGCCACCATCGGTCGCTCGGCCAGGCGTTGCGCTATGTCGATGAGATTCGGCATCCCGTTCCCCCAGGGTCTTCTTTCGTCTCTTCGTCTGCCGACGCATGCCGTATGCGCGGCGAGCGCCGGCATCCTATTCTACGACGCGTACTGTTCAAGATAGTCGAGGATCTCCTGACGGGAGTGCAAGCCGGTTTTAGCGTAGATTCGCTTGATGTGGGCATGCGCCGTGCCCTGCGTGATGAACAGCTCTTCGGCCACGCGCTTCTGCGTGTAGCCGAGCGCATACAGCGCCATCACCTCGATCTCCCGATCGGACAACAGGAACTGCTTGCCCATCTCTTCGGCGTTGTGCTTCATGGAGGCCTGTCGCATGTCCGCAAGGCTTTCGTGTTCGTCGAGTCCCATGATCTTGAGCATGCTCTGTCGTCGTGCGCTCTGCTCCTCCTGTTCCTCGGCGTTGCGACGCGTGATATTGAGGAATTGCACGAACACCACTTGCGTGGAGAGGACCACCATGGTACCCATCGCGGCGCTCATGAGCATGTCGTTGGAGAACAGCTCGTGAGCCGCCAGCAACGCGATACGCGCTACGGCGCGGCAGCCTAGCCACACCAGCCATCCTGCGATGGCGTAATAGTACGGGTCGCGCCATCCGTAGCTCATGAACGCGATGATGACGTACCAGGTGAATCCCACCATGAGCGCGTTGAGCGTGGTGGTGAATACCGCTCCGATGTCCAGCATGTCGGGAAATCCGGCATAGGCGATCAGCGCGAAGCAGGCCAGCAGTTCCATGATCACGAAAATCCCTACGGTCATGACGCGTTCTCGCCGCTTCAGCACCAATACGATCAACGCGACGCTCACGCCGATGGTCAGCGCAGCGTACGCGATGCGCGTAGCGGGCGTGAACGCGATGGAGGTGCCGTCGGGGTAGCCGCGCAGCAAGCCGATTACGATAGAAAGGCATCCGATGCCCAGTGCAGTGGCAGTGAGGAACTGCTTGCTTTGCAACATGGTTTTTGAGAATCCGAAGTAATCGTTGGCCTGCGTTGGCGAGACGATGTCATGCGGTTGGCGTTGCCTGCGCGCCCATATTATGCAGGGGTATTGCAGCAGCACGAGCGCGGCGGCAACGAAGTTTCCCGCGAATACGGGCAGCAGCGTGCACAGATAAATCTCCACTTCGCTGATGATGAGCGCGGCGAACACGAAGACGGCAGCCGTGGTCGTGCTCGTTCCGCGGGCGCGGCGCAGCCAATAATAGATGGCGCCTGACGACACGAGGGTGCACAGCGAGCTCAGCGCGAAGCGCTCGATTTCGTCGCCGATGCCGAAAAGGTCGAATACGGCGAGAGCCATCAGCACAAACGCTTCCAGTGCGACGCATGTGCGCATGATCACGTTGGTGACGTGCTTGCTGATCGTTCGTTTGCTGAGGACGATGAAGACCAGGAACAAAGCCAAGACGACTAATGCCACCAGCATGGCGCCGTCGGTGAAAATACCTTCGTCGGTGCTGGTGTAGCTTCCATAGCTGGCGACGATCAGTCCGGCCCGCCCGAAAGCCAGACCAAGGATAAGCGGCCAGAGCGGCGCGAAGCGATGTGCCGCCCCCTCGAGTCCGTTGCGGGCCTGGTTTTGCTCGGCGCCTGTTGGAGTCGGTGCTGTTGTCGTGCGTGCGCCCAACCGTACACTCCCTCCCCGTGCTTGGTACGTAGTCGACGCGGACGCGTCCTCCATTCACCTCGATTTATCCTCAAAGAGGGGATGGCGGATGCGCGCCGTGGGTCATCATACCATACGAAAAACAACGCAGGGGAAAGGAGCGATGCGGTGGTTGACTTAGAAGCTCAGCGAATTCGAGACGAAGTGATCCGGGCTATGGCTGAACAAGGAGAAGATATCGAATCGCTCGGTTTGAAGGTTCCCGACGAAGCGGAAAGCGTCAGCGCGCCTATAGCGATGCCCGCATGGGAGCGTGTTGCCGAAACGGCTGCCGATAGTCGCGAGGGGGAAGCTGCCGAGGCGCAATTGAGCGACGAAGAGGTCGAGCGTCTGTTTCTGACGGCGGTATTCGATGACGTGCGCGCGCAGTCTGCGGATGCCAAGCTTGTTCAGCCGTCGCAGTGGTTGAAGGCGGGCCTCGTACCGGCGCATTTCTCGGCCGAAGACTGGGAGATGTTCGTGTACGAGTACCTTGAGGATCGCAGGGCTGAGCGCGACGCGCGCGTCGTTGCGGCTTCCGCGACCCCCGTTCGCACGGCGACCCGTGCGGTGGGCGTTCCCCGCATTCTGCGCACGGAGGAGGAGCCCGAGTCGGAAGGCGCTGCGACGGCGAAGGGCGCAGAAGAGCCCCGCCAGCCCGAGCGCAGCTCCGAAGCCTCAGAGGAGCTCCGTCATCCTGAGCGCAGCGCCGAAGGCGCGGAGTCGAAGGATCCCGAGCGGCGCGATAGCGCACAGGATGCCGAAACCCTGGCCGATCCTCCGTGCGTTCCCTGCGACGATATCGTTGCGCTCGTCGGCAAGCACAGCTACTATCTGTACTCCACCGAGCGCATGACCGATGCGTACGCGCGGTGGTCGTTCCTCGCCAGCGAGGACGATCGCGTGCTCACGTTTGTGGAGTGCGTGCGCGACGAATCGCGGAAGTACCCGCGCCCCATGGAGGCGTCGTCGCTGTCCAACGAGCCGTTCAACCTGTCGGCCGATGAAATCGACGAGTTGTGGCGCACCGTGCGCGACAGCGGCGCCTATCCGGACCTCGATACCGTCGCTGCGTCGAACGGCGACGTGTACTACTTCTCCACCGAGTACCTGACGCCCGCCTACGCCAAGTCGCTCGCAGAGTGGAACTCCGTCGAGCGCGACATGTTTCTGTAAACGCTATCGCGCCCGTTCGGCGTACTTGCATTAGTCGTCCTGAGCGAAGCGCTGCAGGCGCGGAGTTGCAGGATCTTGCTAGAAAGAGAGGTTCTCCATGGAAGACGAAGCGCGCAACGTGTACCGCGAGGTGCAGGACCGCCATGTGCTGCGCACGGCCGACGTGTACCAAACCGAGATCGAGGACGGCGTGACGGGCTACTCCGACACGCTGCTGTCCGTGGTTGCGAACTTCCGCAACGGCGGCGCCCCCGAAGGGTTCAACGCCCAGAGCATGGTGGGCAAGTCGAAGCGCGGAGAGGTGGCGCTGCGCCTGTTCGCCGTGATCGACCCCGACACGCGGACGTTCGTGCGCGCCGGCTTCAAAACGCGCGGCTGCCTGGCCGTCACGGGGTGCGCCAGCGTGGTGTGCTCCATGCTCGAAGGATGTACGTTCGACGAGGCGCTGGCCATCACGACCGACGACGTGAAGACGGCGCTCGACGGGGTTCCCGTGGACAAGGTGTACACTATCCATTTCGCCATCGAGGCCGTCCGTGCCCTCATCGGCGATTATCTCGTTCGCCAAGGGGCCTCCCTCGAAGAGCTTGACGCGGTCGTCCCCTGCAACTCCCTGAGCGTCCCCTGCATGATCTGCGAGCACTGTTCTTTGAGATCCACGAGAGTGGAGTTGAAGATGGCCGAAGCGTAGGGCTGTCGTCGTATTCGTTCGGTCCGCCTTTCCCGCTCAATCGAGAACCGGCCCCGGACTGCTGCACTGCCGGGGCGTTCTGGGTAGGGGGCGAAGCCGCGGAGGGTTGCGGCCCTGCGGAGGATTGCTCTACGGCAGCAGACCCAGGCTGTCCAGCTCTTCCTTAACGTCGGCCATGCCGTACTGGTCGAGGCAGGCGGCCGTCGGGCAGCCCTTCTCGTGATCCCAGCCGAACGTGTCGTACACCATGCCCAGGGCGGTTTGGAAGTCGTCGCGGTCCATCTTGATGGTGCCCTCGGTGAAGGGCTTCTTGTCCGGGTCGATATCGAACGTCCAGGCGCACATCACATCATGGACGTTGCGCATGTCGTTCTCGCCCCTGGTGCCGTCTTCCTTCGTCATGCCGCGCACGGTGTTGGCGCGCTGCAGCGTCATGATTCTGGCGCCGGCCTGGTACAGGTCGTCGGTGGTCACGTCCTCGCCGGTGACGGCCTTGAAGAACTTGGCCTCTAGGTCCAGGTCGCCGCGGTAGTTGCGCGCCTTCGTGGGGCTCATGGTCATGGGCCACGTCCAGTTGCACAGCGTCAGCGAGTCGTGCAGCACGTCGGTGACCACGCTCCACCAGGCGAAGTTCGCCTTGCGTTCGTTCATGGGCGTGTAGTTCTTGTTCTGGTCGATGGCGTCCTTGCCGCCCCACACCTCTTCGGCGATTTCCTGCTTCAGCTCGAAAGGCAGGCCGCAGCCCTGGAAGTTCACGGCGGAGTGGATCATGTCGTCGCGGTTGAACATCATGTTGTACACGCCGCCTACCTGGCCGAAGCACTCGATGGCGTGGTGCACGGGCCAGCCGCGGTAGTTGATCAGCTGGCTGGGCTGCTGATCGAACCAGCCCTTGTCATCCCAGCGCTCGGTCCAGTGGTACGGGCCGTAGGCGATGTGGGCGATCTCGGAGTCGTTCTGGGCGATGTCGTTCAGCAGCTCCACCATGATGGTGGGGTCGTCGTTGTAGATGCGCTGCCAGTCGTACTTCGCCTTCTCCTCTTCGGGAAGTACGCGGTCGAACACGCCAGCCTTGATGCAGTGCGCCAGGTCGCGCCACAGCTGCGCGTAGTTGCACCACAGTCCCAGCTCGTCAATGGTGGTGCCGATCAGCGTGTTCCATACAATGCCCGACTCGCTGTCCTCGGCGATGCCCGTCTTGAGGATGCCCTCCATGTACTTGAACGGGAAGTTGGCCGCGCAGGTGTTTCCCGACGTGGTCTTGCCGCCCAGTTCTCCGGTGCGCTCGGTGCGCAGGTCGGAGTAGCAGTGGATGGGGCAGCCGTGGCAGCCGTCCATCTTGATGGTGTACTTCTCGGCCACCTCGCCCAGGTCGTACACCGACTTCATGCAGCGATAGCCCACCGTGTTCAGCTCGCCCGGCTTCGGCTCGCCCGTGTCGATGGGTCCGTCTTCGGCCATACCCCAGGTCAGACCGCTACGGGCGGACCAGCGGGATCCCTTGTCGTAGAATTCGGCCCATTCCTGCTGCGTCTGCGGAACCACGTGGTTGTTGTTGGAGCCGATGACCTCGCGCAGCATGTAGTCGGACAGGTCGGCTACGGCTTGCGGGTCCTTCACGTTCACGCTGCCGTTGCCCTGCACCACCAGCGCCTTGACGTTCTTCGATCCCATCACCGAGCCCGTGCCGGCGCCGGCGGAGTGGTTGCGCGCGTTGATGATGCACGCGTACGGAAGCAGGTTCTCGCCGGCGGGGCCGATGGCGGCCACGCACGCCTCGACGCCTTCCTTGCGGCACAGCATCTCGGTGGTCTCACGGGTGCCCATGCCCCACACGAAGCCGGCGTCCTTGATCTCCACCTTGTCGTCGACGATGTTCAGGTATACGGGGTGGTCGGATGCACCCTCCAGAACCACGGCGTCCCAGCCGGCCAGCTTGATCTTCGCGCCGATCATGCCGCCGCAGTGGGCGTCCACCACGAGGTGGTCCTTCGTGAACGTGGACAGCGAGCAGATGGTGGTGCGGCCGGCCAGGGGCACGCCGGAAGCCGTCAGCGGTCCTACGGCGAAGATGAGCTTGTTCTCGGGGGAGAAGGGGTCGGTGCCGGCGGGCACTTCGTCGTACATGATCTTGTTGGCCAAGCCCATGCCGCCGATGTACTCCTTGTAGGGGTCGGTCGGCTGCGTCGTGATCGAGCCCGTGCTCAGATTGACGCGGAGGATCTTACCGGCCCATCCATACGATGTTTCGTCAGCCATGTTGCATCTCCAAATCTTGGATAGATTACTGAGGTTCGGTGTTGTGTGGGAACCTGCGTGGGCGATGCGAGCGCTGACAACAATCGTCGTTCGCCAGTATGCCGACAGAGGCGGACGAGGCATCCCCTCTTTGAGGGTATTTTGAGGAACTAGCCGATCAGCGGTAAAAAGTACCTCAAAGAGGGGAGGGGCCGTGCACGGGGCCATCCTATACTTTCGTGCGTTGTGTGGGGCTGCGCGCGGAGCGATATCGAGCGCAAGCCGTCGCCGCGAACGTTCCATTCGGGGCGGTTCCCCTAAAAGGGGCATCGAACACTCGCGCGACGACGGGACGAGGAAAACGACACTCACCGTACCTATGTGAGGGAGGGAGCACTAGGCTATGTCAGATTCCAATCTGAACCAGAACACCTCCGAGGATACGAGCTTCCCGGCCGCTGCGCCGGAGACGAACGCATCCGCGCCCGCGCCTCAGAGCGCCGGGCCCGAAGAGGAGCCCAAGCAGAAAACCTTTACGCGCCGCACGGTGCTGGCAATGGCCGGCTGCGGCGTTGCCGGCCTCGTGGTCGGCGGCGTGCTGGCGTCGTGGGGCGTCACGTCGGCCTCGATCGCTTCGGGGCGCATCGAGATACGCACCACGCCCACGAAGATGATCGTGACCGACCGTGCCCGCTGCTCGGGCTGCCAGCGATGCGAGATGATGTGCACGCTGAAGAACGACGGTCGCGTGTGCCAGCACATAGCCCGCGTGCGCGTGTGGCCGAACTACAACTTCGGTGCCAGCGTCGATACCAAGGACGGCATCTACGATAACTGCGAGTTCACTGTCGAGCACTGCAAGCAGTGCGCCGACCCGGCATGCATGAACTACTGCCCGGTCCACGCGATCTACGCCGACGAAGAGTCCGGTGCGCGCACGGTGGACACGAAGAAGTGCATCGGCTGCGGCATGTGCAGCCAGGCGTGCCCGTGGAACATGCCGCGCGTCGACAGCGAGACCGGCGTATCCACGAAGTGCATTTCGTGCGGACGCTGCGCCGAGCAGTGCCCGAACGGCGCCATCAAGTTCATCGATTGGGAGGATATCGCGCAGAAGGTCATCGACCAGGGCGTCGTGAGGACGACGACCCTCGTGCAAGCGTAGGCGTGATCGCTGGACATGTCCGGTTTCGGCCCGCTGAAAGCGCGGCCGATCCGAAGAGATGCGGAAAGGAGGCAAAAGCCATGGAATACGACGAGATGTTCACGGTGCTGTCGATGTGTTTCGCGCCCGTCGGGCAAGACGAGTGGAAGCAGCTGGTAGACGGCCCGCTCTGGTCGGATTTTCTTGACGCCGCTCGGCGCGGCTTGCAGGACGACGACGCGCTCGGCGAGCCGACCAGCCCGATAGCCCGCGTCCGCAGCCGCTGCCCGCTTCAGGAGTTCCTTTCCGCCGGCGAGGTGAAGGCGCTGTTCACGCCGCCGACGTACGACGAGAAGCGGCTGTTCGCCGCACGCCACTTCACGGGAGGGCTGCCGGAATCGGCAGTGCCGGCAGAGTCGTTGTACACGACGTGGTCGAACGGGTCGCTGCCGTCTCCGTTCTCGAAAGCCGAGGGCATGTACCAGGGAGATTCGGCGCGCTATATGCGCGATCTCGTGGAGCGCATGGGCATGCGGGTGCCGCCGGAATTTTCGGCGTGCCCGGATCATCTTGCGCTCGAGCTCGACCTTGCAGCCGTGCTGCTGCGGTCGGGGATGCGAGATGCCGCCCGCCAATTCGTTTTGGAGCGGTTCTCGTGGCTCACCGCGTATCGCATGCGCCTGCTGGAGCTTGCCGACGACGCCCGGTTCTACATCGGGCTGGTCGACGTGCTCGTGGGCATGCGGGAGCATCTGGCGTTGACGTCGGGTGCTGGCGAGCAAGGGGTCGACGCGGATGCGCGTGCCGAACGCAATCGTTTACACGCATGCATATAAGAGAGGAAGCAGCTATGTCAGAACACGCTATAACCAGGCGGAGCTTCCTGGCTGGCAGCGCCGGAGCGGTCGCGCTCACGGCGGCGGCCGGCTATGTGAGCTTCGACGCTTGGGAGCAGGCGCACGCTGATGACGGGGCCCAAGGGGGAGAAACCAAGACCGTCCATTCGCTGTGCAACGCCTGCTCGAGCAAATGCGGTTTCACGGCGTACGTCGTCGACGGGCGCCTGACGAAGCTTATCGGCGACGAGGACCATCCGTACGCCCAGGGCAAGCTCTGCGCCCGTGGCTACGGCTATTCCCAGATCGCCTATTCGAAGGACCGCCTCACCGATCCGCTCAAGAAGAACGACAAGGGCGCATTCGAGGCCATCTCGTGGGATCAGGCCTACAGCGAGATCGCCGAGAAGGTGAAGGCCATCATCGCCGACAAGGGGCCGCAGGCGCTTGCCATGGTGCAGGATCCGCGTCCGTCGGGCAAGTACTACACGAAGCGCTTCATGAACGCGCTGGGCTCGGCGAACGTGTACACGCACGGCGCTGCCTGCAATCTGTCGAAGGAAAGCGGCTTCACCCAGGCCATCGGCGCGGCCAGCTATGCGTCCGACATGGAGAACTCCAAGATGACGATGTTCATCGGCCGCAGCTACGCCGACGCCATTCGCCCCAGCTCGGTGGCAGAGCTGCAGCGCGCCCACGAAAACGGCGCGCATATCGTGCTGGTGGATCCGCGCTGCAACAACTCCATCGCGTTCGCCGACGAATGGGTGCCTATCAACCCCGGTACCGACCTGGCCTTCCTGCTGGCCATGTCGAACGTGCTGGTGACGCGCGGCCTGTACGACAAGCAGTATGTGGCCGATAACGCGGTGGGTTTCGAGGATTGGGCCGCGTCGCTGGCCGACTGCACGCCCGAATGGGCCGAGAAGATCACCGGCATCCCCGCAACCACTATCGCGCGTTTGGCTGTGGAGTTCGCCGAAGCGGCCCCCGCGGCGTCCATCGAGCCCAGCTGGCGCGGCGCGTTCGGCTGCTCGTACGCGAACTCCGGCGAGACGGCGCGCGCAGTATGCCTGTTCAACACGCTGCTGGGCTGCTGGAACCAGGAGGGCGGCGCCATCTTCACGCCCAGCGTGTCTGCGGGCGATGTGGACAAGGAGAAGTTCCCCAGCGTGCCGAAGCCCGAGGCCAAGATCGCCGGCACCGAGGAGTACCCGCTGGCGCTGACCAGCATGGGCACGAACCTCTTCGCCGCCGAGCAGGCCAAGAACGGCGACATCAAGGGCATGTTCTTCTACAACTCGAACATGGCCGCCGGTTATTCGAACACGGCGTACTTGGCTGACGCGCTGTCGCAGCTGGACCTCATGGTGGTCGTGGACGTGCAGATGTCCGAAACGGCCCTGCTGGCCGACTACGTGCTGCCCGATACCAGCTACCTCGAGCGCCTCGAGCTGCCGGAGTTCATCGGTGGCAAGGTGCCGGCTGTCGCGCTGCGCGACCAGGTGCTGGAGAAGGTGCATCCCAACACGCGTCCGGTGGACCAGATCTTCTCCGAGCTGGCCGAGGCGTGCGGCGTGGGCGAGTACTTCCAGTTCAGCGTGGACGAGCTGGCCGACGCTCAGCTCCAAACCGTGGGGCTGTCGCTGGAAGCGCTGAAGAAGACGGGCACGGCGCACTTCCCCGAAAAGGAGTTCTCCTACGGCTCCACGCCGAAGTGGAAGACGCCCACCGAGAAGGTGCAGTTCGCCAGCGAGGCGTGCGAGAAGGCGGGGCTGTCGCCCTATCCGGTGTGGGTCGAACCGGCTGTCATGCCCATGGGCGACGAGCTGCGCTTGATCGGCGGCAAGCAGGCCATCCACAGCCACACCCAGACGGCCAACATCGAGGACCTCATGCAGATCACGAAGGACTACGACCTCACGCGCGTGTGGATGAACGCCGACACGGCTGCCCGCCGCGGCATCGCCGACGGCGACGAGGTGGAGGTGTCCAACGGCCAGCACACGGGTCGCGTGCGCGTGAAGGTCACGCAGCGCATCAACCCGACGGCGTTGTACATGCCCAGCCACTACGGTTGCTCGTCGCCCGACCAGCACACCGCCTACGAGGTGGGCCTGCGCCAGATGGACTACGTTCCCTTCCGCATGGAGCCGGGCTACGGGTCGGCCTGCACGCAGGAGACGGTCGTCAACGTTAAGAAGGCAGGTGCGTAATGGCTCGCTACGGAATGCTCATCAACACGAAGAAGTGCATCGGCTGCTACGCCTGCCGCGTGGCCTGCCAGCGCCAGAACAACCTGTTGCCCACCGAGGACTTCATCCGTTACGAGGAGCACGAGGTGGGAACGTATCCCAACGTGCGCGTGGAGACGGTGCCTTTGCAGTGCATGCACTGCGAGGACGCCCCCTGCGTGGCGGTGTGCCCCACCGGCGCCGCCTATATCGGCGCGGACGGCATCGTGGGCGTGGACCACGGCCGCTGCATCGGCTGTTTGTACTGCATGGCGGCGTGCCCCTACCAGGTGCGCGTGCGCAACGAGGAGACGGGCGCGGTGGACAAGTGCCGCTTCTGCACGGTGTCGGCCGAGACGACGGGCACGAAGATGTGCTCGTGCGTGGAGGCTTGCCTGACGGGGGCGCGTATGTTCGGCGATCTGGACGACCCGGACAGCGACATCTCGAAGGAGATCGTCGCGACGAACGCGCAGCCTATCGCGGGCGACCTGACCAAGTCCAAAGTATTTTACGTGAGGTGATGAACGATGACGTTTGAACCTATTTGGGGTGCCATCATCGCATGGTATCTGTTCCTCGCCGGTCTCGGCGGCGGCGCGTTCGTGACCTCGGCTTTTCTGGGGTGGCGACATCCCGAGGCCGTGTCGATGCGCAAGATCGGGCATCTGGTGGCGCCTATCGTGGTGATCATCGGCCTGTGCTTGCTGATGTTCGATGCGAAGGCGGGCCTCATGAACCCGCTGCGCTTCGCCCTGCTGCTGACGAACTTCGGATCGGTCATGACCTGGGGCGTCGTGTTCCTCGGCGGCTTCACGGTGATATCGCTGGTCGTGGTGGTCCTCGACTTCGTGAAGAAGCGCGTACCGGTGTGGCTCGACATCGCCGGCGTGGTGTTCGGCGTGGCCGTGGCCATGTACACGGGCGCCCTGCTGGGCGTGTGCAAGACGTTCCCGCTGTGGAACAACGCGCTGCTGCCTATCTTGTTCCTCGTGTCGGCCATGTCTACCGGCGCGGCGTCGGTGCTGCTCATCGGCATCTTCAGGCATGCTGACGAGTTCAACCGCGTGGGCGTGCTCAAGAAGTTCCACTTCTGCCTGCCCGTCATCGAGCTTGTGCTGATCGCTGCGCTCATGTTCATCACGTGCACGAATTCCACGGCCGGCTGGAACTCGGTGATGTCGCTGCTGGTCGGCGGATACGCGCCGCTGTTCTGGATCGGGCTCGTGCTCATCGGCCTCGTGCTGCCCACGGCGCTGGAGACGTGGCTTCTGTTCTTCAGCCCGAAGGAGTTCGAGGAGAGCCGCAAAGCTCACTGGATCAGCGCCGCGTCCGACGCGGGCGTGCTGGTGGGCGGCTTCCTGCTGCGCTACCTGGTGGTGGTCGCGGCCCTGCCGCTGACCATGGTGGTGCCCATGTTGTAACGGGCATCGCCCAGCCTGATGTTCCGCGCGCCGCTCCTCCGGGGCGGCGCGCGTGCGTTTGCGGGCTGCCGAGCGTTTCCGCTGCGCAACGCTGGGATCAAGGACTTCTCACGCGGCCGATCTGGTATCTGTTACCTGCGTTTACGTGCTTTTGCACTATAATAGATCGCTTCATGGAAAGGTAATCTGATCAACGGTATCACGAAATATGCTCGCGAGTGGTCGCCCATGGGCTTGGCGCTGTCCTGCGTTCTTGCCGGATTCGCGCTATGCCTGCATGCCGACAATCTGCTGCTGGGCGCCTATGCGCTCGAAGGGGCGGCGGATCTGTTCATCCATTCTTTCCTTGCGGGCGTGGTGGCGTTGTGTGTCGTCGTGTTCGTCTCGGCGCACGACGGCGAGAAGCGACGCTGGTCCATCGGCGTAGGGTTGCTCGCATCGATCGCGGGCGTGTTGTGCGCGCTGCTCTACCAGGTTTTGCCTACTCCGGTGAGCGCTGCGGGTGCTGGTTTGTTCCTGGGCTTCGGCCTGACCTGCCTGCTGCGTCAATGGGGTCGCTACTATCGTCTGTTTTCCTACCAAGGGGCACTGCTCAACACGATGCTGGCATTCTTGGCGGCCTCGTGCTGGTGGTTCGTGGTGTCGCATGCCGGCACGCCGTTTCTGTTCTGCCTTGGAATGCTCGTCTTGGTATCGTGCGGGGCGCTGCCCTTGCTGGCGAGCCAGATCGTGCAGGCCGACGAAATCAAGGCCGGCTTGCGCAGCGTCGTCGCGGTAAAGCCGCTCGAAACCATGCGCGAAGTCATGCAGAAGGGATGGGCGGCGGTTGCCGGCCTCATGTTCAACTTCTTCACGATCGGTTTGACGCTATGGTCCGATCGGATCGGTGTCGAGTCCGGGGACGTCGCGTACAAGCCGATGGCGTATCTGCTGCTAGCCATAGTGGTATGGTGGGTAGTTGCGCACGCGTACCGCGCGCGAGGCGGCATTCTTCAAGCGTTCTACCGTATAGCGCTTCCCGTTGCAGCGGCTCTCATGCTTGTGTGCCCGATCGCCAACGCTACCGGCGCCTTGTCGGGGCTGATGCTGTTCTCCACCATCTCCTATTTGGGCGTGGCGTTGATGAATGTGCTGGGCCTCGTGGTTCTGTTGTGGATGGCGAAGAGTTCCGACGTGGGATTCTCCAAAGTGTTCGCTGCGTTTTGCGCAAGCTGTGCGGCCAGCGTGGCGGTCGGCATGACCGTATTTCAGCTGTCGCGCTCACGCCCAGTTGCTGTGGTCGAGCGTCCTGTCGATCTACATCGTGGCTGTAGTGCTGAGCGAGGTGGTGGCGGCCATAGGGCGGCTCCATGCGGCGGGCGAACCCGCGCGGAGGGCGAGCGAAGAGGGCGAGCTGCTCGACTTGGCCGAAGAGGTCGAATAAGCATCTGGCATCCGGTTGGCCGCTGTGTTGATTTGGCGCGAGCGTGCGCGCGAACCTCGTCGGAAAGCCTTATGAGGTTTATCATATACGCAGATGAAACGGGGTGCCCAACCTGTTTGCACCCCCGTACGACCCAAGAAGGAGATGCTCATGGACGCACGCGTGTACGAATTGCTGAACGATCAGATCAACAAGGAGCTGTACTCTTCGTATCTGTATCTGTCCTTCGCCGACTACTACGAGGAGGAGGGTCTCGAGGGCTTTGCCAACTGGTACGAGATCCAGGCCAAGGAAGAACGCGACCATGCTCTTATCTTCCGCAACTACCTGCACGAGAACGGTTGCAAGGTGAAGCTGCTGGCCATCGATCAGCCCGACAAGGAATTCACCACGTTCCTGGAGCCGTTGGAGGCCGCGCTCGAGCACGAGAAGTACGTGACCAGCCTCATCAACGACATCTACGCCGCCGCTGCCGAGGTGAAGGACTACCGCACCATGAAGTTCCTCGACTGGTTCATCGAGGAGCAGCAGGAGGAAGAGGACAACGCCGACAAGATGATCACCCGCATGAAGCTGTTCGGCTCCGATGCGAAGGCCTTGTACGACCTCGATCAGGAGAACGCCGCGCGCGTGTACTCCGTGCCGTCCCCGCTGGCTGCTGCGGAATAGGCCGCAAGCGTCTCCGAGCTATCGCGCCCCCGCCCATGCGGGGGCGATTTTTTTCGTTTACAGCGAACCCAGGTACTGCCTCACTGCTCGGGCGTGACCTTGCGGCCGGGAAGTTTGCGTAGCCGACCCGAAACGGAGGCGTGACAACGCGGTGACGATTGGCAACGATTTGGTTGTTCACCTGCACAAAAACGCTTCTGAGGGTTCGCAAACCGAACAAAAGAGCGTACAATCGGCGTTGTCCGACAGTTGATAAAAAAATCGCAATACGAACGAATAAAGACTATCTTCGCCAAGTAAACAGTCTCGTGAGGTATTGCTACGAACATCGTGTGAGCGGTGGGCTAGTAGGCTTTCAGCCAAGCGGTACTGTCGGTATTCCTTTCGATGAGGCCGGGGAGCATCCCCGGCCTCGTTGCGTCGGGGGGGGGGCTCCGCTGTGAACTGCCTCCCATTTCTTGGACAAGAAAGTAAAGTTCGAGAGATGGGAGGCTTCTTTATGCCGCCGAAGCATGACAGGAAGATGCGCGAACTAGCGGTCGAGCTGTTCGACGAGGGGTACGGCAGGGACATCGTCGCCGCGAGGCTTTGCATGTCGGCCAGCATCGTGGAAAAATGGCTTCTGACGTACAGGTCGGTCGGAAGCGAGGTGCTGCTCTGCATGGGTAGCCGGAAAACGAGATACGCTTGGGAGACGAAGGCCGCCGCAGCTCGGGCCGTCGTGGACGAGGGGATGGGCAAGCCCGAGGCCATGGCCGCCTTCGGCATCGCGTCGAGGACCCCGCTCGACTCCTGGTGCCGGCTCTACCGCGAAGGCGGGGCCGACGCTCTCAGGCCCAAGCCCAAGGGCAGGCCGAAGGGATCTGCGGCTCAAAGCGCGCCCAAGACGCGCGAGCAAGAGCTCGAGGCGCGCGTGCGCAGGCTCGAAGCCGAGAACGCCTACTTAAAAAAAGTCCGCGCCCTGGAGGCGGAGAAGTCTCGAGCTGGGAGAAGTCCCAAGTGATCGAGATGCTTTCAGGGCAAGGCCACGCTCTTTCCGACCTGTTGGCAGCCGCCGGGCTCCCGAGATCGACTTACTACCGCGCCCGCTCGCACCCGCCGAGGCCGACGAGGCCGGAGCTATGGGAGAAGGTGGCGGAGGTGCTCTCCCGCACGGCCAACGGCTGCGGACACAGGCAGGTCGCCATGGCCCTGCGCGCCGAGGAGGACGTGGCGATAGCCGACAAGACCGCACTGAAGATCATGCACGAGATGGGCATCAGCTGCGGCATCCGGCGCGAGAGCGACTACCACAGGTACAACTCGTTCAAAGGCGTTGTCGGCAGGGCGTTCGACAACGTCCTGGACAGGGACTTCTCAGCCGACGAACCCTGGCAGAAGCTCGGCACGGACGTCACCGAGTTCAAGGCCCCGTGGGGCAGGGCCTACTTTGCCCCAGCGTACGACTTCGGCAGCAAGGAGATCGTGTCCTGGAGCATATCGCGGTCTGCGAACATGGCGCAGCAAAAGGAGATGCTGGAAGGCCTGCTGGCGAAGATGCCGGAGGCCGCGAGCCCGGTCATGCACTCCGACATGGGATGGCAGTACCAGCACGACGGTTATTGCAAGACGCTCGAGGAGGCGGGCATCGTCCAGAGCGTGTCGAGAAAGGGCAACTGCATCGACAACGGCGCGACCGAGCAGGTCTTCGGCCATATCAAGGACGAGTTCTTCCGCGGGCAGAGCTTCGAGAGCTTCGAGGAGTTCAAGGAGAGGCTCGAGGCGTACATCGTCCACTGGAACACGAGGCGAAGGCAGGTTAAACTGAAAGGACTGACCCCGGAGGAATTCCGGAACCAGTCCTTAGCAGCATAGCCACCTTTATTTTCCTTGTCCAAGAACCGGGGCGCAGTTCACTGCAAGCCCCCCATCATCGCCCGAAAAACACGCTCCACGCGCTGAGGCGTGTTTTTCGGGCGATGATGGGGTCCCGTGCGCTGGCAGCTTCAAGTTGACGCTGAGGGAAAGCATCGCGTGCGCGATCGATTATTGTCGTACACTGTGGATTGATACAAGGACACGGCTCCGCGCGATGCCGTCGGTTTCCCCGATTCCGTGCGACGCGCCGATGAGCACGAACGAGTGAATACGATAGGAGCAAGCATGCAAACTGCTTTGCTGTGGGCTGCCGGCGGGACCGGCTTCACCTTCTTGATGACCACGTTGGGCGCTGCGTCGGTTTTTCTGTTTCGCAAGCGCAACAGCATGGTGTTTCAGCGGATATTCCTAGGATTCGCGGCTGGCGTAATGATAGCGGCGTCTGTGTGGTCGTTGCTGATTCCCGCCATCGAGCGCGCGGAGGAAGCGGGGCAGGTCGGGTGGATTCCCGCTGCGGGTGGATTCGCCATCGGCGTGGCGTTCCTCATGGTGCTGCACCAGCTGTTGCCGCACCTGCATCCGGGCGAGAGCAAGCCCGAGGGCCTGCCCAGCAAATGGGATCGTCCCACGCTCCTGTTCACGGCCGTCACGTTGCATAATATCCCCGAAGGCATGAGCGTTGGCCTACTGTTCGCCATGGCTGCCCAGAACGGCGGCGACCCCGCCATGTTCGGCATGGCCGTGGCGCTGGCTATCGGCATCGGTATCCAGAACGTGCCCGAGGGCGCAGCAGTGGCGCTGCCCATGCTGCAGGAGGGCATGAGCGCACCGAAGGCGTTCGCATTGGGAGCGCTGTCGGGTTTGGCTGAGCCGGTGTTCGGCATCCTCGTGGTGCTGTTCGCCGGGCTCATCTCGCCGTACATGCCGTGGATGCTGGCGTTCTCAGCCGGTGCCATGATGTACGTTGTGGTGGAGGAGCTTATCCCCGAGGCGCATCTGGGCGAGCACTCCAACGCCGGCACGCTGGGCGTGATGGCCGGCTTCCTGGTCATGATGATCCTGGACGTGGCGCTGGGCTAGAGGCGCGGTGCAGGATGCTCTTTCTTGGAGACGCTGCTGGTAGTACTATGTGATACGTTGCACCACGAACAATCAACATGACGTGAACGCATGGCGGAAAGGAACGTCTATGGAGAACTTCGAATTCGTGTCGCCGACCCACTTCGTGTTCGGAAAGGGCGCTGAAGAGCAGGTGGGAAGCAAGCTGGCCGAGTGCGGTGCGCGTACGGTGCTGCTGCACTTCGGCGGCCAGAGCGCCGTGAAAAGCGGCCTGATCGACCGCGTGAAGGCATCGTTGGATGCACAGGGCATCAAGCACGTGGAGCTGGGCGGCGTGCGTCCGAACCCCGAGATCACGCTTGCTCGCGAAGGCATCGCGCTGTGCAAGGAGCACGATGTCGACTGGGTGCTGGCCGTGGGCGGCGGCTCGGTCATCGACTCGGCGAAGGCCATCGCCGTGGGCGCGCACTACGACGGGGACGTGTGGGATTTCTTCGAGACGAAGCGGCTGACGGACGACGTGCTGCCCATCGCCGTGGTGCTCACCATCCCGGCTGCCGGCAGCGAGGCGTCGAAGAACACGGTGGTGTCGAACGACGCATTGCAGATGAAATCGGGCTACGCGAACAACGCCCAGCGTCCGAAGCTCGCGTTCATGAATCCTGAGCTCACGTTCACGCTGCCCCCGTTCCAAACAGCTGCGGGCCTTACCGACATGTTCTGCCATCTGCTGGAGCGCTTCTTCGACGACGTGGGCGCGGTGCCGGTGACGGACAACCTGTGCCTGTCGCTTATGAAGACGGTGCGCGCCGAGGCGCCGCGCGTCATGGTGGATCCTGAGAACTACGATGCGCGCGCGAACGTGATGTGGGCCGGCATGTTGTGCCACCAGGGCCTCGCCGGCGTCGGCCGTCACGAGGACTGGGCGACGCACGGCCTGGAGCACGAATTGTCGGCCCTCTATCCCGAGATCACGCACGGCGCAGGCCTGGCCGTCATGTTCCCGGCCTGGATGGAGTTCGTCTACGATGCGAACCCGGCGCGCTTCGCCTACTACGGTCGCGAGGTGTTCGGACTGGCGCCTACGGGCGACGTGAACGCCGACGCGCTGTCGGCCATCGACGAGACGCGCTCGTTCTTCGCCTCGCTCGGCATGCCTATCACGCTCGCGGAGCTCGACGTGGAGGAAGACGACATCGAGAAGCTCATCCCTACGCTCAAAGAGAACAAGGGCGAGCCCTTCGGCAGCTTCAAGAAGCTCACCATGGACGATGCCCGCGAGATCTATAGGATCGCGTTGTAACGGCGCTTGCTTTTGCGCCGCCCGTTCGTATAATAGAGGCGAGCCGCAGGGAGCTCTAACTCCCCACGGCTCTCGAATCGCTTCGGCGGTTTGGCTACTTTTCTTACGGCTCCTTGTCCTTGCGGATCGGGAGCCGCTCCACTATTGCGGTCAAAAAACCCAGCAAGCTGGAAGCGAACTCAAGGATCGCCGCTATCAAGGCCAAAACGGTCATGGCGTCCACCTCCCTCCGTGCGGTCCCTCGCTCGGGAGCATCTGGTGGAAAGGGGTGTGGTGCCGCGCCGCCTCTGCGCTTCGTACCTCTTAGTATAGCGACCGCGTATCATGCGCAGATGGCGCGCATCCAGCGCGGATCTTCCTCGATCTCGCGCGCGTCCGACGCGCTTGCCACGCGGATTCCACGTTTCTCGCCGGCGTTTCCGACGCGGTTTCCACGCGAATGCGATGCGAGGCTAGCTCATATACGAAGCGGTTGCGCGCAAAGTTCGCAAGCGAGGCGTTCATCTGCGAAAACGAAAGGGCGTCTCACGCGAAGCATTCGTGCCGCCTGCCGCGGAGAGGTGGCGTCTTCCTATAGAAAACAGCTTGCGACGATGACGATGGCGGTGGTCAGCAGACCTGACACGGCGATGGAGACGCCGCTCATGGCGCCTTCGAGCTCGCCCATCTCGAGGGCTTTCGTCGTTCCCACCGCGTGGCTGCACGTTCCGATGGCCACGCCCTTGGCGATGCCGTCGCGCACGCGGAACAGACGCGCCATGAGCGGCGCGGTGATGGCGCCCAGGATGCCGGTGACGATGACGGCGGCCACCGTGATGGACGTGATGCCGCCCAGCTGCTGCGATACCGCAATGGCGATGGGCGTGGTCACCGACTTCGGGATGAACGACAGCGCCAGCGCATCGTCGAGCCCCAGCAGCTTGCATAGTGCATAGGCGCTAGCCATGGACACCACCGAGCCTACAAGGCAGCCCGCGAAGATGGGAACGAAGTGCTCCTTGAGCGTCTGGCGCTGCCGGTACACCGAGTATGCCAGCGCCACGGTGGCCGGTCCTAACAGAAACGAGATGAGTTGCACGCTCTGCTCGTAGGAATCCAGGGGGATGCGCAGCGCCACGAGCGCTGCGATGATGAACGCGACGGTAACCAGCAAGGGATTGAGCAGCGGCGACTTCACGCGCTCGTACAGCAGCACGGAAAGCTTGAACACTGCGAACGAGGCGACGGTTCCCACTGCGAGTGTCAGTGCGAGTTGCGCTATGCCGTCCATCGCGCCTACGCCTCCTCGTCGGCGACGCGGGCGACGCCTGTCGCATCGACGCGCTTCGCCGTCAGCCGAGACACGAGCATCACCGTGTACGACGTGGCCAAGAACACGATCACCGTGGTGATTACGCATACGAGCGCGAACTTCAGCGCGTTGCCCTCCAAAAGGGAGACGCAGCCCATGATGGCCACGCCGGCGGGAATGAAGAACAGCGACATGTTGTCCAGCAGACAGTCGCAGGCGTCGCCCACATGCCGCGCTTTCAGCAGACCCGTGCCCAGCAGTACCAACAGCAGCACCATGCCCACGATGTTGCCCGGAAGTCGGACAGGAAGCACGCTTGCGATCGCGCATCCCGCACCGTACACGGCAACCACCAGGGCGAGCTGCGCGGCGAAGCGCGCTCCTCGCTTGCCCGCCCGTCCTGCTTTCGCGCGCCAAGAGACATCGCCATGAGCAGGTGCGGACGCGCACCCGGAGACGCCTGAGACGGCGTCGGTCTGCTGTTTCACGATTCCAATCCTCACGTGTATGCGGGCGCACGCGCCGCTTTGCTTGTGCGCCTGCCCAATTTTTGCCGCGCCCATTGTACGGCGGTTGTCGTGTTTGCGTGCGATCTGCGCTCAGAATTCACGCAAACGACCCTTCCGATCGTTTCGGAGCGCTCTCGAACCAAAGAAAGCGGCACTGCCGAAACCGACGGTGCCGCTTGCAGGTGGTTGCGATCCGGATGCTAGTCCTTGCCTACCAATGCGTTCACCAGCGCCGATACGATGCTGATGACGATGGAGGCCACGAACGCGCTGCCGAACGAGTCGATGACCAGTCCCACTTGGAAGATCCCGTTGGCCAGCCATGCCGCGATGTACAGCATGAGCGTGTTCACCACCAGGTAGAAGATGCCCAGCGTGATCACGCTGATGGGAAGGCTGAGCACCTGCATGATGGGCTTGATGCTGATGTTGATCAGCGACAGGATCAAGCCGAAGATGGCGATGCCCACCCACGCGTCGGTGCCGCCGAGCAGATCCATGCCCGGAACGATCCACACCGCAACGCCCACGGCGATAGCGGTGACGAGCCAGCGGATGATGAAGTTCATGGGACGCTCCTTGACGTGCGACGATATATCCGTATCACTGTAGCACGCTGAAAGCGAGACGGAAAACATCGGTCATGGAGCCGTAACCCAACGAACGGCGCCGACCCGCGCGTATGCGCCGCCTGCGCGAGCGAGCAGGCGGCGCAGTGGGAGCTACAGCACCTGTATCGTCCCGGTGGCCATGAGGGCGATCGATACCGCCATGAGCACCACGATGACGGCGGCTATCGCCTTGTCCGCCATGTTTGGCAGTATCTTCTCGCCGCGTTCGCGCTGGCCCATGGCATATACGATGATGCCGGGAGCGAACAGGATAGTGGTGATCATGATTCCCACCAGCCCGGCCGCCCACACGAGGAACACCGTGTACACGAAGCCGACGGTGCCGAACACGCGGGCTTTCTTCACCTGCTCGGGCGTCAGGTGCTCGCGCTTCCAGGCGATCTTCATGTAGTAGGCCGCCGAGCACACGTAGGGGATGAGGATGGTGGACACGGCGCACGCGTAGAAGAATTGGTACGTGGACGACGAGAACACCGACACGATCAGGAACAGCTGCGTGATGCCGGCCGAGATGAGCACGGTGACGATGGGCGCGCCGTTCTTGTTCGTGCGCGCGAACGACTTCGGGAACACGCCCTGGCGCGCGGCTTCGAACGGCGTCTCGGCGGCGATGATCACGTAACCCAGCATCGCGCCCAGAAGCGACAGCACCACGCCGAGGTTCACGATGCTCGCGCCGACAGACCCGATGGCATGTTCGAGGATGCCCGCCATCGACGGGGTGGCCAGCTCGGCCATCTGCGCGCGCGGCATGACGCCCATGCTCTCCAGCGAGATGATGAGGTACAGTACGAACACCGAGATGAAGCCGATGACCGTGGCGCGGCCCACGTCGCGGGCGTATTTCGCGCGACCCGAGATGACCACGGCGCCTTCGATGCCGGTGAACACCCACACGAGCGCGATCATGGTGGACACGATTTGCGTGCCAAGGTCGGGCCCGCCCGCTTCGCCCCAGAAGTTCTCCATGAAGATGGCGGGGTCGAACTTGCCCAGCAGCGCGATGGACAGCACGAACAGCGAAAGCGGCACGAGCTTCGCGATGGTGACGATGACGTTGATGCCGGCCGCTTCCTTCACGCCGCGCGACACGAGCCACACGAGCAGCCACAGAAACGCCGACGCGCACACGCACGACAGCAGGTTGTTGCCGCTTTCGAACGGATGGAAGAAGTACCCCAGCGCCGAGAACAGCAGGATGGCGAACGACACGTTCGACAGGCACGCCGACACCCAGTAACCCCATGCGGAGTTGAACCCGACGAAGTCGCCGAATCCGGCTGCCGCGTAGGCGTAGATGCCGCCGGTGAGATCGGGGCGGGCCTGCGACAGCCCGTTGAAGCACATCATGAGCGAGAACACGCCCACGAAGCAGATGGCCCAGCTGATGAGCACGGCGCCGGTGCTGGCGCCTCCGGCGGCCATGTCGCCGGCCAGCGCGAAGATGCCTCCGCAGATGCTGGCCGTGATCACCATCATGGTGAGGCGGAACAGATCGAGGCCGTTCGGGTCGATGATCTGACCTTTGTCGCGGGAGGCTCCTGCGCTGGCGGCGAGGCTCCCGTCGAGGGTTTCAGAGGCAGCGTTCGACATAGCCCCTCCTTTATCTGGGGGTCGAAGGGAATGCTGACGCAGGGCACGGCAAGGTGCGAGCGTCGGAAATGCAACGGCGCGCCGGGCAAGTGCCGCAGCGCGCCGTATGCGGCGATGTAAAAACGGAGGAGACGAGCTGTTTGTGACGAGTCGGATAGCCGTGAAGGTTCTGGGGGTTTGAGCTAGCGAACAATCCAGTGAATTGTTCGCTAGCGCTTTTCCCGGCCGAGCGGTCGGGGGCCGGGTGCGAAAGCCCCCAGGTTCTGAACGGCTAGGCGGCCGCCACAAACAGCCCCCAGGTTAGAAGCGCAGCGACAGGCAGCTCAGGCCGCCGTCCAGCTTGCGGTACTCGGACGTATCGACGGTGATCGTCTCGTAGCCGGCGTCTTGCACGGCCTTCAGCACGGTGGGATAGCCCTCGGGCACGATGACGGTGCCGTTCACCCAGATGCAGTTCGCGGCGTACGCCTCGTCCTCGGGGATCTCGATGCGGTTGTACTGCTCGAAGTCGGGCTTCGTCACGAACTCGCCGGACACCAGCATGTTGCCGTCCTCCAGGTAGTTCACGCCGGTCTTCAGGTGCAGGACCTTCTCCAGCTTCACTTCGGAACCCTCGAGGCCCCAGCCTTCCAGGATCTCGCAGAACTGGCGGATGCCCTCTTCGTTCGTGCGGGCGGACTGGCCCACGTAGAAGTGGTCGCCCACCATCATGACGTCGCCGCCGTCCAGCGTGCCGGGGCTCACGATGCGCTTCACATGCTCGTCGTCGAAGAACTGGCGCACGGCCGGCTCGATCTCGTCCTTCTCGCCGTTGCGGCTGTCGGCGCCCGGGTTCGTGATGATGGCGCCGCAGCGCGTGATGACCGCGGGATCCTCGACGAAGCAGGAGTCGGGGAACTGCTCGAGGGCGGGCAGGGACGGTCACTTCGACGCCGCACTCCTTGAGGGCCGCGATGTAGTCGTCATGCTGCTTGAGGGCTTTCTCGTAATCAGGCTTGCCGAGTTCGGGCGCGGAGGTGATGCCCTCGACCATGGACTTGGCGGGGCGGCGGACGATGACGTTGGAGAACTTGGTCATGACGGATCCTTTCGTGAGAGATCATTTCCGTTTGCTTCCTATGGCGCATATTGTATTCTGTATATTGTATACAATCAAGAGGAAACGGGAAGTTTTTCGGAGTTGTTGAAAAGGGGATGGTGGGTCTCATTCGGCGACGGCGAGGGGCGCGTCAGCCCTCGAATTCCCTCGGGCGCGATGCGGGGTGCGTGCGCAGAGCGCATCATCGCCCGAAAAACACGCTCCAGCCGCTGAGGCGTGTTTTTCGGGCGATGATGCGTGTCGGAATGCGAGCGCGAATGCGGCAGAACCTCCGTGCATGCGGGGCAAGCGCGCGAATGCGCGGTAGTGCTTGTGGTATATTGGCATACACGAAGGCCGTACGACAGGCGGATGAAATGACGAACGAATACCGTTCCCTCAAAGACCATGTATACAACCACATCGTCGACCTGATCGACGGCGGAACCCTGGCCGACGATCACAAGATCAGCGAGCAGCAGATATGCGATGCGCTCGGCGTCAGCCGCACGCCTGTGCGCGAGGCGCTCATCCAGCTGGCCGCCGACGGTTACTTGGAGAACGTGCCGCGCAAGGGCTTCTACGTCAAGCGCGTGACGGAGGACAGCGCCCGCGAAATCGTGGAGATCATCGGCCCGCTGGACGGCCGCGCCGCGCTGTTGGCCGTGGGCGACATGACCGACGACGACATCGCGCAGCTGCAGTTCTTGCACGGTTCCATGCAGCTGGCCATCGAGAAGGGCCTCTACAAGAAATACGACGACCTGCAGCACGACTTCCACGACTGCTATGTGTGCAAGTGCGGCAATTCGCGCCTGGTAGGGCTGATTCACCAGATGAACCGCTACTTCATGAAGCGGGAGTACGCCAACGTGGGCGCCGACGAGCTGGACGGCCTGCTGCGCAAGGCCAACGAAGAGCATGCGGAAATCGTCAGGCTCTTCGAGCTGCGCGACGGCGAAGAGCTGCAACGGTTTATTCGCGACGTACATTGGAGCATCGACAATGCCAAGTTCCTCGTCTGGTAGCGCCCAACCCGCGCAGCGTTCCACGCAGAAAGCGCCCGTCTGTCCCGTCGAGCGCGAGTGCGGCGCCTGCCAGCACGTGGGCGTTCCGTACGCGCAGCAGCTCGCAAGCAAGGACACGCGTGTGGCCGAGCTGTTCGCCGACGTGGCCGACGCGTCCGCGTTGCGGCCCATCCTGGGCATGGACGAGCCGTACTACTATCGCAACAAGGTGGTGTCCCCCTACGCGCCCGGCCGCAAGCTGCAAGGCTCCGCGAACGCTCGGGCGGGGAAGGGGCGCGACGCGCGCGGCGGCCGCGACGGCAAGCGCGCCCAGAAGCCGCGCCGCGAGATCCTCTGCGGCATGTACGCGGCCGGATCGCACCGCATCGTCCCCACCGACGGCTGTCTCATCGAGAACGAAGAGGCCAAGCGCATCATCCGCACGGTCCGCGACCTCATGCCGCGCTTCGGTATCGAGCCGTACCGCGAGGATTCCGGCACGGGCTTCCTGCGCCACGCCGTGGTGCGCGTGGGACATACCAGCGGCGAGATCCTGGTCACGCTGGTCACGAACGGCCGCGCTTTCCCCGCATCGCGCGCGTTCTGCCGAGAGCTGGTGCGCCGCTGCCCTCGCATCACGTCGGTCGTGCAGAACGTGAACGAGCGCCAGACCAACGTAATTCTCGGCGAGCGCGAGCAGACGCTGTACGGTCCGGGCTTCATCCTGGACAAGCTGTGCGGGCTGAGCTTTCGCATCTCGTCGCAGTCGTTCTACCAGGTGAATGCCGTGCAGACCGAGGTGCTGTACGAGCGCGCCATCGACCTGGCCGGCTTCACCGGCTCTGAAACGGCCATCGACGCCTACTGCGGCACCGGCACCATTGGTCTGGTGGCCGCCAAGCGCGGCGCGCGCCAGGTGATCGGCGTGGACACGGTGGCGTCGGCCGTGCGCGACGCGCGCGAGAACGCGAAGCACAACGGCGTGGAGAACGCTCGGTTCGCGGTGGGCGATGCAGGGGCGTTCATGCGCGAGCGCGCCGCCGCAGGCGATGCTGTGGACGTGCTGCTGATGGATCCGCCGCGCGCCGGGTCGAGCGAGGAGTTCCTCGCGGCCGCAGTGACGCTGGCGCCCCGGCGCATCGTCTACATCTCGTGCAACCCGACTACGCAGGTGCGCGACCTGGCCTTTTTGCGCCAGCGCGGCTATGCCGTTCGCACGGTGCAGCCGGTCGACATGTTCCCTCATACGGATCACATCGAGACGATCGCGCTGGTGGAGCGCGTCGAGGGCTTCTTTGAAAGGAGCGACCGATGAGCGATTGCGATATTCGTCAGTCGTCGAACGATGAGCCTGACGAAGCGGTTCCGAGGATGCGGCACGACGCGCCGCTCGCGGTCGACGGGAGCCATGGCGGCTCCACCGATCTGCGCAGCTTCGTGTTCGATACGGTTCTCGAAGGCATGCGCACGAGCATCTACGTGACTGATCCGAAGACGGATCGCATTCTTTATATGAACGGGTTCATGAAGCACGATTACGGCGTGGAGGATCCGGAGGGCAAGGTGTGCTGGCAGGTGCTGCAGCGCGGCTTGACCGAGCGATGCGCCTTCTGCCCGGTTGACGAGCTTCTAAGCTGCGGCGACGAAGTTCCATTGGTGGAGTGGGACGAGGAAAGCCCCATGACGGGGCGCACGTACCGCAACTACGACAGCCTGGTGACCTGGGTCGACGGGTCGCGTGTGCATTTGCAGCAGTCGGTGGACATCACGGCGCTCGTTTCTGCGAACACCGACGAACTGACCGGGATGCTGTCGCGCCGAGCCGGTAAGGAGCGGCTGGGCATCTCGCTTGCGCGGGCTGCGGTCGAGGGCGAGCAGGTGTCCGTCGTTCTATACGACATCAACCGGCTGAAGGATGTGAACGATCTTCATGGCCATGCCGAGGGAGATTACCTGATCCGTTCGGCTGCGAACGCCGTACGATGCGAATTCGGTCCCAACGATTACGGGTTCCGCTTGAGCGGCGACGAGTTCGTGTGCGTATTCCTAGGCGACGCGGCTTCCACGCGCGTCAAGATCGAGCGCGCACGCGCTGCGCTCTCCGCGACTCCGCGCCGTACCGAGCCTCCCTACGAGATGGGTTTCTGCTTCGGCATCGCAGAGGCGGACCCCGAAGCGCCGCTGGAGTTGTACGAGGTGCTGGCCTTGGCGGACCGGCGTATGTACGAGGAGAAGCGACGTTTTCATATAGATCGCAACATCAACGCCCTGATCAGCGCTGAACGATCGGGCAGGGGGGTGTCGGTCGATCCGTGCTCGTTCTCGTACGATGAAAGCAAGCTGTACGACGCGCTGGTCGAGAGCACCGACGATTATCTGTACGTATGCAACATGAGAACCGGCGTGTTCCGCTACCCGCGCGCTATGGTGGAAGAGTTCGACCTTCCCTCCGAGGTGGTGGAAAACGCGGCGGCCGTGTGGGGTTCGAAGGTGCATCCTGACGACAAGCAGGCGTTCCTCGAATCGAACCAGGAAGTCGCCGATGCGCGCACGACGCGCCATTGGGTGGAGTATCGCGCCATCAACCGCAAAGGCGAATGGGTGCGTCTGCGATGCCGCGGCCGGCTCATCCTCGACGCGAAGGGAAAGCCGCTGCTGTTCGCCGGGTTCATCACGAACCTGGGAAAGAAGAGCAAGGTCGACCCGCTGACCGGTCTTTTCAACAAGTTCGAGTTCGAGGACGACGTGCGTCGTCGTATGGAGACGATGCAGAGCGCGCGGATCAGCCTCATGGTGCTGGGTATCGACGACTTGCGGCACATCAACGACCGCTACGACCGTGCATTCGGCGATGAGGTCATTCGGTTCGTGGCGCAGCGCATCCAAAGCTCGCTGCCCGAGGACGCGCGCGTGTACCGTCTGGACGGCGACGAGTTCGCCGTGATCGTCGATGACGATGTCGACGTGCTGCGCAGCGCATACGCGCAGCTAGGCGGTATGTTTCAGCGACAGCACGATCATGAGGGCCGCAAGTTCTATTGCACGCTGTCCGGCGGCATCGCGCAATATCCCGGCGATGCCGAAACGTACGAGAGCCTCGTGAAGTACGCCAATTACGCGTTGGAACACGCGAAAGGGCATGGGAAGAAGCGCTGCGTAAACTTCTCGCAGCCTATTCTGGCCGAGCGCGTGCGCGAGCTCGAGCTGATGGAGCTGCTGCGGGACAGCGTGGAGAACGGCTTCAAGGGATTCAGCCTGTGCTACCAGCCTCAGGTGGAAGCTGCAACGGGTTGCGTCGTGGGAGCCGAGGCGCTTGCGCGTTGGCGTTGCGACGAGTATGGCGACTTGTCGCCGCTCGAGTTTATCCCGCTGCTCGAAGAGAGCGGTCTTATCGTTCCTGTGGGCACGTGGGTTCTGCAACATGCTGTGGACACCTGTAAACGATGGAGGAAGGCGATCCCCTCGTTTACCATGAGCGTGAACCTGTCGTATCGCCAACTTGACGAGGACGGTCTGGTTCCTCTTATCGTGGACACGTTGCGAGAGGCGGAGCTGCCTCCTGAGAGCCTCGTCGTGGAGATGACCGAAAGCCGTTTCGCCGACGACGCCCAGGTCACTCATGAGCTGTTCGATCAGCTGCGCATGCAAGGCGTGCGTGTGGCTATGGACGATTTCGGTACGGGCTACTCGTCGTTGGGCGTGTTGAAGACGTCGCCTGCCGACATCGTGAAAATCGACCGCGCGTTCATCCGCGATATCCAGACGAGCACGTTCGATGCCACGTTCATCAAGTTCGTGGTGGAATTGTGCCACGCCGTGGGTATCAGCGTGTGCCTCGAAGGCGTGGAGACCAACGAAGAATACGAAGTAGTGGGCGGCATGGGTCTCGATTATATCCAAGGCTTCCTGTTCGGTCGTCCTCTGCCAGAAGAAGAGTTCGAGCGGAGGTTCTTGGAAGGGAGGGCATGATGGCTGCTGTGCAAACGGAAACGCTGGTCGATCGGGCGGCAGCGGTGCTCTCGGCACGCCGCTTGGCCGATGCCGATACGCCGGCGATGCTGATGGTGTCGGGCGGGTCGGATTCGACGGCGCTCGCGTATATCGCCTGCGAGTTGCGGGAACGCGGGGCGCTGGGGCAGCTTGCCATGCTGCACGTCAACCACCGGCTTCGGGGCGAGGATGCCGACGAGGACGCTCGCTTCGTCGCTCAGTTGGCCGAGCTGCTGGACGTTCCGCTGTTCTCGTGCGAGATAGACATAGCGGGAGAGGCGCAGCGCACGGGCGAGAACGTGGAGGCGGTGGCCAGGCGTGAGCGTTACCTGGCGGCCAACGAAGCGCTCGAAAGCCTCTGCTTGCATGCGGCGACACCGCTTGCCGATGGACGCATCCTGACGGCGCACACGGCCGACGATCGCGTGGAGAGCTTCTACATGCGCTCCATCGTGGGCACGGGGCCGGGTGGGTTCCGCGCCATGAAGTACCGCAACGGGCCGGTGGTGCGCCCCCTGCTGGATGCGAGCCGCGAGGAGCTGCGCGCCTACATCGCCGAGCGCGAACGCGACGGCGCGCCCGTGGCCTGCGACGACGCGGGTTGCTTATGGCGCGAGGACGCGACGAACGCGCACACCGACCGGTTCCGGGCCTACGTGCGCCATGAGATCGTCCCGCGCGCGAAGGAGCGCAACCCGCAGCTTCTGGAGGTGCTCGGCCGCACGATGAACCTCATCGCCGACGAGGACGATATGCTGGAGGATATGGTGGATGGGCTGATGGCGGGCCACGTCGAAGCGCTCGGCGACGAGTACGACGCAGGTTGCGTGCTGGCGCCCGCATTCGGCGCCGAGCCGTTGCCCCTGCGCCGGCGCGCCGTGATGCGCGCGCTGCAGCTGATGCTGGGTCGCGACGCCCGCGTGGAGACGGCCTCGGTGGAGGCCGTGCTGGCCGCGTTCGACGACGAGGCGGGCGGCAAGCCTCGCAGCGGCTACGTGGCCAACATCCAAGGCGACCTCGCCGTCAGCGCGAACAAGCGCGGCGTCCGCATAGAGCCCATGTCCGCCTACCGCGCCCGCCGAAAGCGCGGGTAGGTCGCGCTACGATCGTCTCCAAAGCGATTCGTCGGCGATGGCTTCGGGAAGCCATGCTCCCACTGACTTCGACGCGCCCCACCAAGCGAGCGTGTTGCGGTGCCATAGGGCGATGCGCTTGAACGCGACGGTGTTGTCCAATACGTGCGCCTCCTCGCAGTAGGGTAGCGCTTTGCTCAGATTCGCGAGCGACGCCCGGTACCGTTTTCGAACGAGCGCCTCATCTATATCGTGACCTCCCGCCTGCACGCGGCGTTCGATGCGTTGCAGGGCTATGCCCTCGTTTGCAAGGCCGATGTAGAACAGGAACACGCGGTATCCCTTCTCGCGTGCTTCGGCCATGGTGCGCAGGGCTCGATGGCCGGCCAGCGTTGTTTCCTGATTGAACGAGCGTCGTGCCGCCAGATGCTCGTCCACGCTGCGCAGCGCGATCCTGCCTGCGGCCACTTGATCCTGGCCGTTCGACCAGTCCCCGCCTTGCTCTCGGAGGATTTCGTCGGGGTTCACGCGCGCCATGGTGGCGGGCATCCCTCCCGTGTGCAGAAATCGCTGCGGAACAGGGTGGATTTGCCTGCTCCGTTCACGCCGGCGAACACCACGTAGAACGGTTGCTCGCTCATCAGAAGACCCCTTGGCGAACGAGCTCCGACTGTTTGCGTTGGAGGAAGAAGTCGGCGACGGCGATGCGGAACGCGGCCTGCTCGGGGTCGTCGATCGCCGCTATCTCGGCAGCGCTCGGGCACGCTGCCAGATGGTCTTTGCATGCGCGATAGAGCTCGCTTGCTGCTGCGTGCGGCTTGCTGTCGTCTGCAGGGGACGGAACGTCCGCCTTGCGCGGACGGCCTGCGGACGGCCGGGTTGCGGCACGCTGCATCACGTCCTCCTCCCGGAGCGTCCACGTGCGTCCGACTTTCTGCGCCGGCAATGCTCCTTGTGCGATGAGCGCCCGCACCCGCGTTGGCGTGACCTGTAGGATTTCGGCGCTTTCGACGACCGACAGCATGCAACCTCCTTGGTTCTGCGCGAGCGGCATATGATCCGAGTATAGAATAATCATTGCGATATCGCAATGATTATTGAACTCGATGAGGGACGGCTTATGCGTTCTCAACGATATCGCGTACGCGCGTTCTCTTATCGCAGCGCATCGCGACGATTGTTTCACGTGAAACAATTCGGTGAGATGTGTAGCAGGGAGAATCGGGGAGGAGTTTGCGGTCGGGGTCAGAGTTGCCCGCGCTTGCGTCTGGGCGCTTCGCGTGGAACCTGCGTGCTCTTGGTGCAACGCTTGCGCCCGCTGCGCTACAATACCGCGCATGGAAAACGAACAGAACACCCAACCGGCGGCCGCGCCCGCCGAACGCCCATGCCGCCCTCGACATCGTGCTGGCCAGTGCGTCGCCGCGTCGCAAGCAGCTGCTCGAAGACGCCGGCGTGCGCTTCGTCGTGCACGCGTCCGAGGTGGACGAGACCTTGGAGCCCGACCTCCTGGCCGATCCGCCCGAGGCGTGCAAGAAGCTGGCCGAGCGCAAAGCCGGCGCCGTGGTGCAGGAGGTGCTGGCCGAAGACTACACAGGCATGGCCGCCGTCATCGGCGCCGACACCATGGTGGTGTGCGAAGGGGAGATATTCGGCAAGCCCGTCAGCCTGTCCGACGCGAAGCGTATGCTGCGCTGCCTGTCGGGTCGCACGCATGAAGTGCTGACGGCTGTATCCGTATGGATGGTGGCCGCGCCCGAGCCCGAGAACATCTCGCTGGGCTTCCGCACGTTCGTCGATCGCTCGGCTGTGACGTTCCGCGAGCTGACCGACGAAGAGATCGTCGACTATCTGCGCAAGGGCGAGTCGTTCGACAAGGCCGGCGCCTATGCCGTGCAGGGGGCCGGAGCCGATCTGGTGGCGCGCGTCGACGGCGCGATGGACACCGTCATCGGCCTGCCCGTAGGTCGTTTGCTGGAGGAGTTCCCGGACTTCGCGGGTTCGGCGTCCTGACGGACGGCGAACGACTCGACGCTGGGCGGCTGCGCCGCCCGATCTCTCAGTCGAGTCGAGGGCTCGCACATCGAAATGCGCTTCGCCTGCGCTCTCCCCACGATCCCGCGCGCCGCAACCTCCCTCGCTGACTTGCTGCGCCAGCCTATGGCATTTTCAACCTATCGTCCCAGTTCCCATTGCGAAATGTAAAAATCGTGACAGGCAGGCTGGCGTTACCGTATCGTCTCCTTTTCCCGGAGAGGCAATGGTACACTAGCTGAATTCAAGGTAAGCGTGACGCTCTCGCCCATTGATCTCGCAGATTGATCAGGGGCGATAGCGGAAGCGAAATGCGACGATAGAGGTTAGGAACGTGCACAACGACATTTCGGAGATCCTGTTCACCGAAAAGCAGCTCGCTGACCGTGTGGGCGAGATCGGCGCGGCCATCACGCGCGATTACGCCGACGCGGCCGACGAAGGCATCATCCTGATCTCGGTTCTGCGCGGCGCCGCTATCTTCATGGCGGATCTGGCGCGCAAGATCGAGCTTCCGCTCGAAATGGACTACATGGCCATCTCGTCGTACGGAAACGGCGCCAAGAGCTCCGGCGTGGTGCGTATCCTGAAAGACCTCTCGTCTCAAATCGAAGGGCGTCACGTCATCGTGGCCGAGGACATCCTCGACTCCGGTCTTACCCTGACGTACTTGCTGAAAAACCTGTCGTCGCGTCAACCGGCTTCCATCGAGGTAGCCACGCTTCTTCGGAAGAAGACGCTTGCGCAGGCGAAGATCGATTGCAAATATATCGGTTTCGAGTGCCCCGATGAGTTCATCGTGGGCTACGGGTTGGACTATGCGGAGCGGTATCGCAACCTGCCCTACATCGGCATCTTGAAGCCGGAGATTTACTAGCGAAGCTATCTTGGCGGTCGACCGGTTCGGCGTTGCCGAGTCGCGTCGTGCTAAGGGTATGCGGCATCGGCCGCATGCGATGACGGGCGGGCACGCGGGTCTGTCCGTCATCGCAGCGCGAGTCGGTGAGAAAAGGAAAGTTAAACGCTATGGCACAGCAAAACAAACAATCGCAGTTCCAGCAACCCAGCCCGAGGACGACCATCATATCGGTAGTCCTGTTCATGCTGGTGGCTTTCTTCGTGGGCCAGCAGTTCTTGAACATGTCGTCTGCCGGCGCCAAGCCTACCGACCGTCTGATCACGTCCGAGTTCGTGCAGGCCGTCGAGCAGGATCGCGCGACGAAGGTGGTGTACAACGCCGGCGACTACACGGTGTCGGGCTCGTACTATCCCGCCATCACGGCGGGCTCCACCGGCGCCGATGCGTTCAACGAAGCCTTCCAGGCGCTCAACGCGCGCATGGCCACGCTGAAGAACCCCGAGACGGGCAAGGCGCTCGGCGGCGTGGGCACCACCGACATCAACGGGGCCACGCTGGGCGTGGAGCGCAACTTCACGTCCACCTATTACGGCGGCTCGCTCGGCGACCTCATGGCGGCGCATCCCAACGTGCCGTACGAGGTGGCGCTGCCCAGCCCGTTCGTGGAGCTGCTCGGCACGCTGCTGCCCTTCATCATCATCGGCCTCATCCTGTTCTTCTTCTTCAACCAGATGCAGAAGGCGAACAACTCGCAGATGAGCTTCGGCAAGGCCAAGACGAAGAAGTCCATCGAGGAGCGCCCCGACGTGAAGTTCTCCGACGTGGCCGGCGTCGACGAGGCCGTCGAGGAGATGCAGGAGATCAAGGACTTCTTGGCGAACCCGGCGAAGTACCAGTCCATGGGCGCGAAGATCCCGCGCGGCTGCCTCTTGGTGGGCCCTCCGGGCACTGGTAAAACCCTGCTCGCGCGCGCCGTCGCCGGTGAGGCGGGCGTGCCGTTCTTCAGCATTTCCGGCTCCGACTTCGTCGAGATGTTCGTCGGCGTGGGCGCGTCTCGCGTGCGCGACTTGTTCCAGCAGGCGAAGGATGCCAGCCCGGCCATTATCTTCATCGACGAGATCGACGCTGTCGGCCGCCAGCGCGGCACGGGCCTCGGCGGCGGCCACGACGAGCGCGAACAGACGCTGAACCAGCTGCTGGTGGAGATGGACGGCTTCGAGAGCAACGACTCGGTGGTGCTGATCGCTGCTACGAACCGCGCCGACGTTCTGGACCCGGCGCTGCTGCGCCCCGGCCGCTTCGATCGCCAGATCGTGGTGGACGCGCCCGACGTGAAGGGCCGCGAGAAGATCCTGCAGGTGCACTCGAAGGACAAGCCCATCGGCAGCGACGTCGACCTGTCGAAGGTGGCCAAGCTCACGCCGGGCTTCACGGGTGCCGACCTGGCCAACCTCATGAACGAGTCGGCGCTGCTCACCGCGCGTCGCGGCAAGAAGATCATCACGCAGCAGGAAGTGTCCGAGTCCATGGAGCGCGTCATCGCCGGGCCCGAGCGCAAGGGTCGCGTGCTGGACGAACAGACGAAGCACACCATCGCGTACCACGAGAGCGGTCACGCCCTGGTCGGTCACCTGCTTCCGCACGCCGATCCCGTGCACAAGATCTCGATCATCTCGCGCGGCCGAGCGCTGGGCTACACGCTGTCCATCCCCAAGGAGGACAAGGTGCTCAACTCGCTCGGCGAGATGCGCGACGAGTTGGCCGTGTTCATGGGCGGTCGCGTGGCGGAGGAGATCTTCTGCGACGACATCACCACGGGCGCATCGAACGACCTCGAGCGCGCCACGAAGATGGCCCGCGCCATCGTCACGCAGTACGGCATGAGCGCCGAGCTGGGCACGCAGGTGTTTGGCCAGCCGAACCACGAAGTGGTTCCTGGGCCGCGACTACGGCAACACGCAGGACTACTCGGAGGAGACGGCGAAGCGCATCGATGACGAGGTCGCCCGCATCATGAAGGACGCGCATGATCGCGCCTATGAGATTCTGGCAAGCCATCGCGAGCAGATGGATCTCATGGCCAACGTGCTGCTTGAGCGCGGAAACGGTGGAAGGCGAGGCGTGCCTTGCCCTGCTGGACAACACGTGGGACGAGTACCTCAAGCACGAGGACGAGATCATCGCGGCCAAGGAGGCCGAGGAGGCCGCCGCGCGCGCCCGCGACGAGCATCTGGCCGACCCGAACTGGAAGGAAGAGCCGGTCGAGCCGGGCGACCAGGATCCGAATCCGCCGTACCGCGAGCCTGCGGAGGGCGACGGCGACGATGCGCCCGCATCTGCTTCGTCGACGTCGGACGAGGCGCCTGTCGACGCTCCGGCTCCGCAAGCCCCTGAGCAGAAAGGCGACGGCACCGAACGATGATCTGGCGCTGCGCAACCTATGAGTTCGATACGAGAATGCCCATCGTCATGGGCATTCTCAACGTTACCCCCGACTCCTTCTCCGACGGAGGCCAGCACGACGGCTTCGATGCCGCGCTGGCTCATGCCGAGCGCATGGCGGAGGAGGGAGCCCGCATAATCGATGTGGGCGGCGAGTCCACGCGGCCCGGCGCCGCGCCGGTGTCCGTGGACGAGGAGCTGGCGCGCGTGCTGCCGGTGGTGCGCGCATTGGCGCAGCGCGATGTGTGCGTGAGCATCGATACGCGCCACGCCGAAGTTGCGCGCGCGTGCTTGGAAGCGGGCGCGGCCATCGTGAACGACGTGTCCGGCTTCCGCGACCCCGCCATGGTGGATGCGGTGCGCGACAGCGATTGCGGGCTGGTGGTCATGCACATGCAGGGCGACCCCTCGACCATGCAGAACGCGCCTTCGTATGACGACGTGGTGGCCGACGTGCGCGAGTGGCTGCGCGACCGGGCTGCCGCTTTGGAGGCTGCGGGCGTCGCGCACGACCGCATCTGCATTGACCCCGGTCCCGGCTTCGGCAAGACGCCGTCGCAGACGCTGGAGCTGGTGCGCAACTTCCAAGAGTTCGTGCGTCTGGGCTACCCAGTGATGGTGGCGGTGTCGCGCAAGAGCTTCTTGGGCTGGGCGTACGGCATCGACGAACCTTCTGCGCGCGACGAGGTTTCGGCTGCCGAGGCGCTCATGGCCTGCGAGCTGGGAGCCAGCGTGGTGCGCGCGCACAACGTGGCGGCCACGGTTGCCGCGCTCGAAGGGCTGCGGCCCTACGCGCTCATCGGCATGGGCTGCAACGTCCCGCTTGTGGCCTCGCCCGGCGAGGAGCGCGAGGGCAAGATCGCCATGCTCAACCAGGCCATCACCGAGCTGTGTTCGCTGCCCGACTCGCAGATCGTCGACATCTCCAGCTTTTACGAGAGCGAGCCGGCCTACTACCTCGACCAAGATTCGTTCGTGAACGCCGTGGTGCTTTTGCGCACAGGTATTCCGCCGAAAGAGCTTCTGGGCTACCTGCATGCGGTGGAGAACAGCCTGGGTCGTGTGCGCGAGGTTCGGAACGGGCCGCGCACGTGCGACCTCGATATCCTCGACTACCAGCTGTACGTCGTGGATGCCGATGTGCTCACGTTGCCGCATCCGCGCCTGCTGGAACGCGATTTCGTAGTGCAGCCCCTGTTGGAGCTGCTCCCTGGCCACGTGCTTGCCAATGACGTGCCGGTTAGCGTCGATGGGGTTACGGTGGGGAAGAGCGTGCTGGCTGTGAGCAAGGGGCGCTCTGTGCCCTCGATTTGCGTCGACGGCTCTTCGTCGCTCCGGAAAGGCGATGCGCGTGTTTCGGAATTTGGATTCGGCAACGAGGGGGAAGGCGGTTCGCCGAGCGGCTTCCCGTTTCGCATCGCTCTGCACGAGGAAGTTGCATCGACGAACGACGAAGTCAAGCGCGCGTTGGAGGCGGGAGAGCCGGAAGGCCTCGTCGTCCGCGCGCTTCGCCAGGTTTCCGGTTACGGCCGGCAGGGTCGTTCGTGGACCAGCCCGGAAGGCGGACTGTATTGCTCGCTGTTGTTGCGCCCCCAGGTGGCGCCGCGCGAACTTCCCACGTTGAGCCTGGTTGTGGGCATGGCGGTGCGCCGCGCACTCGTTGCGCTGGCGGGCGCGCGGGCTGAGGAGGCCGTGCGCATCAAATGGCCCAACGATGTGGTGCTGGCACAAAAGGCGCGCTATGCACGATTTCCTGAAGCAACCGAAATTCGCGACCTGGGGTTTTCCGAATCTGGGAAGGAATTAGGGCAGAAAAATCGTGCACAGCGGTTATTTTGTGCCAACGAAGGCGATGCTTGCAGTGCGCGAGACGGCCGAGCGCCTGATTTCGCGAAGCTTTGCGGCATCTCGCTCGAGGCGCACGGCGGCGGCGTGTGCGTGGGCGTGGGCGTGAACGTACTGCCGCCCGACAAGCGCCCCGACGTGGGAGGCAAGAATCGTCCTGCGTACGTGGCCGACCTCGCGGATTCCGTTGCCGCGCCGGCCGTCGCTGTCGAAGCAGTGCTCGAAGCGCTCCTCGCCGCCTTCGCGCCGCTGTACGGTGTATGGCGGCGCAACGGCTTCGCACCGCTTGTGGACGAGTTCAACGCCTACTCCAGCTTGAACGGACAAAACGTTCGCATGGTCGATCGTGCGGACAATCTGCTGGCGGAAGGGGCGGTTGTGGGCGTCGACGCTCAAGGCCGTCTCGTGCTGCGTAGCGAATCCGGCATCGAAACCGCAATCTCCTCCGGCGAAGCGCACCTCGTGTAGCACGCTCGTTCTGTCGAAAAGCCCGTCGTTCTCTTTGAATCTCCTGCTTGACCCTCGACATGGTTCAGGATCTACCGTTGTCCCTGCGCCCTGAGCGGCGTCAAGAGGGAACGTACGTAAAGGAGGAGAGATGGAACAAGCCAGATTGTCACGGCGAGACTTTCTCAGAGGAGCGGGGTTAACCGGAGCTGCGGCAGCGGGCATGCTCGCGTTTCCCGGAGCAGGCAAGGCGTTTGCGGACGACGGGGCTGCCGATGCGCAATCAACGGAGGCGACGGATTCAGGCAACGAGTATTCCAAGGCTCTGGGTGACGATGCGTCGCTGTGCCCTCTGCGCAAGGCTGATTTTCCCGGTCCGCGCGGGCCGATCGCGTTCGAGGATCGTGATATCGCCGAATCTGAGATCAGCTCTACCGAGGAGTGCGAGGTTCTCATCATCGGCGCCGGCATCGGCGGGCTGATGGGCAGTTTGAAGGCGGCCGAGGAGGGCGCGAAGGTCATCACGTTGGAGAAGATGACCGAGGGACGCTCGGCGTGGGAGAGTTTCGGCGCGGTGGGCGCGAAGTTCCAAAAGGAGCAGGGGATTGATATCGATCCTGCTCAGCTGCGCGATGAGATCTACCGTGCTGCGGATTGGCGCGTCGACCCCTGCTCCATCGAAACGTACGTGAACCGGTCGGGCGAAGTAGCCGATTTCTGGCAGGATATGCTCGACAAGGGTGGTTCGGGTTGGCAGCTGTACAAGTTCGACCAGGCGCCGAACTACAACGGTTTCCCCGTCATCGACAGCTACGTCAACTTCAAGATGCCCGAGGGTATCAGCACTACGTGGCTGTTCGGCCTGTACGTGTGCAAGGAGCTGCGCGCGGTTGCCGAAACCTACGACAACCTGGAGATTCGCTATGAGATGCCCGCCGTGCAGCTCATCCGCGAAGACGGCGGTCGTGTGATCGGCTGCATCGCTAAGAACGGCGACGGATACGTGCGCATCAACGCATCCAAGGGCGTGTTGCTGGCCACGGGCGGCTACGACGCGAACCCTGAGATGATGCAAGCGTGGGTGCGCCCTGAAGACTACGAGTCCTCTGTGTGGTGGAATCCCAGCTGGGGAACCACAGGCGACGGCCACATGATGGGCCTCAGTATCGGCGCGGACATGGACTCATTGCCGCATCCGGTCATGAACTTCAGCAACGCCACCCCGTCCACGTTCGTCGAGAAGCGCGTGTACTTCCCCGGCGCTATGAACTACTCGATCATCGTCACCGAAGAGGGCAAGCGCTTTGTGAACGAGAACCAAGCGCGCCAGTACATGTCGAACGCCATCAACGTGCAGAAGCGCCGCGGCCATCAGTGTTTCCATATCTTCGACCAGGCTATGATCGCCTCTGCGTTGGAGAAGGAGCCGAGCGCCGAGAAACAGCTTGAGCGCGACGAGGCCAAGGGCCATCTGTTCCGCGCTTCGTCCTTGGGCGAGCTAGCGTCTAAGGCGGGCATCGACGCCGCCGCCCTTGAGGAAACGGTGGCGCGCTACAACAGCTTCTTCGAGGACGGCTTGGAGCGCGACCCCGACTACTACCGTTACACGGGCAACAACAAGCCTTTCACGGGTGAGACGTACTATGCCTTGGTCACGAACAGCGTCATCCTTGCCACGGTGGGCGGCCTCACCATCAACGGCGACACCCAGGTGCTGGACAAGGACGGCAAGGTTATTGAAGGACTCTATGCCACGGGCAACGTGTCGGGCAACTTCTACGCAGGCAACTACCCGCGCCATATTCCCGGCACGTCGGTGGGTCGTGCGGCGACGTTCGGCTACGTGGCGGTAGAGCATATGTTGAAAGGAGGCCAGGCATGAGTCGGTCTACCTTGCGTCTGGACATTATGATTGCCCTCGTGGCGGTTGCGTTGGTGGCGGTGTTCGCGATAGCGGGTTGTGCGCCGCAACAGGCCGATTCCGGGTCGAGCGAGGGTACGAAGACCCAAACGGTGTCGAGCGAGGCGGGCGCCTACGTTTCCGACGAGCAGTGTCTCAGCTGCCATGGCGGTAGCTACGAAGCGCTTGCCGAGCGCACTGCTGACCTGGGTGATTGGAATCCGCATGATTCCCTGCACGGCGGCTACAATGCATGCGTGAACTGCCACGAGAAGGACAAAGAGATCACGTTCAACTACTGCGAGAACTGCCATGTGTACGCGCCTGACGAAGAGGTGCTGTACTAGCAACGCGGTTCTTTCCCTCCCTTGAAGGGCTTCGTCGCGTTCGCTGCGCCGAAGCCCTTTCCTTATGCACTTCAGCTGACGGGCACGTACAGAGTTTCGATGTCGCTTCCGAATCCGTCGAGATTGAGGAAGGAGGGGAAGAGGATGATGTCGTTCCTCACTCGATAACCGTGGCTGTCGAGGTGTTCGAACAGGCTCGTGAACGTTTCCTTCTGCACGCTTTCCGTTCGGGTCGCTTGTCTTCTAAAGCGAATGCATTTTCCCAAGCAGAGGCGCTTTACCTGCTTTCGCGCCCCTTCGTCAAGGCGGTAGCTCTCGTGTTCGGGCATGGTCATGACATAGTCGGGGTTGACCGTTGGGCGGTTGTCCAGCAGGTCGTCTCGCTTGATGATGCGTGCACAGCTGGTGATGCTCAGAAGGTTGTAATACTGCGAGATCGTTTTCTCGTGCTCGAGCGAGACATGGAAGTCTCGTCCGTATGAAGAGTTGATGTACACCTGATCGGCGGCATCCACCAGTTCGAACTCTAAACCAGGTTCAGACTGTATCGCGCCAAGGGTGCTTTCAAGCCGTCTTGGTCGGTACGCGATCAGGTCGGCTTCGTGCATGAGCTTTTCTTGTTGATGCAGCAGTGACCGCTCGAACTCTTCTGTGCCTTGTTTCGCGTCGAGCATAGCGACCGCTTCATCGATGCTGAACCCGTATTGCAGCAGCACACGAAATGCGTTTGATTTGAAGGCATCTTCGGGGTGAATACTCGGTAACCGTTTTCCTGACGATCCGAGAGAATCAAGCCGTGCTTCTCGTAGAAACGGATCTTCGATTGCGGCAGGCCTGTCATGGCCGAGAATTCCTTCATCCGGTACATGCTTCCCCTGTTCTCCATGTAACGTGGCGATGTTGCTCAAATATAGCATACGCGGTGCGGCTTTACGGTGTATCCGATTTCCAGGCTGTGCGGCGGCGAAAAGATGGGTTACAATGTGCCGTTCCTCGAAATTGGAGAAGCTCGAAAGGCAGCGGCGAACTCATGGAATCAGAAGCAACGAACCCCTCTCTCGACCTCAATGAAGAACGTGCCGGAGCACCGATCGGCAAAGATCCGAAGCGCACCGGCCGCGACGATAAAGTCAGCCGCATGGGTACGGCGTCCATTCCGCGGCTTATCGTGGAATTCGCCATCCCTTCTATCCTGGGCATGCTGGTCAACGGTGCGTACAACGTCATCGACTCCGTCTTCCTGGGGCAGGCCATGGGCGAGATCGGCCTTGCCACCGCCACGGTGGCCATGCCCATCATGACGGTGTTCATGGCCATCGCCATGCTCGTGGGCAACGGCGGTAATGCGCTGGCAGCGTTGCGCATGGGCGAGGGCAACCGGGTGGAGGCCGAGCGTAGCCTGGGCCAACACCGGTGTGCCTGTCTCTCGTGTTCGCGGTGATCGTGGCCGTGCTCATGCATATTCCCGCCTGCGTCAATGCGCTGCTCGGCGTGTCGGGCGCCACGGCGGAGGATTGGGAGTACGCTCGCTCGTTCATCCAGATCATCTCGCTGGGCTTCGTGTTCCAGTGCATCGGCATGGGCGTGAACAACTTCATCCGTACGGCCGGCGCACCGAACCGCGCGCTGGGCACCATGATCATCGGCGCGGTATCGTGCACGGTGTTCAACTTCCTGTTCGTCATGGTGCTGGGCTGGGGCGTGCAGGGCAGCGCGCTGGCCACGGTGTGCGGCCAGGCCATCTCGTGCGCCACGGTGCTGTGGTACTTCATCGTTACGAAGAACGTTCCTATGAAGCTGCATCTGCACTACTTGCCGCTGCATCTGCGCACGGTGCGGCTGATTCTGTCGCTGGGTCTGGCCAGCTTCGCCGTACAGGCGGGCATGGCCGTGGTGAACTTCGTGCTGAACAATCTGCTGAACATGTACGGCGCCATGAGCCCGCTGGGAGCCGAGGGGGCGCTCGCGTCTATCGGCGTGGTGCAGCGCGTGGCCATGTTCGCGGTGCTGCCGCTGATCGGCGTGTCCATCGCCATCCAACCGCTGCTGGGCTTCAACTACGGCGCGCACCTGTTCGAACGCGTGAAGAAGACGCTATGGTACGGCATCTTCGGGGCGACGGGCATCGGTTTGGCGCTGTGGGCGCTCGTGCACCTGTTCCCCGAGCAGATCGTCGGGTTCTTCGGCATCACGAACGAATCACTGCGCGACTTCACGGTGTTCGCCCTCAAGGTGCAGCTGCTCATGCTGCCCTTCATCGGCTTCCAGATCGTGGGCTCGAATTACTTCCAGGCAACCGGGCAGCCGCTCAAGTCCATCTTCTTGTCGCTGACGCGCCAGATACTGTTCCTGGTGCCGCTGCTCATCGTGCTGCCGATGGTGCTGCCCAGCTGGTTCCCGCAGTTCGTCAGCCTCGACGCGCTGTACTTCGCCACCCCCGCGGCCGACTTCCTGGCCATCTTCACCACGGTGGTGTTCATCGTCTTAGAGATGGGACGCTTGAAGAAGCTCGAGAGCGGAGAACTGAAAGCGAAGTTCTAAGCCGCTCGTATCGCGCATCCAGATTGTCACCCTTGCTTAAACCCCGCGGTTCACAAAACTGCGGGGTTTGCTTATAGTGCGAGGCTGCTGAAAACGAAGGATCGTCCTGGAAGAGGAGCGGAGCTGGAAGCAAACAGGTGAACAGGGTTCTATGGGGGCATCGCGCACGCGCTCGATCGCGTTCGTCGCGTTGATATCGCCCTTTGGGCGTGTCCGCATGGGTGTCCATCCCGATCGGGCCGGTGATGCTGACGCTGCAGATGTTCGCGGTCATGTTCGCAATTATGGTGCTCACGCCGAAGCAGTGTATGGCTTCTATCGCCGGCTACCTGGCGCTAGGAGCTATCGGTTTGCCGATGTTCTCAGGCATGCGCGGCGGTATCGGCATGTTGATGGGACCGACGGGCGGATACCTGTGGGGATTTCTGCTGGCTGCGGTGGTTGCGCTGCTCGTTCGCGAGGGTCTGAGGCGTGCGATCGGCGAGAAGGGGGTTTCGGGTCCGATGGCGATCGTGGTCGACATGGTGGCCTGCTTGGCGTTCATCATCGTGACGTACGTGTGCGGATGCTTCCAGTACGCTGCTGTGGTAGGCGTCGATTTGGCGGCGGCTTTCATGGTGACTATCGCGCCCTTCGCCGTGCCCGACTTGCTGAAGGCGGTGGCCGCTGTGCTATGCGCTCGCGCTGTGCTTCGAGCTCTGCCCAAGCGGTAGGAAACATCGATCACCAAACGAAACGGGCGCCTTCGGGCGCCCGTTTCGTTTGGTGATCGATGGCAGAGGGACGTGGTCGATATCTCATCCCTCTGCCATGCTCGCTTGCTGATTTACGCTTCCAGCAGCACCGCGCCGGAGGTGAAGCCGCCGCCGAATGCGACGAGCACTACCTTGTCGCCGCGCCTGATGCGGCCGGCGTTGTACGCGTCGCATAGAGCCATAGGCAGGCTGGCGGCCGACGTGTTGCCAGTGTGGTCGATGGACAGCTGGAAGAAATCCATCGGGCGCCCCAGCTTCTTGGCGGCGTACTTGATGATGCGCTCGTTCGCCTGGTGGGGCACGATGCAGGCGACGTCATCCAGCGTGAGGTTTGCGCGGTCGAGCGCCTCGTGCACGGCCGTGGTCATGGCCTCGGCGGCGAACTTGAACACCTTGGGGCCGTCCATGCGCAATACCTGGCGCGGTTCGCCCGCGTCGACGAATTCGGTAATGCCCAGCTCGGCATCGATACGGGAGAGCGATGCGTCTTCGGGGGCTTCGGGCGACGCGCCGTCGATGTCGAACGGCAACGGGGCGTCGTAGGCAAACGAGCAGGTGAGCGCGTTCGTGTCGTCGTCGGCGTTCGTGATGAAGCTGCTCATGATGCCAGGTCGGTTCTCGTTCCACTCCAGCACCGCCGCGCCAGCGCCGTCGCCGAACAGCACGCAGGTGTTACGGTCGCTCCAGCCCGTCACGCGCGTCAGGCGCTCGGCTCCCACCACGAGCGCGCGGCGAACGGGGTTGCGGCCCGCGGCACCGGGCGCTCCGGCGGTCGAACCGGCCATCATGCACTCGGCCACGGTCAGGCCGTACACGAAGCCCGTGCAGGCGGCGTTCAGGTCGAACGCAATGGCGTTCTCGAGACCCAGGCGGCGGCGCAGCAGCCCGGCGGCCGAGGGCACCAGCACGTCGGGCGTGATGGTGGCGTAGATGACGAGGTCGATGGAAGCGGGGTCGATGGCCTCGCCGTCCTCGCGCCAGCCGCCGTCGGCAAGACCCAGCGCTTGGCGGGCAGCGGCTTCGGCCAGATCGGTAGCGGTTTCCTCGACGGCAACGTGGCGCGATCTGATGCCCGTGCGCGTGCTGATCCATTCGTCGTTCGTGTCGACGAGCGCTTTCAGCTCGTCGTTGGCCACTTCCAGCTTCGGGAGGGACTTTCCGCATCCGATGATCGTGCTGCCCATGCTGCTCCGTCCTTGGCCGCGCTTTCGAGGCGCGCCTTCAATGCTTTGATAATCAAACTAAATGGATTATAGCAAGCGCCCGCCATCCCGTGTGCGAAACCCAAGCGACCTTCACAAAGGGCGGGCGATGCGTGCCAAGCATGGATGGGCGGTGCGCCGACGTGGGCGCGAACCGGTACCCATGACAATGTTATCCATGGCAAACTCATGCAGTAATGGTCCCAAGATTTTCCGACCTGGGCATATAGCGATCGTATTGTCGATGCCTCAGTGCAAGACGTTCGAAAGCTTCGAAGAAATTGTCATGGCTGTCCCTTTGCGCCCACTTTTTCGCTCGCCCTATCAAGAGGCCGAGCGGGCGTGCTACTTCGCGGCGGCAACCAGGGCTTCGAACAGCGGAACGTTGTCGTCGAGGTACTCAGGATGCCACTGCACGCCGAGGTAGAAGCGCCGCGATGGGTCCTCCAAACCCTCGACCAGACCGTCGCCGCTGACCGCGCTCACCTGCAGCGGGTCGGCCACGCAGGCGATCGCCTGGTGGTGCATCGTGTTCACCAGCAGCGAATGCGGCGCAGGCGCGATGCCCTCCCAGCTCGTTTCGAGCGATGCGGGCCATCCCGCCTTGCAGCCTGGTACCATGCCCTCGCCCGCGCCGTCGCACAGCACCCGGTCCAGCACGCTGCCCGGCGCGATGTCGACGCGCTGGCGCACGACGTCGTAGGGAGGCTTCTGCTGATGCGCCGCGTCGGTGAGCCCGCAGGCGTGCACGTCCTGGTACAGCGTGCCGCCCAGCGCCACGTTGAGCACCTGCATGCCGCGGCAGATGCCCAGCATGGGCAGATCGCGCTCGTGGGCAAGGCGCGCCAACTCCAGCTCCAGGGCATCGCGTCCATCGAACACGTTCACGGTTTCGGCCAGGCGCGCTTCGTCGCCGTACGTCGCCGGGTTGAGGTCCCCGCCGCCGGCCAGCACCAGGCCGTCCAGGCGTTCTACCAGTTCGCGCGCCGCTCGACGGTTCGCATCCGCGCCGCCCTCCACGGGCGGCAGCAGCACGGGCACGGCGCCGGCGGCGGCCACTCGTCGCACGTATTCCACCGTCACGCGCTCGACGGGGACGATCTCGTCCTTCTGCTCCTCTTCAACGTACGTGGTGGTGATGCCGATGATCATGTCGCTCGCCCTCCGGTCGTCGTCTTCCTGCCAGCAGCATACGAAAAAGCGTCCCGTCGAGAGTCGACGCGCGAGGAATCCACAAAAGTAAAAGCAAAGGGTAGGGGGCGAGGATAGCGGGATGCCGGCGGCGTAAGAAGAGAAGAGCGGCAGCGAAAGATTGGCACGCTAGTTGCTAAGTCGAAGGCCAGAGACGGTTGTCGCCCCGCTCCGCGCGGGCGACGCACGGTGCGGGATCAAGACACAAGGAGGAGCGCATATGAAGTCATCGGATCGCCCCAAGTTCGGCAACTTGCAGAACTTGAAGGTGCTCAACGCCGGCGCGGTCATCGCGGCGCCGTTCGTCTGCGAGCTGTTCGCCGAGCAAGGCGCCGACGTCATCGAGCTGGAAAGCACGGTGGCGCCCGACATGTACCGCATGTACGGCGACGCATGGTCGGTCGACCGTCGCAACCAGCGCATGATCACGCTGAACATCCCCTCGCCCGAGGGCAAGGAGATCCTGCTGCAGATGGTGAAGTGGGCCGACGTGCTGGTGGAGTCGTCGAAGGGCGGCACCTGGGAGAAGTGGGGCCTTACCGACGAGGTGCTGTGGGAGGCGAACCCCGCGCTGGTCATCCTGCATATTTCCGGTTTCGGCAACTGGGGCGACCCGGACTACGTGCGCAAGGCGTCGTTCGACCCCATCGGCCAGGCGTTCTCGGGCTACTCGAACCTCAACGGCTTTCCCGACAGCCCGCCCAGCGTGACGAAGCCTTTCACCGGCGACTTCATGACCGGTCTCATGGGCGCTTGGGCCACGCTTGCCGCTGTCATCCGCGCGCGCGAGACGGGCGAAGGCGAGTCCATCGACTGCTGCCAGTTCGAGGCGCTCGTGCGTCTGCAGGGCGCCACGCTGTCCGACGGCATCAACCACGGCATCCAGCCCATGCGCATCGGCAACGAAGACCTCGTGGGCGCGTGCGCCGGCGCGCAGAAGTGCAAGGACGGCTACTGCCAGGTGGCCGTGGGCGGCGCCGGCCCGGTGAAGAAGCTCGTCGAGTTCTTCGGGTTCGCCGACGATCCCGACTTCCAGCCGCTGGGTACCTACCCCTCCGTCACGCGCAAGCCCGGCTGCAAGAGCCTGGACGAGCCGCTGCCCGACCGCGCTGCGAAGTTCCGCGCCGCGCTGGACAGCTGGTGCGAGAAGCACACGGTTGAGGAGGTCAACCGCATCTTCGGCCAGATGGGCGTGGCGGTGAGCCCCCATATGACCTACGAGATGATGCTGAACGACCCGCATTACCAGGCGCGCGAGGTGTTCGTCGACTGCTACGACGAGATCACGCAGAAGACGGTCAAGCAGGTGAACATGATCCCGCGCTTCAAGAAGCATCCCGGCAAGATCGTGCGCGGAGGGGCGAAGTACGACGCCGACACGCAGGACGTGCTCGAGGAATTCGGCTATTCGGAAAAGGAGATCGAGTTGCTGTACGAGAAGGGGGTGCTGCGCAAGGGCGAGTAGCTCGACGGCGGACGGCGCGGCCCCGGCGCGTTCGAACCGGGGCCGCGTCGCCGCGAGAAAAGAGAGGGGAACCCTCTGGCGCCCTAACGATGGCACGGATTTTGCATATCGCTATGGCGTTGGGGATTCTCAGGTAAAACAAAGGAGGCACTATGGGAACTGAAACAATGAAGGGCAGCAACTACGCATGGGCGATCGCCGTCGCCTGCGTAGCCTTCTACGCCATCCCCTTGGGCGTCGTGGCGAACCAGGCCGGTTTGTTCGCATCGCCCGTCATGGAAGAGTTCGGCTGGTCGCGCACCGACGCGACGCTGTACATGTCCATCCAGCCGTGGGTGGCGGCTATCTGCACGCCGTTCGCCGGCAAGCTCATCTCCAGGTTCAACCCTCGCTGGGTGATGACCGCCGCGGCCGCCGTCTTCGGCTTGGCTTCGCTGGCCTGTGCTTGGTTCACCGAGCCGTGGCAGTGGAACGTGTACGGCGTGCTGTACGGCGCGTCCGCCGCGTTCTGGATGTACATCGCCACGCCGACGTTCATCAACCGTTGGTTCGCTAAGAGCAACGGCACCGTCATCGGCGTCATCGGCGTGTGCGCGTCGCTGCTGGGCGCGTTCATGAGCCCGGTCATCCAGGGCTGGATCAGCGGCTACGGCTGGCACACCGCCCGTATCATCATCAGCGTGATCGCGCTCGTCGCGTCCGTCGTGCTGACCGCCGCGCTGCTGCGCGAGTCGCCCGAGAAGATGGGCGTGCTTCCCTGGGGCTACGGCGCCGCCGAAGTTGCGTCCGCGAAGTCCGAGGCCAAGTCCGTCATCGACGTCGCCGCTGACGAAGGCGCCACGGCCGCGCAGGCTCGCAAGAACCCGGCGCTGTGGCTGCTCATCATCATGGCAGGCTTCTTCGTCATCGCCGCCGGCATGATGCAGCAGTTCTCGTCCTATGCATCCACCGGCGCGCTGGGCGCGGCCGTGGGCGCCATGGGCGTGACCGTGTGCATGATCGGCCAGCTGTTCGGCAAGTTCGGTCTGGGGTGGCTGTGCGACCATACGGGCGCCCGCGTCTCCGGCGTGGTCGCCAGCATCTTCGGCGCCGCCGGCATCGCCATCGTGCTGTTCAGCGTCGATAACGCCATGATGTTCTACGTGGGCGTGTTCCTGTTCGGTATCGGCTTCGCCGCGCTCAACATCGTGCCGCCTATGGCCTGCCGCCAGGCGTTCGGCCAGAAGGACTACGCCAACATCTTCTCGATGGTGGCCACCGGCCTCAACGTGTTCTCCGGTTTCTCGGCGCTCATCTACGCGCAGATCTTCGACATCACCGGATCGTTCGCCGGCTGCTTCTACCTCATCATCGGCTTCTACGTGGTGACGCTCATCTGCTCGCTCGTGATCGTTCCCATGGGCCGTCGCTCCTGGGCGAAGAAGTAAGCTCGATCGCAAACGCGAATCGTACAGCGGGCCGCCCGAGGGCGGCCCGCTTGCGTTGCGGGGGCGTGTAGCGAACATTGTCGCCCCAAAAACACGGTTTCGTCGGCAATTCCGTGTTTTTGGGGCGACAATGCCTCCGCTGGGCTTGCTTAGGATGATGCGAAACCCTCAAGTCTCACAACGGAAAGCCCTCAAGTCTCACAACGGAAAGCCCTCAAGTCTCACAACGGAAAGCCCTCAAGTCTCACAATAGAAAAAACGTCCTGGAATGGGATTCCCTTCCAGGACGTTCTCGCATGCTCGATCTATGAGGCGCCGGACGCTTTATCGGTACCAGTCCATGACCTGCTTGTAGAGGGGGAGGATCTGCTGGCGCTGGTCGCGGAAGGCGGCTTCGGCGGCGTGCAGCTCGGCTGTCGTGTCGTCGGTCGCATCGGCCACGTCCACGCTCAAAGCCTGTTCCAGGCGCTTGCGCGCCTGCTTGTACGCGCTTTTCGCGCTGTGCCCCATCTTCTTTTTCGCCGCGCTGTAATAGTCGTTCGTCGCGCCGATGAGCGCGTAGCAATCGAGCATCTTCTGGATGAGGTCGCGCGTGGCCTGGTCGTCGGCCTTATGCTCGTCCGCGTCGGCCAGCGCCCGCCGGACGTCGTCATGGGCCACTTCGTCTCCGGCCGTGAACACGACGATCTCGGCGTTGCTGCGGTCGAGGTTCGCGGCCGATACGGTCAGCATGCCTGCTTCGTCGATATCGAAGCGAAGCTCGATTTGGGGCACGCCTGCGCCGCTCCACTTGATGTTGCGCACGCGGATGCGGCACAGCGGGATGTTGTCGCAGGCGAGCGGACGGTTTCCCATGAGGATGTGGAACTCGGCGGCCAGCTGGAACGAGTCGGCCGTGGAGAACATCGCGGTTGCGGTATGGGGCAGGCGCACGCCGCTGGGAACCGCTTCGGACACGTATCCGCCGGGCAGCTCCACGTTGAGCGCCAAAGGCAGGACGCCGTCGGGCGCATCGACGTGGATGCGCGCCTCCGGCTCTTCGATGCGCACCAAGTTCTTGTAGACGTCGGAATCCTTGTTCGCCATGACGGCTCCTTCTGCATCGGTCGGGTACGTCTCGATCAACCACTCGCAAATATCATGCCATGTTGGCATCAAATTTGCAGGTGAACCTAGCAGTCGCCCGGAGGCGGCGCTGTCGAGAAGGAGGAACCGTATGAAAGCTCAAGATTGCCCGAAGTTCGGTCCGCTGCAAGGGGTGAAGGTGGTCAACCTCACCATGGCCATCGCCGGGCCGTTCGCCTGCAGCCTGCTGGCCGACCTGGGCGCCGAGGTCATCGGCGTGGAAAGCCCGCGTGGCCGCGACACCTCGCGCCCCACGAACCAGGCGCTGCAGGGCTGGGGCACGCAGATGGAGCGCCGTAACACGCGCTCGCTGTGCATGAACGTGAAGGACGGCGCGGGCCGCGCCTGGTTCTTCGAGCTGCTGAAACAGGCGGACATCCTCGTGGACGGCTTCCGCGGCGGCCAGATGGCGAAGTGGGGCATGACCGACGAGGCGCTGTGGGAGGTCAACCCGAAGCTGACCATCGCGCACATCTCGGGCTTCGGCCAGACGGGCGACCCGGCGTACGTGTCGCGCGCCTCGTTCGACGGGATCGGCCAGGCCTACGGGTGCTTCATGGAGATGAACGGGTATCCCGACCGCTTGCCGGTGCTCGCGTTTCCCCAGGTGTCGGACTACTATGCGGGCTTCATGGCCAGCATCGGCGCGTTGGCCGGTTACATCAACGCGCAGCGCACGGGCAAAGGCGACAGCGTGGACGTGGCCCAGTACGAGGCCATGCTGCGCTGCGAGGGCTTCTACGCGCTGAACTACCTGAACACGGGCGCGCTGCCTGTGCGCGAGGGTTCGCACAGCACGTCGAGCGCCGGCTACGGCACGTACATCTGCCAGGACGGCGTGCCCATCTACACGCTCATCCTGGGTCCCGGCGTGGTGCGCGCGGCGCTGCCGCTGTTCGGCCTCGAGTACGGCAGCGAGCTGTTCCCCGAGGGCACGCCGGTCATCTCGTTCGGAAGCGAGGCGGGCAACGTGCTGGAGGAAGCGATGGAGGCGTTCTTCGGATCGCACACCGCCGAGGAGGCTGAGCGGCTCATGCTGGAAGCCGGCGTGCCGTGCAGCCGCATCTACACGTACGAGATGGCGGAGCGCGACCCGCACTACCAGGCGCGCGAGAGCTTCACCGAGTGGAAGAGCTCCTACGACGACGGGTCGATCCGCGGCGTGAACGTGGTGCCGCGCATGAAGAACAACCCGGGGCAGATTTGGCGCGGCATGCCGCTGGTCGGCGCCGACAACGAGGACATCCTCGAAGAGCTGGGCGCCACGCCCGACGATGTCGCCAGCCTCTACGACGAACAGCTCCTCAAGAAGGAGAACGGCCCCTTCGGCTAAACGAGGAACGGGATAAAGGGACGGGGGACGATGTCTCATCCTCCGTCCCTTCGCTGTTCCGAGCGGCCGATCGAATGAGGCATCGACCCCCGTCCCTTTGTCTCATCGAGCGAGACGGCACCTTCCCGGTCTTGTTTCATCCCGTGATCGCGTCAGCTTGGCACGGTATTTGCTCCACGTCTCTCATCGGAAGTTTCAGGGGATTTGAGACAAGGAGATGAGGACATGGGCACTGCACGTACCAAAGGAGCCGTGTGGGCTTGGCTCGTCGTTATCGGGTGCATCGGGTTCTATTCCATCCCAACCGGCATTATCGGCAATACCTCGGGCATTTTCGTGGCTCCGGTGATGGACCAGTTCGGCTGGACGCAAACCGACACCACCATGTACCGCACCATCCAGCCGCTGGTGGCCGCCGTGTGTGCGCCGATAGCCGGCAAGCTGATGGAGAAGTACAACCCGCGCTGGATCCTCGCGGCGGTTTCGGCGGCCTTCGGCCTGACGTCGTGGGCGAGCGCCTACGCCACCGAGCTGTGGCAGTGGAACCTCTATGGCGTGGTGTACGGCGTGACGTCGGCGTTCTACATGTACCTGGCGGCTCCGGTGCTGATCAACGCCTGGTTCAAGAAGAGCGCAGGCCTGGCCATCAGCATCACGGCGGCGACGCTGTCCCATCTTGGCGCCGTTCGCCCAGCCCCATCGGCCAGGAGCTGATCAACCAGTTCGGCTGGCAGACGGCGCGCGCGGCGCTGTCCATCGTGACCACCGTGCTGTCGGTGGTGCTGACGGTGGCGTTCGTGCGCAAGAGCCCCACGGTCATGGGCCTGCTTCCGTTCGGCGCGGGCGAGCAAGACGATGCGGCCAACCAGTCCGCAGCCCCCGAGCCCGACGAGGGCGCCACGGTGGCGCAGGCCATCAAGTCGCCCGGCCTCTACCTGCTCATCCTCGTGGCCTGCATCTTCGTCATGTGCGCCGCCTTCTTCCAGCAGACGTCCCCGCGTTCGCCGCGCACGGTGCGCTGGGCGCGAGCGCAGGCGCCATGGCCGTGTCCATCATCATGGTGGGCGGCGTGGTGTTCAAGCTGGTGCTGGGCGCGCTCAACGACAAGATCGGCGTGAAGTACACGGGCATCATCGCTGCATCGTGCGGCGCCATCGGCATCCTGCTGGCCTACATCGCGGGCGAGAACGTGGCCCTGTTCTACGCGGGCATGGTGGTGTTCGGCGGCGGGTACGCGGGCCTCACGGTCATCGCGCCCATGCTGGCGCGCGCGGCCTTCGGCTCGCTCAACTACTCGCAAATCTACAGCTGGGTATCCACGGGCATCTTCATCGCAACGGCCATATCGTTCTTGGTATACGGCATGATCTACGACACCACGGGCTCGTTCGACCTGTGCTTCATCCTGGTCATCGGCATGTACGTGCTGGCCGTCGTGCTGGTTCCCATCACGCTGGCGGTGTCGCAGAAAGCTTGGAAGCGCAGCGGGAAGTAGGCATCGCACCTGTCACCCACGATCGCGACGTGGGCGCCGCCACCCCTGTCGGCGCCCGCACGCTGCATCGGCATCTACACGAACGAAGAGAGGATTCGAACGCATGAGCACGCAGTACCCCGTCCTGGGATCGCCGTTGCAGGTGAACGGCATCACCTTGAAGAACCGCATGATCACCACGTCCATGTCGCCGGGCGCGGGATACGTGACCAAGGACAACCGTCCCACGCAGCGTTTGGCGAACTACCTGGAGGAGCGCGCCGAAGGGCAGACGGCCCTCATCATCCAGACCATCTGCCCGTGGAAGCGCAACGACATCGATCCCGATCACATCCACGAGCTTCCCAGCTGCTACGACGAAAGCTGCATCCCCGACCTGCAGCGCTACATGATCGAGCCGGTGCACAAGCACGGCGGCCTCATCTGCGCGCAGCCGTACTACGTGCACGACTGGAAGCCCGACGCCGAAACGCCGGAAGGCCCCTACGGCCCGTCCGACATCGCCATTCTCAAGTTCATGGGCGGCTTCCGCGCCATGACGCTCGAGCAGATCGAGGCGTTCAAGCAGCAGTACTTCAACGCGGCGCGCGTGTGCAAGGAAGCCGGCTTCGACGCCATCGAGGTCATGGCGGGCGTGGGCGGCATCCTGTCGCGCTTCATGGCGCTGGCCACCAACAACCGCACCGACGAGTACGGCGGCAGCCTGGAGAACCGCGTGAAGCTGACGCTCGAGGTGATCCGCGGCGTGCGCGAGGTCGTGGGACCTAAGTTCCCCATCGTCGTGCGCTGGTCGCCCATCGACTTCATCAAGAGCCCCGCGGGTCCGGGCCTGTCCATGGAGGATGCGCTGCGCATCGCCCCCATGCTGGAGGAAGCGGGCTGCGACCTGCACGACCTTTCCGTGGGCTGGCACGAGACCAGCGAGCCGCTCACCACGAAGGCCATCGAGGACGGCCACTGGACGTTCGTCTCGCAGCAGATCAAGACCGTGGCGAAGAAACCGGTGGCGCAGGGGTATCGCAACACCGATCCGCGCGTGATGGAGCAGAACCTCCAAGACGGCAAGCTGGACGTGGTCGCCGGGCTGCGCTACAGCATCGCTGACCCGGCGCTGCCCCGCAAGGTGATGGAGGACCGCACTTGCGACATGCGCCTGTGCATCGTGTGCTGCCGCTGCCTGGACGACGTGGTGAGCCAGGACAAGCCGCTCAACTACTGCGGCGTCAACCCGCGTTTGGGCGAGGAACTCGACCATGAAGCGTTCCCGCAGGCGTCGAAGCGCAAGAAGGTCATGGTGGTGGGTTCGGGCCCGGCGGGCATCAACGCCGCGCTGACCGCGGCGCAGCGCGGGCACGCCGTCGACCTCTACGAGGAAGGGCCGCGCCTCGGCGGGTGCGTGAAGATGAGCAGCATCTTCAGCCCCTACCACGAGCGCTACCTGGACTACCTCCTCACGCAGGTGAAGCAGCATCCCCAGGTCACCGTGCATCTCAAGACGAAGGTCACGCCCGAAACGGTGCGGCAGGCCAAGCCCGACGCGGCCATCGTTGCCGTGGGCGGCAAGCCCCTGGGGTTGGACGTGCCGGGCGCCGACGGCAAGAACGTCGTCTCGTCGCACGACTTCCTCGAGATGATCAACGGCCATAAGCCCGCAGGGAAGAAGGGCGCGTTCAACAGCTTCATGTGGGGCGCGGGGTCGCTGTTCCTCAGTATGTACTACACGCCGTCGTTCGCGCGCACGATGACCGAGAAGTCGCCGTGGCCCATCAGCCGCAACGTCGCCATCATCGGCGGCGGTCTGCCGGGCTGCGAGTTCGGCCACCTGTGCATGGAGACGGGCCGCACCACAGCCATCATCGAGGAGCGCAAGAAGGTGGGCTTCGATGTGGGCGGGTCCGACCGTTTCGGGCTGATCAGCAGCTTCAAGCAGGCGGAGAACGTGGAGATGTACCCGCTCACGCGCGTCACGGCCATCACCGAGGAGGGCGTGAGGGCCGTGCAGACCACGCCGGAGGGCGACAAGGAGCTGTTCATCCCCGCCAAGACCGTGGCCATCACGCTGGGGCTTGCCGAGAACCACGATTTGGGCGAGGCGTGCAAGCCGCTTGTGGACGAGGTGTACCTCGTGGGCGATTGCGAGACGCCGGGACGCATCGCCGACGCGACGAAGATGGGCTATCGCGCGGCATGCGCGCTGTAGGAGAGGAAACGCGAGTGAGTGTCATAACCGAACGACCCATCATCCCAAGCGAAGCAGCCGAAGCCGTCGGAGCCGACGCGTCCTTCGCCTGCGCTCCCGAGCGCGACGTCGTGTACGCCGAACGTCTCGAAGGCGGCATCGAGGTCGTCTACCTGAACCAGCCGCGCAAGAAGAACGCCCTGTCCGGCGAGATGATGACCAAGCTGGACGCGCTGCTGCGCGCGGCGGACGTCGACGACGGCGTGCGCGTGGTGGTGTTGCGCGGCGCTGGCGACGATTTCTCGAGCGGCGGCGATCTCGACCAGGGGCCCGCCCTCGAACCGGGCCCCGAGGGCGCGCGCAAGACGCTGCGCCGGTACTTGGCCGTGGTTCGCACCATCCGCACGATGTCGAAGCCGGTGGTCGCGATGGTGGACGGCTACGCCGTGGGCGGGGCGTTCGCGCTCGTGTGCGCCTCCGACCTCGTGTGCGCGTCCGAGCGCGCGCTGTTCGTGCCGGCGTTCTGCCAGATCGGCATCGTGCCCGAGATGGGCATGATGAAGCTGCTGCCCGACCTGGTGGGGCCGCAGCGCGCCAAAGAGCTGCTGTTCTTCGGCGGCAAGATCCCCGCGCTCCAGCTGTACGACTGGGGCGTGGTGAACCGCGTGTTCCCGACGGAAACGCTCGAAGCCGACACGCTGTGGTTCGCGCGCCAGCTGGCGGGGATGCCCGACGCGTCCATCCATCTCACGAAGAACATCATGAACGCGCTGGCCGACGGCAACCTGGAAGCGTGCCTGGAAGCCGAATCGACGGCGTCGCCGTTCTGCACGACCACGAAGGCGTACGCCGCCACCATGGAGAAATTTGCCCGCTGAACCCTGCGAAGGTGAGACGATATGGCCCAGTACAACGTAGCGGAACCGTTCTTGGCGAGCGTTCGGGCGCATCCCGATAAAACGGCCGTCGTGTTCGACGGACGCGAGATCACCTACCGCGCCATGAACGATCGCATCAACCAGATGGCCGGCGTGCTCACCTGCGATTTGGGCGTGCGGCCGGGCGATCGCGTGGCCTACCTGCTGCCGAACTGCCCCGAGCTCCTCGAGCTGTACTACGCCGTCCAGAAGATCGGGGCGGTGGTCGTGCCGCTGAACTACAAGCTCATCCCGCGCGAGGTCGCCTATCTGGTGAATGCCAGCGGGGCCGAGGTGCTCGTGTTCGCCAGCCAGTTCGCCGCATCGGTTGCCGAGGCGGCGCAATCGTTCACGTCCGACGTGGCGCTGGCCAGCGCAGGCGGGGACGTGCCCGGCGCGCTCGATTTGGAGCGCGCGTGCGCCGGGCGCGGCACCGCCGAGCCCCCGCTGTTCCGCGACGCGGACGCCTTGTCGCGCATCCAATACACGGGCGGCTCCACGGGCCTGCCGAAAGGAGCCGCACGCACCCATGGCGCCGACCTCGTGGAGCTCGACGCCATCATGGACTCCAACGGCATCGGCGACGATCCCGACAACGTGGTGCTCATCCAGTGCCCGCTGGAGCACCACGGCGGCCACAGCTGGTTCACCATCGCGTTCGCGGCCGGGGCGACGCTGGTCATCTGCGAGGCGTTCAACGCCGAGCAGATCCTCCATTTCATCGAGTTCTACCGCGTGACGTACATGATCTTGCTGCCGCCTACCACGTACCTGCGCCTTCTGCGGTGCCCCACCATCGACCAGTGCGACCTCAGCTCGGTGCGGCTCGTGCAAAGCGCGGCCGGAGCCACCACGAAGCCCATCATCCAAGCCATCTACGACAAGTTCCCCAACGCGGTGCTCAATTACGGCTGGGGACAGTCGGAAAGCGGCGCCGGCAGCAGCCTGAAGATCACGCGCGCCATGCTGGAGGCCGATTCGCCCCTGCTGGAGAGCGTGGGGCGGCCGATGAAGCACGTGGAGATGAAGGTGGTGGACGAGGACGGCAACGAGGTACCCGACGGCGAAGTGGGGGAGGCTCTGTTCCGGTCGCGGTCGGTGATGCAGGGCTACTACGGCCAGCCCGACCTGACCGACGAGGCGTTCACGCCCGACGGCTGGCTGCGCACGGGCGACCTCATGATGCGCGATGCGGATGGGTACTACTACGTGCGGTCGCGCAAGAAGGATATGATCAAATCGGGCGGCGAGAACGTGTTCGTCGCCGAGGTGGAGAACGTGCTGCGCACGCACCCCGCCATCGACGACTGCCTCGTGTTCGGCACGAGCGACCCGGTGATGGGGGAGGCCGTGGCCGCCGTCATCCAGCCGCGCGAGGGCTCGAACCTCACGGGCCGCCGAGGTGCAAACGCACTGCAAGAACCATATTTCCAGTTATAAGAAGCCCCGCTACGTGGTGTTCATGGACGACATGAAGCGCGACAGCGCGGGCAAGGTGCGCAAACAGGGTATCGTGGCGTACTTCGACGAGCGCAAGGAGCAGGCCGCGCCGCGCCACCACGAGAAGCTTCGCAGCGATCCCGACATCCACCTCATCCAGGTGCCCTACTCGGGCGGCACGCCCATCGGCTACACGAACGCCTACCTCATCGCCACCGACGAGCGCAACCTGCTGGTCGATACCGGCGTCAGCCACGAGGCGTCGTACGAGGTGCTGCGCTCGGCGCTGCAGGATCTGCGCGTTGACATGGCGCGCACCGACGTGTTCGCCACGCACTTTCACATCGACCATCTGGGCCTGATCGCGGCCATCGCGCACGAGGACACGCGCGTGTACCTGAGCGCACGCGACGAAGAGCTGTTCCGCGGCCGCGGCGCCAGCTCGTATCGCGGCACGGTGAAGGCGCGGCTTTCGTGCGAGGGGTTTCCGCCGGACGAGCTGGACGAGCTGGAACGCACCGACGCATGCCTCATCCCGCGCGTGGAGTGGCCCATGCCGGAGCGTTCGCGAACCTGGCTGACGGTGACGAGCTGCGCTATGGCGGCTACCGGATGCGCGCCGTCGACACGCCGGGGCACACGCCGGGCCATCAATGCCTGTACCTGCCCGATCAGAAGATCATGTTCTACGGCGACCACCTGCTGATGAACAGCTCGCCCAACATGGCGCCGTTCCCCGGCGAGGCGGATTCCCTGGGCGACTACCTGCGCAGCTTGGACAAGGTGGCGCAGTTGCCGATGGAGTTCGCCTGCATGGGGCACGGGTTCGTCGACCCTCGGCGCCAGGCCGAGGCCATGCCCGAGCGCATCGCCTGGCTGCAGCGGCATCATCGGCAGCGGCTCGACGAGATCGCCGCGCAGCTCGAGGAGCGCCCCGGCATGACTGGCACGGAACTTGCTAAGTCCATCACGTGGAACATTCCGCATGCCGCTTGGGAGGAGATACCCATCATCCAGCGGTGGATCGTCGTGTGCGAAACGCTGGCCCACCTCGACCATCTGATGGGCGAAGGCAGGGTGCGCAGGGAGCGCGCCGGGGATGCCTACCGGTATTTCATGGAGCAACGCTAGGGAGAACCGAAGGAAAGGAACGACGGGATGGATTTCAGCTTGACCGATGAGCAGCAGCTGCTGCTCGACAGCGTCGACGAGCTCATGGAGCGCTACGGCACCGAGCAGTATTTCAAGGAGTGCGACGAGAAGCACGTGTGGCCCCAGGAGTTCACCGACGCGCTGCTGGAGAACGGCTTCCAGATGCTGGGCGTCGACGAGAAGTTCGGCGGCACCCCGGTGGACGTGACCACGCTCATGCTGGTGTCCGAGCGCATCTGCAAGAACGGCGCGCCCATCTACGTGTACGGCAACCTGTGCGCGCTCAAGGACATGACGGAGTACGGCACGCCCGAACAGCAGGAGCAGTGCTTCGCCGAGGTCATGGCAGGCAAGCCCGGTTTCGTGCTGGGCTTCACCGAGCCGGGCGCGGGCTCCGACAGCTCGTCGCTGGCCAGCACGTACCAGCGCCGCGACGGCAAGGTGTACCTGAACGGCAGCAAATCGTTCATGACGAACGCCGTGAACTCCAAGTACATGCTATGCGTGGCGCGCGACGCCGACGACGATCCCGAGGATCGCGCCAACCGCTCCCGCTTCTCCATGTGGTGGGTGCCGCTGCACGACGACGAGGGCAACCTGGCTCAGGGCATCTCCATCGAGCCGTTGGAGAAGATCGGCTGGAACATGGGCAACACCTGCGAGCTGCACATGCAGGACGTGGAGCTGGAGGAGAAGGACCTCGTGGGCGTCGAGGGCAACGGCTTCATGCAGGCCATGGTGAACTTCGAGGTGGAGCGCCTCATCGCATGCGCCCAATCGCTCGGCGCGGCCCAGTGCGCCTTCGAGGATGCGGTGCGCTACGCCACCCAGCGCGTCCAGTTCGGCAAGCCCATCGGCAAGAACCAGCTCATCCAGGAGCACATCACCGACATGTACCTGAAGATCGAGAACATGCGCAACTGGGTGTACAAGACGGCCTGGAAGATCGACAACGGCGAGTCGGTGCAGATCGATTCCGCCGTGGCGAAGCTGTACTGCGGCCGCGCCGCCTTCGAGGTGTGCGACACCGCGCTGCAGGTGATGGGCGGCATCGGCTACACGAAGGACTGCCGCATCTCGCGCCTGTGGCGCGACCAGCGCGTCTACCGCATCGGAGCCGGCACCGACGAGATCATGATCCACATCGCCGGCCGAGCGATCCAGAAGCAATTCCAGGAATAGAAAGGACTTCATCATGCCTGAAATCTTCAATCCCGTGGACGACCTTATCGCCGAGCAGGCGCTGGTCGACGCCCTCGTGGCGGACTTCACCGAGGACGACTGGAACCGCATGGCGTCGTACTGCACCACCTGGACGTTCAAGGACGTCATCTGCCATATCGCGTTCTTCGACTACTGCGCGGTGGAGCTGCTGGCCGGGCGCGCGAGAGCGTGAACGCGTGGCCGATGCGGCATCCGAGCAGGACGAGCACTACCACGTCATGGCGTTTCGCGACCAAAGCGGCGCCGACATCCTGAACTGGTGGCGCGAGCAGCGCACGCTCATGACGGCATCCTTCCTGGAGCTGGGCCCGAAGGGCCGCGTGCCGTGGGCGGCCGGCATCCCGCCCATGTCCGTGCGCTCGCTCGCGTCGGCGCGCCTCATGGAGCTGTGGGCGCACAGCGTGGACCTCTACGATGCGCTCGGCATCGACCCTGTGGTGAAGGAACGCATCACGTCCACGCTGTTCCTGTCTTGGCAGGGTCGTCCGAACATGTACAACGTGAACGGGCTCGCGTTCGATCCCGAGATCCCGATGTACCTGGAGCTGACGCTTCCGTCGGGCGAGCTGTGGACGAAGGGCGAGCCGAACGATCAGAACTACATCAAGGGCTCGGCGAAGGACTGGGCGCTCGTGGCCATCCGCCGTCGCAACTGGATGGACACCGGCCTCGAAGTGGTCGGCGACGAGGCGCGCACCTACGCGGGCATCGTGCAGACCTACGCCGGCCCCGCCGATCCCGCGCCGCAAGCGAAGAACCCACGCTAGGTCGTTCGCAAAACCGTCCTGAGGGGGGGGCGACCCCCTTCAGGACGTTACCGGTAGATCATGGGGACGGGGCGGCAGGCGGCGAAATCGGGGCAGGTGTCGCAGTCTTCGCCGAGGTCGGGCGAAATGCGCTCGCGCTCTACCTGCTCGCATCCCAGCGCCGTGTAGAACGGAACCGCCGGGCCGCGTGCGACGAACAGCAGCGCGCCGTAGCGTGTCCGAGCGTCCTGCATGAGCGCGCGTCCCACGCCCAGCCTGCGCGCCTGCGGGTCCACCACGATGGGGCTGACGTACCGATCGCCTTCGGCTTCGACGATGCGGATGAACCCGACGATGCGGTCCCCGTCCAGCGCGACGTACGACGTTCCGCGCGGGGTGAGCGTGCCCATGCCGGCGTCTTCGGCCAGGCGCGCGATGGCGGCGGCGTCCTGCTGGGTAGCTTCGCGGATGGTGGGGGTTGATGGATCGCACGTCATGAAGGGGTCCTTCCTGAGCTTTCTCCATAGATTAGTAAAACAATTAGCAAAAATCGTGCTAGAGTTTATAATATCGCATAATTGGTTGAAAATTTCACGGAATCATCTTAAAATGAGAGCATGAGCACCGCTCGTCGGTGAAATCGCGCGGCTGTCGAGGGAAAGCGGCCGAAGCGCGTCGCAGCAAGGGGGTTGCATGTCGGATTGTCCGAGCCAAGCCGTACGCATGGAGGCGCGCTCCAACGTCTCGGTGCGGACCAAGCAGCATTTCGCTCCCACGGCCATCCAGGGCCTCGAGGTGCTGTCGCTGCCGGTCGCGCGCCTGGACGCGTACGTGCGCGACCTGGTGGAGCGCAACCCCTTGCTCGATTTCGACTACGATCACGGTTCCCTCTCGTTCGAGGAGCTGCCCGACGAGGAGGACGGCGACGCTGCGGCCGATGCCGAAACGGCTGCCGAGGGGTTCGATGCGCGCCCGCCGTCGGCGATCGCCTGGGATGCCCGCGGGTTCGACCTGGCCCGTCTGCGCGACGAGTGCTCTCAAACGGAAACGCTGCACAGCCATGTGCGCATGCAGCTGACGGGCGTGCGCGTCGGCGAAGAGGACCGCGCTCTGCTCGACGCCCTTATCGAGAACATCGACGACGACGGGTACTTCTCCGGCAGCATGCATGCGCTCTGCGCCGAAGCGGGGCGCTCGATAGAGGACGGCCAGCGGCTGCTCGAGCTCGTGCAGCAGCTGTCGCCTCGCGGCGTGGGCGCGCGCGATCTGGCCGAATGCCTTGCGCTGCAAATCGACGACGGCCTTCCCTATGCGGACGTGATTCGCGACATGCTGCGCACCGGGCTGGACGACCTCGCCGAAAACCGCACGACGAAGCTCATGCGCGTCTACCATTTGACCATCGACGACCTTGCCGCCATCCGCGAGGTCATCTGCACGCTCGACCCTCGCCCGGGCTCGTCTTTCTCGCAGCGCAAGGGCACCGTGTACGTCATCCCCGACATCACCATCAGGCGCGATGGCACGGCCTTCTCGGTGCAGGTTACCGGCGAGCTGTCGGAAACGCTGGTGCTCAACGGATCCTACGACCGCATGGAGCAGCGCGGGGGCATGGACGACGAGGCGCGGGAGTGGCTGCACGAGAAGCGCGCCGAGGCGGATGCAGCGCTGGCGAACATCGACCAACGGCGCCAGACGCTCCATCGGTTCGGCGTGTATCTGGCCGAGGTCCAATACGATTTCTTCATGGGCGGCGAGGCGCGGATGCGCCCGCTCACCATGCAGCAGGCCGCCGATGCGCTGGGCGTGCATGTGTCCACCATCAGCCGCACGGTGCAGGACAAGTACGCCCTCACCCCGTGGGGCGTGTTCCCGCTCAAGCACTTCTTCTCAAGTTCGGTCGCCTGCACGGCCGAGGAGCGCCGCCATGCGCTGTCGTCGCTTGCCATCAAAGACCGCATCAAAGACCTGGTGGCCCAAGAGGACCGTCGCACGCCTTTGAGCGATGCGACGATCACCGCCATCCTGAACGGCGAGGGCGTGGACATCAAACGGCGAACCGTGGCGAAGTACCGCGAGGCGCTGGGCATCGGTCGGCAGTCGCAGCGAAGACGGTAAGGTACTCGATCGAAAGGGAGGGGAGCGTACGTGGTATATCGAAAAGAACACGCGATAGAGGCCTGGAAGACGTTCGTCAGCACGGGCACCATCCTCGAAGACAAGGTGCGCCCCGAAATAGCTCGCTCATGGCTTCGATGCCGCGCCGCCGGCGTGAACCCGTGGTCGAGCGATTTCGCCGAGCAGAACCTTGCTCTGCTGGAAGAGAAGCGGCAACGTTTTGCGGCATCGCTCAAATCGACGGTGCCGGTGATGAAGTTCCTGAAGGAAATGCTGGGCTGCAACGTGTCGTTGATGGACGGCGAGAACTTCGTGTTCGAGCTTCTGTCGCCTTTGGCGGTGTACCCGCGCACGTTCGGCACGTTCACGCGCGAAGAGGAGGTGGGCACCGGCAACGCCACCCTGGTGGCCTACGAGAAGAAGCCGGTGCGCGTCGACGGGTTCGAGCATTATCGCGCCATCGTGCAAACATATTCGGGCGTGTCGGTTCCCTACCTCGATGCCGCGGGAAAGTACTACGGCGCGATGAACATCAACAGCCCGTTCGCCGTCTTGCCGCAAAGCGCGCTCGAGCTGTGCCGCATCGGCGTCTCGTTGACGAACGACTTGCATCGCGCCGGTGCGAAGGCGGGCGCTTTGCTGTCCACGGTCGACTTCTTCAAACCGCTTATGCTGGCCTACGAGCACCCGGTGCTTCTGATCGACCCCAACGGCCGCATCCTGGGCGGCAACGCGGGCATGCGCGCATATTGCCCGGGCTGGGAGCAGTATTCGTACGGCTCGCAATCGCTCGGCGCCTATCTGGGAAAGGACTTCTCCGTGCAGGACGTGCTCGATCTGCCGGACAAGCTGGAGGCACCGCTGCCCATCCGATTCAAGAAGGGGCGCTCGCGCGCGGTGCACGAGCTCAACCTCGTGCGGCACGGCAAGGTGGAGGTCGAAGGACAGGAGCCGTTCGTCATGCTCGTGTTCGAAGACGGCAACGAAGCCGAGCGCAACGCCCGCAGCGCAACCGGCCGGCGCAGCGACGCCGCAGTCATGCCGACCGGCGACAAGGTGGACTACATCGGGGAAACCGAGGAGTGGAAGAAGATCGACCGCATGGTGCAGAAGGTCGCGCCCATCAAGACGAACGTGCTGCTGTTGGGCGAGACGGGCACCGGCAAGGAAGTGGTGGCCCGCGCGCTGCATCGTCGCAGCGGACGCACCGGCGAGTTCGTGGCCATCAACTGCGGCGCCCTGCCGCGCGACTTGCTGGCCACCGAGCTGTTCGGCTACGAGGGCGGGGCGTTCACCGGGGCGCGCGAGACGGGCGCGGTGGGGAAGTTCGAGTTCGCGGACGGCGGCACGCTGTTCCTCGACGAGATCGGCGAGATGCCGGTGGACATGCAGGTGAGCCTGCTGCGCGTGCTGCAGGAGCAGATCAACCCGCATTTTCTGTACAATACACTGGACAACATCATCTGGCTCGCGGAGTCGAAGGACACGGAGCAGGTCGTGAGGATGGTGTCGTCCCTGTCAAGCTTTTTTCGGACAACCTTAAGCAAGGGGCGGGAGTTCATCACGGTAAAGGAGGAGGAGCAGCACATCCGCAGCTACTTAGAGATCCAGCAGTTCCGCTACAGGGATATACTGGAATATGAGATTGCGATTCCGGAGGAGCTCTATGAATATGAGATCATCAAGCTGACGCTCCAGCCGCTTGTGGAGAATGCGCTCTACCACGGCATCAAGAACAAGCGCGGCGGCGGACATATCCGGGTGTCCGGTGTACTCTGCCAGGATGTCATGATTTTCAAGGTGCAGGATGACGGAATCGGAATGGACGGTGCGCGGCTTGCGCAGGTGTGCGCCATGCTCCGCGACGGGGAGCAGGAGCCGGAGCAGGAGGAGACGGGCGGCTTCGGACTGTTCAATGTCAACCAGCGTATCCAGCTCAATTATGGCAGGGAGTACGGACTGAAGATACAGAGCACCTACGGGCAGGGCACCGAGATCTGGGTGCGGATTCCGTGCCGGGCAGAGAAAATCAAAAGAAAACGCAACATTTCCAAAAAATTACACCTTTGAGGAAAATACGGCAAAATTGTGAATGAGCTGTTCATAATTTAGTAAAAAATTTTACTTATTTCAAAAGCCAGTCGGTATTTTTTAAACCGTCCGAAAGCTATAATAGGTACATGGTTAAGGACTTAACCAAATCTAATAAAAAACTTTGGGAGGTTTTTAAAAATGAAAAAAAAAGGGTAGTGAGTGTAACTGATGTGCATGGCAATGGGCGCAACCTTACTGGCAGGCTGCGGAAGCGAGGAGG